>Ga0213834_100161_pt1 | contig 62540 bp, 51 predicted proteins | sample SWPTP12_FD_160580 | JGI IMG/M metagenome (GOLD analysis project Ga0213834, IMG submission 160580) | Coastal seawater microbial communities from Marineland, Florida, United States - SWP TP1 #2 | ecosystem: Environmental > Aquatic > Marine > Coastal | place: USA: Florida | collected 2016-08-06 | reverse complement strand
CCCAATGCCGGTTTCGCTTTCGTAGCTGATCTCGCCACCCATTTTCTCCATCAGATGCTGCACGATATTAAGGCCGACGCCATTGCCGTGGAAAGCTGTCGCATTGCTCATTCTGCTGAAAATCTTGAACATCTTGCCCGCGTCCTGTTTATCGATCCCAATACCGTTATCGGAAATTTTGTACATCACTTCATTTTCAGAAACTTCACCAATAATTTTCACTGTTGGTTTAGAAGATTTTGAAGAATATTTGATGGCGTTTCCGATGACATTGCCGAAAACCTGATACACCATGGTCGGATCACCCAAAACTTCCGGTGTATCTTCAATAATGATCTCGGTATGCGGCGAATCAAAACTGATTTTTGATTCTACAGCCAATCTGTTAATCAAGTCATCAACTTCAATTTTTTTGAGTTCAATTTCAGATTTTTTGATTTTGCTGAGTTCCAGTACATTCTTGATCATATCACTCATAGAATCCACTTGGGTAACGATATTATCAAGATATTTATGAGTATTGTCTTCAGATTGTATCAGCCTTTTCATCAGTTGCGCATTCAATTTGATGACAGTCAAAGGCGTATTCAAATCGTGAGAAATGGTGTAAGAAAAAGAATCTAACTCCTGATTCAGCTCTTTTAGCTGATTGTTGAGATCCACAATCTGGGAAGACTTCGTGTGAGATGCCTTCAATATGACAGAAGTAATCCATTTTGCAGCCTCAATCTCTCTTGTTTTCCAAGGCAGAGCGGTATCTTTCACATATTCTTTCCATACCTCAAAAGATTTTCTGGGCGAAAATTTGATGATTTCTACACCGTCTTTGATTTCGGAAGTAGTTTCTTTTTCGGGATTTCCTGCCCATTTTATTTTCTGTCCCTGCTCTTTTCGCATCCAGATCAGCATATCGGACGTATTCGATCCAAGTACACTGATAATAATTCCACAGCTGATAGATGAGTTATCCAACTCCAAACCGCTGGTCTTACAAAAAGTGTTGGAAATGAAGATGTTCTCTTCAAAATCCTGATTGTTATCTTTGCTCCACTGGATGATTTTTTCGATGTCATAATTATTTGGAACGTTGCCGGCAGTGATGATTTCATTATTGATTTTAATGATCATCCCATCTGCCTCACAGGAATTCATCATATCATCAATGCTGTTTTCCAGGGCTTTTCCAAAGTTTTCCTCATTCGACAAATTTTGTCTCAGCGAAATATTATTAAGATTAATCCTCTGATAATCCTCCAAAGTCTGCAGAGATCTGTACGATCCATAGGCATTGGCGGAAGTTCTGGTCAATGTTTCAACCAATAATCTGGATTGCAGATCGAGATGTTTTGGCTGTGCGTTTTGACAAGTCACCAGTCCCCAAAGTTGTCCATTAACTATGATTGAAGTACTAAAACTGGCTTCAAATCCGCTGTTTTTAATGTACTGAACGTGGATAGGAGAAGTTGCACGAGCAGTGCAGTAGGTAAGATCAACTTTCTCTTTCTGAATTCCTAAAATAGGGTAGGTTTTACCAGACGCATGGGATGTGATACGAACTGTATTTTTCAAATAAAGTGCTCTTGCCTGCGCCGGGATATCGGACTCCGGATAGTGTAGATGAAGGTAACTGTCCAAACCTGGTTTTACAGACTCTTCTATCACTTCACCGCTGCCATCGTACAAAAACTGATAGATCATCGCACGGTCAAAATCGATGATTTCCTGAATTTCTTTCAGGAGGATTTTCCAAACATTCTTATCGGTAGAATTTTTAAGGATATTTTGTATCGCCTGATATTCTTTATTGATTTTATGATTGGGAATTACTTTTTCAATTTCATAGAAAGTGAAACCGTTATTGGTGTGGATACAAAGCGTGTAATCTTCTTTTTCAAAAGTGATATGCTGTATTGCGAAATCCTGATTGTCAGAAAAGTTATCCCAGTTGATATCAAGTTCTAATTCATCAAATAAAATTTTAATATCTTTTCCTAATACCAAGTTGGGCTTGAGAGAAAATAATTTTAAAGTATTCTCGCTGTAAAAGGTAATTTTAGAATCTTGTGTTCCAATCAAAAATCCATATTCCTGAACTTCTCCACAAATGTGAATCGGCTCCTGATCGCAGTTTATATATTCCTTGGGATACATAATTTTTACTGTATTTTTAATAATAATCAATTTAAAAACAAAGTAAAATATACTTATGTTAATTGTGTAAAGATATGAATAAAAATTAATTAGTGTTATGTTTTCGATCACAATACGTCGATTGCAAATAAACTATAAATCATTAATATTCAATTCGTTAAAAAATATAAATTTCAATTATTTAAATAATAAAGACGTCAATAGAAAACTGACGTCCTTGGGGATTGTAAAATTAATTATTTCATATCATACATCATCAAAGCTGTAATGAGTTTTGGCTCAATCAGGGTACATTTTGGAGGCATTTTGATTTCTTTGTCAGAGATTTTAAGAAGATCATTGAAGCTGATCGGGTAGATGCCAAAACCGATTTTATAATCTCCGGAATCTACTTTTTCCTTGATTTCCTCAATTCCTTTTGTATCGGAAGTTCCTTTCAGGTAAGTGATTTTGTCCGTGTGCTTTGCATTGGTAATCCCAAAAATCTTTTCGAAGATATATTTGTCTACCAAATGATGATCCAGGTCATTTTCATTTTTTTGTTCCTCACGGATGTCGTGTTTTACGTGCAGGCTGTAGAATCTGCCATCCAAATACATACTGATATGGAATTTTTGAGAAGGAAAATAAGGCGCTTCTCCTTTGTCATGAATTTGAAAATCTTCTTTTAGTTTGTCAAGAATTTCTTCGTTAGACAAACCATTCAGATCATTCAAAAGACGGTTGTAATCATTAATTTTAATCGATTGATTGGAAACGATAAAGCTGTAGACAAAGTTGTAATGCTCCGTCCCGTGGGATCTTTTGTATTTGTCTCTTTGTTTTTTAGCATATTCTGCAACGGATCCGATTCTGTGGTGTCCGTCTGCGATGTAGAAAGAATCAATTGGATCCAAAACTTCCTTGAACTGCTGAAGTTTCAGTCGGTTATCGATTTTCCAGATCTTGTGTTTTACACCTTTTTCATCTTTATAATTGATGATTGGAACATTTTTCTGCTCGTGCGTCATCAGTAATTCTACTTTTGAATTGGAATGATAGGTTAGTAAAACCGGCTCTGCCTGAAGATTAACTTTCTCCAGATAATGCGCCATTTTCATCCTGCGTTCTGTAATTGTAGATTCGTGCTTTTTGATTTTTCCATCCCAGAAATCGTCCACACTTACAAGTCCTAAAAGACCACGGAAACTGCTTTTGTCAGGCAAAGTCTGCTCGTATAAATAATAAGAGGAATCGTCCTGAGTCAGTTTTTTCTCCTCCAGAAGTTCCTCATAGTTGGATCGGATTTTTCTGAAGTTTCTGTCAATATCTTTTGATTTGCTGACAACAGCAGGTTTGATCATCTGGATGTAGGAATTGTCCTGCTGAGATTTTTTGTTGATCTCTTCCTGAGTGAAGTTATCTAAGGAATAAGTCGGAAAAATATCCACAAAATCGTGGTTCGGTCTGATTCCTTTAAAGGGTTTAAATACTGGCATATTTATATTTGATCTTTCAGTTTAATAATTTGAATGGCTAATTCTTCTCCAATTCTGTTTTGCGCGTCTATTGTGTTTCCGCCAACGTGTGGAGAAAGTGACATTCCTGCGTTCATTAATATTTCCACTTCCGGGCTCGGTTCTTTCTCGAAAACGTCTAGAGCTGCTCCTGCAAGTTTTCCATCCTCAATTGCATCGATCATAGACACTTCATTGATGACGCCGCCCCTCGCTGCATTCACGATGAAAACACCGTCTTTCATTCTTGCAAATTCGTTGGTGTCAATAATATATTGATCAGTTTTACCTGTATTCAGGCTTATGAAATCGGAATTTTCCAAAACTTCATTTAAAGTTACTGATTTTATTTCAAAATTTACAGATTGACCATCGAAGAAAGTAATTTCAACGTTGCTTGTTTTCGGCGTTCTGTTGTAAGCTAAGATTTTCATTCCCAAAGAAATACCAATCTTAATGACTTCCAATCCGATGTTTCCCATTCCGATAACACCTAATGTTTTTCCGGAAAGTTCTGACGCATTATTAAAGGATTTTTTCAACGCATTGAAATGTGTTTCTCCTTCCAAAGGCATCAATCTGTTGCTCTCGTGAAGAAATCTTGCTAAAGAAAAGAAATGTGCAAAAACGAGTTCTGCGACAGATTTGCAGGAGGCTTTTGGCGTGTTGATAATGTAAAGACCTTTATCAATGGCATATTCCACATCAATATTATCCATCCCGATGCCGCCGCGTCCAACTATTTTAAGGTTAGGGCACTCATCAATCAGATTTTGTCTTACCTGCGTCGCACTTCTTACGAGTAGAACATCCACATTATTTTCATTAATGAATTTGCTGAGATGCTCCGGCGAGACACGGCTTTCCAAAACCGTGATATCGGCGTCTTTCAAAAGTTGAATCCCCGATTCGGAAATCCCATCATTGGCTAATACAATCATGTTTAATTCAAAAATGCTTTTATAATTGAGTTTCCCTGAATTGTTTGAGCTAAATTTCAAGGTGTGCTAAGATACGATATTTTCCCAAATTAACATTAACTTAACAAAAAAACGTCTTCAAATTGATGAAGACGTTTTGTATATTTTTACTTTAAATATATTATTTAAAGGGTATTTTTAATTAAATGCTTTTCATAACATCTACTAAAACCTGCACACTTTCGATCGGCATTGCGTTGTAGATGCTTGCTCTGTAACCGCCGACACTTCTGTGTCCGTTCAGTCCGCTGATTCCCGCTGCTTTCCAGGCTGCATCAAAAGCTTCCTGCTTAGATTCGTCTGTCAAAGTGAAAGTCACATTCATAAAAGAACGGTCTTCGATGGCAGAAACACCTTGGAAGTTTGGATTGCTGTCGATCTCGTCGTAAAGCAATTTCGCTTTAGCATTATTTTTTGCTTCAGCAGCTGCAATTCCGCCATTTTCTTCCAAATGTTTCAAAGTCAGATAAGAAGCATAAACTGCAAAAACGGGAGGCGTATTTGACATTGATTCTTTATCAATATGAACGGCGTAATCCAAATAAGTTGGAATCGTTCTTCCTGTTTTTCCAAGAATCGATTTTTTCACTACAACCAAAGTAGCACCAGCCGGACCCATATTTTTCTGAGCACCTGCATAAATCAAATCGAATTGAGAAAAATCCAATTCTCTGCTGAAAATGTCAGAAGACATATCGCAAACCAAAAGCGTATCCACTTTTGGAAACTCCTTCATCTGCGTTCCAAAAATCGTATTGTTGGATGTGCAATGGAAATAATCGTACTCCGAACCAACTTTAAATTCTTTTGGAATGTAAGAATAGTTCGCTTCTTTTGAAGTTGCTACAACATCTACATTTCCGATCATCTTCGCTTCCTTGATTGCGCCTGCCGCCCAAGTTCCGGTGTTGGTGTAAGCTGCTTTTCCGTCAACAGAAAGAAGGTTGTAAGGAACCATCAAAAACTGAAGACTTGCGCCACCTTGCAAATACAAAACTTCATAATCATCGCCCAGATTCATCAATCTTTTTACGATAGCACGAGCCTCGTCCATTACTGCAACAAAATCTTTGCTTCTGTGCGAGATTTCCAAAAGCGATAATCCCGAACCATTGAAATCTAGAATTGCTTCTGAAGCTTTCTGGAAAACTTCCTGTGGTAAAATACTTGGACCTGCGCTGAAATTATGTTTTTTCATTTATATAAGTGATTAGGTGTTAGGATTTAGGTTATAGAAGCATTAAAAGCTAATAGCAAAAAGCCATCAGCCATTTGTTACTCGTTATGAAGGAATGCTTTTTTAGCCAAAAGTTGTTCTTCAGTTTCCACATTGTCTTCGTCCGGAACGCAACAGTCGACAGGGCAAACTGCAGCACACTGAGGCTCCTCGTGGAAACCTTTACATTCGGTACATTTATCGGTTACGATGAAGTAGTAATCATCCGCAACAGGTTCCTGCGCAGCGTCTGCATTTACAGAAAGTCCCGAAGAAAGAACTACCATTCCTTTCAAATCGGTCCCTTCGGATGCTTTCCAGTCTACTGCTCCTTCATAGATGGCGGTGTTCGGACACTCCGGTTCACAGGCGCCACAATTGATACATTCATCAGTTATCTTGATAGCCATTGCTATTTTATTTTTAATTTTGCACAAAATTACAAAAAAAAAGCCAGCTATGCTGAACGAAAACAAAATTTTGGGTCTCGAAAAATTAGGGAATTTCATCAACGATTTTATTCAAAAAGATGGTGACAATTACAATGAGAAAGAAGAGCGAATGGCTTATCTGATGAAGCGTTCCGAGATTGAAAATCCTTGGTTTACTCTGAAAAATCAACGTTATAATCTGAAACAATGGGCAGGCCTTTTCACGAAAGAAAATATTGAAAATTGGTTGTCAAAATACCAATTATCCAATACGCCAAAAAGGGTAGGACTCATCCTTGCTGGAAATATTCCGATTGTTGGGTTTCACGATATTATCTCGGTGGTTTTGAGTAATCATATTCCAATTATCAAATTATCTTCGAAAGATAAATTGATGTTGCCTTATCTACTGACATTATGGAACGAATTTTCGAACAACCTAATTGAATTTGAAATCGTTGACCGTTTGGAAAACTTCGATGCGGTAATTGCAACCGGAAGTAATAATACAGCAAGATACTTGGAATATTATTTCAAAAACCACTTGAGTATCATTAGAAAAAACAGAACATCCATCGCTGTTTTGAAAGGTGATGAAACAGTCGAAGAACTTCAGCTTTTAGCAGATGATATTTTTCGATATTTTGGTTTAGGCTGCCGAAATGTGACCAAGCTTTTGCTACCAAAAGATATGAAAGTTGATGGTTTATTTGAAAACTTCGTCAAATATCAAGACGTCATCAATCATAATAAGTATGCTAATAATTACGATTACAATCGTGCGGTTTATCTTTTAAATCAAGATCTTTTCTGGGATAATAATTTTGTGATGCTGAGAGAGGATGAGAAGTTGTTCAGTCCTTTATCAGTGGTTAATTTTTCACGTTATGAAAGTTTGGAAAACGCGAAGAAATTTGTGGAAGATAACCGAAATGAAATCCAAGCAATCGTTGCAAAACCGGAACTGGGATTGGAGTCCATTGGTTTTGGGGAAACGCAGAATCCTTCGTTAGATACTTATGCTGATGATGTGGATACGATGGCTTTTTTGAGTGTGATTTAGCCAGTTAAATTAAACGTAAACAATAAACGGATTCGAAAGTTTCCGTTTTTTTTATTAGCAAAATTAGAGTCACTTTTAACTTATAATTTTTACGAAAACAGCAATCATATTAATTATTATTTTTAATTTAGTTATTAAAATTTCAATATGACAAAGAATCTGATTTTTATAAAAGCGGCATTCAGTTCAATTCTTATTTTCGGTGCAGTTTCCTGTGGTAAAACCAGTAAAGATGATTCCACAACTAATGAATTGCCTAAGAAAGATTCGATCGTAAAAGTGGAATCTGATTCTACTGCTAAAAAAGATTTGGCTGAAAATATTAAAAAAGTGATTACAACAAAGTATCTAAAACCTGAAGATCTTAAAGTAATCGACAGCGCCGAATGCAAGTTTTCTTATCAGGAAATTGATCTCAACAATGATGGTAAAAAAGAAGTACTCATCAACTTTTTTACACCTTACTTCTGTGGATCCGGCGGCTGTTCTTTGGCTCTTTTAGATTCGGATCTGAATATTGTAAACCGGTTTACAGTGACTGAAATACCGCTTTTCATCAGTCCTGATACCAAAAACGGATGGAAAGTAATTTATACAAAAAGCAGAGGACAATGGAAAGCTTTGGAATATGAAAACGGTAAATATCCTTCCAATCCTTCTGTTGTAAAAGACAGCAAAGCTGAACCGGATGCTAAATCAATCTCAATTTTTAGAGATCAAAATCAATCCAAAATATACAACTTCTAATAAAAATAAATAATTATGAAAAATCTAACTTCTTTAGCATTATTGATTTTGCTATGCTCATTTTCTTTCACAAAAGCTCAAAAAATTGCAGACGGCGAAACAGTAGATCTGAACGGATTGGCTGTAACCTTCAGCGTCTTGAATAAGGAGTCTGTAAATGTGGGCGGAAAAAACTTTGACCGCTATAAAGTTTCTGCCAATCTGGTCAACAACTCTCAGAAAGCCTTCAACATCCGAATGAGCAACGCACCTCAAATCGTTACCAATACGGCTTTGGTAGAGCTTAATTGCATCAATGCAACCGGTGCAAAATTAACTTCCAAAAAACTGGACTTAAAACTAAAACCTCAAAATGTAAATGTCACTTATTGGGCTTACACAAAAGATGGCAAATATGAAAGTTCCGTAATCCCAATCATCGCTTCCTATTATCTGGATATTGGCGATTCTGTAAATGACAATGCTATTTTCATAGTACCGGCCGGAGAACAGCCAAACGTTTCTGTAAGGAAATTGCAGTAAAATATTTTTTTTAAGATAAAGATTATGAAAAAGATACTTTATTTGTTCGTGATGTTTTTTATGGTATCGTGCATTGGAGAAGAACCTTTGAACCCTGAAGCAGACGTGGAAGAGTTTACCATAGATCCGCAGCTACTGACATCGAAAACCATCATCGACCAGGCCAATCGTAAAATACTCATCTATCTGAAACCGGAAGCTTATCAAAACGGAATTTCTCCGACTTTAACTTTATCAAAAGGTGCTACTTCATCACCTGCATCCGGAACGCTTATCAAATTTGATCAGCCAGTTTTTTACACCATCAGCTCAGAATCGGGAGGTAATCAGAAGAAATATGACATAGAAGTGGTGGAAATTGGTACCTGGACTTTCAATTTCGAAACCTGGTTTGCCAATAGAGAAAGCGGCTATGAGTTTCCTCTTGACAATGATATTCAGATATGGTCTTCAGGCAATCCCGGTGTGGCTTTGTCCGGCGTTCCTTCGCAAGCTGATGTGTATCCGACACGTTCTACACCAAATGGTTTTAACGGCACAAAAGCCGCACAGCTAACTACAATTCCCGGAAATCAGCTTTCTGAATTTTTGGGAATCAAATTATTTCCCGGATCTTTCTTTTTGGGCGATTTTAATTCTGAACAGGCATTGGCAAATCCGCTGGCTGCTACAGAATTTGGACAACCTTATTTTGATATGCCGGATAAGTTTACAGGTTATTACACGTACACGCCTGGCGCAACTTTCCAGGATCAAGCCGGAAATCCTGTTGCCGGACAGAAAGACAGATTTTCTTTATACGCCGTGATGTTTAACGGACCAGACCGACTCAATGGAACTAATATTAATACCTCGGATAAGATTATTGCAAGAGCAGAACTCCCAAATGATGTGCCTGCCAGTACCGAATTCAAAAGGTTCGAAGTGCCCTTCACTTACATTCCCGGCAGAACTCCCGGCAACAATGTGATGGTGGCTATTGTCGCTTCGTCCAGTTATCAGGGCGATACTTACCGCGGCGCAATCGGCAGCAGATTAATAGTGGACAGTCTTAGAATCATAGCAAAATAAAGTATGAAAAAATATACATACAGCTTACTGGCAATCGTATTTTCGATTTTTACATTTGCTCAGAATCAGAGTGAAAAGTTTCAGTTTAAAGTAACGGCTGGACTCAACATCGGCGGTTTGTCGCCAATTCCTTTGCCTGATAATATCCGTGAGATCAAAAGCTATGATCCGGGTTTTAATCCGTCGGTGGGCGTTGAAGGTCTTTATCAGTTTCATAACAAATGGAGTGTAGGCATCAGTCCGCGTGTTGAATACAAAGGAATGAAAGTTAAAGACCGTGTGATGTATTTCCATACATTGATCCAGATGGGCGAAGGGTCAGAAGCTGCCTCTTTTGAAGGCGATTTCAGCGGAATCAATTACACGGAATCAAAGAATGTCTATCTCGGTGTTCCTGTTTTTGTACAGTTCACACCTGGAGAAAAATGGCATTACAGATTAGGTGGCTATATCGCATTTCTTCTTGATTCCAGATTCAAAGGAACTGTTTCGGACGGCTACATCAGAAATGGTGGTTCTCTTGGCGAAAAAGTAGAAGTAACTACCGCCAGCTTTGATTTTTCGGACAAAATGCAGAAGGCAGATTATGGACTCTATGCTGGAATCAGCAGAGATGTAAGTGCAAGATTTTCTGTTGACCTCAGCCTGCAATGGGGTTTGCGATCGGCTTTCCCATCATCATTCACAGGGATTAGTTTCCCGATGTATAATATCTATGGTCAGCTGGGGACGAGTTATCGATTTTAGAGCCAAATACTAAAAACGGATTCGAAAGTTTACGTTTATATACAAAACAAAAAGACCGTAAAATTCATTACGGTCTTTTTCAATTTCTAAATAGAAGTAAATTATATCTTAAGGTTGCCCGCTTCCGCCAGCCGAACCGTAGATTTGTCCTGTTGCAAAACTACCGTTGTTATCAGCAAATTGTACAAATATCGAAGCCAATTCTGCAGGCTGTCCCGGTCTTCCCAATGGGGTGTCGCCACCAAATTCAACCAACTTTTCCTGCGTTTGTCCGCCACTTACTTCAAGTGCGGTCCAGACTGGTCCCGGTGCTACACCATTTACTCTGATGCCTTTTGAACCTAATTGTTTTGCTAATGATTTCACGTAGCTTGTGGTTGCTGCTTTGGTTTGTGCATAATCATAAAGATCGGCAGAAGGATCATAAGCCTGTACTGATGACAGTCCGATAATGCTGGAACCCGGTTTCAAATGGGGTAGTGCCGCTTTAATGATCCAGAACGGTGCATAGAGATTAGTCTTCATCGTTCTGTCAAAATCTTCGGTGCTGATATCCAGAATCGATTGATTGCTTTTTTGATGCCCGGCATTATTGACTAAAATATCAAGTCCTCCCAATTGACTCACGGCTTCAGCAACCAATCTCTGGCAAAACGCTTCATCACGCAGATCGCCTGGAATTGCAACTGCTTTTCGCCCAGCTTTTGTGATGAGATCTACAACTTCTCTGGCATCAGATTCCTCATCCGGCAGATAATTGATGGCCACATCCGCACCTTCTCTCGCAAATGCGATAGCTGCGGCACGTCCAATTCCGGAATCACCACCCGTTACTAGCGCTTTTCTGCCAGTCAGTCTTCCGGAACCTACATAACTTTCTTCACCGTGATCGGGAACCGGATCCATCTTTGCAGCTAATCCAGGGAATGGCTGAAACTGTTTGTTGAAGGGTGGTTTGGGATGTTTTGTAGTTGGATCTTCGAGATTGGAGTTATCTTGGTTTGTAACATGTTTTTCCTGAATGTTTTCCTGATCCTCTGTAGATTCTTCAGGGGTAATGATGTCTATCAATTTGTCGAGTGCTTCTCTTCTTGTAATTTGATCGTCCATATTAATTGTGATTTGGTGTTAATGATTGATTTGATTTTTATCTTAAGCAATCAACATTCCAAGTTAGATCTGATGAGGATTATCTGATCTCTTTTTTGAAATTTGTGATCGTATTAAACAATTCCTCTGCATTGACAGTTAGTTCTGAGGCTGTGAGGCTGATTGGCAGATCACCATTCGCGTCTGCCAAACCATTGGTGATCATTCCGGATAGTTTCTTTTTGATTAATGGAAGATAATGATCCGCGTTCTTAACTGTCAATGTCACCAAAGTATCGGCACCAACTTTTTCTAAATTGACATCCGTAATATCTTTCCAAAGAATAAGGCCTGCAGCTTTGCTCACGGCTGTAGTTTTCGAAATGAGTCCTTCATTGCTTAGAATAACCAAAGGCGCTGAATCCCGAAGGGTAAACAATTTCCTAAAAATGATAATTGCCAGAATGATACTGAACAATCCGCTGACAGCAGCCAGCTTTGTTCCCACGTGATCATCAAACAAACCAATACTGTAGAGGAATGTGGCGATCGAAACGATTAATATTCCTGAGCAAATCAGGATTAGGTTGAGTGATTTTTTTCTGTCTCTGTAGAATTCCATTGTTATGATTTAAATGTGAAGATTTCCTGTTTAATTCCAATTAACATCCAGCTTATTTTCCGCAGCAAAGACTTTTCCGATTTCCATCAGCTCGGTGTACATCTTTTCGAACTTTGCACCGTACTTTTGCTCTATCGAGTAGGCGAGCTCGTCTTTCCTGGTCTGATCGGCTTTGGTATCGCAAAGTTTTGCGTAGTTGGTGTATTCATTTTTATAAACAGGAATCACGAATTCATAAAGCGCAATCGACTTCTCCTTAATCGATTTCCGGTCTTCAGAATTGGCATTCAGCGCTTTAATGTCACTGAGCGATTTTTCCATGTAGAGTATGTTGTTCTGAACCAGCTTCCCTGCTTCATCGCCTTTCTTTTTGCTGGATGGGATGTCCGGAAACTCGGTAGTTTCATCATTGATATGCTTTGCCAGCGTAGGCGTTGCAAAATCACCGATGGCATTCGTATTCAAAATGGCGGTGCCGAAAAACCGTTCGGCAGGCTCTGCGCAGGATTGAATGGACAAAGAAAATAAGATAAGCACTGCAAATGCGAAGAAGTTTGTAAAAGTTTTGCTAACGTTTTTCATAATTTTTTATTGATTTTAAAGTTTATGATTGATTTTAAACCACAGATTAATTTGGTTCTGAATGATATAAAATGCCGATGTCAATTGGTAAAAAGCATTTTTCTTTAAGCTGTCTCTATTAGCAAAATTTAGACCTTGGAACAGCTGCTGAAAAAGGAAATGCGTAAAGGCTTCATTCTGCGCTGTTTTAATTTCCAATTCTAATTTATCAAGATTATTAAACCTATCATCGATTTTGTATAATCATTGTATCCATCGCTATTGGCAGGATCAGATTGCTCTAAAAAATATTAATCCAAATCATTTTCTGTATTAAAATTTTAAATATATTTGTAAGACACACAAATGATATTCTAATGATTCCAGAATCCCGATTCTGTCTTTCTCTGGCAGTGACTTTACATCAGCAAACAAGCTTTTCCAGACACATCCGACTCAAATGTCATCCCATTCGTATGTAATTACAGGATGATGTGAAGCCCGTTTGGGCGATGGTAATTCTTAAAATTTCTTTTGTGTGTATCTAAAATATTTTATTAATCATTAAAAACCACAAACACAAGGCTTTAGAAAATTTATTTAGTTTAGAGTTCACTAAGGATGAACTTGAAAAATTAGATCAGGGAATTGCTCTGATAGAAGAGGTGCTTTTGGGTAAAACTACCAACCTTACACCCGACCAGAGACAGCAGTACGGTAGTATCGCCGAGCAAAACAAACTCTTTGTCAATATGGCCAAAAACTATATGGAACAGTACATCATGTTCATTCCCGTTTTCCTGGACAAGGCAGAATTTGACCGCGATTTTGCAGCAAGGCAGCAGCTGGAAAGCCGTTTTCAACGGATCAACTCCATAGCAGAACAACTTTCTGATACCAAAATCCTTCTGGATTTTGACAACTATCACAACGCCATCACGTTCTATCGAAATGTGAAATATCTGGCAGGGGAGAATATGCCCGGCACCACAGTGATCTATGAAGATATGAGACAGTTCTTCATTGCGGGAGCGCCCATCACACCGCCCAATACGGATGTAGACAAAACCGAATAAGGGGTGGTTCGGGAGGGGGGGGGTATCCCACGTTCCGAAGTCCCTGCAACAGGTGGGGTAAGTGTCTGAAGCAGGTTCCGAAATGCCTGCAACCACTTGCACAAGTGTCCAGAACCATTTACCTAAGTGCCTCCAGCTACTTCGCAACTGCCTGAGACCACTTGCACAAGTGCCTACAGACACTTGACCAACCACCTTTTGGTACTTTGCAGACCACCTTTAGCCACTTGTGAAGTGGGTGGAGGTGGTTTTTTTATGAAGTTTTAATAATCTGATTGAACCAATATGTATATTTGACAGTTAATGTAAAATATTATAAAACCTTTTTATGAATTATACCTTAGAAGAAATTTATGCATTAGTTGGCAAAGATGATAAAGTTGCTACAGTTAATTTCAAATATGAATCACAATCTTATGTCCAATTTGGAAGGGAAATTACTTTAGTATTCAACTATACTCAAAAAGAGCGTCAAAACCTTGATGAGCTTTTAAAAAAGGAACATTTTGATTTAAATGGTTTTACTAAAGCTACATATCTAGGAAGAAGTTTATCGAAAGAAAAAGTTGAAAAATTAAAAGAAGAAGGTATTAATTCTGAAGACATTGCAAGTATATTTTATTTTAAAGATTCAAAAGCAAATACATTTCATTCCAAAGAAACTCGAGAAATAAAAACATTGGTAATACCGATGGAATCACAATCAAAGGGTCGAGACTTTGATTGGATGTATGGATTTACAAAACGATTGGTAAAAGATAAAATTGGTATAACACCGCACGAAAGAAACTTTTATTTAGGAGGTAAACTTTATTATGAACCAGAAAATCTGACAGAAAGAGAGTTAACCGAAATCTATAAAGAAAATAAAATATTAAATGAAGATGTAGAATATCAATTTCTTTTTATAAAATTAATGCGTCAAGAAATATCTGATGAACAGAAACAAAAACTTGGAATATTGTTTAATAAAAAACGAAAAAAAGCATTTGATGTTTTGGATAAGCATTTGCAAGATGTAGGAAGCAGTATGAAAAAAATATTTGAAGTAAATGTTGATAAAGCTGTAGAATTATTTGCAAAAGTTGACAATTTTACTGACAAGAAGCTAAGCCATACTAGATCTAAAATTATCTATATAGATTTGCACGGTTATTTACACATTTACATGAGACATGTTCAAGAGATGAAAGTAAACAAGCATTTTGAGCATAAAGATAATTTTCAATGGGACGAACAAGATGTTTTTACAGTAATAGAGAACGTTCTTGAACAATCGATGGATGAAATTCAAGAATTCTTTAATCAAAATCCAAATGGACGATATAGTCGTTATGGCGAAAAAAGTCTTTATTTTGAAGGCGATTATTACACATTTCATATCGAGTGCGATGGAAGATTAAGTACATTTCATAAAAACAAGAAGTAAATTATAAACAATAAAATTTTTAATATGGTTAATACAGTTGAAGCATTATTTCAAAAATTAAAGATGGGTACTAAAGAAGTTTTAACTTTAAAATTTAATGTAAATTCTCCAAGTCATTTTATATTTGGATAAGAGATAGTTTTACTTGTAGAGTTTAGTGATGAAGAATTATTTCAAATTTTGACAAATATTAGAAATAATATTCAAAGTTTAAATTACAAATTAAAAGGAAAACTGCTTGACTCAATAGAAAATGTAGAAATAAATCTGGAAGATGCAATTGAAATTATTCAACACAAATAAAAGTTATCTAATTAATTCAACCATAATACTATGTATAAATAATAAATTACATTATGAATATAGAACTAAATGAGTATTTAGACATTTTTGATCCTCTTAAAAAAATCTATTTTCCAATACGCGTTATTTCTTTTACCGAAAAGGGAATTATTGCAAAATTTATAAAATCAAATATTGATAAAGAGATACAGTACTATCAAATTAATAATTACGGTTTTAAAAAATCTTACATTACTGATGAAATGATTATAAATTGTGGTTTTGTACACAAAAATGGTTTAGAGTATTATAAGGAAAACCAAATAATTATAGATTGCTTGATTGGAAAAATAGAATTAAATCCTTATCCAATTTACTTAGATTATGAATCGAATTATTTTGGTTATAAATTTCTTCAAGATATTGGAGAGTATGATGTATTTAAAGAGATTTTAAAAAACACAGAAATATCCACACCTAGTCAAGATTTTAAATTAGAATATTCAACAACAACTAAAGTTGAAGATTTAAGGGATTTCACGAACTTTAATAACGATCAATTTGATGAAGTCTATTTGAGTACTTTCTATTAAAAAATAATAATAAATTATTGAATCAAATATTTATTCGCATGTTGGCGCAGGTATTTACTGTCCAAAAAAATATTAAGAGCATAGATGAAAGTCTGTGCTTTTTACATCTAATCAAGAGTAACAAACCCCAACAATTGGCAACTAATAAAATGTTGCGTAAATTACGCTCCAGAAAAAAATAAAAGTATAGTATGAAGAAACTATTTATTTCAATTTCACTCTTATTTATGATGAATGCAATGGCACAGAAATTTGAAACGCAAACCAAAACCGACGCTGCGGGCTACACCTACGAAACCGTAAAAAATGACCAATCCGGCGTACGTGTTTATACCCTGAAAAACGGACTCAAAGTCTATCTCGCAAAAAATGATGACGCTCCAAGAATCCAGACTTACATCCCGGTAAAGACTGGTTCCAACAACGATCCAAGCGACAACACAGGATTGGCGCACTACCTTGAACATATGGTTTTCAAAGGGACTTCTCATTTGGGAACTCAGGATTGGGCAAAGGAAAAAGCGTTACTGACGCAGATCTCAGATCTTTACGAACAGCACAAAGCGGAAAAAGATCCGGAAAAGAAAAAAGCGCTTTACAAAAAAATCGACGAAGTTTCTCAGGAAGCATCCAAATATGCGATCGCCAACGAGTATGACAAAGCTATTTCTTCTCTTGGCGCCACCGGAACCAACGCCCACACATGGCTGGACGAAACGGTTTACAAAAACAACATTCCATCCAACGAACTGGAGAAATGGCTGAAAGTGGAGAAAGAACGTTTCTCAGAATTGGTTTTGAGATTGTTCCATACAGAACTGGAAGCGGTTTATGAGGAATTCAACCGTGCTCAGGATAACGACGGAAGATTGGTAAATTATGCGATGATGGAAGCGCTTTTCCCGAAACATCCAAATGGTCAGCAGACGACCATCGGAACTTCGGAACATTTGAAAAGTCCGTCTATGGTAGCAATCCACAAATATTTCGATACTTATTACGTGCCTAACAATATGGCGGTTGTATTGGTTGGAGATTTGGATTTCGATAAAACCATTAAAATGGTAGATCAATACTTCGGAACCTTCAAATACAAAGAACTTCCAATGAAGAAAATGGTGTCGGAAGAGCCAATGACCAGCGTAGTTTCCAGAACGGTAAAAAGTCCGTCCACACCAAGAATGACTTTAGCCTGGAGAACAGATTCGTACGGAACTCAGGATGCAAGATTGGCAGATGTTGTTGCTGAGATTTTAAGTAATAACGGCGACGCAGGATTGATCGATCTTAACATTAATCAAAAACAAAAAACATTGGGAGCGGGCGCTTACGAATCGGCTTTCAAAACTTACGGTGCATTTGTTTTAAGTGTAGTTCCAAAAGACGGACAAAGCTTTGATGATGCGAAGAAACTGTTATTAGATCAAATCGAATTGGTGAAGAAAGGACAGTTCCCGGATTGGATGCTTCACGCTATCGTCAACGATATGAAAGTTCAGCGAATGAAAAACTGGGAAACAGCTGACGGACTGGCAACGGCGCTATATTCAAATTATATCAACGGAAGAACCTGGGAAGAAGAGTTAGCTGAGATCAACAATTATGAAGCAATCTCCAAAGCTGATGTGGTGAAATTTGCCAACGATTTCTTCAAAGATAATTATGTGGTGGTTTACAAGGAAAAAGGCGTGAATGACAAATTAGTTCGTGTTCAGAATCCGGGCATCACGCCAATCAAACTGAACAGAGAAGCACAATCGCCGTTCCTGAAAGAGATCATCAATGCAAAATCGTCTGACATCAAACCTCAGTTCATTGATTTTAATACAGCAATCGCAACGTCAACTATTAAAGATAAAAAAGTAAGCTTCGTTAAAAATAAATATAATGAAGTGGCTCAGGTCAATTATGTGTTTCCTTTTGGAACTGATAATGACAAAGAATTGGCTTTGGGCGTAACGGTTCTTCAATACCTTGGAACGGATAAATACACTCCGGAACAATTGAAAGAAGAATTCTACAAACTGGGAATTACGAATCAATTCAGAACGACGAATGATCAGATGATCATCGCCCTGAGCGGACTTGAAAGCAATATGAAAAAAGGAGTAGAGCTGATGAACCACTGGATCAATAATGTGAAAGCTGACCAGGGAATCTACGATCAAACGGTAAAAACAATCCTGGAATCCAGAGAGGTTGCGAAGAAAGACAAAACGAGAATTATGGCAGCGCTTACGAATTATGCCAAATACGGAAAAGAATCACGTATGACGGATGTTATTTCGAAAGAGCGCCTGCAGAGCATCAACGTCAACGAACTGATGTCAAAAATTAAAACTCTGAACGATTATCCTTACGAAGTTTTCCTTTATGGCGAAGATCAGAAAGGTTTGGAAAAAGCAGTGAAACCTTACATTTCCGCAACAAAACTTCAGCCCGCAAAAGCGAAGGAATATACAGAGCTGGCAACTGACGGAAAAGTATATTTCACAGGCTATGACATGGTGCAGATGGAAATGTCCAAATTGGCAAAAGCCGGAAATGTGAACCTGGCAAACTTCGGGAAGGCTAGTGTTTTCAATGAATATTTTGGACGTGGGTTGTCATCAATCGTATTCCAGGAAATTAGAGAAAGTAAGTCTCTGGCTTATTCGGCGTACGTTTCTTATGCCAATGCAACCGAGATCAACAAACCGAATTACGTAACCAACTACATCGGAACTCAGGCCAATAAGTTGCCTTTGGCAGTCGCTGCAATGAGTGATCTAATGGCAGATTTCCCACAGATTCCCGCTCAGTTCGAGAATGCAAAAGGTTCAGCATTGAAACAGATTGCATCCAACAGAATCAACAGAACTACGATCTTCTACAATCAGCTTTCCCTGAAGAAATTGGGCGTAGATCACGACATCAGAAAAGATGTTTATGCAGAGATTCAAACCCTGACATTGCCGGAACTGACCAATTTCTACAACACCGAAGTGAAGCCGCTGTCTTACAACACAGCCATCATCGGGAAAAAAGAAAACCTAAATATGGATTCCATTAACAAAATGGGAACTTTTACAGAAGTGAGTCTTGAGGAGATTTTTGGATATTAATTTTCTGAGAAGTTTTATAAAGGATGGGCGAGGGCTCATCCTTTTTTTGTTTTTAGTAATATGTATTTATCAATCACATCCACAATCTGAATTTGCTTCTCTTTTACCCAAAGAAATTTTTTTTTTAATAATATCAAATTCACAATCACATGCGACTTCAAGCCTTGCAGAAATAGGACAGTTAAATACCATTTCACACACCTCGCTCCATAATTCTGGAAATGATTCTAAAATATTTCCCACAACATCTTCCTCACTTAAAGAATGTTTATAAAGACAATCAATCTCATTACAGCGTAACCACGAATTTGTCTTTTTTTTATCAAACCATTTCTCTGGCAAATCATATTTTGATAAATCTATAAAATAATCATCACTATCCGGCTTAGATCCTGTAATATTACAAACTGGAATGCATTTAATATGTCCGTTTGTAGGATTATCTTCTAAAATTATACAGATGTGTTTTAATGGAACGCCTGCTAATTCTGCTTTTACAATATCGCCTTTTTTTAGCTTTAATTTTTCAATTCTTTTTCGCATACACTATAAAGAATTTATCCTTGAAATTGTACTTGTCAGTGAATTCATCGTATCATAATCCAATTTTAATATAAAATCTTTACGTATTTTTTCGTCAATGTCATAATATAAAATTGCTAATGCTCTTTTAATGTCATCTGTTTGGGTAATCTCTGATAGTTTTAATTTATCTTTTTCTGAAATAAAATCTTCCAATGCGAATCTTTTTTCAGAATCATAAAGATAAAAATGGTTCATAATACTTTCACCGAATTCTTTTTTGTACTTTTTTAAAGCTTTTGCACCTTCGTCATTATCAAACAAAACAACAAAATTCTCTGAAAATGATAACCCAACCGAAATTAGATTTGTTGAATTTCCAGATCCCGCTCCTGCAATAATTTTAAAATTGATTTTAAAATTTTTTGTGTATTTGTTTAACAAATCGAAAAAGTAAAAATCTGTGATACCCTCAGTAATAACTATTTTACCAACAAAATCGTTTGTAAAATTAACATTTAGTGCCTGATAAACTGTACTTAGTGCTCCGCGATCATCTTTACTTTTATATTTTCCGTACTCGATAAGATTAATTGTTGAGTTTTCTTTTTCCGCAATCTTAATGCTTCCCAATTTTATTGTTTTAGGATTTAAAAGATATTGTGAATGAGTACAATATATAATTGTGTTTTTTTCAGAAACACTTTTTAATTCTTTTAGCAGCTCGCTTTGTGCGGAGGAATGTAAATATGAACCTGGCTCATCTAATAGAAATAAAGAATTTTCCTTTTTTACTTTGTACCTTGGATTAAATTTCAGTTTAATCATATAATTAAAAAACCACTGAAAACCTTTACTTCTTTCGCTGACATTAAAAGTTCTCTTTTTTTCTTGATTGGATTTGTCACGTACCTTAAAAGTAAATGTGCTTTTCTCGCATTTTAGTTCTAATGACAAATTATCACTATCATCTGCAAAGTTTTTGTATCCACTCTTTTTAATTCTTTTCCATTCTTCAATAATACCTTTATTAAGAACATCTTCAATATCACTTAGAATATCATCTTTCTGATCTTTATCACTTAAATGAAAAAAAGACTTCAATGGATTTTCATCATCATCGATTCCTTCAACGCCAGCACGTCTAAATATTTCAACAATAATTTCTTGCCACTCTCTGTTTTTAGAAAAAGCAAGCTTTCCTGTTGTTTTATAATCATCTTTAAAAACTATTTCTTCAGGAACTCTATCGGTAAAGTCATCAAAATATAAAATATAAGGTAAATTTGTTAAAAGAAAATTAATTATTAGTTTTTTATTTTTCTCTAAAAAAATGTCATCCTCAAATGTATATTCTTTTTCGGGTGAAGATAATTCTCGAGTTAATATAAATGGTGTCCTTTCCGAAAATTTTGAAATATGCTTGAAATCCAACGTTTCAGACTGTAGATTTAAAGTCTTTTTTAATTCAAGAAGTTCATCCTTATCTAAAATTAAAGTAGCAGTAATCTTACTGTCTTTAGTTGTTCCAGTAGAATATTTATTTTTATACTCTAAGTGATTGCCTGAATTAACCTTATCTCTATTTTTGTCAAATGCGAGAATTGCGCTAAGAATTGTTGTTTTTCCAGATTCATTTACACCGATAATTGGATTTAAAGAATAATTAAGTTTTATAGAAGTATCTTTTACGGCCTTATAGTTTCTGATTCGATATTCGGTAATTTTCATGAACTAGTTTTCTTCAAATATAACTAATTTCGTTATAAGTTGTTAACTGCATAATAAATTTGTCATACAAGTAAAAAAAAATGAATCTGACTCTATTTCCAAAATGGCGCACTTCTTGCAACTTTCTCGGAAATTTAAAATTATGAACCCAAGACTGATTAAAACCATTTTAACTTATGCAGCGCCTTTTATCATTGGATATGTCGTGAAGAAATTCGAAGAAAGACAAGCCAGAAAATCTGAAGAAAAAGCAGTTGCAAAAGCATAAGAAAGCCACCGGATCAGGTGGCTTTTTTGATGGTAAAGATTCATTATTGATTTGATAAAAATAAGCATTTATCATTGTTTAATTAAGTTTTGGCGCAGCATTTGAATTTAACTCACAAATTTTATTACTATGAAAAAATATATGAATTTCATTCCATTGTTTTTATTAGCAGGAATGTTGACGAGCTGTGAGGCAGTCGAAACCATTTTCAAAGCCGGTATGTGGTGGGGAATCATCGTCGTAGTCGGTATAGTCGCTTTGGTATTATGGTTATTATCAAGGGGTAAAAACTAAAAAAAATCGTCCTGAAATTTAGATTTCAGGACGATTTTACTTTTATAGAAAGTCTGTTTCTAAAGATTATCCAAAACTTCTTTCAAATCTACATAGCCACCGCCGTTGTAAACATCGGTCAATCCTTCTGATTTAAAATATTCTGTCGCTTTCCCAGATCTGTTTCCTGATCTGCAGAAGAAAATCTTAGTACCGCTCAGGTTTGTAACTTCCTGCTTTCTGTCTTCCAATTCTCCCAATGGAATATTTTGTGCTTCCTCGATATGTCCGTCCATTTCCAGTTCCAACGGTTCGCGAACATCAATCAGGTGATAATTTCCGGCTCTCAATACGTCTTCTATTGCCATAATTTTTATTTTTTACATTTTAATAGTAACAAAACTACAATATAAATCTTTAAAATATTCCATACTTCACGTTAAAAAATATCTAATTTTAAAACATTAATTTTGCGCTCTAAATGAGCATCAAAGAGAAATACAGCAATTTGATTAAATCCAAAGCATTGGCTTTTGGGTTTCAGTCCTGCGGTATTTCCAAAGCGGATTTTCTGGAGGAAGAAGCGCCACGGTTGGAACAATGGCTCAAAAATAATTTCCATGGCGAAATGCGCTATATGGAAAATCATTTTGATAAACGGCTGGATCCAAGATTATTGGTTGAAGGTTGCAAGTCAGTGATTTCTCTCAGTTATAATTACTTTCCGGAAGAACTTCAGAATAATCCTGATTTCAAATTGGCAAAATATGCTTACGGCGAAGATTATCACGATGTGATCAAAGACAAACTGAGAACATTGGTTGCGGAACTTCAGGACGAAATAGGGGAGTTTGCGTTCCGTGTTTTTGTAGATTCTGCGCCGGTTTTGGAAAAAGCCTGGGCGAAAAAATCTGGAATTGGCTGGGTTGGGAAAAATTCTAATTTGATTACAAAGAAAAATGGTTCGTTTTATTTTCTGGCAGAAATCATTTGTGATCTGGATTTAATTGAGGATTTTGAAGTCACAGATCATTGCGGAAGCTGTACCAAATGTATTGATGCTTGTCCCACTCAAGCCATTGTTTCTGATAAAATTATTGATGGAAGCAAATGTATTTCCTACGCAACCATAGAGTTGAAGGATCAGATCCCGGATTTCTTCAAGGATAAAATGGAAGATTGGATGTTTGGCTGCGACATTTGTCAGGATGTCTGTCCGTGGAATAGATTTTCTGCTCCAACTTTGGAAGAGAAATTCCGACCGAATTCTGAGATCAGAAATTTCACAAAACAAGAGTGGAAGGACATCACCCAGGAAATATTTTCCTCGGTTTTCAAAAAGTCTGCAGTGAAGAGAACTAAGTTTTCTGGCTTGAAAAGAAATCTGGATTTCCTCTCAGAATAAGATTTTTTTTAAAATCATTTTCTTTTCTGAACTCTTTTCGGGGCAACTTTTACTCTGATGGTTTTTCTTTTGTTTGATTGGCGATTTTTCGGCATATTTTGATGATTTTTCGCTATTAAATTTCATTATAAAATTCCATAAAACCAAGACTTATTAAAAAAAATTAACATCCTGATTTTATTACAATAATTTTATTACCTTTATAGTTCGCACGATTCGGGAAACCCAATAAGATGAAAAGAACATTAATTCTAACCTTGAAAATAATCGGCTTCATACTCGGAGCCGTTTTTTTGTATATAATTTTGGGAGTTTTGCTTCCGCTAATTCCTGTATCCGCAGAGAAAACAGACGACCCAAAAGTCATCGAAGCCTACATCCTGACCAATGGCGTCCATACAGATCTCGTCGTTCCGGTCAAAACAGAGTTCATAGACTGGAGTCAGAAATTACCTTACAGCAATACAAAATCTAAAAAGGAAAACTTCAAATTCATCTCGTTTGGATGGGGCGATAAGGGATTTTATCTCAACACACCAACTTGGGCAGACCTAAAATTCTCAACGGCCTTCAAAGCTGCATTCTGGCTCAGCGAATCTGCGATGCATTGCACTTATTACAATGAAATGAAGATCGGTGAAGACTGCAAAAAAATAATGCTGACCGAGAAGCAATATCAAGCTTTGATCAAATTTATTGATGATAAGTTTGATAAAGACTCAGCAGGAAATTATCAGTTTATAAAAACCAATGCAGTTTATGGCGATAATGATGCCTTCTATGATGCAAAAGGCAGTTACAATTTCACTTATACCTGCAACACTTGGGCAAATGATGGACTAAAAGTAGCTGGACAAAAGGCTGCATTTTGGACGCCAACGGACTTTGGGATTTTCAGACATTATAAATAAAAATGAAATTATTTTTCGGTCTTTTTTTTTCAATCCTTATTTTAGGTTGTCAAAAAGATAGCTCAAGAGCTCCAATCCCCATTGCCAATAATTCAGTTACGACAACAAAACCTGAAATCGATATTTCGAAAACCAATCAGAAAGCCAAAGAAGCTTTAGAATTTTGCAAAGCCAAAAACTTCAACACAGATTTTTGCATTTTGATTGATATGAGTTTGCATTCTGGTGTGAAGCGGTTTTTTATTTATGATTTCAAAAAGAACGAGATCTCTCAGCAATATTTAGTTGGTCACGGTTGCGGAACTTCATCTTGGAGTGAAGATGATACAAAAGAAAATCCAAGTTTCAGCAACGAAGATAATAGCCATCTTTCGTCATTAGGGAAATATAAACTAGGAGCCAGAGGTTACAGCAATTGGGGCGTCAATATCAAATATTTGATGCACGGCTTGGAAGAAACCAACAGCAACGCGCTCAAAAGAATCATCGTTTTTCATTCCTGGAATATGATGAGCGATGATGAAGTTTATCCAGAAGGTTCACCGGAAGGTTGGGGTTGTCCAACGGTTTCCAATAATGCATTCAAAGCAATTGATCCATTGTTGAAAAATTCTAAGAAACCGGTTTTGATGTAGATCTACAATTAAAAAAGACTGCCTTTCGACAGTCTTACCTTATTGTTTTTTCTCTCTCGGAAGCGGATTCGCATTCCTTGCTTCTTCAAAAAGTCCAGGTTCTATGTGGCAATAGCCACCGGGATTTTTATCAAGATAATCCTGATGATAATCCTCTGCTTTGTAGAAATTCTTAAGATTAATCGTTTCTACTACCACCGGTTTTTTATAATTTTTGGCTAATTTTTGAACTTCGGATTTTACTGCTGCTTCGGTATCTTTATCGGTAAAGTATATGCCGCTTCTGTAATTATCACCAACATCATTTCCCTGTCTGTTCAATGTCGTTGGATCAATTGATTTGAAGTAAAGATCAATCAGCAATTTCAAATCTACCTGTTCGGCATCATATTTTACTTTCACAGTTTCTGTAAAGCCCGTGGTATGGCTTATGACTTGCTCATAGGTTGGGTTTTTGATTTTACCATTTGCATAGCCAACTTCAGTTGCTACAACGCCACGGATCTGTTGGAAGAGATGCTCAGTTCCCCAAAAACAGCCGCCTGCAAAATAGATTTCCTTAATATTTTTACCAACTGGATTAGGTTCAGGTTTCATTTTACTGATTTGATTATTTGTTTTATTTTCTGAGCAAGAAATTGTAGCTGCAAAAACGCCAATTCCAAATATTAATGTAATAAGTGTGAGAATATTTTTCATTTTTTAATTTATTTAAATCCATTATTTGATTTCTTTGATGCAAAAATTGCGCTATCGTTAAACTTGATTTTATGTTTTATCATTTGGTTTGATTTTTTAAGCATCGTATTTCTTTAATAATTTAATATACGATAAAGCCTAATATTTGGTTTTGAAGAAAGTTTCAATCACATAAAAATGCAAAATCAGTATGAAACAATATTTCACAATCTCTTCAAAAACATTAAATTTGCCAATTATCAAAAAGTTGAAGATTAAAAACATTCAACCAAAACCCATCAACCGACAATCAAAATGACTTCACAAGAAATTAGACAGCAATTTTTAGATTTTTTCAAAAGCAAAGAGCATTTGATCGTTCTTTCTGCGCCAATTGTTCTGAAAGATGACCCGACGCTGATGTTTTCCAACTCTGGAATGACACAATTCAAGGATTATTTTTTAGGTTACAAAGAACCGAAATCTTCCAGAATTGCCGATACGCAAAAATGTCTCAGAGTTTCCGGAAAACACAATGATCTGGACGATGTTGGTCGTGATACCTATCACCACACAATGTTTGAGATGTTGGGAAACTGGAGTTTTGGCGATTATTTCAAAAAAGAAGCCATTACTTGGGCTTGGGAATTACTGACAGAAGTTTATAAAATTCCAAAAGAAAACCTTTACGTAACAATATTCGAAGGTGACGAAAAAGAAAACCTTGACCGCGATAATGAAGCTTACGACCTGTGGAAACAATTCATTTCCGAAGACCGAATCATCAATGGAAATAAGAAAGATAATTTCTGGGAAATGGGAGCGAGCGGACCTTGTGGACCTTGTTCAGAGATCCACGTTGATTTGAGAACTGCAGAAGAAAAAGCGAAAGTTTCCGGATTGGAATTGGTGAATAATGACCATCCTCAAGTTGTGGAGATCTGGAATCTGGTATTTATGCAATTCAACAGAAAAGCAGACGGGAGTTTGGAAAATCTGCCTGCAAAACACATCGATACAGGAATGGGCTTCGAGCGTCTTTGTATGGCGCTTCAACAGAAGGAATCCAATTATGACACCGATGTTTTCACACCTTTGATCGCTAAGGTGGAAGAACTTTCGGGTAAAAAATACACAGGAATTTTAACGGACGAAAAAGACATCGCCATTCGTGTGGTTGTAGATCATATCCGTGCGGTTTCTTTTGCGATTGCTGACGGACAATTACCTTCCAATGGTGGCGCAGGTTACGTGATTAGAAGAATTTTGAGAAGAGGAATTTCTTACGCTTACAGATTTTTGGATAGAAAAGAACCTTTCCTTTTTGAATTGGTGGCGGTACTCCAAGATCAAATGGGCACATTTTTCCCAGAACTTGAAAAGCAAGGAACTCTGGTTACAGAGGTGATCAAAAGTGAAGAGGAATCTTTCCTTAAAACCATTGAAAACGGTTTGATTCGAGTTGAGAAATTGATTCAGCAAACAATTGCTAGCGGTCAAAAAGTATTGCCAAGTGAAGAAGTTTTTGAATTGTACGATACTTATGGTTTCCCTGATGACTTAACGAGAATTATCGCTGAGGAAAAAGGCTTAACTATTGATGAAGCTGGTTTCGAAGCAGAAATGGCAAAACAAAAACAACGTTCCAAAAAAGATTCGGCGGCGAAAGTTTACGATTGGGTCGTTTTGGAAGAAAAACCGGAAACCTTCGTTGGTTACGATGTTTTAGAATCCGAAACTTACATCACAAGATATAGAAAAATAGAAAATAAAGACGGCGAATTTTATCAAATCGTTTTGAGTAATTCGCCTTTCTATCCGGAAGGTGGCGGACAAGTTGGCGACAAAGGCATTTTTGAAAATGCAACCGAAAGCTTCGAAGTTCTTGAAACTAAAAAAGAAAACGGATTAATTATTTCTTTAATTAATGGACTTCCAAAAGATGCAGGCGCAATCTTCTACGCAAAAGTGAATGTTGCTGACAGAAAAAATTCTCAAGCCAACCACTCAGCGACGCACTTGTTGCACGAAGCTTTAAGAGAGGTTCTCGGAACGCACGTTGAGCAGAAAGGTTCTTATGTTGGTCCGGATTATTTGAGATTCGATTTTTCACATTTCAGTAAAATGACCGAGGAAGAATTGGCTTTGGTTGAGGAGAAAGTGAATGCGAAGATCAAAGAGAATTTGGCTTTGCAGGAATTCAGAAATATTCCGATTCAGGAAGCTTTGGACAAAGGTGCGATGGCACTTTTCGGAGAGAAATATGGCGATAATGTAAGAATGATCCAATTCGGAACTTCGAAAGAATTGTGTGGTGGAACTCACGTGAAAACTACGAGTGAAATTGGACATTTCAAATTAACTTCAGAAAGTTCAACAGCAGCTGGAATCAGAAGGATTGAAGCAATCTCTGGAGAAAAGTCGGAAGAATATTTTAAGAATTTGGAAACTCAAGTTTCTGAGATTTCACAATTGTTAAAATCAAAAGATTTAATTAAGTCAATTGAGAAATTATTGGAAGAAAATTCAGCTTTAAAATCTGAAATCGATTCATTCAAAAAAGAAAAAGCAAAAGGCGAGATCCAAAACTGGAAAAATGACTTCGAAGACAAAAACGGTAAAAAGTTATTAGTTAAGAAAACATCTCTGGACGCAGGTTCTGTGAAAGATATCGTTTTTCAACTGAAAAAAGAAACCCCAAATTCTGTCATTATCATCATCTCTGATTTTGGTGAAAAGCCAATGATTACTGTTGGAGTTTCCTCAGATTTAGAAGCAACTTATCACGCAGGAAATATCATAAAAGATTTAGCAAAAGAAATCCAAGGCGGTGGCGGTGGAAATCCAGGATTTGCTACAGCTGGCGGAAAAAATCTGGCTGGGATTGAAAATGCTTATCAGAAAGCTTTGGAAATTTAATTTTCAAATTTTATATAAAACATAAACGTCTCGAATTTTCGAGACGTTTTCTATTTTAAATCTTACTGAAATAAATAATTATTTCGCAAAATTCTTAGGCGAATAAAAATATAAAAATTCTTTTTTCGCACTCACAAAATCGCTCCAGTTATCGCAATCAATTTGATAGCCAACAACGCCGGAAGTCGGAAGGTTTACGATTTCGTCTGTCAAAGAATTGGCAAAATTCGAAATCCCGTTATTGTGCGAAAATAAAATCACAGAATTGACTGAGTTTTCCAGTCCGAGGATCAGATTTTCAAAATTACGTTCTTTGGGATTGTAAAGCGATGCATCGACTGAATATTCTTTTTCATAAACCTCTGAAAATAATTTACACGTTTCCAATGCACGCTTAGCAGGACTTGAAATGAAAGTGTCAATATCCACTGATTTGTCCTTTAGTAAAAGTGCCATTTTGGGTGCGTTGATCATTCCCAGCTCATTGAGCGGGCGGTCAAAATCTTCAACATCTACAGGCCAATCACTCTTGGCGTGTCTCACGAGTAGTAGTGTCTTCATTAACAAATGATTAATAATAAATTAAAATTAGTAAAAAAAAATCAGTTAATATCTTTTATCAAATAATTTTTTATATGCTATTTCTCATAAGTGCTTATGGAAAAGGGCGAATCGGCATCTTCCATACCTCTTTTTTGGTTAGGATTTTCCGTCATATCAAACCTTAATTTTGCTCCTTTTAGTAATTCAAAATGATCGATCCAGTTTTTCGAATGCTCTTTTCCGTTGAATTTCATTCGATCGATATAAATATTTGAATTTGAATTTTTTGGTGCATCAATTAAAACTGAGTTACCATTTTCTAAATTAATTTTGATTGATTTGAAAAGTGGTGCACCCAAAACGTATTGTGTACTAGCTGGTGTCACAGGATAAAAGCCTAAAGCTGAGAAAACGTACCAGGCTGAAGTTTGTCCGTTGTCTTCATCGCCGCAATAACCGTCTGGCGTAGGTTTGTACAGTTTATCCATCGCCTGTCTTACCCAATATTGCGATTTCCACGGTTGGCCGGCATAATTGTAAAGATACAACATATGTTGAATTGGCTGGTTTCCGTGGGCATATTGACCCATTCCTACAATTTGCATTTCGCGCATCTCGTGGATCACTTCTTTATAATAATTAGTGTTGAAAGTTGGTGGCATTACAAAAACCGAATCCAGCATTTTTGCGAAGTTTTGTTTGCCGCCCATCAATTCTTTGAGTCCATTGATGTCCTGAAAAACGCTCCACGTGTAGTGCCAGCTGTTGCCTTCTGTAAAAGCATTTCCCCATTCAAAGGGATCAAAATTATCCTGAAATTCGCCGTTTTTCTTTTTGCCTCGCATCAGATTATATTTCGGGTCAAAAAGCTTTTTGTAGTTCATTGCTCTTTCTTTGTAAGGCTGAAGTTCGGTTTCAGATTTTTTCAAAGCCTTTCCAAATTCATAGATTGCGTAATCATCGTACGCATATTCCAACGTTCTGGCGGCACTTTCGTCAATTCCTGTATCAGTCGGGACGTATGCTAGTTTATTATAATCTTGAACTCCTTTTCTTCCGACAGCGCTTATCGGGCCTTCGTTATTTGCGCCGTGTTTTAAAGCCTGCCACAGAATCTCAGCATCATAGCCACGTAAACCTTTTAAATAAGCTTCGGCTACTACGGACGCCGAATTGTTTCCAACCATAATATCTGCGTAACCCGGACTGCTCCATTCCGGCAGAAATCCGCCTTCCTGATAAGCTGAAATCAAACCTTTTTGCATCTCTACATTTACGGATGGATAAACCAAATTCAGAAGCGGGTAGAGCGCACGAAATGTATCCCAAAATCCAGTTCCGCCGTATAAATATCCCGGCATTACTTTGCCATTATAAGGACTGTAATGCTGAATATTTCCGGATTTATCTTTCTCATAAAGCCTTTGCGGAAACAGAACACTTCGATACAGACAGCTGTAAAAAGTTCTGGCCTGATCAACGCTTGCGCCTTTGATTTCTATTTTGTTTAAAGTCTTGTTCCAGATTTCCTTTCCTTCATTTTTTACCTGATCGAATGTTTTTCCTTTGACTTCATTTAGATTAAGTTCTGCCTGATCGGCACTTATGAAGGAAGAAGCAACTTTTAAAGTGATTTGCTCACCTTTTTTCAACTGAGGAAATTTGACTAAGGCACCAACGTGATCGGCTTTGATTTCGATATTTGAATTTAAAATTTCTTTGTCATTCCAGACATTTTGAGAAATAAAATCTTTATCAAATTGAAGAACAAAATAATTTTTAAAATTCTTCATTTTGCCTCTCGCATATCTTGTGGAGTAGCCAATTATTTTTCTTTCTGCTGGAATAATTTTGACATAAGAACCTTTATCAAAAGCATCTAAAAGAACTTTTGCCTGATCTGTTTCCGGAAATGTAAAACGCATAACTGCAGCACGTTCTGTAGGCGTAATTTCTGTCCAGACATCATAATCTGCCAAATAAACTTTGTAAAAATAAGGCGTCACTTCTTCAATCTTATGCGAAAACCAGCTTGCTCTTTTTTCCTGATCTATTTCCGGATTTCCAACCATCGGAAGGATGGAAAACTGGCCGTAATCATTCATCCAAGGCGAAGGCTGATGAGTTTGTTTGAAACCCTGAATTTTTTTGGCATCATAAGTATATTGCCAGCCATTTCCATTTTTTCCTGTTTGTGGTGTCCAGTAGTTCATTCCCCAGGGTAATCCTATTATTGGATAAGTATTTCCGTTGGATAACTCGTAAGAAGACTGCGTTCCCATCAATGGATTCACATAATCTACGGGACTTTTAATCCAGTAATTGATTTCCTGAGATTTAATGCCCGCAGAAAATAGCATTAAAAATGCAAATAGTTTTAAGCTTGTCATTCGGAATTTATTTAGGTCAAAAATAAGTTATTATGTATTATGCTAAATTATTTTTAATAAAATAATAATAATGTCGCGGCTGGAAAATATTGCAATTTTGTAGATTAATGGCGCAGTTGATAATGATGAGAAATTCAATCTGACATCACCAATAAAAGATCTAAGCGGAAATATTGCCTTAGAAAAACCCACTTCCAATTTGAAAGACCTTTTAAATTCGGATATTTCAAAAAGAGTATTCGTCATTTATTTTTTGCATATTTACAGGTAAAATCTGATCTGCAACTTCAAAATTATTGAGGAATAGGAGTTCATAAATGCAATAATCTATTATATTTGCATCCCAATTAATAATTTTAAACAATAAACTTATGAAAGAACTTATTGAAAAAATCAGTGCTGAATTTGAAGCGTTTTCTAATGAAGCTAATCAGCAATCAGAAAAAGGTAATAAAGCTGCAGGAACCAGAGCAAGAAAATCTGCTTTGGAATTGAGCAAATTATTCAAAGAATTCAGAAAAGTATCAGTTGAAGAATCTAAGAAATAAAAACTGATCAATTAAAATCCCTGTAGCAATGCAGGGATTTTTTGTTAAAATACATTTCTTCCGATTTTATTAATTTTACAGTTACAGTATATCTTAAAATCTTTAACTAATTCAATCTTCATCTGATTGTTCTTTGGCAATTTCATTCAAAGCTATTCCCGCTACAAGAGATTGTAGAAGCTCAACATTTATCGAATCAATTCCGCTGGCGGCAAGATAGTTGTAGTTCTCTAAAAACCCAAAAACAAGATTTATGAATTCACAGGTGGAAACAGAATTTCAGACACAAAATGACTTCAGGGAAACTTTTCTGGCGGACGTTCTGGAAGGCTTGAGCAGCAGTCCAAAAAAATTACATTCAAAATATTTTTACGATGAGGCAGGCGACAGGCTTTTTCAACAGATTATGAATATGCCCGACTACTATCTCACCAATTGCGAGCTCGATATCTTCAAAAACAAGACAGAGCTGATAGCAAAAAGTATTTTAATAGATAATGAACTTTTCGATTTGATAGAATTGGGAGCCGGTGATGCAATGAAGTCGAGTTTTCTGCTTGAACATTTGACCACAAAAAATATCGATTTCACCTATATGCCGATTGATATTTCGGGACATATTCTGGAAGAATTAGATGAAAAATTCAACAGAGATTTGCCCGAGTTGGATGTCATCACTTTGGAAGGCGATTATTTTGATATGCTTGACAAGGCGATGACCATTTCGAATAGGAGAAAAGTGGTTTTGTTTCTTGGTGGCAATATCGGCAATATGGATATGGGAGAATCTTACCATTTTTGCAGAGAACTGAGAAGAAAACTAAATCGTGGCGACATTCTCCTGATTGGTTTCGATTTGAAGAAAAATCCACAAACCATTCTTGATGCCTACAATGACGAAGCAGGAATCACATCATCGTTCAATCTTAATCTTCTCATCAGAATGAACCGCGAACTGGAAGCGGATTTCGATGTTCTGAATTACCAACATTACCAAACCTATGACCCGATTTCTGGCGCTTGCAAAAGTTATCTTGTGAGTTTGACGGAACAAAATGTACACATCGGAAACCAGGTTTTTCACTTTGAAGAAAATGAACTGATCGATATGGAAATCTCGCAAAAATTTTCTCAGGATGATATTAGCGAACTCGCCAGAGATGCAAAATTTCATATCATTGATGAGATTGCCGATTCCAAAAATTGGTTTGTTGATTCGATTTGGCAAGTTCTTTAATTTTAAATTTAATTCCAATGAAAACAATTTCCGTACTTTCGATATCAAATTCTATAACTGATTGGGCAGAAAAATATTCAGAAATTCGAAATCATTCTGTTAAAATATGCAAACCTCTGGAAATCGAGGATTATGTCGTTCAGCCAATTGTCGATGTAAGTCCACCGAAATGGCATTTAGGGCATACAACCTGGTTTTTCGAGACTTTTATTTTGGAACCCAATTTTCCCATTTATCAGGTTTTTGATGCTCAGTATAACTTTGTTTTCAACAGTTATTATGAAACGATTGGCGCACGAGTTATCCGTACGGACAGAGGAAATCTGAGCCGTCCTTCCGTTTCTGACATTTATCAATACAGAAAATATGTTGATGAGCAAATGGATGCATTTCTCCAAAGCGAATATTTAACGGAAGAAATCAAACCTTTACTTGAACTTGGTCTCAATCACGAGCAGCAACACCAGGAATTATTATTGACGGATATCAAATATATTTTAGGTCACAATCCGCTTTTTCCGGCGTATAAAAATGAAGATATTTCGAAGAAAGAACAATCTGAAACTATCGAAATGATTCACTTTGATGAAGGAGTTTATGATATCGGTTTTCAAGGTGAAGATTTTTGTTTTGATAATGAGTTGGGAAGACATAAAGTGTACGTTAACGATTTTGAAATTGCTGACCGTTTAGTTTCAAACCAGGAATATTTAGAATTTATGGAAGCTGGAGGTTATAATGATTTCAGACATTGGCACGCCGAGGGATGGGATTGGGTGAAACAGAATGAAGCAAAATCTCCTCTGTACTGGCACTTGATTGACGGGCAATGGATGAATTATACTTTAAATGGACTTCAAGAATTAGATTTAAATGATGCCGTTTGTCACATCAACTTTTATGAAGCTTCAGCCTTCGCCTCCTGGAAAGGAATGCGCCTACCAACTGAAGCTGAGTGGGAAGTTGCCTCCAATCATTTTGAGTGGGGAAGCCGTTGGGAGTGGACGAACTCTGCCTATTTGCCTTATCCAGGATTTAAGAAAGAAGCCGGCGCAGTAGGAGAGTATAATGGCAAATTTATGGTCAATCAAATGGTTTTGCGTGGCGCTTCAGATGCAACGCCAAGCGGACACAGCAGAAATACATACCGCAATTTCTTTCAGACTGGCTTAAAGTGGCAGTTTACCGGAATCAGGCTAGCTCAATAACTGCTTATGATTACAGTAGAATCGGTTTCAAAAATTTTCAACGGAAAACCAGCAGTGGATAATATTTCTTTTCAGGCCAATGATAAAGAGATATTGGTGCTTCTGGGAACGAGTGGTTGCGGAAAAACGACCACTTTAAAAATGATTAACCGTCTGATAGAAGCTGATTCTGGAAATATTTTGATTGACGGAAAAGATATTCACGACCGGAAAGTGGAAGAGCTGAGAATGGGAATCGGTTTTGTGATGCAGCATTCCGGATTGTTTCCGCATTATACGATTAAACAAAATATCGCTGTCGTTCCGGAATTATTGAAATGGGATAAGAAAAAGATTAAATACAGAACTGAAGAACTTTTGCACAAACTCCACCTTTCCGAAGATGTACTTTCCCGTTTTCCCAATGAATTAAGTGGCGGCCAGCAACAACGAGTCGGCATCGCAAGAGCTTTGATTGCAAATTCACCGATTCTTTTGATGGATGAGCCTTTCGGAGCATTGGACAATATTACAAAAGCTGATATTCATTCGGAATTCAAATCGCTGGAGGAACTTAAAAATAAAACCATTATTCTTGTCACGCACGACGTTCAGGAAGCTTTTGAACTGGGACAAAGAATTTGTTTAATGGATAAGGGGAAAATTATTCAGACCGGAACTCCACAAGAAATATTATATCGTCCCAAGAATGATTTTGTAAAGGATTTTTTTGCCGAAAACAGACTGTTATTGGAATACAAAGTCGCAAGTTTGAATAATGTCAAATCTTTTATCGATTCAGAAAACATCATCAATGAATTTCAGTTTACCGGAGAAACCAGCGTCTGGAATGCGTTACAGAAATTAAGTTCTGACCATAAAAATACAGATGCTTACGAAATTTTGATTAAGGCATTCAACGACTACCGAAAATTACAAATCGTATGACGCAGCAAAGACTTTGGCAGTTCGTTATCGAACAGTACGAAAAATTACTGACTCAGGTTGTACAGCACTTGGGATTGACTTTTCTGTCATTAGTTTTAGCAATTATCGTCGGTTTACCACTTGGAATTTTGATTGCCCGAAAAAGAAAATTATCAAATCCTGTTCTTGGTTTTGCCGGGATTTTACAGACGATTCCAAGTATCGCTTTATTAGGATTTATGATTCCAGCATTTGGAATCGGCGCAACTCCGGCCATCGTCGCTTTGCTGATTTATGCACTTTTACCGATTATCAGAAATACTTTCACCGGAATTACGGGTGTAAATCCAACAGTTATCGAAGCGGCAAAAGCTATGGGAATGAACCGTAAACAAATGCTTTTCAAAGTTGAACTTCCGCTGGCAATGCCTGTAATTATTGCAGGAATTCGCACCGCTGCAGTTATCAATGTTGGTGTGGCGACCTTGGCTTCATTTGTTGCAGCTGGTGGTTTGGGTGAATTTATCTTCGGTGGAATTTCTTTAAACAACAGCAATATGATTTTGGCAGGTGCCATTCCTGCAGCATTATTGGCGATTTTACTCGACCAGACGATTGCTGTTTTGCAGAAATCCGGCTATCAGTTTTTAAAGAAATTAAAATACATCATTCCTGCAGTTTTATTGGTATTTGGAGTTGTTTATTTAATGAATTCCATCTCAGATAAAAATAAGTTAAAAGCAGGCTTTACACCAGAATTTATGGGAAGACAGGACGGAGATTTAGGTTTGCGTTCCGTGTATGGTTTGAATGTCAATCCCAAAGTTGTGAATGATGCCGTGATGTACAAAGCTGCTTTCGAAAATGAATTGGATTTAATTAGTGGATATTCCACAGACGGAAGAATCAAAGCGTTCGATTTGTATGTTTTGGAAGACGATAAAAAGATTTTTCCACCCTATTTTGCGGCACCGATTATCAAGATGAAAACTTTGGAGAAATTTCCTGAACTGGAAAAGACTCTGAACTTAGTTGCCGGAAAATTCAATGATTCACTAATGACCGATTTGAATTACCGTTCAGATTATCTCAACCAGACGCCAGAAAAAATTGCCAAGGATTTTTTAGTGAAAAATAAACTGTACAGAGTTTCCAGAAACGGAAATTCGGGAACAGTTCGAATCGGTTCAAAGATTTTCGGCGAGCAGTATATCCTCACAGAAATGTATAAATTACTGATTGAAGGCTACACTAATTATAAGGTGGAAACTAAAACCGGATTGGGCGGAACTAAAATCTGTTTTGATGCATTGATGAACGACGCCGTCGATTTTTACCCTGAATACACAGGAACCGGGCTTTTAGTTTTATTAAAACCATCAGCAAAAACCATTGAAAACGTTTCGCAAAATGCCGAGAAAACGTATAGATTTGTAGATTCAGAGTTTAGGAAACAATATGGAATTCAGTGGTTGGAACCGCTTGGGTTTAATAATTCCTATGCTTTAATGATGCGAAAAAAACAAGCAAATGAGTTGAAGATAAAAAGCATTTCTGACCTTAAAAAATATCTGGATTCAAAATAGAATTTAAATGACTGAAAAATACAATTTTGATGAAGTCGTCAAGAGACGCGGAACCGATTCGGTAAAGTGGGATTTGGCAAAAGACGACGTTTTACCAATGTGGGTCGCAGATATGGACTTCAAAACGGCACCGGAAATTACCGAAGCAATTGTAGAAAAAGTGTCTCAAGGTGTTTTTGGTTACGGTCTTGTGCCAGCCAATTTCTTTGACGCCATTATCCATTGGTGGAAAGAGATTCATCAGTTTAACATCAAAAAAGAATGGATTCTGCCTGGTCCGGGAATGATTCCCACACTTTCCGCGATTTTGAGGACTTTTGTGAAACCTGATGAAAATATCATTATTCAGCCACCTGTTTACAATCATTTTTATAATTTTTTCAAAAACTGTGAATTTGGTGTCGTCGAAAATAATCTAATTTACAACAACGGAACTTATGTAATTGATTTTAATGATTTGGAATTAAAAGCATCCGATTCGAAGGCAAAAGTTCTGTTACTGTGTAATCCTCATAATCCTGTGGGCAGAGTCTCGAAAAGAAATGAACTGGAAAAGATAGCGGAAATTTGCGCTAAACATAAAGTGATGGTGGTGTCAGATGAAATCCACGCGGACTTGATCTATCAAGGTCACCAACATATTCCTTTCGCATCCGTCACTGAAAACTACGACTTGGAATCTGTGACTTGCGGTTCGCCCTGTAAGACCTTTAATCTTGCGGGTTTGCCGATTTCGTATGTCATTTCTCAAAACGTCGGAATTTTAAATAAGATTCATAAAACTTTTGAAATTCAGGAGACGAGTTACCCAAATCCTATTGCTGCCACTGCATTGATTGCTGCTTACCAGAACGGAAATAATTGGTTAGACGAATTGAAAATTTATCTCAGTGAAAATTATCAGTATCTCTTAGAATTCATCAAAGAAAATATTCCTGAAATCAAAGTTCTTCCTTTAGAGGGAACCTATTTGGTCTGGTTAGACTGTCAGTCATTTAATAAAAAGTCTGATGATTTGTCTAAAATTTTATTGGAAGACGAGAAACTGTGGGTCAATTCAGGAACAATGTATGGCAAAGCGGGCGAAGGATTTTTGAGAATTAATATTGGCTGTACAAAAGCAAATATAGCTGATGGACTGAATCGACTGAAAAATTTATATGATAAAATTCCCAAAACCTAGCTGATAGACTTTATAGAATATCATTTGTATTTCAAATATTTGGCTGTGTAAAATCATATCAGGTTTGTTAAGCAACGGTTACATTTTTGCATAAGAAAAAGCAAATTTGTTTTCAAAACTTAATCATTCTATATGAAACCTTATACAGAAAATACCATCATCATAGGCGGCGGCTTTGCCGGAATAGAAATCGCCGAAAAACTTCTAAAATCTGGCTATCAATCCAATATTATTTTGATAGATAAAAATAATTACAACTTCTTTCCACCTTTACTATATCAAGTTGCTACGGGATTTTTAGATGTTTCGAACATCAGTTATCCTTTTAGAAAATTTTTTAGAAACCATTCTAATTTTCTCTTCAGGATGGGAGAACTTCTGGAAATAAAACCTGAAGAAAATAAAATTATTCTCAACAATGGCGAACTCAACTATTCTAAATTGATCATTGCGACAGGAACAGTCAGTAATTATTTCGGAAACGAAAATATTCAGAGAAATTCATTACCGATGAAAACGATTGTGGATGCCATCAGCCTGAAAAACACAATCCTTGAGAGACTTGAAAAAGCGACACAGACAGATGATCTTGAAGAGCGAAAGAAACTGACAACTTTTGTAGTTGCAGGTGGCGGACCAACCGGTGTGGAAATCGCCGGAATGTTGAGCGAACTGAGGAAAAATATCCTTCTCAAAGATTATCCCGAGCTTAATAATGTTCCTTTCGATATTCATCTGATCGATGGTCTTCCCACTGTTTTAGCGCCTATGAGCAAGGCTTCACAGCAATATGCAACAGATTCGTTAAAAAAAATGGGAATCGATATCAAATTGGGACAGCTGGTAAAAGATTATGCAGATGATATTGTTTACATAGCGGACGGAACTCAGATCAAAACGAAAAATCTGCTCTGGACAGCGGGTGTGACAGCCATTGTTTTCAAAGGAATTCCGGAAGCAAGCTACGGCAAAGGAAAACGACTGATCGTTGATGCTTACAACAAAGTAGTAGGAACGGAAAATATCTATGCATTGGGAGATACAAGTCTGATGATTGCAGATCCGGCTTTTCCCCAAGGTCATCCGCAGCTTGCACAGGTAGCCATTCAGCAGGCGGCTTTGCTGTCAAAAAACCTGAATGCGGAAGCAAAAGGGAATTCGCAAAAACCATTCGTTTATAATGACAAAGGATCTATGGCGATCATCAGCAGAAATAGAGCAGTGGCTGATCTGACGGCTGGACCTTTCAAACATTTTAACGGTTTTTTTGCGTGGTTGATTTGGGTTTTCGTTCATTTGTTTTCACTGATCAATCTCAGAAATAAGATCACCACATTTTTTAACTGGATGAATGCTTATTTTACTAAAGATCAACCTTTGCGTATGATTGTTAAATCAGATTCGCGGGATGAAAATTTAAATTAAAACAAACGTTCTTAGAAATAGACCGACTAAGATCGATTCATAGAAAAATAAAATATTCCACGCTTAAATTATAATAATCGATCATTTCAGAAACCAGATTTTATAAAGTGGTTTGTAGATGTGGAAGTTATAAATTCTGAAATTGATTTTAATATTTAAGACAGCGTTAAAAAAATAGCCTTCTGGTAATCTCATTAAATTGTTTAAAAATGGGGATCATTATATGTTCCCCATTCTTCGTATATTTGAGTGTGCAAATCAATAATAATTTGTGCATAAAAGTAGAATAATTTATAAGTAAAAATGGAAAAGTATAATTATGGAATGATCGGTCTTGGCGTGATGGGGAGAAATCTCCTGTACAATATTGCTGATAACGGATTCTCAATCGCAGGATTTGACCTTGATAAACAAAAAATCACAGAACTAGAAGAAGGTGCAACGGCCGGAACCACGGTTGCCGGTACAGATTCTCTTGAGGAATTCGTTGCCAAGCTGGAAACGCCAAGAAAAATTATTTTGATGGTGCCTGCAGGAAAACCGGTGGATGCCGTTTTAGAAAATATCAAATCTCTCCTGACCAAAGGCGATATTGTGATTGATGCCGGAAATTCTTATTTCAAAGATACTAATAGAAGGGTGGCAGATTTGGCAACGTTAGGTTTGCACTTTATGGGAATGGGCGTTTCAGGCGGTGAGAAAGGTGCAAGATTTGGTCCCAGTATTATGCCGGGCGGCGATTTGGAAGCTTTTCATTCCGTACGTCCAATGCTGGAGGCAATTGCAGCAAAAGTCAATGGTGAATCGTGTACGGCTTATATGGGAAAAGATGCCGCAGGTCATTATGTAAAAATGGTTCACAACGGAATCGAGTATGCTATTATGCAATTGATAAGTGAGGCTTATGATTTGCTTCACCGTGGTGCAAACCTTAGTAACGATCAGCTTTACGAAGTTTTCAAAGCGTGGAATAATGGAGAACTGAATTCTTTCCTGATTGAGATCACCAGAGATATTTTCCAACAGAAAGACGTAGTTACAGGTGGATTTTTGGTGGATCAAATTTTAGATAAAGCAGGATCAAAAGGAACAGGAAAATGGACTTCTGAAGAAGCACTGGAAAATGGTGTTGCCATTCCAACCATCGATGCAGCCGTGGCATCCAGAACTTTGTCTTCTTACAAAGAGGAGCGAGTGCTGGCTTCAAAATTATATTCAAAAACAGAAATCACTCAGCCGGAAAATACAGAGTTATTTGTTCAGGAAGTTGGTGATGCACTTTTTCTTGCGACTTTAATTAGTTATACTCAAGGTTTGTCACTTTTGGTAAAAGCATCTAAAGATTACCAGTTTCAGATTCCGTTAAAAGATGTGGTGAAAATCTGGCGTGGCGGCTGTATCATCCGTTCTTCATTACTAGAAACATTCTATGAAGCTTACACGGAAGATCCAAATTTGTCTAATATTCTGTTGAACGAAAAGATTTCCGAGCTGGTAAAATCAAAAGTGACTTCATTAAGAAAAACAATTGGTTTTGCAACATCTAATGGTATTTCGACTCTTGGACTACAGACTGTTTTAGCTTATTTTGATGCTTACACAACGGAAAATTTACCAGTCAATTTGATACAGGCGCAGCGGGATTATTTTGGTGCTCACACTTATCAGAGGAAAGATCAGGAAGGTGTTTTTCATACACAATGGGAATCTACAAATCAATAATTTTTGCATCAATGAATGAGAACAAAGCATTGCAGCCAACCAGTATTATTATATTTGGTGCAACAGGAGATTTAGCAAAAAGAAAACTTTTCCCTGCTTTTTATAATTTGTTTATAGAAGGCAGAATGCCGGAGCAATTCAATATTGTGGCGTTGGGAAGAGCAGAAAAAGATAATGATGATTTCAAGAATTATATCAAAGAAAATTTGGTTCTTTTTTCACGAAATCAAGTCTCTATTGATACAGAATGGGAAAAATTTCAGTCACACATTACCTATTTCAGACATCAGATCGATGAAGAAAATTCTTACAAAGAACTTGACGAAAAATTAAAAACATTAGATAATGATTATGGTATAAGAGCAAACAGGTTATTTTATCTTTCTATAGCTCCCAATTTCGTATCTATTATTTCCGGACATCTCAAAAATGCAGGACTTGCACCCAATCCGGCGCAGGATCGTATTATCATAGAGAAACCGTTTGGACACGACAAAAGTTCGGCAATAGAACTTAACAGTCTGTTATCCCGAACGTTTGAAGAAGAACAGATTTACAGAATTGATCATTACTTAGGAAAAGAAACAGTTCAGAACATTTTGGCATTCAGATTTGGTAATTCGATCTTCGAACCGTTATGGAATTGCAAATATGTAGAATCTGTGCAAATCACAGTGGCAGAGGAAGTTGGTGTAGAATCCAGAGGCGGATTTTATGAAGGAACTGGTGCGCTGAAGGATATGATTCAAAATCACCTGCTGCAAGTGCTTTGCATGATTGCAATGGAACAGCCGGCTTCCTTGGATGCAGGCGAGATCAGAGACCGTAAAGTAGATGTTCTAAAGTCAATTAGAAGAATACCACTGGATCGGGTCAGTCATTATGCAGTCCGTGGTCAATATGGAAAAGGAACTTTGAATGGAAAAGACCTGAAAGCTTACCGTGAAGAAGAAGGCGTAGCTGCAGATTCTAATACAGAAACTTTCGCCGCCATCAAATTCTATCTGGACAACGAGCGTTGGGAAGGCGTTCCTTTCTACGTCCGTACAGGCAAAAGGATGAAAGAAAAACATTCCTACATTACCATCCAGTTCAAACCCTTGCCGCAATCTACCTTTATCGCAGGCAAACATCCGCTTTCTCAGAATAAACTGATTATCAATATTCAGCCTTTGATGGACATCAGACTTCAGTTTATGACAAAAAAACCGGGACTTACCGTAGAACTGAAGCCTGTAGAAATGGTCTTCGATTATTTTTCCTGTAAAGAAGACACACCGGAAGCTTATGAGACTTTATTGCTTGATGCGTTGGAAGGTGATCTCACATTGTTTATGCGCTCCGATCAGGTAGAAGAGGCTTGGGATGTTGTGAAAAACATACAGGAATATTGGGAAAATAATCCAGATTCCAGTTTTCCAAACTATGCTGCCGGCAGCAACGGACCAGAGCAATGTGAACTTTTGCTCCAGAGAGAAGAGCACAGCTGGGTTTAATTTTATTGTTTAATTGAAGTTAAAAATATGGGCGTTAAAATTGTAGATAATTTAGATCAACTTTATAAAGAAGCAGCAGATCAATTTGTTGATTTTGCAAAAAAGGGCATTCAGGAAAAAGGAAAATTCGTAGTGGCTTTGAGTGGCGGCAGTTCTCCGAAAGCGATTTTTAAATTGCTGGCTACCAAAGATTACGCAGAACAAATAGATTGGAAAAACATTTATTTCTTTTGGGTAGATGAGCGCTGGGTTCCGCTTGATGATGAGAAAAGCAATGCAAAAATGACTTTTGAAACCCTTCTGGATAAAGTTCCGGTCAACAAAGACCAGATTTTTCCAATGTTCAAAGAAGGGATTTCTCCGGAAGATTTTGCAGCAGAGTATGAAAACGCGATCAGAAATGTTCTTGGTGATGAAGGCTGTTTTGATTTAATTCTCTTAGGAATGGGTGATGATGGTCACACGGCATCACTATTTCCCGGAGAAAAAATTCTTCACGAAAACAAAAAATGGGTGGACGCCTACTATCTTGCATCACAAAATATGTACAGAATTACATTGACGGCACCAATTATCAACAAAGCCGAAAATGTTCTGGTAATCACTTTTGGAGAATCAAAAAAACACGCACTGAATGAGGTTTTGAATGGCGATTACAATCCGGAGTTATATCCTTTGCAGCTGATAAAACCCGAAAAAGGCGAATTGCAGTTTCTGACAGATTCGGAAACTATGAAATCAGTTTAAGATTTGATTATCAAAACATTTTAAATAATAGAGAAAACCCTTAATATTTGAGGGTTTTTCTTGTAGTTAATTATGAAAATTTTTTTGATTTTTTTGATTTTTTTGATTTTTTTAAAATATAAACGTTAAATCTAAATAGTTTTGACTTAGATTATTCTTTTTAAATCAGCAATTTAAAAGATTTTTCAATTGGCATTTTGTAAATTTATCTCAACTACCAATTATCACCAAATAAAAAGAACATTATGAATATCGATCTTACCAATAAAAATGCGCTCGTAGGTGCAGCAACTCAGGGAATAGGAGCGGGAATCGCAACTGAACTGGCAAAATGTGGCGCCAATGTGACTCTGATGGCTCGCAATGAAGAGAAACTGAAAAATTCTCTGGCTGCACTTCCTGTCATTAATGACAATCAAAAACACCAATATCTTGTTGCTGATTTTTCTGATTTTGAAAGTTTTAAAAAAATCATTTCAGATTATTTCAAAAGTAATTCTGTCGATATTTTGGCCAACAATACCAACGGTCCGGAACCTGGAATGGCTTTGGGAAAAAACGTGGACGATTTCCAGACCGCCTTTGACCTGCTCTTTAAAACGGTTTGTGAGACGACTTCTTTAGCGTTGCCACATATGATTGAGCAGAAATATGGACGTATCATCAACGTTTCCTCGTTGTCCGTGAAGGAACCAATTGATAATCTGGTGCTTTCAAACTCTATCCGTTCTGCGGTGGCAGCCTGGTCGAAGTCATTGTCTAATGAAGTGGCACAAAATCAGATAACCATCAATAATGTTCTGACCGGATATTTCGATACGGAAAGAATTCAGAAACTCATTAAAGCTGAATCTGAGCAAAGTGGAAAATCAATTGAAGAAATCACAACAGCAAGAGAAAACAAAATCCCGATGAAACGATTGGGAAAACCAGAAGAATACGGACACCTGGTTGCATTTTTAGCGTCAGATTACGCTTCGTATCTTACAGGAGTGAGCATTCCTTTGGATGGGGGATTGGCGAATATCTATTAGAATAAAAACTTTATGATATTAAAAAACTCCTGATAACAATATTTATCTGGAGTTTTTTGTTGATTTAGAACAACATTATTTCACCTCAAAAACATAAGTTTTTCCTTTCTCTGTAGCAAAGTCAAAAAGTTGAGTTTCTTTAATAGGGAATCCCTTCATTGCAGCTTTATCAGATTTTAAAGGCATTTTAATGGAATTAACCTGATAATATTCATTGGGATTTTCAGCTTCTGCGGTAATGAAATTAATTTTCGATTTTAAATTTATATCCTTGGCAATTCTAATTCTAGCATTTCCACCCAAAGTAGATTTGATTGTCACATTTTTCAGCTTCGAATTTTTCCAGTCCATATCAATCTCAAATCCACCTCTTGCTTTTAATCCTCTCACAGAGCCGTTTGGTAAAGCATCAGGAAGTGCAGGCAAAAGATAAAGATAGCCGTCATAACTTTGTAACAACATTTCTGCAATCCCTGAAGTACAGCCAAAATTTCCATCGATTTGAAACGGCGGATGCGCATCCAAAAGATTAGGATAGGTTCCTCCCGATTGTCCTTTGGTTTCCATTGGCGCAGGCGTTAACTGGTCTGAGATCAATTTAAAAGCTCGATTTCCATCTAGTAATCTTGCCCACCAGTTCACTTTCCAGCCCATTGACCAGCCGGTAGATTTGTCGCCTCGGTAAATCATAGAATTTTTAGCAGCTTCAGCCAGCTCCGCATTTCTGAAAGGCGAAATCTGCCCTGAAGGAAAAAGTCCGTAGAGATGAGAAATATGTCTGTGTTTATCATCCGTTCTGTCCATATCGGTAAGCCATTCCTGCAACTGGGAGTGTTGCCCGATTTGCATTGGCGGAAGTTTTGACAAAGCATTTTTCACTTCATCAGACAGACTTTTTTCTTGATTTAAAGCTTTTGAAGCATTGATGAAATTATTAAACACATCAAACACCAACTGATTATCCATCGTCGTTCCAGCAGTGATGCTTACATTTTTAAAATATTTATTTTCAGGAGACATCGATGGCGACACCACGAGATATTTTTTAGAAGGATCTTGCTGAAGAACATCCAAATAAAACAAAGCACAGCCTTTCAAAGCTTCGTAGTTTTTCTTTAGGAATTCTTTATCACCCGTGTAGAGATAATGATTCCAAACGTGCTGGGTCAGCCAAGCGCCGCCCATTGGCCACATTCCGTAGAAACCGCCGTCCACAACGCCTGTGATTCTCCAAAGGTCCGTGTTGTGGTGCATATTCCAGCCCCTTGCTTGGTACATTTCTCTGGCAGATTCCTGTCCGGTAACCGCAAGATCTTCTATCATATCAAAGAGAGGTTCGTGCATTTCGGAAAGATTAGTATTTTCCGCCGGCCAGTAATTCATTTCCGTGTTGATGTTTACTGTATATTTGCTGTCCCAAGCCGGATTGAGTTGATAATTCCAAATTCCCTGCAGGTTTGCGGGTTGCGTTCCCTGCTGTGAAGAAGAAATGAGGAGATATCTTCCGAACTGAAAATACAAAGCCACCAAATCCGGGTCACTGGAATTTCCAAACTCTTTGATTCGGATGTCGGTTGTTTTTTTAGCTTGTTCGGTAGTTCCCAAATCAAGGCTTACCCGGTTGAAATATTTTTGATATTTATCAATGTGAGCCTTGAGTTCAGCATCATATTTTTTATTCAAAGCCGATTTCAAATATTCTGAAACCCTCGCATCAGGATTTCCGCTCAGGTCATTGTACTTGTTGAAATTTGTGGCAATCGAAACATAAATGACCACTTCATCCGCTCCGACAATATTGAGTTGGTCATTTGTAGAGGTTAATTTTCCACCTTTTAAAACTGGAAGTGCTACGGTTTTAAAATTAGCTTTCCCTGTTTTATTGTCTACAGATCCACTGGTTCCGTTGATGACCAATTGGTTTTTCTCTGTAAAAATTGATTTTTTAAGATGTGGAGTAGACGCATTGATATTGAAATTCAGACTTCCTTTTTTGCTGGAAGTTAATCTGATCATAATCACATTATCTGCAAATGACGAAAAAATTTCACGTTTGAAAGTCACGCCATTAACAACGTAGGAAACCGTACTGATGGCTTTTTCAATATCTAAAGTCCGATTGTAATTTTTAAAATTTTCGTGTCCCCTAAAATCCAGAAACAGATCGCCCATTGTTTGATAAGGCATTCCGTAATTTAAATCTTTGGGAGCAGTTCTTGGGTACGTGTTGTTGGTAAGGTTCTGCGCTTTTTCAAACTGCCCTTCGTTGATCAGTCTTCTTACTTTCTGAATGCTGTCAAACGTATTCTTAGGAACATTGTTTCCCGGCTCGCCGGCCCAGATGGTCTCTTCATTCAGCTGCAGATGTTCCTGAGCAGCGCCCCCAAAAACCATTGCACCCAATTTTCCGTTTCCGATGGGTAAAGCTTCGTTCCAGTTTTCTGCCGGTTTGTTGTAATTTAATTTTAAATTTTGCTGTGCCTGAACGGAGATTGAAAACACTACTGCTACTATAAAATATACAATCCTTTTTTTAACCATTATTTAATCATTAAATTTTTAAATTCAACACCATTCAAAAATGAAAGAATGTGATTTTAAAACTAATGATTTTATCTGATATTATCACATATATTTAATCATATGATAAGGTAGACGTTCTTATTATTTTAATTGATTATTAGTTTTTTGAGTATGACAAACAGGCAGTTGTTCACTTAAATTTAATCACCATAATGTGAGTTGTATTTCAGGAAAATCTTGTCCGAAAAAAGGAAAAACCTCCACAATTTCAAACTGTTTTATTTTATCATTTAATTTTCTCAAAGCAATTCTATTGCAATCAAACTTAAGTGTTTCATCAGAAAAAATCTTGCGGGATATCTCAATCTGTTGAGCTGAGAGTCTCCGTCCAATACTTATATGAGCATTGCTTTTAACGTGACCTTCAACTTCTAATCTTATTTTTTTAATTAATCTTTCAAGGTCAACTTTGCTTTTATCATCGGTTAAGAAAAACGAATTTTGTCCAGAACAAATAACTTTATCAAATTCGGCAGCGAAAATTTTCTGCTCTCTTGCAATTCTGATACATTTCAAAATTATTTTGTTGAGTCTATTTTCCGTTGCCCAAAATTCTTGAACCGTAATATGCGCCATAGATTGGTAACTCGAATATTTTTCGTTTGATTCTAAATGCAATTTCATTTTTAATTCATCAACCTTTTCAATGATTTTATCCGGTGGGAGAATTACAATTGAATAATGATTAACGTGATTCATTTAAATTTTTTAATTGATATCCTTAATCGGAATAACAACCGAAAACTCAGTCCCTACATTTTTTGAACTCTTAACCTCTATAGAACCGTTGTGAAGCTCAATAATTTCTTTGCAAAGATACAGGCCTATTCCAAATCCTGCGATGGATCTGCTGTTCATATCTTTTACACGGTAGTAGCGATCAAAAATGCGCTGCTGATCGTCTTCCGATATTCCAATTCCCTGGTCTTGAACGGTAATTTTTAAACTGTTTTCACCAATTATTACATATTCCACGTTGATCATAGTTCCGAAAGGGGAATATTTGATTGCATTTCCGATCAGATTGTGGAGTACCTGTGATATTTTTTCACGATCAGCCTGTACGATAATTGACCCTGATGGACTGAAGATAAATGTACGCGTATGATTGGTCGAAAGTACCTCATCTTCAATCTCTGAAAATAAAATCTGGAAATCAAACGGCGTTTTTTCAATGTGGAGTTGCCCGGAATCTAGTCTCGAAACATTAAGAAAACCATTGATCATGCTGTTCATATAGTCCGTTTGTTTCAAACATTTTTCCAGGATATTTTGCTGTTTGGAATTTTCCGCACCAGCTTCCAGACGCTGTAAAATCTGAATATAGGCCTTGAGGGATGTAAGCGGGGTTTTAAGTTCGTGACTCACCATACCCATAAAATCATCTTTCCGTTCTTCCTCTTTTTTCTGTTTGGTAATATCCCGGAGCGTTCCGTTTAGGCTCTGCGGATTTCCCTCCTGATCGTAGAAAACTCTTCCATTGGCCTGTAGAAGTCTTATTTTTTTATCCGTTTTATTTTGAATTCTGTATTCTATATAATAATGACCATCAGAGTTTTTATCCAGTGAATTTGAGATCGCTGCGGTTACTCGGTCCCGATCCTCCGGCAATATCGCCGCTAACGCAATAGACAGATCTAAATGTTCCTCTGACGATAATCCAAACCAGTTTTTCAGCAGATTATTACCGGAAAACAGATTCGTTGCAGGCTGATAGTAGAAAGTGGCAAGTTCTCCTGCATCAATAGCAAGAGCCAACATTTGCTGGTCATTTTCATTTTTCCGTCTTGCCAAAACCTGTTCTGTAATTTCTTCAATAATAATCAAAACACCCGAAATATCGCCACGGTCGGTAAAAATAGGCTGGTAGATGGAATTAACTATGGCTTCCCGCAATCCATCGTTATGTTTTAATTTAACCGTAAATTCAGTATTGATCTTTGGTTTGCCGCTTTCGTAGACTTGTTTAATCCATTCATTCACTGGTTGTCCGCGAAGTTCTGGACGTGCACTCTCGTGAGCATAACCAATTACTTCGGATTCTGTACGTCCCCATATAGAAAGAATGGATGGATTGGCAATTTCAATCACGTGTTCCGGACCTTTCAGCATCGCAATTCCGACTGGTGCTTGTTCTATAATCGTCCGGATGTACTCCCTGCTATCAGCAAGCTGCTTCATAGAATTGTTTAGCTCTTCGTTGGTAGAAGTAAGCTCTTCCAGTGTCGCTGCCATTTCCTCATTAAGCGCATTTTCCCTTTCTTCTTTTTCTCTTATTTGCTGTAAGAATTCACGGCGGGATGTTACTTCAAGAGCTGTGTTTAGAATACACCAGGTTTTATTATTTAGATCGATCAGTGCTTTATATTCATAATCAAAGTAATCAAGCGTTTCTACGCCATTTTTGATGAGTTTTGCAGGAGCCTCGTGCACGGAGTAAGTTTTGCCCGATCGCCAAACCTCTCTCAATAATTCCAAAAAAGGTTGTCCCTCAAGTTCCGGAATGGCTTCCATCAGGGGTTTGCCTATGACAGATGCGTCTTTGCCCCATAAAGCCAGCATACCTTCATTTGCAAAATGTATGACCATATCTTCTCCGGAATAGATGGAAGTGGGCGCAGGAGATGATACTAATGCCTGGATGATCAGATCCTGGCTGAAACTTTTTTCTGACAAATCTTCTTGGGTAATCATAGTATGACAAAGATATATAAAAGTCTCTTTATTATCCTCGAAATAGAGCCGATGAAACACTATAAATATTCAGAATGTTTATCATTAAATCTTTAAACTGGCAGAAAGCAAATATTGACTTTAAGTTAACAAAAATGATTCTTTTAACGATCAATATTTTAAGACCTTTGTAGCTGGAATTTTATTTAAGGTAAATTTTACTTCAATTATGAAAGATATTAAACTGATAGTGACGGATATGGACGGTACATTTCTAAACTCTGACCACGAAATGAGTCCGGATTTTGCGGCGATGTATCAGGAGCTGAAGAAAAGAGATATTATGTTTGTGCCTGCCAGCGGAAGACAAATGCAGGGAATCACAAAGTATTTTGGAGATATAGAATCCGAGATTGGCTTCATTGCAGAAAATGGTGGCTACATTATTTATAAAAATCAGGAACTGTTTGCCGACAAAATGGAAAATGATCTGGTTGTTGAAATAATAAAAGCAGTGCGCAAAATTCCCAATGCCAGAGCCGTTCTATCTGCTAAGAAGAAAGCATATTACGAGACGGATGATCAAAAATTCATAGAGTTTTTCAGCCAATATTATACTAAAAATCAGAAAGTTGAGGATTTGACAGAAATTATAGATGACAGCACTTTCAAAATCGCCATCTACCACCCGGATGGATCCGAAAAAAATCTGTATCCATTTTTGAAAAAATTCGAAGAGTACAATCTTGATATTGTGATTTCCGGCAAGCATTGGCTGGATGTGATGAACAAAAATATCAACAAAGGTATTGCCTTGAAAAAGCTGCAGCAATCACTCAATATATTGCCTGAGCAGACCATGGCTTTTGGAGACTATATGAATGATATCGAAATGCTGAAAAATTCTAAATACTCTTATGCTATGGCAAATGCTCATCCTTCCGTGAAAGAAACTGCCAGTTACGCAGCGTCTTCTAATGATAATTTTGGCGTGCTGCAGATTGTCAGGGACTATTTGGATAACAATTAATTAAAATTTTTATTAGAAAAATAAAAACCGTAATTACAAATTTAATTACGGTTTTGTTTTTTTATAATGCTATTGTATTTTGAAAAAAGTGGAGTGGTAGTATTAGAACTATGAACCACCAGATGGAAATGTCACAATAAATTTTGTCCCTTGATTTTCAACACTTTCAAAGTCTATGCTTCCATTCAGTTTTTTCATTATACTTTCCACAATAGACAAGCCAACACCGCTGCCAAAATATGATTTGGTATTGGACATCCGGTTGAAAATTTTAAAGACATCTTTCTTAGAAGTGTACGGAATGCCGATTCCGTTGTCCTCAATTTCAAAAACCACATTGTTGTCCTGCAAATAAGACGAGATATGGATTTTTGCTTCTGAATCCTTTTTAGCAGAATATTTTACCGCATTGGTAATGATATTCTGGAAGACCTGTGTGACCATACTTTTTTCACCGCTGATCCGGAATATATTTTCGATAGTTACCTGAGCGCTGTCGTTGTATGATAATTTTGCATCAGAGATTGCCTTGTTAATAATCTTTGCAGGGTCAATGTCAATGATATCGTATTCCGAATATTTCAGTCTGCTCAGTTTGAGGACATTGGTCATCATATCAGACATATTATCGATTTCATTGAGAACATTATTAATGAGTTTAATATTTGTGTTCTCGGTATTGAGCTTGGCCATGATCTGCATATTGAGCTTCATTACAGTCAATGGTGTAGCCAGGTCGTGCGAAATGGTGTGCGAATAAGCATCAAGTTCCTCATTTACCTTTCCAAGTTCGGAATTGACTTTGTAAAGTTCTGCATTCAGATTGCTGATGTGAAATAGCTGTTCCTGTATGGTGCGGTCAATAATCTCTTTAACTGCAATCACCCGTTTTTTGTCTTTGGAATCCCAGGACGCAGACCGGTCTAATATTTCTTCATTATAAACTTCGAAAGACTGTCTGGGAGAAACTACTGTGGTTTTCTCATCAAACATTCTGATGGTTTTGATCTTATTTTCTTTTTTTCCTGCCCAGCTGATCTTTTGCTGAAATTCTCCTTTAAACCACATTAAAACATTTCCCTGATCTTTATTAATAAAAGACAGAGCGATGCCGCAGCAGCTTTTGTCCAGGCCAAGCTTTTTCTCATAGGTTTTGTAAAAAGAATCATCGTAGTAGATTTGATCCTCCAGATTTGTTTTCGCCCAGGCTGTTATTTTTTCCAGAGTTTTACTGTTTGGAGTTCTTCCGCTGGTCGTGATCTGACCATCAATTATTGCTGCAAAACCTTCCGTTTCAGAAATTTCCCGAATTTTATTAATGTTTTTTGAGACAGAATCCGCTATGTTTTGAAATGACAATAATTCGATTTTCAGATTCTGACATTTGGAAATGAGGATTTTGTCATACTCCAGAATATTGGCAGACAGAAAAGAATGGTAAGAATTGGCTGCAATGAACGTAGCGATTTCTGCACTGATCCTGTGATCCAGATCAATATGTTTTTGATAAGTGCTGTGACAGGTTACAAGTCCCCACAATTCATTGTCTATTATAATTGATATGCTGAAGCTGGACGCGATTTTTGCATTGATCAAATATTCAACGTGAATTGGAGAAAGTGCACGGACGCTGGAGATGGAAAGATCAACATTTTCAAGATTGCTCAGAATCCTGACCGGTTTGTCATTAACATCACTTAGAATCCTTTTGAAGTTTTTGAGGTAAAGCGCTCTTGCTTGCGATGGAATGTCGCTTTCCGGGTAATGAAGATCCAGATAGCTCTCCATATTGGCATTTTTTGCCTCCGCAATTACTTTTCCGCTTTTGTCTTCATTGAACTGATAAATCATCACGCGATCGTAATCCGTTATTTCTTTGATTTTCTCCACCAAAAATTCCCAGATGTTTCCGCCTTGTCTGAGTGAGATCAGATTTTTGATTTTTTTTACCAGAATGCTGTTGTCTTTTGCATTCAGAATACACTCTTCAAGCTCGACATAGATAATATCATTTTGTCTGTAATAAGTGATGTGATGTTCTCTAGAATTAATCAATATTCGATCAATATATTTGACGTCATCTTCCGCAGACGATACGACAAATAAAAACTGAGGACTGCCAATTATAAAACCCAACTCACCGATGCTGTCGGCACGCTTTCCGAGAATAGAGTGGTCTAGCTCAAATAGCGTTGTTACATTTTCACTATAAAATTCGATGGTATTCGTTAAGGCGTTTACTCCTAACAGATAGCCAAAACTTTGAATATATCCGGGGTGGTGAATTACTATCTCATTGCACGGTACTGCGTTCATCTTTGAAACTTTGAAATGAAATCCAGGATATCATTTGTTATAATCCCAACTTCATCATATTGATTTTATGCTAATGTAAAAAAAATATTGGAAATATAAAACTCGGCAAGTATTATCATAGGTTGCGATGTCTCCGTTTATTTAATTTATCAGTAAAGATCAACTAGCGCAGATCCTTTTTGATGACCAGATATTTCAACTCAGTCTGGCCGGCATTGCTGATGCCATGTTCCGCATTGGAAGGACAGTATAAGCTGGTATTTGGTCCCGCTTCGACAGTCTTGCCGTCGAGATAGAACGAAGCTTTCCCTTCAAGAATGTAAAAGAATTCTTCTTCCGGATGGCGGTGTGGCGCATGTGTGGATTTTCCAGGAGCCACGATGCTCATCTTCAGCGTGTTTTCCTGCGTGAAGTTTTTATCGGTAAACCAATATTGATATCCTGATTTTGTTTCTTTAGCTTTTTTTAAATCGAACACATTCACACAGTTTTCAATTGTGTAGACTGGTTGTTCCTGCTTTGCCTCGACCTTTTGACCATAAACGGACTGGTGAGTTATTATGCTAATTACTATCACCGTTATGTTCTGCGTTGCTTTTTTCATTTTATTAAGATAATTATTACTAATATAAACAAAAAAAGGAGAGCTATAAAATAACTCTCCTTTACACTTTTTATTTGATTTAGTCTTTGATAATCCGTTCACTGACCTTTTTATCATTTACTGTACCTGTGACGATGTAATTTCCTTTTGGCAGATCCGCAATATTAATTTTTGCGAGGTCTTTTGCATTGTAGGATTTTACAAGCTGACCAGACATTGAATAGATCTGTACATTTTGCACATCGCTTCCGAAGATGATTTCATTATTTTTCACTAAAGTATTTTTAATGAAAACAGCATTCGAAGCATTAACATCACCTACAGCTAATGTTTGCCCGGTAGCCTGCGGAGTAGGTATCGATACAGTGAAATCGACATTGTTCCTATTGGTGTCTCCGGAAATCCTTGCAATTGAATTGAGTATTGTTGGAGAAGGTGCCGCTCCGGTTCCTTCAAACTGATCTGCAAGACCATAACCAACAAAATCTATTACGTTGGATGCTGTTGGACCAGTTACACGGGTATTGTTGGTGGCCAGAGCAACTTTTCCGGAAGTCAATCCCAGTTGCAGACCAACACCTACTACAGGACCGGATCCATCCAGATTCAGAACGACATTGACGATAAGGTTTGGATTAAGAAGATTAATTCCACCAAGACCATCCGAAGCCTGCTGAATCAAATAAGTCTGTCCGGCACCTAATGTAATCGTCGGTAAAGTATGATATTGTGTAAACTGACCGGATAGAGGACCGTACTGTATTGTCGCTCCTGTAAGCGTCTGTGTAGTAGATCCAATATTTTTCAACTCGATGAAATCGTTGGCAAGTAGAGCAGTCAATATTCCGCCGCCTGTGTAAATTTCATTGATAACAATCTGCGCATTTGATAATGCAAACGTGGACACAAGTCCGACTAAGGTAAAAATTTTTTTCATAACTTTTTATTTAAATGTTATGATAATATTAACAATTAGAATACCATAATTAACAAAAATATAGTATTATGGTTGCGGATAATTAATTTATAAGTTTGTATTAACAAATTTTATGTAATGCAATATCCTGTACAAGGACATTCTTTAATATTATTTAAATTGATTCTAAATTTCATTGATTATTAAGCAGTTACATTGGCAAGACTATTGTACTTTTAACCTTTTTGTAGTGAGATTAATAAAGTGCTAAAATTTAAATTTTAGAAGTAATATTGGCATCAATAAGTAGATATATAAGCAGTCTAAAAAGGTTTTTATCATCCAATTTAAATGATCTTATTCTCAAAAATTAAAACTTAAGAACGACTTTATCTATTAGTTCCAGAATTCACTAAGTTTTTTGTGAAAATAATTTTTGACTTATCATTAGTAAATAATTCGGTTACACAATAATTTGAAATGCTTCCAGACCTCCATTAGTAATTTTTTTTATTAACGAAAATTGCCCACTTCATCCCAATAATATGATGACAATATCTAGTCTTTATCAAACTCTGAAGATGATTTACCAGCTTTCATTTTAATTTTTTGATCGAATTAATCTTATGAATGAAAAGTTAAAAGTTGGTTTTCTAAATTTCGAAATAATGCAATGATTGGTTGGAAATAGAAAATAAATTTTAGATCAGTATAAATATCTTGTGCTTATTTTTATTTGCACAGAATCACCAATAAAAAATACCGAGATCAGTTTGATATTGATTAGATTATTATCTCAAATTATAATCAATTGATATATAACAATATAAGCAGGACGGGGCAGGACGCTCTTCTTTTCGGATGTTTCTAATTTTCCAATGCAACAAATTATTAACATTCAATTAATATTAATTATATGAAAAGAAGAAAATTACCCCTTAGCAAGATTCTTAAGATTTTCGTGTTTGGTGGACTGATTACTGCATCTGCTGGTGCTAGCGCACAAACACTGGCTTTCCCCGAAGCTACAGGTTTTGGAAGATATACAACAGGTGCAAGAGGTTCTGCAAATCCTCAGGTTTATCTTGTGACGAACCTGAATGACAGTGGACCGGGTTCTTTCCGGGATGCGGTAAGCCAGGAAGGTAGATTTGTGATATTCAAAGTAGGTGGAATCATTAATACACTTTCTCAAATTGTAATCGCAAAAAATACTACTATTGCAGGTCAAACCGCTCCAGGAGAAGGAATTGTACTTCTTGGTGCAAAAGTGACTTTTACCGGCGCGAGTAATACCATTGCCCGCTATGTCCGTATCAGATTTGGTAACACGACCCAAGGTCAGGATACATCAGGTTTGTCGAACGGTGCAAATATTATACTTGATCATATGTCCTTTACTTGGGGAACTGATGAAGTTTTCTCTATCAACTGGGACAGCAAAGGCGAAAGTCCTGACAATATTACCATTCAAAATTCTATTATCGGACAGGGCTTGCATCGTCACAACCACTCAGCAGGAGGACTTATGCAGCCGTCGGGAGGTAAAATTAGTCTCATTGGAAATCTGTACATCTGCAACAAAACCCGTAACAACAAGATCAAGGGAATCAACGAGTTTGTAAACAATGTGGTTTATAACTGGGGAAATTATGGAAATACATACGGACATGCAGAATCCGGTGATGCTTACATCATGGGCGGAGATTCTGCAGGTAGTTCCGATGTGAATATCATTAATAATTATTTTATCGGAGGACCCAATACTCAAACGGCATTGACAACACCTTTCAACAGAGGAAATGATAATTTTTCTCTCTACGGATCAGGAAATTATTTTGACAATAACAGAAACGGCGTTTTAGACGGAACTTTAGTTCCGGCAGATTTATCCGGTTATCCTACAGGAGATATTTCGACAATTAAGTCAGAGCCGTACGATTATCCGATGAAGAATACGGCACTTACGGCTCAACAAGCTTTTGATAAAGCAATATTAAATGTTGGCGCATCATATCCGAGACGTGATCAGGTTGAAAATCTAATGATTTCAGATTTGGCATCCAAAGGAACAACTGCAACTTATGTTTATGTACAATCAGATTTAACCACAAAATTTGGTTTTACCAATGGTGGTGCGGGACATGTTTATGGTGCGCCGGCTCCTTTGGATACAGATAACGACGGTATGCCTGATGCCTGGGAAGATGCTAACGGATTGAACAAAAATGTCAATGATGCTTTGGCAGTCAGTACTACCAATGCGCCTTATCTTAATATTGAAGTTTACATTAACGGACTCACAAGTCAGACACCACCGGATTTCATTATTCCGCCAACCAATGTAAATTTTACAAATGTAGTTTCAACAGAAGTTCCGGCTGCCAGTTCATTCACAGTTAACTGGAATGATAATGCCGATAACGAAACGAATTACATCTTGGAACGTTCAAATAACGGAACTACTTTTACAGAAATTGCAACACTTGGTGCTAATATTACAAGCTATAATGAATCCGGATTAACACCTAATACTCAGTATTATTATCGGGTAAAAGCTATTAGTACAACGGAATCTTCTGTCTATACCACTGTTGCATCTGTAACAACACCACCGATTCCGTCAGCGCCTACAAAAGCAATGAATCCTAATCCGGCAAATGGCAATAACAATGTAGAGCTGACCAATGGCAATCTACTTTTGAAATGGACAGGCAGTTCCAATACCTCTTCTTATGCCGTTTATTTTGGAACAAATGCTACCAATCTGAGTAAAATAGCTGATGTGGCTTACAGTGCTGCACCATCATACCAAATGATCAGCTTAGCTCCTGCGACAAATTATTACTGGAGAATTGATGCTTCTAATGCCAAAGGTATCGCAACAGGCGATGTTTGGACTTTCAAAGCTTTGACGCCGAGTCTTGTAGGACATTGGCCATTCCAGGAGGCACCTCTTGAAGGCGAAAAAATTGCCGACATAACAAATTATGCCAATGACGGTCTGTTAGATGTAGCGTATGACAATGCCAATGTAAGAGTTGCCGGCAAAGAAAATAATGCTATCAATCTTGCAACCGCGCTAGGCAATAAGTACATCACGAGTATTCCGGATCAGGATCATATCAGATTTGATAAAAACTCATTCACAGTTTCTTTTTGGATGAAAGCGCCGCCAAGCATGATCCCGGGCTCATCAGCAACAAGTCTTTATGTCCTGTGTAAGGGTTCTTTTACTAAAAATAATACGACAGGCGCCACAGGAAAACGTTTCAATGTGGAAATCAAAGGTGGACAGTTGCGATTTGCGATAGATGATGATGTTACTAAGAAAGAAATCACTTCCAGTATCGCCAAATATTTTACCGACAATTGGGTGCAAGTGGTGATAATGAGAGATATTGTTTCGCATAAAATGAGAATCTATACAGACGGCATTCTCATTAGTGAAGGTGATGAAACTGCTGTTACAGGTATTGGAGAAGCAAGTGATCTTATCATAGGAAATATAGGTGAATTGGAATTTAAAGCAACTACCAATGCTCCGGCTCCATACAAAGGGGCATTTGACGAACTGAAAATGTTCAATTATGCACTGACTGCAGCAGAAGTTCAGAGTCTGTACAATCAAGCTACATTAAGCAATGGGAATTTGATTTTCGACAAAAGTAAAGGAACTATCTATCCAAATCCTGCAAGAGACAATATTTACATTAAGCTTCCAAACTATGAAAAATCGAATCTGACAGCTACATTAAGCGATATGAGCGGAAAGATTATTTTAAAAGAAAAAATCGATTCTATTTCAAAAGGCCTTTTCAACCTGAATATTTCGAAAAAGAAAGTATCCGGCATTTATATTCTGAATGTTTCCGGTGAGAATCTGAATCAGAATTTCAAAGTCATCGCCGATTAAAAAATATAAAATCTGATTTTTCCTGCACAAACCCTTCTTATTAAAAGGGAAGGGTTTTTATATTGCACTTTGTCGATGATTTTAAATAATAATTTATCACTTCGAATGAAGAGTGGTATTGCAGCATTTCTCTATCTCAGAAAATTCTCATTGAGCCATTTGAGTTTGTTGTAGCTTTTGAGAAATTTTGTTTTGAGTTCGAAGTTTTTTTCTCTCGCTTCCAACAATTTATTTTCTCTGGAATTTATTAGAAACAGGGAACTTTCACCATTACTGAATCTGGTCTCTTCCGCCCGCAAAAGTCGCTCATAGTTACTTAGATTTTTGCTTGATATGTCGATTTGTTTAAAATAATTGCTTACCTCATTTTTATAGGTTTCGATCTTAGTGCTGACTTCACGAGATTTATAATTAAAATCCTGCTGGTTTTGTGAGATCTTTAGCTTTGCAATTTCATAATCTGATCTTGCCTGTCTCAGGAAGATCGGAATTTCGAGTTTAAGACCATACTGGAAATTTTTATCAAACAAAGGCAGGTAGTCAGGCTTGTAATTTTCTTTATTGAAAAAATTATAGGTAAAATCAAGTTTTGGAAGAAAACTCTGCCATTTCAAACGTCTTTCACTTTCCAGAATATTCTGCTTTTGAACATAGTATTCCACAGATGCGTGATTTTCCGGATTCCTCGCAGTTATGTTCTGGACCAAAAACTCATAATCCGTATATCCTGAATGTTCATTTAAGTCGGAAGACGGAAAAAGAGGCTGTGAGATCTCAAAAAGTTCCTGATTGTCTTTCCAAAGAAACAACTGAAGTTCCTGTGTACTTTTCACAAAATTGAGATAGGCATCCCGTTCCTGCAGTTCAAAACTTTGTAACTGAGATACAACTTCCACTGTGTCAATGGCTGGTCTTTCACCATACTGATATGTTTTTTTTGTAAGAATAAGTCGTTCTCTGTTGATCTCAACAGCAGATCTCTGAAGTTTGTAGATCTCAAAATTTTTTACCCATTCCCAAAATGTATTTTCAGCATCCAAAAGGAGTTCATTGGTAAGAACGGTCTGTTCTGCCTCTGTCATTTTCAAACCGAATTTTGCCTGATCGAGCGTTGCCCTTCTCTTATCATACAAAAGATTCTTGGCTAGAGGAACAGTAACTCCAAACTGGTAAAGTCCGCCTGGTGTCTCACTACTGTTTAGCTTTTCGCCTTCAAGATAATTATAACTTCCGGTAATATCAATTCCGTACCACGTAGGAATGCCGAGTTCGATATTCTTTTGCTCGTAATATTTTGTACCTTCAATATTCTTTTCTCCCAGCTTTCCTGCAATCACAGGATCAAAATTACCTCTTGCTTTGGTGATTTCTGCAGCAGCAATCTTATTCTGTAACTGGTATTTGAATGCCAGTGGATGGTAGTTCCTGACTATGTTCAGAAATTCATTATGAGAAAGCTTCAGTGAATCCTGGGCGTACGAAAACTGCATACAAAGCACCATTAAAATAAATGTGTAATTATTTTTTAGCCTTTTCATGACCTGCAGATTTATCCGTTGCTTTTACTTCATAATAATCCGGCGGAAATCCGTTGATGTTTCTCCACAATTCATACCAGATCGGGACATCATTCAAAATGGCGATGCCCTGAACACCAGTTCCCATTTTGATCTTCGGTGGCCACTGTTTTTCATTTTTGTCCTGAATCACCAATGCCTTAAACATTCCGTTGGCGCTGATGTTGTTTTCTACTGCAATGACTTTACCTGCAAAAGTCCCATAGCTGGAATTGGGCCAGCCCGAAAAGACGATTGCGGGGAAGCCGTCAAAGATGCACATCACGCGTTGTCCTTCCTTTATCAAGGGCAGATCGACAGGCTTGATGTAGACTTCAACAGCATAATCAACCTTTTCCGGAACGATCACGCCAATGCTTTCGCCGTCTTTAAGTATCTCGCCGATTCCGGCTTTATTCAACTGTACAACTTGGCCATCCTGCGAAGCTAGCACAAAATACAGGCCTTGTCTTGCGCGGTAATTGGCGACCTGGTTTTCAAGCTTTGCAATATCACCATCACTGCCTTCAATCTGTCCCATACTTTGGAATCTGTCACCTTCGGTCTTACTCAGTTTCTCATTGTAATCCTGAATGGTGGCATTCTGTTCGATGCTGACGTTTATGATTTCCTGTCTTGTCTGCGCAAGTTTATTTTCTGTGGCGGTCTTCTTTGCCAAAGCATTCTGATAAGAAACACTTCTTTGCTGGAATTGTGTAAGAGAGACCAGGCCTTCATCATACATTTTTTTCTGTCTTTCGTACTGGTCAGAGGTCATTCTGAGTTCATTATTGGCTGCCGCAAGTTCTGCTTCTTCACCAGCCATCTTGTTGTTTAATTGGCCGATTTTCACTTTTAGCTGACTCAATTTCAGTTCTCTTCCGGAATTTAAGGCCTGCATCTGGTCGTTTGTACTTCCAACTTTCGCTTCATAATATTTTTGAAGACCCTTTTTAGCATCCACCTGCTGTTCTGTTCTTTTTACCAATAGCGGATCCAGATAATCATCTTTGACCTCTGAAAGTTGGAGTAGGGTATCACCTTTTTTAACGTAATCTCCGTTTTTTACAGACCACTTGATGATTCTCCCGGGAATTGGTGAGTTTAGTTGCTGTGGCCGTTGTTCCTGGTAGAGTGTACTCACATTTCCAATAACCTTGATGTTCTGCGTCCACGGCAGAAACAATACGATAATCCCTCCAAGAAATATGAATAAGAACCACCTTTTTACACGTGATTTTTTGTTGATATGATATATTTTATTAACTGATTGCAGCTCCATTTTCTTAATCTTTATTAAATAAATTTTTAACCGTTCCTTCTTCAATATGCAGATGTTGGTCTGCGTTATTTATCAATGATTTGTCTTCCGAAACAATCACTATTGTAGTGCTGTGTTTAAGCTTCAGTAGATAGTCTGTCATTTTTGTTCTGAACTCATCATTCATTCCGTCAAGAGGGTCCTCCAGGATCAGTAATCTTTTTCCGCCAACCAAAGCTCTCAGAAGCAGGATCTTCTTTTTGGAAGAGTATGACATCTCGGTGTCGGTCTCACTGATAACGGTAAAGAATCCATTGCTGAACTGGCTGGACAAATTTTCTATTCCCATCTCTTCTGCAATATCAAGGATTTGCTCTGCGCTCGTCTCATTGTGTCCTAGGATTATGTTTTCGTAAACGGTACCTTTAATAATGGTCATATCGTCAAGGTACATCCCGATCTCATTCCTCAAAGCTATTTTGTCGATATTCTTCAATGGAATTTTATCAACTAAAACACTTCCGACAGTTGGATCATAAAATCCGGTCATCATATTGAGGAGCAACGACTTTCCACTACCTAACTGTCCTGAAATGACGCTGATCGTATTCTCATTAATCTTAAAATTGACATTCTCCAAAATTTTCTGGAAGTCATTGAATGCAAAAGTTACATCCTTAAATTCAATAGCGAAACCAGTATTTTGCTCTTCCAATGTGATGGCTCCCATTTTCTCCTCAGGCAGATCCGTAACTTTATTAAGCTTTGCTAGAGCAGCAATCACATCATAATAACTTTCGAGGCTGACGATCAATTTTTCAACTGCAGTCATAATACTTAGTACTACAATCTCAGTAGCGATGAATGCGCCGATATTCAATTGCTGATTGACCAACAGATAGGTTCCAATGACAAGCATCACCAATGTAATAATGACTTTGAATGCAATGATTGTTTTGTATTGAATTACCAAAACCTTAAAGTGAGAAGTTCTGTCATCAATATAATCAACAACTCTGTCGTCTATACCCTGAAGATGTATCTCTGTTTTTGAATTCAGTTTAAAAGTCTTTATAGATGCCGCAATATCTTCCAGCCAAGACGCCACCTCATATTTCTTGTCGCTTTCTTCGATGCT
>Ga0213834_100160_pt1 | contig 62608 bp, 51 predicted proteins | sample SWPTP12_FD_160580 | JGI IMG/M metagenome (GOLD analysis project Ga0213834, IMG submission 160580) | Coastal seawater microbial communities from Marineland, Florida, United States - SWP TP1 #2 | ecosystem: Environmental > Aquatic > Marine > Coastal | place: USA: Florida | collected 2016-08-06 | reverse complement strand
AACGGACTCATAGGCTGATTCCCACGTCGAACACCACGCTGCGGCCCAGATTGGTCCGCAGAAAATCCGGGGCGTCCGGATGGGCGAACAATACCCGCGCAAAGGTCGGCCCTACCAGCGAAAGCGAGCGCCAGCCCTGGCGCAGGTACTCGGTGGGCGGCGGGAAGTGGCTGTTCAGGTCCAGCACTTCGCGCTTGAGGCTGGCGAACGCGATGATGTCCAGTTCGCTGAGATCCAGGCCGCGCTCCTTGTAGTTGTGGGCTTTCTTGCGCAAGGTCGGCGCCAGGCGTCTGAGCAGTTCAGCGGCCGGGATGCGCTTGGGTTTGGCTTCGCGGCGCACCAACTGACTGAGGGAAAACGCGCTGCGCCGACGCTGTAACTCTTCGCGCCACTCATCGTTGAGCCGACGGCCTTCATCGAGCACGAAGAACACCTCGAAACACGCATCGCGAAAGAGTACGTCCGGCGGCTCTTGCCCGGCGGGCAGAAAATCGTCGGTGCGGTGAGGAATGTTCAAGCCTTGCAGCAACCGTTGGCACACCCAACGCTCGCGCTCCCACTTACGCGCATTGGACAGAAACGCATTGGCTTGCTCGGCCTGGATCGTCAACAGACGCAGGTAGTCGGAGTCATCCATGACGGCAAGCTTAGCGCTCTGGCGTGAAGATGAAACGCCGACATGGACATAAAGTTGATCCAGAGGAACGGCCCAGTGCGCGACGGCAGCCTACAAATCCCGCTGCTTGCGAAATTGCCCGGGCGGCATGCCGTGGGCGTGACGGAAGCGTCGTGAAAAGTACGCCTCATCGGCAAAGCCGCACAGCCGCGCGACTTCTCCGACCGGTTTGCTGCCGTTGAGCAGCAGCGTGCGCGCCAAGTGCATGCGCCGTTCGAGCACCAGTTCGCTGAAGGTTTTACCGACTTCCTTGCGCAGCCAGTGGGTCAGGTAATTGGGTGACAGGAAGGCTGCGGACGCCGCCTTTTTCAGGCTCAGGTCGGGGTCGCTGAGGTTCTTGCGCACGTACTCCGACATCCTCGCCAGCGCATCGCGGCGGCTGCGTTCGGCGGCGTTGTCATCGGCCAGCAGCTTGATCGGCTCGGCGTACAGCTGGCAGATGGTGCCGATCAATTGCAGCAGATAGCCCTTGAGAATCTCGCGCGTGCCGAACTGACGATCCTTGTCCAGATCGCGCATGCGGTCGAGCAAACGCTGGACCTCGGCAAAGTCTTCGGCTCCGAGCGTGAAATCCAGATGCTCCTGGAACCGGAACGGCGACAGCTCGGGTGCCAGCGCGATGGCGACGTCTTCAAGGTCCAGCGGATCGCACTGCAACTGCGGCAGCAGGAAGGTCTGGGCGAAGTTGATCAGCAGGAAATTGCCTTCCGGCGGATGCGGGATCAGATGCAATTTGTGCGGCAGGATGAACGCCAGTGTGTTGCGCGGGAAGGGCCGCACGACGCCGCCGATGTGCTGCACGGTGTCACCGCCGAGGTTGATCTGGATCTGAAAATATTCGTGACGATGGGGCGCGGTTTCAGGCTTGCCCTCGGTTTTGCCACGGATGTAGAAGTCTGGCCGCTCACTGCGTTGCTGCATTCCATAAGTGGGTACGCGGTTGGCAGATTCCATGATGCGGTTCCTCACTGCGGTGTTTCTTATTGTCGGTTGTCGTATGACCTGATTCAAAACTTTTCCGCTGTCGCTCGCCAGTCTTTTTGTCCAAAAACTTTGCGGAAGGTTCGAAATGAAAGAGCCGCTCTACTACGCCCATTTCCACACAAAAAAGTCAGGCAACGTGAGTTGACGACGCTCGGGAATTTCTTGGACAAATAATTACGGGCCGGTTCCGAAATCCCGAAACGTTCTAAGCAGCGGGTTGTTTAAAACCGGTCGTACGATAACTTAGGGCTGCGCTTCATCACTCGATTCCAATAAAAACAACGAGGAATTCACATGTCGAGCAATCCCGATATTCGGGCTATCGATGCCGTCTCCGCCGCACCCATGGCGGCAGCACCGGCCCGCCCAACCTCCCATCGTCGCTGGTTCATGCTCTCACTGTTGCTGATCGCCACGATCATCAACTACGTGGACCGGGTGAACATCTCCATCGCCGCGCCGTTCATGGCCAAAGACCTGGGGCTGGATAAGGTCCAGATGGGCCTGATCTTCTCCGCGTTCGCTTGGACATACGCCTTTGCGCTGGTGCCCGCCGGTTTCATCGCCGACCGTTTCGGTTCTCGCCTGACCTATGGCGCCTCGCTGATTTCCTGGTCGGCCGTGACCGTCTGCCAGGGGCTGGCGGGTGGCTTCGCTTCGTTGTTCGGGCTGCGTCTGGCCATCGGCGCCATGGAAGCGCCGGCATTTCCCGCCAACAGCCGCGCGGTCACGGTCTGGTTTCCGGCAAGAGAGCGCGGCATGGCGAGCAGCATTTACGTCTGCGGTCAGTACCTGGGCACCGCGCTGTTCACCGGCTTGCTGTTGTGGCTGGCAACGACCTACGACTGGCGCCACGTGTTCTACAGCACCGGCATCGTCGGCATTCTGTTTGGCGTCGCCTGGCTGTACCTGTACCGCGATCCGTTGAACTGCAAGAAGGTCAGCAAGCAGGAGCTGCAGTACATCGAGGACGGTGGTGGCCTGGTGAAAAGCAGCCAGGAAAAGAACAAGTTCAAGTGGGCGCAAATTGCCGAGCTGTTGAAGTACCGCCAGGTGTGGGCGATCTGTCTGGGCAAGTTCGCCAGCACGTCGGCGCTGTACTTCTTCCTGACCTGGTTCCCGACTTACCTGATCGAAGAGCGCCACCTGACGATGGTCAAAGTGGGCATCTTCGCGGTGTTGCCGTTCATTGGCGCGACCGTGGGCGTCTTGCTGGCGGGCATTGTGTCGGACTGGATGATTCGGCGCGGTACGTCGCTGTCTTTCGCCCGCAAGTTGCCGCTGGTTGTCGGCTCTGCGCTGGGCATGTCGATCATGCTGGTCAACTTCACCGATTCCAACGAAGTCTGCATCGCGTTGTTGACCATTGCCTTCTTCGCCCAGGGCATCGCGTCGGCTTCATGGGCCGCCGTGTCGGAAATCGCGCCCAAGGAGCTGATTGGCCTGACCGGCGGCATCACCAGCCTGGCGGCCAACATTGGCGGCATTGTCACGCCCATCGTGATCGGACAGATCCTTCATGTGACCGGCAGTTTTGCCTGGGCCTTCTGGTTCATCGGGGGTGTGGCGTGCATCGGCACCCTGTCGTATTCGCTGCTGCTGGGCCGTATCTACCGGATCGAGCTCAAGGCGAAGTAAGCGCAAGCATGTGTGTGTGACCTTCTGCCGGACTAGGCAAAGGCGTACGCGAGTACGCCTTTTTTATGGACGACAGGATTGAGTTTTTTAGTCCAGCGCGAACACGGTTTTGTCCAACTTTCGGGCGAGTTGATCCCGTAGTCTCAGGATCAAACGGCCACCTTCTGCAGCGCGATGCCTGTCACGGTGATGAGTAGCGAGCGCTGCAGGCCTGAGGAATTTCCATGAGTGAGTTTGTTATCGATCCCCCGCGTGTCCCGAGTCTGCCGGTCAGCGGCAGTGCCGGACGGTTCCCGGTTGGCAGGGTGTTCTGCCTGGGCCGCAACTATTACTGGGGCGACACCCTGAACGCGGTTCGCGAAGTGCCAGCGTTTTTCATGAAGCCCGCGACGTCGGTCATCGATGCCTCCGGCGAGCTGGATTTCCCGACCCAGACCGAGCAGTTCTGCCATGAGATCGAGCTGGTCGTGGCCATCGGCAAGGACGGCTTTCAGATCACCGAGCAAGAGGCGCTGGATCACGTCTGGGGTTATGCCGCAGGGCTCGACCTGACGCGCCGCGACCTGCAAATGGCGGCCAAGGCCGTGGGCAATCCCTGGGAGCCGGCCAAGGCGTTCGATGGCTCGGCGCCCATCACGCCCATTCTGCCCGCCAGCCGCAACGGTCACCCGCGCCAAGGCGCGATCTGGCTGAGCGTCAATGGCGTCGAGCGGCAGCGCTCGGATCTGGAAAGCCAGATCTGGTCGGTCAGTGAGGTCATCAGCCAGTTGTCACATTCGGTCAGCCTGCGGGCTGGCGATCTGATCATGACCGGCACGCCGCCAGGCGTCGCTGCCCTGGACGCGGGCGACGTGATCACCGGTGGCGTCGCCGGCATCGGCGAGTTCGAAGTGCGCATCGGCAGCCGCCGCGCCGATTGAACCCCGTTAAGCGATTTTGCAAGCACTGCATTCAGACAGGAAACAAGGAGAACAATAATGACTGATCAATCCCTTTCCAAAATTGCCTTGGTCACGGGCGCTGGCAGCGGCATCGGTCGCTCGGTCGCGCTAGGCCTGCTGGAAGATGGCTACAAAGTGGTGGTGACCGGGCGCCGGCTGGAGCCGCTTGAAGAGCTGGTCAGCCTGGCGCGAGAGCAGGGCGGGGAAGCCCTGGCGGTGTCGTGCGATGTTCGCGATCCGGCCAGTGTCGACCACCTCTTCGCCACAATCGAGGAGGTTTACGGTCGCCTCGATGTGGTGTTCAACAACGCCGGCGTCAACGCCCCGGCCGTGCCGATGGACGAGCTGCCCATCGAGAAGTGGCTGAGTGTGATCGACACCAACGTCACCGGGGTTTTCCTGTGCAGTCGCGGCGCTTTCGGGCTAATGCGCAAGCAGTCGCCGCAAGGTGGACGCATCATCAACAACGGCTCGATCTCCGCCCATGTGCCCCGTCCGTTCACCGCGCCTTACACCGCCAGCAAACACGCCGTGTTGGGCCTGACCAAAAGCCTGGCGCTCGACGGTCGTGAATTCAACATCGCTTGCAGCCAGATCGACATCGGCAATGCCTTGACCGAACTGTCGGTGCGCATGACCAAGGGCGTGCGCCAGGCCAACGGCTCGACTGCCGTGGAGCCGATGATCGACGTCAAGCACATCGCCGATGCCGTGCGCTACATCGCGGCGCTGCCGCTGTCGGCCAACGTGCTGAACATGACCGTCATGGCGACCAACATGCCTTTCGTGGGCCGTGGTTGATCCTGTCCGATTCGATATGAGCGAGATTCCGATGAAACCTGAAATTCTCCAGCTGAGCCCGATCCTCATCCCGGAAATCAATGCGCGCCTCAACGAGCTGTACACCGTGCGGCCTTATTTTCAGCAGACCGACAAGGCGGCTTACCTGCGCGAGCATGGCGCCACAATTCGCGGCGTGGTCACCGGCGGACACACCGGCATCACGCGCGAAGTGATGGAGCAACTGCCGAAAGTGGAAGTCATCGCGGTCAATGGCGTCGGCACGGATGCGGTGGACCTGGCCTATGCGCGGGATCGCGGTATCCGCGTGACGGCGACCATTGGCGCACTGACCGAAGACGTCGCTGACCTTGCCATTGGTCTGCTGATCTCGGCCTGTCGCGGGCTCGGCACTGCCGACCGCTATGTGCGTTCCGGCGAGTGGGCGCGGACTGCCACGCCGTTGGTGCCATTGCCACTGGCGCGGCAGTTCAGTGGCATGCGCGTCGGTATCGTCGGACTGGGCCGGGTAGGGCGCGCGGTCGCCACGCGTGCAGCGGCCTTCGGCTGTCCGATCAGCTACACCGACCTGCAGCCGATGAGTGACGTGCCGTACACCTTCGTCAGCGATCTGGTGGAACTGGCCGGGCAAAGTGACGCCCTGATCGTCGCGGCCGCAGCCGACAAGGCCAAAGGCATCATCAATGCCGCCGTGCTGGAGGCGCTGGGCGCGCAGGGCTATCTGATCAACGTCGCGCGCGGCAGCCTGGTCAACGAACCTGACCTGATCGCCGCGCTGCAAGCCGGCACCCTGGCAGGCGCGGGACTGGATGTCTTCGTCGACGAACCTCACGTACCAGACGTCCTGTTCGGCCTGGAAACCGTCGTGCTGCAACCGCACCGCGCCAGCGCAACCGTCCAGACCCGCACGCGCATGGGCGAAATGGTGCTGGCCAGCCTCGCCGCCGTCTTGGCAGGTCAAGAACCGGTCGGCGCCGTGGCGTGAGCCGAACCCGTCAACGCCGCATCACCCTTGTAGGAGTGTGGCTCAGAGCAAGCGCGCTCCTACGCCTGTGGCAGAGGCGGTTTGATGTCGGATTCTGCTCTGAAGGCTGTGGCAACAACCTCAAAACCCGGCAGAGCCCAACGCCAGTTCGGTGACCAGAAAATCGATGAACGCCCGCGTCTTCATCGGCACTCGTCGGGCGGAGGGGTAGACCGCGTTCACAGAAATCGCCGGGGCTTGCCACTCGCACAGGACGGGGACCAGACGACCATCGGCGACGGCGCGTTCGATGATGAAGTTGGGCAGCAAGGCGATACCCATTCCCGCCACGGCTGCCTGCGCCAGGATGTCGCCGTTATTGGCGTGGAGCGGGCCGCTGACGGTCACGCGTTGGGTTTCCTTGCCGTTGCACAGCTGCAGGCTCACGCCGCTTTGCAGATAGCCATAACTCAGAAACTTATGGCTGCCGAGGTCCTTGGGCGATTGCGGCGTGCCTTCGCGCGCCAGGTACGCCGGGGACGCCACCATGATCCGCGGCGCCGGGGCCAGCGAGCGGGCGACCATTGAGGAGTCCGGCAGGCTGGCGATACGAATCGTCACGTCGAACCCACCTTTCACCGGATCAACCTGCTCGTCGCTGAGCACCACCTGTAACTCGACGTTCGGGTGCTGCTCGTTGAAGTGCGGAATCAGCGGCCCCAGACGGCTCAGACCAAACGACATCGGCGCGTTGACCCGCAGCACGCCACGTATCTCGCCCATGCCGGTGCGTGCGCGCTGTTCGGCTTCGTCCAGCGCCGCGATGACATCTCGACACGAGTCGTAGTATTCGGCGCCTGCTTCCGTCAAATGCAAGCTGCGAGTGGTGCGTTGCAGCAACTGCACGCCGATGGCTTCCTCCAGCGCCTGAATCTGCTTACTGACTTTTGAGCGTGGTACGTCCAGCGCGCGCGCCGCGGCGGCGAAACCGTTGGCGCCCACCGTCGCGACGAAAGCGCGCATGCATTCGATCCGGTCCATAACCGTCCCTGAATTGGAAACAATGAGTCTCGATTCTATGGGATTGTTCCAATGCCGCCTAGTCCGTAAATTCACTTCCAAGCCAGCCAACAAGCGCAACACAGCGCAGCGGCTAACCCCATTTCTCACTCTGATTTCGACATCTAAAGGAACATGCCATGTCTATCCGCGAACTGCTGAACCCAACCAACTCCGCTCTGATCCTGATCGACCACCAGCCACAGATGGCATTCGGCGTTCAGTCGATCGACCGCCAGACGCTGAAGAACAACACCGTGGGCCTGGCCAAGGCCGCCAAGATCTTCAACGTGCCGACCATCTACACCTCGGTCGAAACCAAGAGCTTCAGCGGCTTCATCTGGCCGGAACTGCTGGCAGTGAACCCGGAAAGTCAGCCGATCGAGCGCACCTCGATGAACTCCTGGGAAGACAAAAAGCTGGTCGAAGCGGTGAAGGCCACCGGTCGCAAAAAGCTGATAATCGCAGCGCTCTGGACCGAGGTCTGCCTGAACTTCCCGACGCTGGATGCACTGGCCGAAGGCTACGAGGTTTACATCGTGACCGACGCTTCCGGCGGCACGACCAAAGAAGCTCACGACATGTCGGTGCAACGCATGATTCAGGCAGGCGCAGTGCCGGTGACCTGGCAACAGGTTCTGCTCGAATTCCAGCGCGACTGGGCTCACAAAGAGACCTACGAAGCGGTGATGGAACTGGTTCTGGAACACAGCGGTGCCTACGGCATGGGCGTCGATTACGCGTACACCATGGTGCATGGCGCACCGCAACGTAAGCTCGGTTAACAAGCCACACACACTGATATCGCCTGTGCAGCACCGCTTGCGCCAAAGCCGTGTTGCACAGGCGTTCGTGCGTCTGGATTCCCGTCAGCGCGACGGGTGACCTTCGCTGACGCGGTGAAGGACTAGACTCATCCTGTCTCCTCTCCCCAAGCCTGCCATCATGATCGGCGCCCAGGTTCTCACTCCCCAGACCATGACCCTCGCCTGGTTCCTGTACGCGCCGATGGTGTTGTGGGCGGCATGGCGTTGCCCGTGGGTCGAGCTGTTCACCGACACGCGGCGCCAGCACCTGCTGTTCGGGACGGTCTTCGCCCTGTTTCTGCTGTGGTTGATGCGGCGGGATTTCGACAGCGGTGTCTCTTACCATTTTCTGGGTATGACCGCCGTGACGTTACTGCTGGACTGGCCGCTGGCTATCGTCGGCGGGCTGATTGCGCAATTGGGCATGCTGGCGATGGGCAGGCAGGATCTGGCCGCGATGGGTGTCAATGGGCTGCTGTTGATCGTGCTGCCGGTCTTGATCACCGAAGGCTGTGCGTTGATCGTCGAGCGCGCACAACCCAAGAACCCTTTCACCTACATTTTCTGCTCCGGATTTTTCGCCGCCGGGCTGGCTGCAATGCTGTGCCTGCTTTTAGCGATGGGCGTACTGTGGCATGACGGCCTTTTCGCGATGCCGGAATGGCTGGGGGATTTCATCGGGTATCTGTGGCTGATCATCTTTCCCGAAGCCTTCATCAACGGGATGATCGTGACGGCGCTGGTGGTGTTCTGCCCCGAGTGGCTTGAGACGTTCAATCGCACGCGCTACCTGTCAGCGCCGTGGAGGGACGAAGACGACACTTGATGGCTGCCTTCTGTCTTCACGAACAAGCACGCTGTCACCGACTGGATTCGACTCCGCAACTGTGCTCGATCAATGCTGGCGCGGGTCGAAATCCCCTGAGAACAATTCGTCTTCGGCATCGGGCGCCACCGGGATGGCATGTTCTTCCGACGCCCACGCGCCCAGATCGATCAGTTTGCAACGGTCTGAGCAGAACGGCCGGAACTTGCTTTCCGGGGTCCATTCCACAGGCGCTCCGCAGGTTGGGCAATCGACGGTCATTGGTTGGCTCATCATTGGCCTCCACGCAAAGTTAGATAAAAGTCATGCAGCCGCTGAACTTCGCTTTTCAGCCACGCCGGGTCGCGGTCGTTGACGATCACGTCATCCGCGCGGCTCAGGCGCTCTTCGCGGCTGGCCTGGACATTGAGAATCGCCCGGACCTGCTCCTCGTTGGTCTTGTCACGCAGCACGGTGCGTTCGATCTGCAAGGCCTGCGGCACGTCGATGACCAACACCCGCTGCACCATCTGATGCTGAGAAGTCTCTAGCAACAAGGGCGAGACCAGAATCGCATAAGGCGATTCGGCTCGCGCCAGGTACTGACGGATTTCCTCGCGAATCAGCGGATGCAGCAACCCTTCCAGCCAAACGCGCTGCGTTGGGTCCTTGAAAATCAGCTCTCGCAAGGCGGCGCGATTCAACGTGCCGTCGGCTTGCAATACGCCAGCCCCGAAATGCTCGGCAATCTGCCCAAGGGCAGGGCGACCGGGCTCGACCACCCAGCGTGCGGCCTGGTCGGCGTCCACCAGATGCACGCCCAGCTCGACAAAGCATTGCGCAGCCGCACTCTTGCCACTGCCGATGCCGCCGGTCAGGCCAAGAACCCAGGGTTGTGCGGCGGGTTGCGTTTCGGAAGCCATCATCTGAAACCGGCGATTTGCAAATACGAAGTGGTTATTTGATCACCCCAGAGCAATGCGATCCACCCCGCGATGGCCAGATAAGGGCCGAAGGGAATCGGCGTGCTGGTCTCGACGTTGCGCAAACGCAGCAGAATCAGGCCCAACACCGCGCCGACGAGCGAGGACAGCAAGATCGTCAGCGGCAGAATCTGCCAGCCGCCCCAGGCGCCCAGCATGGCCAGCAATTTGAAGTCGCCGTAGCCCATGCCTTCCTTGCCAGTCACCAGCTTGAACAGCCAGAACACTGCCCACAGCACCAGATACCCGAACACCGCGCCCCACAACGCATCGGTCAACGAAGCAAAAAGCCCGAACGCATTGGCGATCAGCCCAAGCCACAGCAGCGGCAGCACGATCACGTCCGGCAGCAATTGGTGATCGGCGTCGATCAGGCTCATCGACAGCAGGCCCCAGCTCAACACCAGCACGGCCGCAGCCTGCCAGCCTAAGCCAAAATGCCAGGCGACGAACGCCGACAGTAATCCGCACACCAGTTCGACGAGGGGATAACGCTTGCTGATGGGCGCCTTGCAGCTGGAGCACTTGCCGCCCAGAAACAGGTAGCTGACGACCGGCAGATTCTCCCAGGCGCGGATTCGGTGCGCGCAATGCGGGCAGCGAGAATGAGGCAGCAGCAGGTTGAAGGTCTCGGGTTTCGGCTCGGCGGGGAGTTCCAGCACTTCGCGCGCCTGAGCCTTCCAGTCCTGCAACATCATCTTGGGCAGGCGATAAACCACGACGTTGAGGAAGCTGCCCACCAGCAGCCCCAAAACCAGCGCGCACAGAACAAAGGCCAGCGGGGAGCTGGCCAGAAGGTCAAGAACAGACATGTTAGACGACGTTTCCGAGCTGGAAGATGGGCAGGTACATGGCGATCACGAGCCCGCCGACGATGATGCCGAGGACGGCCATGATCATCGGCTCCATCAGGCTGGTGAGGCTGTCGACCATGTTGTCGACTTCCTCTTCGTAATACGTCGCGACCTTATCGAGCATCGAATCCAGCGCGCCGGACTCCTCGCCGATGGCGGTCATCTGCACGGCCAGCATCGGGAAGACGCCCGTGCTGCGCATCGAAAAGTTGAGCTGCATACCGGTGGAAACGTCTTGTTTGACCTTATGCACGGCGTTGCGGAAAACCACGTTGCCGGTCGCGCCAGCAACCGAGTCGAGAGCATCGACCAGTGGCACACCGGCAGCGAAGGTGGTCGAAAGCGTCCGGGCAAAACGGGCGACCGCCGATTTGAACAGAAGCGGGCCGATCACCGGCACCTTCAGGAGCATGCGGTCGATGCGATCCCTGAATTTTTCCGAGGTCTTGTAGGCTTTGCGGAAGGCCATAAAAGCGACCAGCAGGGCGCCCAGAAGCATGTACCAATAACTCTGAACGATTTCCGAAAGACCAATGACCATCAGTGTAAAAGCGGGCAGCTTCGCGCCAAATCCGGCGAACACGGACTGAAACTGCGGCACCACTTTTATCAACAGGATGCCGCTCACGATGATCGCCACGATGACCACGGCAATCGGGTAGGTCATGGCTTTTTTGATCTTGGCTTTGAGGAACTCGGTCTTTTCTTTGTAGGTGGCCACTCGATCGAGCAGCGACTCAAGCGCACCGGCTTGCTCGCCCGCGTCGACAAGGTTGCAAAACAGGTCGTCGAAATACTGAGGCTTCTGCCGCAACGCCGTGGCGAAACTGTGCCCGGCAGCCACTTCCTGTTTGATGTCGTCAACGAGTTTGCGCATGTTCGGATTATCGGAGCCTTCGCTGATAATGTCGAACGACTGCAATAAAGGAACGCCGGCTTTCATCATCGTTGCCATCTGGCGGCTGAAGAACGCGATGTCCAGCGGTTTGATCTTCTTGCCGGAGCCGAAGATCGAAACGGCTTTCTTCCGGACTTTCGTCGGGTTGATGCCTTGCTTGCGCAACTGGGCTTTGACCAGCGCGGGGTTGTGGCCGTTGATTTCGCCCTTTTGTTTGACGCCTTTCTTGTCGAGCCCCTCCCAGGTGTAGACGCTGACTTTTACTGCTTTGGTCGCCATGCTTAATCCTTGGTCACCCGGTTGACTTCCTCAAGGCTGGTCACGCCTTGCATGGCCTTCATCAGGCCGGAGGTGCGCAGGTCGTTGAAGCCGTCCTTGCGCATCTGTTCGGAAATCTCGATAGAGTTGCCTTCCTCCATGATGATGCGCTCCAGGGCGGGAGTGCTCTTCACCACTTCGTAAATACCGACACGGCCTTTGTAGCCGGCGTTGCATTGTTCGCAGCCCACTGGAGAGTAAAGCTTGAACGCGCCGATTTTCTCTTCCGGGAAACCTTCGGCAATCAATGTCTCGCGCGGGATGTCAACTTCTTTCTTGCAGTGCGGGCAGAGCTTGCGGGCCAGCCGCTGGGCGATGATCAGGTTGATGGCGGTAGCAATGTTGAAAGCCGCCACGCCCATGTGGTGCAGGCGAGTCAGTGTTTCCGCCGCGCTGTTGGTGTGCAGCGTCGACAGCACCATGTGGCCGGTCTGCGAGGCCTTGATCGCGATCTCGGCTGTTTCGAGGTCACGAATCTCACCGACCATGATCACGTCCGGGTCCTGACGCAGAAATGCCCGCAGCGCCTGGGCGAAGTCCATGCCCTGACGCGGGTTGACGTTGACCTGGTTGATGCCTTCCAGGTTGATTTCGACCGGATCCTCGGCGGTGGAGATGTTGATGTCCGTTGTGTTGAGAATATTCAAACCGGTGTAGAGCGAAACGGTTTTACCCGAGCCTGTAGGACCGGTGACCAGAATCATGCCCTGCGGTTTGCTGAGCGCTTCCAGATACAGCGCTTTCTGCTCCGGCTCGTAACCCAATGCGTCGATGCCCATCTGCGCGCTGGTCGGGTCGAGAATCCGCATCACGATCTTCTCGCCCCACAAGGTCGGCAATGTGTTGACACGAAAATCGATGGCGCGGTTTTTCGAAATGCGCAGCTTGATGCGCCCGTCCTGCGGCTTGCGGCGCTCGGAAATATCCAGACTGGCCATGACCTTCAAGCGCGCAGCGATACGGCCGGCCAGGTGCGTCGGCGGTTTGGCCACTTCATGAAGGATGCCGTCAGTACGCAGGCGAACCCGGAAGATCTTCTCGTAAGGCTCGAAATGCAGGTCCGAAGAGCCGAGACGGATCGCGTCCATCAGCATCTTGTTCACGAACCGGACCACCGGCGCGTCGTCAGCATCCTGACCGCCAATGGAGGTCTCTTTGCTCTCATCTACCGCTTCGACTTCCAGCCCCAGGTCAACATCGGCCAGATCGCCCATGCCACTGTGGGTGTCGAAGAACTTCTCAATGGCGACGGTGAGCTTGTCGTCCTCGACCAGAATCGCTTCTGTATTTAAGCCGGTGCTGAACTGGATGTCGGTAATGGCCTGGTGATTAGTCGGGTCCGATACGCCAATAAACAGCTTGTTACCCCGTCGCCATAAAGGCAGCGCAGAGTGCTGGCGCACAAGCTTTTCGCTGACCAACCCCTTGGGCTGGCTTTCCTTATCGAGGGTATTGAGGTCAAGAAAGGGAATGCCGAACTGGTCGGAAGCTACTTCGGCAAGGGTCAGACTTTTTACCAGCTTGTTCTGTACCAGATAGCTGACCAGCGACACCTTGTCGCGGCGAGCCTGCTGATACGCCTGCTGCGCAGATTTTTCATTCAAGAGCTCAGCCACGACAAGCTGTTTGGCCAAACCCGTAAGCACGACATCAGTCATTACAACCACCAGACACAGACAGTGTGTGGTTTATAGCGCAGTCGGGCTTGGCTGCCAAATGTACGCCGCAGGGGTGACAATAATTGTCACTTTTTGCTGGCGCCGGTCCTGCATTCCTCATCCGCACACCAAAGAAATGCAACAGGGGAGCAGATTCGCGAATTGGCACGAGGTATGCGTCTATGCTTGCGGAGCGACACCTAATTGACGATCGGAGAAGTACGTTATGCAAGCACAAAAGGGCTTTACCCTCATCGAACTGATGATCGTGGTAGCGATCATCGGCATCTTGGCGGCGGTGGCGCTGCCTGCTTATCAGAACTACACCACTCGGGCTCGGTTCTCAGAAGTTATCTCGATTGCTGAAGGATATAAGACCGCTGTCTCTGTGTGCGCGCAGGCACTGGGTACTACTTCCGGCTGTTCGCTGGGCACAAATGGCATTCCTGGTACGACATCCACTACATATGTTGACTCGGTTGCTGTTTCGAACGGAGCAATCACAGTTACACCGAAAGCCGCAGGTGGTATTCCTTCTACAGCTACGTATGTATTGACCCCAGCATTGAGCACCTCTACCGGATCCATGACTTGGAGAATCAATGGTGGTTGCACAAGCTCGACCCCTGTGCTCTGTACAGCAAGCAGCGGAACTTAACAACTAGCTGTTAAGAAGGGCGCTTAAAGCGCCCTTTTTCTATTTGTGGATAAATGTATTGATGGATCGTTACAAGGACTCCCTTCGTTTTCTTTTCAGCGCGATCTTTTTTGCCATTCTGTTTGCGATCATCGTTGTTCCCAGTCTCTCTGGGAACGATAATCAACGAATTGCGCAGTGGGTTATAGGAGTAATTTCTTTTTTCGCAAATATCTATCACTTCCGAAGCAAGTGGTGTGAATCTAGATATCTCACGCGATCGACGATGGTACTATCGCTTGTCTTTGTTATGGGAGTTGCGTCGTCATTTCGGGCGAATCAGTACCTATGGGCTTTAGCCGAAGTGGCGACAGCGGTGCTGTGTACGAATGCTGTCTTTATGTTCGCCTCTGAGCGAAGGTCCTATGGCGTAATTTGGGATCGTTTACTGCTTCTGTTTGTGATAGTTCTATGTGCCGTTAAGGCACTTCAATATACATCGTCAGTTTTGGCCGCTTTCCTCGGCGGTTCAGGCAGGCTCGATATGACTTTGTTACTTGAGGGGTTTTCCAATAGAAGATTTTACGGGCAGTTCCAAACGTTTACGCTTCCGCTTATAGGAGTGCTACTGATACAGAATTCGATTAGAAAATCCACTACGTGCTGGGTTTTCTTCATGCTCGTAATTTGGTGGTTGATCGCTATTAGTGGTGGTACTAGGGGGACATGGCTTGGACTTTTTACCGCAGCTGCAGTGATGCTTTTCTCCAGCAGGGCTGGCCAACGGTGGGCTTTATGGCAAGCCGGAGCTGCGGCTGTTGCCGCTCTGCTATATTGGGGAGTTTTCACTAAGTTAACAGGGTATTTACACGTCGACGTGATCAACTCGGTCGGCGACCGCCTCACAACGACGCTCTCTGCCCGCGACATCCTTTGGCAGCAGGCCTGGGAGATGATCAAGGCGCGCCCATGGCTCGGGTACGGACCGATGGGTTTTGCCGACATCCCCAATCCCATCGCCGCACATCCGCATCAGGCCATCCTGCAATGGGCCAGCGAGTGGGGCGTGCCGTCGGCGTTGCTTGTCTGCGGGCTCGCGGCGAAAGGGCTCTACTCGACATTCACGCTTATTCGCGCGAAAGCCGGGTCCGATGAGCCTGTCGATGTTCTGCGCATCGGCCTGTTCGCCAGTCTGGTGGCGGCCCTTGCGCAGTCGATGGTCGACGGCATCATCGTCATGCCCTATTCGCAGCTGTGGCTCTGCCTGATCGTCGGATGGCTCATCGCGATTCACCCACAACGCGAACCGCAAACCGCTTCAAGCCCGACTGCGACATGGGCCTGGCTTGCAACGGCGTTATGCGCTGTCTTGTTTCTAGGGTACGTGGTCGTGCGCGACGTGCCCCATCTGGAAGAAAACGAGCAGCAGTACATGCACGATTTCGGCGGACACTTCCAGCCACGTTTCTGGCTGCAAGGCGTGATCGCCGCCAAGCCACAGTAGCTATTGCCCGGTCGAAGCAGTCCTGATAATTTCTCCCCCATCGCCGAAATAGCTCAGTCGGTAGAGCAGCGCACTCGTAACGCGAAGGTCGTAGGTTCGATTCCTATTTTCGGCACCAGTAGACAGGTTCATGCAGTGCCAAGCAGTGTCATGAATCCTCAAGAAGCCCGCCTTGTGCGGGCTTTTTTTGTTCCTGCGCGTCTATAACTGTCGCTGGCTTTATACCTAACTAGGTATCCGTCACCTGGCCAGCTGGCATGCCGAGAACAGTGGCGCAGTGGTGCGCACTTCATCAGCAGTGTCAGCCATGGATGCGGTCAGTAGCTTGACGATGGCGCTGGCATCATGCGCGACGACAAGCCCGCACGCGTCAACGAATACGGCCAGATGATGATCTGAGTGGTGAGTTGCACGATACCGCAGCTAACGAACACAGCCGCAAACAAATAGACGCCATCGTTAAGCAACTCGGTGTGCTGTTGGAGCGTTATAAGCCGGATGGCGCGGCTGCTGGCAGACTCCTCGAGTTAGCCAACATCGGCGTCGTAGTCAAGCGAGTCGGCGGACTTTTCTATTTCGTCGATTGCGTGCGCTACCAACGAAGAGGCGCTGCTTAGCAGGTCAAGAGCGATTCGATAGTCTTCTCGCAGAGCTCGTCTACTTGTACATGTAGTGCGCGCGCTGCCGATAGAACCGCCTCAAGCGCTGGCGAAGGTGCTAATTCCTTTTCTTCCATCGTGATGACCTCCGTGTCTCGACCTTGGTTGCTGCAATGCTTGCCACGCGCTTTGCCATCCGTCTGCCCTCGAGTTTCCGCCTAGTCGGCAGGATTCGAACCATTGAGGCATCAGCTTGTTATATTAGCCAAACATTTGATGTTGCCTGCATAAGGAAATGAACGTGGAAATTCTCGCAATTTGGTTCGGGGTAGCGATCGTTACTGCCATCGCTGCTGGGGCTCGCGGGCGGTCGCCCATCGGATGGTTTTTTATCGGGCTGCTCTGTTCATTCATGGGTTTGATTGCAGTGCTTGTTATGCGTCCTGTAGGGAAAGAGATCGCTTCAGAGGCGCTCCCTTCCAGCCTGGATCAGACCCAATATCGTGACTGCCCATACTGCGCTGAGCCAATCAAAAAGGCGGCTGTGAAGTGCAAGCACTGCGGGTCAAAAGTCAAACGACAAGCAGAAGATTCTGGTGATGATTCTACCAAGCCCGTTTGGACCATCGCTTTTGCGTCCGAGAACGACGCTGACTACGTAACCTTGTGCTCGCGACTAAGCGATCTGGACCTGCCGATGGTGCTAGACGATGATGCGGTACGCGTGGGGCCTTACCCCAGCAGGTCAGATGCGCTCCGAGTACAGCAAATGCTTTCTGAAAAACATCAGTTGCAGGGCAAACTCGAAACTTCAGCTGTCGGCGCATCTGCGTAAGTTTTGTGGCTTCGTCGGAGATCACAGCCTCATCGATATTCACTTTGAGCCAGTGCCCGATGTGAGTCGGGCTTCGCTGACCTTACGATGCGGGGAATAATTTCACTACCTTGAACATTGTTAGCATGTCGCCGGCCTGCATAAATGCCACGAAGACCAGCACGTAAGCTGCAAGCACTAAGGCACATGCTCCCCATTGGCATAGGCCTCCGGCTCTTTTATGCCAACTTAAGCGTTCAGCGAAAAAGTATTGGGCAAGGTAGGCCATTGAGCTAGCAATACCTGTCAAGAAGATCGCGATACTGAGATAAAACATCGTCTGACTCAGCGCAGCAATGCCCTCGGGTTTGAGAGCGGACCAAGCCGAACCTGCGAATGCCAGAAGCGCGGCGGCCGAACCCCCCGAAATGAGTAGGCATGTCCTAAGCGCCTGGGCGCCAGATTCTATTCCTGAGCGCACCATCTCAACGTTCCACTGATGAAGGTGCTCATCGGCTTGTAGCTGCTGCTCCTGCGATTGAAGATTACCGACCTGCTTGAGTCGGTCGAGATACTCTTCGAGCAACTCAATAGGAACGACCGTCTCGCCATGATGACGTCGCTCGGCTAGTGCAGATTTTATCGTTTCAATCGTTTGGTGGGCGTCCATAGGGGTCTGCTCAAAAATGGATTAGCTATGTTAGCAATCTGATCCGCGGACGACCGACGACTGAGACAGTCGTGTTAAGTGTTGGCTCACACCTCGCCAATCCATGCCTTCCAGAAGGTGATGGCAGGCTCGCATTAACCTTTGCCATTTCATGGAGCCACCGTGCGCCTTTTTAAATACCTTCACCCGGATCGCGTGGACGTGCTTCGCGATAAACTCTTGTGCTTCTCGGCACCTGCGAATCTGAACGATCCTTTTGAATTGCGTCCGCTGTTGAAGCTGTATGACTCCAACGAAAGCCTTCTTGCCGCAGCCGAACAGCAATTTGGCATGTCGATTCAGGATCAGCTCGACCTGGTCCCGCCAGGCCTCAGGCCTTACATGACGCCCGATATGTTGGAAATGATTCAAGGCATGGCTCGTCAAATGCTTCCCGCCATAATCGAGGCTGGTACGCCAGGGTTACAACAACATATCAATGATTCCCTCGCCAAAGCCCTCGGCATTCTGTGTCTCACGGAGCAGCAGGATGATCTGTTGATGTGGGCCCATTACGCCAATGCCCACGAGGGCTTTGCGATCGAACTAGATCCGAGCTCCGATTTCTTTGACCGTCGTTGTAGTCCGAAGGATGAGTTCAGGCATTTGAGACAGGTCAGATACACTGATGCCAGGCCACAGCTCGTGATGAATCAAGTGACGGATATGAGTGCGTACCTGACGAAGAGCTCTCATTGGGCTTACGAGAAAGAGTGGCGGATGATGTTCGCCCTTGCAGACGCTACAGAGGTCAAGGTTTTCGGTGACAAGCAGTTTCATCTTTTTGCTTACCCGGCGAGCGCAATCAGATCGGTCACTTTGGGATGCCGGATGTCATCCATCAAGCGGGCGGAGATCATGGAAGTATTGGCCGGTGATCGTGAGCTGTCGGCCGTGGCGATTTATGAAACCTCACCTGACGAGGCATTATTCAGGCTCAACATCTCTCGCGTAGAGCGTGAGTGAAATAGAGCCAGGCGGAGGCGGTGGATATCGGACCGGTACGCCCGCTTCCTCGTCTGGCCAATCCCAGAAGTCCACGTCACGACGTTCGCCTCCATTGGATTTCCCGATCGGGGGTGGTCAGCAGCGAGCACCAGCGGTGGGCGGACGGGGCGGTAACATTTGGGAATAACTCCGGATTTTCTCCGGCTGATTCTGATTGACGCCATCTTAATCACTGCCTAATCTTCGCGACATCCCGCCCATGGCTGTAAGCCGTCCAACCTATCCAGGACGTGCCGAACCCTTGGGCGTTTTGCTATCTGGAGGAAATGGATGTCCACAGCAGTGCTGGTCGATGGCGCTTATTTCATCAAGCGCTTCCGTCGCATCGAGCCTCAGAATGCTCACAACGCCGAAAGAGCGGCCGATCTTGTCCACAGATGGGCGATGGCGCATTTGATTCAGGGACCGAGGCGTCAAGCAAGCGGCCAGAACGAACGTCCAACTCTGCGTCGTAGGAAGGAGTTGTATCGAATCTTCTTCTATGACTGCCCTCCGCTTGAAATGAAGCATCACAATCCGATCTCCCGCAGAGCGATTGACTTCTCAAAGTCAGATGAAGCCTTGTTCCGAAAAGAACTGCATAGACGCCTTCGCTCCAAGCGAAAGGTCGCGCTTCGTCTGGGGCACTTGGCAAAGCATGTGAAGTGGACAATTAAGCCCGCTCGGATTTCCGAGTTGCTGCAAGGACGTATACAAATCGCAGAGTTGAACGAGAATGACGTCACGATCGACACTAAGCAGAAGGGTGTTGATATGCGTATCGGCGTCGATGTCGCGTCATTGTCGTTCAAGAAACAGGTGGATCAGATTGTGCTGATTGCTGGCGATGCTGATTTTGTGCCCGCTGCCAAAATGGCGAGACGCGAAGGTATCGACTTCATCCTGGACCCCATGTGGCAGACGATTCCGGATGGCTTAATGGAGCATATCGACGGCCTGCGCTCGACTTGCCCCCGTCCAGTTCTTCGTCCGCGAGACCTCAATCAGTGATAGACAAGATGCGAGTTCATTTCGTCAGGTTCGCTGCGCTCAATGCCATGATCGAAGTTCTCCCGCATCCTCGCATCCCCATTCACAAGTGGCTGACTTCCAACCTTGTATAGGTCACCTTGCCGCCTTCAGTGGGGTAGCCGACGTTGTCCAGCGTGTAGACGCCGGCCTTGAAGTAGAAGGCGTATTTGTACCAGGTCGGCGCCAGCTGGATTTGTGGGCCGGCGTTGTTGATCAGTACGGTCAGTTTGCCTTGCTTGTTCATTTGAATGGCGTACGCGAAGGCTTTGTTGAGCGGCACGTTAGGCACCGTGTAGGCCACGGGACTTTTAACGTCGGCGGGGTTCACGCGGTATTCGAGGTCGATATTGCCTGTGCCGTTGGCGAAGCGGTACACAACCTTGAGCAAGGGCGTGGCGGCATCCTTGGCATGAATTTGCGCGACCACCACTCGCCCGGTGGAGGGCACCTGATTGACCGAAAGCGTGCCTTTGAGCGTGTTCAGGCCGCTGTTGTACAGCCAGTTACGGGCTTTGCCGTTGGTCAAGGTTTCCCGCATTTCGGATCGTGGGAAATCACTGTGACCGGTGTGGGAGCCGGTCACGGGCGCCCAGAAAACAACTTTGTCGCCAGTGTTGGTGAAGTAAGCGGTTTTGAGCTTCGGCAGCGCTGCGGCGGTGGTCAAAGGCGGAGTATCAACAGGAAGGGTAAGGTTCCAGACGGTCAGGTCAATCATGGCCAAGGCTCATGTGGGCTGTTCCCTTGCCCGAGAGTTCAGCCAGTCATACGTAGCACTATTTGCCGTCCCTGACGCTACTGACGGATTAACGACCGTTCGACGCAGTCCTTTAACGCATTCAGACAGGTGGCGTAGCGCCGTTTGCTGACGTTCGCTGGCGCGTTATCGAAGGTGCAACAGACGCCCATTACAACGGCGAAAGAAACAGCATTTGCTGATTTCGAACTCGATAAAAAGCCCGCGTTGTGCGGGCTTTTCAGGGGCGAACTATTGATCGTGAATTGACGATGTCAGCGGGGGACCAGAACCGCCGCTCCGCAGGCGATACATCGCAACGCGCAGTCAGTCTTTCGCCGCTTGCTGCTGGTCTTCCACATGCAGCCTGGTCACGATCGCGGCGGCTTCCTCTTCGGTGTCCACCACAAACACTTCTCCTGCGTCGGATGTCACCTGAAACGCCGTCGTTGCGTTTCTCGCGCGATAGTCGGCGGGTAATTCATCGTGCTCGAGTTTTTTCAACGAAACGGCCATGGCGCTCTCCTCAAATGATCTGCAGGTGTGACCCCGGAGATTTTCGATTGGTTCGAGCTGTGTCAGGCGGTCAGCTAAACCGCACACAAACTTCAGGTGCGTAGTAGGCGTGCGCTCGCTTGCGATGGGCAACCGTCCCAAGCAAGCGCACTTGTGCGAGCCGTTGCATCAAACGCTGAGCCGCATCGACAGGTCGACGGCCTTCACGTCTTTGGTCAGGGTGCCGATCGAGATGTAGTCGACGCCGGTTTCGGCGATGGTGCGCAACGTCGCATCGGTGACGCCGCCGCTGGCTTCGAGTTTGGCACGGCCGGCCGTGAGGCGGACGGCTTCGCGCATATCGTCCAGGCTCAGTTCGTCGAGCATGATGATGTCGGCGCCGCCTTCGAGGGCTTGATGGAGTTCGTCCAGGCTTTCGACTTCGACTTCCACCGGTTTGCCTGGCGCGATCTTGTGCGCGGCGGTGATGGCCTCGGCGATGCCACCGCAGGCCGCGATGTGGTTTTCCTTGATCAGGAAGGCGTCGAACAGGCCGATACGATGGTTATGGCAACCGCCGCAGGTCACGGCGTATTTTTGTGCCAGGCGCAAGCCGGGCAAGGTCTTGCGGGTGTCGAGCAATTTGACCTGCGTGTCGGCCACCATGTCGGCGTAATGCTGCGAGCGGGTCGCGACGCCGGAGAGCATCTGCAGAAAGTTGAGGGCGCTGCGCTCGCCGGTCAGCAACGAACGCGCCGGACCCTCCAGATGGAACAGCACTTGATTGGGCTGCACGCGCTCGCCATCGGCGACCTGCCAGTGCACCGCAACGCGCTGGTCCAGCTGCCGAAACACACTGTCGACCCAGGCGGTGCCAGCGATCACGGCAGCGTCGCGCGAGATCACGGTTGCCTTGGCGAGGCGCTCAGCGGGAATCAGCTGTGCGGTGATGTCGCCAGTGCCGACGTCCTCGAGCAACGCACGGCGTACGTTGGCTTCGATTTCGGCGGTCAGCGTGGCAAGACGTAGATTCGGCATATCGGGCTCCACTTACTAAGTGCCCCGAGTATAAGGCAGGCAACTGTACCAACCTACCGGGCTCGTACCATCCAGTTGAGTGCATGACCTGCACTTTGTCGGTTTTTCCGCCGTATATGCGACAGATTGTGTTTTTCGCGGTCTATCGCTGCACATGCCGCTTCGTCCGCTCCTATTATTCCAATCAGGGCGAAGAGTCCGCTGGCGGGCGGACACGATTTACAAGATAATTCGCCTAGCTTTTGACGTCATAGCTTTGACGTTTCGCCTGTACACCCCAGGGACAAAAATTCAAGATCCGGTCAAGTGCAGTCTCGGCCTGCGCTTGGGATGAGGTTGTGGCTGTTGAGTAGCAGCTGTGTAGTCGGTTGATAGGAGTCCTTGATGCATAACGACGGTAATAAAGTGGTGCCTTTGAGCAAGTCGAGTCCGGATAATCCGGGATCCTCGCCTGTCGCTCGGCTGCCCGTCGTTCTGTTGCAGGTGCGCGACAAAGCCGCGCAGCAGCTCAAGGAAAGCCTGCAAACGCTGTTCGATAACGCCGATGACACGTTGTTCGAGATGGCCGACCGCGCCCACAACAACGCCGAACAGAACATTTTCTTCGAAGCCATGCGCGACCTGCGCCTGAAGCGAAAGAGCATCGAGCGCAATTTCCTCGACAAGTTCTTCGAGGCCTTCCTGCGCCTGGGGCATTACGAAGTCGTCGAGCCGATCCTCTCCGAGCCTGTGTCCTTCGACAAACTCGCGCTGGTTCACAACGACGATCTGGAAAGGACCGTGGCCGTGGATGCCATGGTCACCAAGGTCATGAACCGCGACGGCGTTGCGTTGGGTCAGTTGACGACGCGGCTGAACGAGCTGATCCCTCAGCCCGTGACCGACGAAACCAATCCGCTCGGTCCTACACTGCTTTGCGATTTCTTCCTGCAGGCTGGTCGCAGCCTCGGCGTCGAGATCAAGGTCAAGCTGATCATCCTCAAGCTGTTCGAGAAATACGCGCTGGCCAATGCTGATCAATTGTATGAAGAAGCCAACCAGTTGCTGATTTCGGCGGGTGTCCTGCCAGAATTGAAAGTGCTGCCGTCGCGCCGTTCGACCGATCGTTCGGCCAGCTCGGCGGCCGCGAACGAGGCGCAGCGTGCCGATAACGCGTCGCTGATTCAGGCCACTGAAAAGCTCGATAACAGCGTGCAGGAAGTCTTTTCTGCGCTGCAAGAGCTGCTGGTTCACGTGCGCGGCAACATCACGCCGCGCCCGGACAACGTTGGCGAGGCCCGACCGATTTCGAGTCAGGACCTGCTGCGTCTGCTGTCTCATCTGCAGCAGTACGTGCCAAAGGCCGAAACGCCGGATGACTTCGATCTGCGCACTCAGCTGGAGCAATTGATTGGCCGGGTCAGTGCGCGAAGCGGCAAGTTTCGCGTGGTCGGGCCTATGGATGAGGACGTCATCAACCTCATTTCGATGCTGTTCGAATTCATTCTCGACGACCGCAACCTGCCAGGTTCCTTGCGCGCGCTGATCGGTCGTCTGCAAATCCCGATGCTGAAAGTCGCTGTCATCGACAAGAGCTTTTTCAGCCGCGGCAGCCACCCGGCGCGGCGCCTGCTCAACGAGATCGCATCGGCGGCGCTTGGCTGGGGCGGACGCGACGACACCCAGCGCGATTCCCTTTACACCCGCATCGATCAGATTGTGCAGCGGCTGTTGCATGATTTCGTCGACGATCCGGCGATTTTCACCGAATTGCTTGTGGATTTCCTTGCGTTCACCAGTGACGAGCGTCGTCGCAGCGAATTGCTCGAACAGCGCACCCGCGATGCCGAAGAAGGGCGCGCGCTGGCTGAGCTGGCGCGTCAGCGTGTGCAACAGGCGCTGAATGATCGTCTGTTGGGCCGGACGTTGCCGGAAGTTGTCGTGCGTCTGCTTCAGGAAGCGTGGAGCAAGGTATTGCTGCTGACCTGCCTCAAGCACGGCGAGGAATCGGTCGAATGGAAATCCGGGCTGCAGGCCATGGATGACCTGATCTGGAGCGTCGAATCCCACGACGAGCCCGAAGCGCGTCAGCGTCTGCTCGAACTGGTGCCAGGCCTGCTCAAGTCTCTGCGCGACGGCCTGAGCAGCGCGGCATTCGATCCGTTCGCGACCAGCGAATTTTTCAGTCAGCTCGAAGCCCTGCACGTTCAGGCCTTCAATCACGTGACGCGTCCGGCGTCCGACGATGCCGAGCAAGTCCAGAGCGAGCCATCCGATGGCACGCCGATGATGGCGGTCGTTGAGGAAATCGTGTTGGTCGCGCCGGGCGAACAAGTGCTCAGCGAGCCATCGATGCATTTGCCTGCCGACGACGAAGGTCTGCTGCAGGTCGATAAGCTGCGCATGGGCAGTTGGGTCGAAATTCAGGAAGACGAAGATCACAAGCTGCGGTGCAAACTGGCGGCCATCGTCGAGCCGAGCGGCCGCTATGTGTTCGTCAACCGCACAGGCATGAAGGTCTTGGAAAAGACTCGCATGGGCCTGGCGGTCGAGTTTCGTCGCGGCACGATCCGTGTGCTGGACGATGCGCTGTTGTTCGATCGCGCGCTGGAGTCGGTGCTGGGAAATCTGCGCAAGCTCAAGGGCTGATTCGCAGCGTGGCGGCGCATTGGCTGCCACATCCTTTCTCATCGCGGGCATACTGGCTGCTGTCGAATGATGCTTTAAGGACCCCTTCATGCAACTGGACCCCGGCACGGGCTGGTGCCACGGCGCTCAGCATTGCCCTTCGCCCAATTTCAATGCTCGTCCCGAGGGCGAGATCTCGCTGCTGGTGATTCACAACATCAGCTTGCCCCCCGCGCAGTTCAAGACCGGCAAGGTTCAGGCATTTTTTCAGAACCGGCTGGATATTACCGAGCACCCCTATTTTGAAGGCATCGCCGACTTGCGCGTCTCTGCGCATTTTCTGATCGAGCGGGACGGCGCCGTCACGCAGTTTGTCTCCTGCCTCGACCGGGCCTGGCATGCGGGCGTATCGGTGTTCGAAGGCCGCGAGACGTGCAACGATTTTTCCATTGGTATCGAGCTTGAAGGCACTGACGATCAGCCCTTCACCGATGCGCAGTATCAGGCGTTGATCGCGCTGACGCGGCAGTTGCAGTCGTCCTGGCCTGCGATCACCCCGCAGCGCATTTGCGGCCATAGCGACATTGCTCCGGGACGCAAGACCGATCCCGGCCCGTGCTTTGATTGGGCCCGGTTTCGTTCGGCTTTAGAGATTTGAATTGAGGAGCGGGAGATGAGTTTTCTGGTTTTGCTGCTGGCGGTCTGGATCGAGAAGTTCTCGGCCCTGCGCCAGCGTGTTCAGCGCGATGGGCCATGGCTGCAGCAACTGGCGCGGCTTGAGTCCAATCCGCGCAGCGCCAGCCGTCCCTGGTGGATTCTGACGCTGACCGTGTTGCTGCCACTGTTGGTGCTGGCCCTGGTGTTAGTGATCGTCGGTTCGGTCGCCTATGGCTGGCTCGCGTTGCCGATTCATCTGCTGGTGCTCATCTACAGCCTGGGGCGTGGCGACATCAAGGCCAACCTAGGTTCCTTCCGCGACGCCTGCCGACGGGGCGATCAGGAGGCCGCAGTGCTGGTCGCCGAGCGCGACCTTGGCGTTCAGGCCGAGAACGAAGAGCAGCTTTTGGGCGGCGCCCAGACCTATCTGTTGTGGCAGGTCTATCAAGGTTTCTTCGCCGTGATTTTCTGGTATTTCGTGCTTGGCCCGGTGGCGGCGCTGGCCTACCGGCTGTTGGCGCTGGCGTCCGAACATGGCCGCACGCCTGCACTGGTGGAGCGCGCGACCCAGCTGCGACACGCCTTCGACTGGGTGCCGGTGCGTCTGCTGGCTGCAAGTTTTGCCTTGGTGGGCAATTTCGTCGCGGTCAGTCGAGTGATGCTCAGCGAGTTGCTCAACTGGAATATCACTGCCTCAGGCCTGATTACCAAAGTGGGTTGCGTCGCCGGTGAAGTGCCTGCTCCCGTGGTGGGCGTCGAGGGTGTGAACAGTCTCGACGTGCTGTGGGAACTGCTGATTCGCGCCGCGATTGTCTGGTACGTCGGATTTGCGTTGTTCACCTTGTTCGTCTGAGATCCGGCAGCCATCGTGCCTGCAACCGCTTGAACATTGATGATCAAACCCTTGCGAAGGAGAACTGCATGTCGAACCCGCGAATCGAGCGCATCCTGATCACCAACGACGACGGCATCGACGCGCCGGGGCTGGAAGTTCTGGAAGCCGTTGCCCGCGAGCTGGCGGAAGAAGTCTGGGTTGTCGCCCCCGAGCAGGATCAGAGCGGGATTTCCCACGCGCTCAGCATCCATCACCCCTTGCGAGTCAAGGCGCGCGGCGAGCGGCGTTTTTCGGTGTCCGGAACGCCGGCCGATTGTGTCGCCATTGCCCTTGGTCAATTGATGGAAGAGCGGCCACAGCTGTTGCTTTCAGGCATCAACAAAGGCGCGAATCTGGGCGTGGAAACCATGTTTTCCGGCACCGTCGGCGCCGCGATGGCGGGGCTGTTGATGGGCGTACCGTCAATTGCACTCAGCCAGTTCTTCACACGCCGCGATGCGGTGAAATGGGAAACTGCCAGAGCGCTCGCACCTGACGTCATTTGTCGCGTGATCGGCATGGAATGGGCTGCTGACGTTTGCCTGAACATCAACTTTCCGGATGTCGCCCCCGAACACGCCAGGCCGCTGCAGATCACACGACAGGGCATCGGACGCATGGATGGCTTGAACATCACTCAGCGCACCGACATGCGCGAACAAGGTTATTACTGGCTGAACATTGATCGTCATGAACGCCCGGATTTCGACGACAGCGAAACCTTCGTTGTGACCCAGGGTGGGATTTCCGTCACACCGTTGCGATTTGAGCGAACGGACCTCGAGGTCATGGAGCGGCTGAAAAGTGGCCTATCCAACTGATTGCGCCTGAGGCTGAAAACGTCCGTTGGCAGCGGCGATTCTGACCCGCCGCCGCCAACTCAACGTCTGTTTTTTAGTTGTCATACGGATGCCCCCAAACGAGTGAGTTACCTTCATCTTTTATTGCCAAAGATGGCATTTCGCTAGTTGTCCCGCCCGCTTTCATTTCTTGCTTAGTGAGAATCTTTTGCTATAGCTAACAGCCTCTCACGTCATCAAATGAGGCAATGGAATGTCAGTCGCAAAGAAAATGAGTGTGGGACAGCTGACGATGTTGACCGCCGTCAACATGTTGGGCTCGGGCATTGTTTTACTGCCGACCAAACTTGCAGAAGTGGGCGGTATTTCAATCCTCTCCTGGCTCATTACCGCAACCGGCTCCCTTGCTCTGGCGTACGCGTTTGCACGATGCGGCATGCTCAGTCGCAAGACGGGCGGCATGGGCGGATACGCTGAATATACGTTCGGCAAGTCCGGCAACTACATCACTAACTACACCTACGGTCTGTCGTTATTGATTGCCAATGTGGCGATCAGTATTACCGCCGTGGGTTATATCCAGACGCTGTTCGACATCAAGCTCGACTCGCTGCAAGTTGGCCTGGCGACCATCGCGTTGTTGTGGATTACCACCTTCGCCAACTTCGGCGGCGCGAGCATTACCGGCAAGATCGGTGCGGTCACGGTCTGGGGCGTCATTGCCCCGGTGGTGCTGGTTTCCACCATCGGCTGGTTCTGGTTCGACAGCAGCGTTTATGCCGCAGGCTGGAATCCCCACGATAAATCCTGGTACGAAGCGGCGGGCGCCTCGGTGGCGATCACGCTATGGGCATTTCTGGGGCTGGAATCGGCTTGCGCCAACGGCGACGCCGTTGAAAACCCCGAGAAGAACGTGCCGATTGCCGTGCTCGGCGGCACGCTCGGCGCAGCGGTGATCTACATCGTTTCCACCAACGTGATCGCCGGCATTGTCGACAACGCCGAACTGGTCTCATCCACCGCGCCGTTCGGCCTGGTGTTCGCCAAGATGTTCACGCCGATGGTCGGCAATATCGTCATGGGCCTGATGGTACTCGCCTGCATCGGTTCGTTGCTGGGCTGGCAGTTCACCGTGGCTCAGGTGTTCAAAAGCTCTGCGGACACCGGTTACTTCCTGCCAATCTTCGCCAAAGCCAACAAACATGGCGTGCCGATCATCAGCATGCTGATCCTGCTGGCGATGCAGACCGCCATGGCGCTGCTGACGATCAGCCCCGATCTTGCCAAGCAGTTCGACACACTGGTGAACCTGGCAGTGGTCACCAACCTAGTGCCGTACATCCTGTCGATGGCCACGCTGATGACGCTGCAAAAAATCTCGAACGTTCCGGCCAACAAGGCACTCATTACCAACATCGTTGCGGGCATCGCTGCGGCCTACAGCTACCTGGCGCTTTACAGCTCGGGCGCTCAGGCGCTGATGCTCGGCGGTGTCGCGACCATCGTCGGCTACACGCTGTTCGGCTTCGTCAACACGCGGTTGATCCGCCTCGAAGCCTTGAACAACAGCGTTCCGACTCAGACCGTCGCGGCGCAGCACATCGTCGGCGAGCCGATCCCGGTCAATGACCTGCCGCCCAACGCCATGAATCACGCCACCCTGGAGAACCAACCATGACGGAATACAGACACCTGCTTGGCATGCTGGCGCTGCTGGTCAGCAAACAGCCGGACAAACGCAGCGTGTTCGGCCGGGCCCTGATCCAGCTGATCAGCGATGTCGAGGAGCGCTCCATCAGCGTGCTGACGTCTGAAAGCCTGAGCGATGCCAAGTCGATTCTCAGCTCCGATCCGGCCATTCAGTGTGTGCTGCTCAGTTGGGAAATGGACGACAGCGAGGACCATCAGGAATGCATCGACTTGCTCACCGCGCTGCGTGAACGCAACACGCGCGTGCCGGTGTTCCTGATCAGCGACCGCAGCACCGCGTCCAGCGTGCCGTTGATCGTGATGCAGCACGCCGATGACTTCATCTGGTTGCCGGAAGACACCAGCCGATTCTTGAGCGGGCGAATCATGGCGGCCATCGAGCGTTACCGTCAGGCGGTCCTGCCACCGATGTTCGGCGCACTGCTCAAGTTCGCGCGCAGCTACGAATATTCCTGGCACACGCCAGGCCATGCCGGCGGTACGGCGTTTCTGAAGAGCACGGCGGGGCGCGCGTTTTATGAATTCTTTGGTGAAAACCTGCTGCGATCCGATCTGTCGATTTCGGTCGGCGAGTTGGGTTCGTTGCTCGACCACAGCGGCCCCATCGGTCAGGGCGAGCGTTACGCGGCCAAGGTGTTCGGCGCGCATCGCACGTATTACGTGACCAACGGCTCGTCGATGTCCAACCGGGTGATCCTCATGGCCAGCGTCACGCGGGACCAGATCGCCCTGTGTGACCGCAATTGCCACAAGTCGGCCGAGCATGCGATGACGCTGTCGGGTGCCATTCCCACGTATCTGGTGCCGACTCGCAACCGCTTCGGCATCATCGGGCCGATTCTGCCGCAGACGCTGAGCGCGGAGGGCGTCAAGGCGGCGATTGCCAACAACCCGCTGGTCAAGAGCCACATCGACCCGAAGCCGGTGCACGCGATCGTTACCAACTCGACCTATGACGGCCTGACCTACAACGTCACCCGCGTCGAGGAGCTGCTTGGGCAGAGCGTCGATCGGCTGCATTTCGACGAGGCCTGGTACGGTTACGCGCGCTTCAATCCGCTGTACAAGGACCGCTTCGCGATGCACGGCAGCCCGGACGATCACGATGAATCCCGGCCCACCGTGTTCGCCACGCAGTCGACCCACAAACTGCTTGCGGCGTTGTCCCAGGCGTCGATGATCCATGTGCGCAACGGGCGTAATCCGATTCCGCATGGTCGCTTCAACGAGTCGTACATGATGCACGCCTCGACGTCGCCCAACTACGCGATCATGGCCTCGTGCGACGTCAGCTCAGCGATGATGGAGGCCCCGAGCGGGCAGATCCTCACCAACGAATCGATCGAAGAGGCCATCGCCTTCCGCCAGGTCATTTCGCGCATGCGCACCGAAATGCTGGGGCATGACGACTGGTTCTTCTCGTGCTGGCAGCCGCCGTCCGTGCAGGTCGACGGCAGTGCATTGGCGTTTCACGAGGTCGATCCGGCGCGGCTGAAAACCGATCCGAGTTGCTGGGTGCTGCACCCGAACGAAGTCTGGCATGGCTTTGGCGACATCGAAGACGGCTACTGCATGCTCGACCCGATCAAGGTGTCGATCCTGAGCCCCGGCATGGGCGACGACGGCAACCTGCTCGACTTCGGGATCCCCGCGTGCGTGCTCAGCGCCTACCTTGGCCATCAGGGCATCGTGGTTGAGAAGACCACTGATTTCACCATCCTCTTTCTGTTCTCCATCGGCATCACCAAAGGCAAGTGGGGCACGCTGGTCAATGCGCTGCTGGACTTCAAACGCGACTACGACAGCAACCTTGAGCTGGAGCTCTGCCTGCCCGACCTGCTGACCGCCAACCAGTTGCGATACGCCGGCATGGGCCTGAAGGATTTGTCTGAAGAAATCTTCGCAGCGATGAAGCAGACCAGGACAACCGCTGCCATGTCCAAAGCGTTCGGTACGCTGCCCAAAGCGGAATTCAGCCCGGTGGAAGCGTACGAGAAGCTGGTCAAGAACGAGGTCGAGCAGGTGACGCTCGAGGAGGCTGCCGGGCGCATCGCGGCGACGGGCATCGTGCCTTATCCACCCGGCATCCCGCTGCTCATGCCGGGTGAAAACGCAGGTCCCGCCGACGGCCCGCTGCTGGCCTATCTGCGCGCGCTTGAAAGCTTCGACAAGTCATTCCCGGGGTTCACCCACGATACCCACGGGATCGAAAACGAGGCGGGGGTTTATCGGTTGCTGGTGTTGAAATAGATCGGTTGAGTTCAGCCTCGGCAGTGACTGAGACTCACCCTTCGCGAGCAAGCTCGCTCCCACAGGTCAGGCGTCTGGCCGGAGCCCGGTGACGTCCGCAGGTTTTCTTGTAGGAGCGAGCTTGCTCGCGAGGAGGTCGGTACTTCCGACACATGTTTGTCGCCTGTACCCGAGGGTCGCGAGCGAGCTCCACCTGTTTCGCGGGCTGACACAGTCTGGCGAAACACCACAAAACGGGTGGGAGCGAGCTTGCTCGCGAGGAGGTCGGTACCTCCAACACATATTTGTCGCCTGTACCCGAGGGTCGCGAGCAAGCTCCACCTGGTTCGCGGGCTGACACGGTCTGGCGAAACACCACAAAACGGGTGGGAGCGAGCTTGCTCGCGATGACTTATTTCCAGTCGCTGCAACTGCAGGCTGTACCAGCCTTGTCTCGGCTAAAGCCGGTCCTACAGATGCTGCAAGGTTATTGTAGGACCGGCTTTAGCCGGGAAGGCGTCGGGTGTTATGCCGTTGATCGCAGGTGGGTTTATAGACAGTTGGCTCACTCCTCCACATCAGGCGTCTGGCCGGAGCCGCGTGATTACTGCCTTTGTGGCCGGTTTGAATCAGTGGCTCTGGACCTTCTGCAGGGCCTGTTGGGTCAGCGAAACACATTCCCTGGCGCCGTCATCGTTATGCCGGGCGAGCGCGGATTCGGCGCGGTGCACGGTGGTGTCGACGTCGCTTTTCACGGCATCGCTCAGGTTGGGATTGGCGACTTTGGCGTCCCGGATTTTGCTCAGGTTAATCTGGCACAGGCTGTTGTCGTCGTTGGCAGACGCCGCGAAGGGCAGGGCGAATGCAGTCAGGAGCAGGCCGGTGAGCAGGGCGTGTTTCATGTTGTTTTCCGCAGAAAGTAGGTAAGGGGTTCGTGGTCTGTACGAACTTGCTGCATCAGACAGCAGATTTCGGATTTCTGCCATCTCATCCCGATCACCTGCCGCTCCTCTCACAGGCATTTTGCGCACGCGCCGTTCAGGGCGTGCGTTACCATGGCGCAGCCCCCACACCGCCAGAAGCCGAAACCCACCGATGGACATCGATCTCGCCCGTACTTTCCTCGAAATCGTTCGCCTGGGCAGCCTCATGGCGGCCGCCGAAAAGCTCCACGTCACCCAGACCGCCATCACCGCGCGGGTGCAAAAGCTCGAAGGCCATCTGAACTGCAAGTTGTTCATCCGCAATCGCACGGGCGCCCGCCTGACCTCCGACGGCGAAGCCTTCGTGGTCTTTGCCAATCAGTTGGTGCAGACCTGGGACGCTGCGCGACGAGACCTGCCGTTGCCCGACGGCTATCGGCACGTGCTGCGCATTGGCGCGGAAATGAGTCTGTGCAACCCGCTGATGTTGAGCTGGGTGAGGGAGATCAGAGCGTCGATTCCGGACTACGCGCTGCATTCCGAAGTCCGCGAGGGGGAAGCGCTGATGAAGGATGTCGAGCGGGGTGTGCTGGACGCCGCGCTGGTCTACCAACCCGCCTACTGGCCGGGCCTGCAGGTGGAGGAGTTGCTGGAGGAAAAGCTGATTTTGATTCGAGTGATCGACAAGCCCGAGCCGTACGTTTACATCGATTGGGGCCCGGCCTTTCGTCAGCAACACGACGCCGCGATGCCAGAAAAATCCAAGGCGGCTGTCGCCTTTAACCTCGGCCCGCTGGCGCTGCAATACATTCTGGACAACGGCGGCTCCGGTTACTTTCGCACGCGGGTGGTGCAGTCCTACCTTGATCGCGGAATCATCGAACGAGCGCCAATGGCGCCGGAATTCAGCTATCCGACGTATCTGGTTTACGCGCGGGACAATCCCTCGCCGACACTGCCTCGGGCGTTCGAGCTGTTGCGCACGATCGCCCGGGAGAGCGAAGACTGGTCGCAGCGCTGGGATCCGCTGATCTGAGGCGACGCACCTGCGTCAGTTCACCAGACTGATAATACCGATGACCTTGCGATCAGCGTCCAGCACCGGCAGGTGTTTGCTTCCTTGCGCGGCAAGCAGCTTCATGGCGTCTGCCATCGAATGATCGAGGGACAGGCTGTGCGTGCTGCGTGAAATCACCTGTGCCGTGTCGATATCATCCCGGTTGCGCCGCAGCGCGTTGGCCTCGGTCTTATGCAGAATGGTCTGAAGATCATCACGGGAAACATCGACGAACGCTCCAATTTCATCCAGCGCTTTGTCCAGATCCGCCGCGATGAAACCTTCGACCGCCTGTGGGCCAGCAATCGTCGCCGCTTTGGCCTGCGCTTTGGGATACCGCACCCGCGTCAGGTTGTTGTAGACCAGCGCGGTCAATAACAGGCAGCCCGCGTTGAGCATGACTGGCGCCAGCACGTGCATGCCCATCGCTGACAGCTCATGCTTCGAGGTGACGATGCAAATGGCGATGGCCGCGCCCGGCGGATGCAGGCAGCGACACACGCAGGTCAGCAAAATGGCCGAACATACCGCTATGCTCGCCGCAGTAATCGTATTGCCGAACAGATGAATACACGCCAGCGCAGCGAGCGCAGAAATCAGATAACTACCAAGAATCGACCACGGCTGGGCGAGCGCGCCGGTCGACACTGCAAACAGCAGCACTGCCGATGCACCAACGGGGCCGAGCAGATGCAACGCTACATCAACGCCGAACACCTGCTGGCAGACCAACGCACTGATAAAAAAGCCCAGACACGCGCCAATCGCCGCGCGCGACCATTCTGCCGGGTGAGTGTTGAGCGAGTGGGGGATGAAGCTGCGCAGAAGCGTTTTCAAACGAGACTTTCCAGGGGTGAAAAACGGAGCCCGTCCATGTGGACAAGCTCCTGCATAAGGGGCGAGTGCCAGATATTTCAAAGGCATTACGAACGGGAAGGCTGTTACGGCAGCTTCCCATCGCGGCAAAGCTCGCCAATTGTGGTGAGAAATACGCAGGCAGGCAAATTCGAAATTTTGCAGATTCAATGCAAAATTTTTGAGTTAAATGCCGGGGAGTCGCTGCGGCTTGTCCAGAAGATCAACCGCCGTGAATTGAGAGCGCTCGATTGAGCTGGGAAAGAGCAACAGGCCATCAACGCAGCGGGGGATCGAGCACCGGCTCGCGCTGCGCCAATGGCCTGTGATTACAGACTGCGCGACTGACTCATTTGACGAGCTCGCTGAGCAGGTCGCGCTTCTTCAACTTCCAGCAGATGCATGGCCAACACATCAGTCAAAAAGCGGAACTGATCGTTGAAGCCCACCACCTCGTTACTGAAGTGGTTACCCGCCGACGGCATCATGAAGGCGTCGAAACGTGTGTCTTCAATCAGGCTGTGGCGAGCTTTGCGGGTGATGACATGTTGTGAGTAATAGTTATTACCAAATTTGGGAAAACTAACGTGCAAAGTGACGTCTCGGGTCATGTCGATTACTCCGCATCAAACAGAAAGTTGAACATTAAAAGGTGCTGATAAGTGTCAGCTACTTGGCCTTAGTTGGCCCGTGCCATAACACGACTATCGTTTTCGTCTGCGGTAGCAGGTACCGACTCCAGATCGAAAAGTTTGAGGGCGACGACGTAGCTGGTGAAAGCTGTCAGCGTCAAGCAAGTAAGGATATGTACGATCATTTTCCTGCCCTCGGTTCGTGTTTGGGTGTGAGGCGATATTACGCTCCTGAATTTTGAGCGAAAGGCAAAAGCAGGAATGTTGAATATCGACAGGAATGATGATTAGCCGCGGAACGTTTCATTCGGGCCGTCTGGCAGCACGCCAGACCGTGATGATGCGGGGCATGGCGCCTGACGCGGCGCCATGCCGACAGCGCGTCCGAGTTACGCGCGGATGGTTTCGCCGTAGCGATAAGTCGCCAGGCACGCCAGCAAAAGGCCGCTGATGGCGACCAGCCCGCCCACCAGTCCGACGTTGGCGATGCCCAACTGGCTGATGACCATGCTGCCCAGCAACGCACCGCCGCCGATGCCGATGTTGTAGATGCCCGAGTGCAGCGACATCGCGACGTCCGTCGCATCCGGTGCCATCGCCAACACCTTGGCCTGCATCACCAGGCCAAAGCACATGATCGCCATGCCCCAGACGATGCTCAGCGTCGCGATCCAGGATGCCTTTCCGGACAGCGGCAGCAACAGAATCAGACACAGCGCCAGCGCCCCGACGGCGGCAATCAGCAGCCCGCGCGGATAACGGTTGTTGTAACGGCTGAACACGATCGAGCCCAGAATCCCGGCGCCGCCGAACAGCAGCAGCACGATGGTGGTCATCTCGCCGCTCATCTTAGCGACGACCTGCGCAAACGGTTCGATGTAGCTGTAAGCCGTGAACTGCGCCGTGATCACCAGCGCCGTCAGAACATACAGCGACACCAACGCCGGACGCTTGAACAGAATCGGCAGACTGCGCAGCGAACCCGAGTTCTGGCTGGGCAGCAGCGGCAGGGACTTGATCAGCACCAGCACGGTCAGGCCCGAGGCCACCGCAATCGCCAGAAACGTCGTGCGCCAGCCCAATGCCTCGCCCAACACGCGCCCCAGCGGAATGCCCAACACCATCGCCAGCGACGTGCCGGTCGCCAGCAATCCCAGCGCCTGAACCTGCTTGCCCGCCGGCGCGACACGCACCGCCAGCGACGCCGTGATCGACCAGAACACTGCATGCGCCAGCGCGATACCGACCCGGCTGACCAGCAGCATCCCGAAGCTCGACGCCATGCTGGACATCACATGGCTGACAATGAACAGCAGGAACACGAACGTCAGCAACTTGCGCCGCTCGATATTGCGCGTCATCAGCATCATCGGCAGCGACGTCAGCGACACGATCCACGCATACACCGTCAGCATCAGACCGACCTGCGCCGTGGTCATGTCGAAGCTGTGCCCGATGGCGCTCAGCAGCCCCACAGGCACGAACTCGGTGGTGTTGAAAATGAAGGCCGCCAGGGCCAGCGCAATGACGCTGAGCCAACTACCAGTGCGAGCATCGGTTGTGTTCATTGAATGACGCATCAGCCTCAAAAGGAGATAAAGCGGTAAGAGCCACGCCTTCCCCATAAAACGCCGACAAGCAGAAACGCCGCACAAGGCTCGGCGCCAGGGCGGTGCATGCGATCAGCAAACTATTATGAGTATGGGGAGGTACAGCCAGATGCCGCGGATTCTACGCCGCTGATAACGTTGTGACAACCGAGGTCAAGGGGGGCGCATGCACTCAAAAACACCTCATTGCATTTCCGGTCAGGGCTTCGGGCTTGATACCAATGAGTGCGCAGTTACCTTGTCCTTGAAAGGCGATTATTCGATGGCTGTGTCCGAGCATTAGTCTTCCTCCGCTGACGTTGGCGCCGGCGTGGGGTGGCAGGAGTTTTTTAGAGCTTCAGCCTTTTCCTGGCGGCCGGTTACAACATCCACCTCGACAGCGAACCGCTCGAAGGCCGCCGTGGCACGGTTGGGTTTTGGGAGAACTGCTAACTCGCCGTCCGTCTGTTCCCGGGCACTCACCACCCGCCATGGCTTCGAACCTCCATCAGCAGGTATTTTTTTGTTTGAGAATGGAGGTTCATCCCATGGCAACTGATCCATCAACCACTGAAAAACCAACGCCCGACAATGAAGATGAGCTGGGCTTTGATCCGGATTCCCCCGATCTTGACGACCCACAAGTCGACCCGACCCATCCCGCCCGCACCAGCAACGACCCCGAGCCCACGCCTCAGATCAGGGGTGGGGAGAATGATGTGACTAGGCCGGGGAATGGGGTGGTTTAGTTTGACTTTGATTAAATGAGTGTTGTGTGAATGATTCGGTGTTTTCCACCGGTTAGGGGCGGGCTTTTGTCCCGCCAGCAAACTGCGAGGTATATCAAGAGAAGTTCATAGCTCTTGATTTTTGATTACCAAAATCTCAGATAAAAAGACGTCTCGGAGGTCTTGTTTGCGAGCTTTTGAGTGAAGTGTTACGAGTCCGTTTAGTAAATTTCTAGTTTGTCAATTAATTCATCGCTAGCTCTAGCCCCATAAAATGCTGAACTCCTGATAATTGTCCTTGTACATTTGATCTAATCGCCAATTTCATCGTACTAGATCAGCACGCTATCCCAACCATGACAGGCAGAAACTGCCCTCTATGCGGACTGTCTATTGTCTTGTATAGCCGAAGATTGCATCGTCTATCCCCAAATCTTGCCCGGTCTATTCCCATTGATGCGTTTGGTCATGTGGGTCCGGGCGCAGTCTTTAGGTCCCGGTCGCGTTATAGTGCTCCTTGATCAACACCAACATCTGCGCCTGGTGTCGGTCGATAGCAGGCGCATCCCATTGCATCTCGGCTGTGCCACTGAAGATGTGAGCAAGTTTGAGCGAGTCGTAACGGGGCTTGCCCTTGAAGTCTTCTCGCTTCTTACCGACACGCTGGTTGCTATAGGACGAGTTTTCGCCAGGACTCAGCAGCACCAGGTTGCCAAAGCTGTCGAGGTGAACCTTAGCCAACTCAACGCCGAATTCCTCTCGCTGGGGATGGACATGCTCCACAGAGTTCTTCGAGGTGATTCGGTAGGCCGCCAGCTTGGACGCATCAAAGAAACCGAAACGGCTGCGCTCTCGCCAGAGAATGTATTCCAGTTTCTGGAACCAGTAATGCTCGAAGCGTGTTCCGTTGGGCTCGTTCAAGTCATCGATAACTGTGTCGATGCCCCGCATGGCGAAGTCATGACCGGCCAAAAGCGCAAAACTGGCTTCCTTCTGACTGTCTTCGGCCAGGGACAATTGATTGTCAATGCGCTCCAGCAGCGCCACGACTTGCGCTTGTGTCTTAGCCTCGCCAGCCACCAACGCCCCGAGAAACGGCGTCAACCAATACTGCGCGCTTCGCTCGCCGGTGAAGTTTCGCACACTCTGCAACTGGCTCAGGTCGCTGCTTTCCAGCCGGGTGCGAGCAAGCCGCCAGCCGTTGTCGGAGCGGCTTCGGCTGACGCTGGTTTGACGCAGATTCCAGACCTGGCTGTCAGCCTCCGGCAGCCATTTTACTACCCACAGGTCGAACTGATAACGCACCGCCCACAGGCATTCGATGAAGGCCTTAGCCTGTTTTTCGGTGGCGTGGGCGATGAAGTCGGCAAAGTAGTCGTTGAGCCGGCTGTCATGCAGGCGCACCTCGACATCGTCCTGACGGTGCTCCTTAAGATAGATGCGGTAGGCGTGCATCAGCAGGAGGCCAAAACTGATAATCGGGCGACAATAACGTACGGGCTCTTGCCGTGCTTTGGACTCGTCCGATTCGACCACTGACAGTTTGGCTAACTGTGCAATGGTCTTACCCTGCACATCCCCGGCGGGGACGCGTTTGAGCGGGAAGGTCGTCACACAATGCCTGGCCAGTTCATCCTGTTTTAGGCGTTTCCAATCCGCGTCCGGAAAGACCTTGCGCAAATTGCGCTCGAAGAAGTCTTCCATATTTTCACAGGCCTGCCAGATAGCATCGAAGCGCAGCTTCTGCGTCTCAATCACAGCCAGCAGACGGGACTTGAGAATGTCACTGTGCTCCAACTGCATGCCGCTGTTATTCATGGTCGAAAACAGTCGGTTCAAGTCCATGCCCGGGGGCATGATGTTGTTCACCCATCGCACCTTCGCATACAGGTACTCGGCCAACTCGGCCAGATACGTCTCCCCCCGCCGGCTGCGCAATGCGCCCAACCGATCAGCAAGCGCCTTGCGGGCCGCGGACAGGTGCTTGATGTAGGCTTCGTCCGACTCAGAGGCCCTGCCCGTATTTTCCTCGGCATCAAGCCCGGCCCACGCCGCAAACAGTCGCTGCACTTCGTCACGAATGGCAAAGGTCAGCCGGGGCTGCTTGTTCCATAGGATGAACTTCGCCAGCGCGTTGTCGGGCACCACCGCCGTCAGCGCGAGGGCAAGCAGCATCAAGGTGGTCATGCGCTGCTGACCGTCGATCACTTCATAGAGAGTGTGGGTGTGTCCTGAGCCGCGTGGGGTGACGGCGGCCGTCAGTACCGTGCCGATATAGTAATGCGGCGCGTCGGTGTCGCAGGCCACCATGATCTGCTCCAGCAGGCCGACAACATCCTCGCTCGGCCAGACATAAGGGCGCTGGTAGCTGGGGATGATCAGCGTGATCTCTGCAGCGCACAACAAGGCTGGCGCCTGGACAAATGAACGGACACTGACACTCATTGCACACCTGCCTGGTTGGAAGAGCGTTTTTCGAGCATGTGGCTGATGACCTGCTTGAATTCAACATCAAAGTCCGCCTGCAACGCTTCGCCCGGCTTGCTCAATTCCATCGAAAAATACGCCTGCACAATGCGCACGAACCGGTACTTCACACTATTCTGGTCCAGTCGCTCGGCAATCGGATAGCTGAACCTCTGCAGAGTCTCGATCAGGTCGTCATGGGTGTAGCTGTAGGCGATCCAGTCCAACACCGGATTGTGCTCGGCAAAACTCTGAGCTGTGCTTTCACGCACGGCCTTTTCATTGCTCAGCCGCGGCGAGAAGATCGCCCTGAACAACCAGCACCCCGCCTCCAACAGCCCTTGTCGACCAAACTGGCTGACATACAGCAACACCGCACAGTCAAAGAGCTTGCGTAAAAACTCGCTGCCGTTGGCCTTAACCACCAATTCGTCGTAGAACTGATGAAAAGACGTAAGGTTGTCGTCCTCGCGCCTGATCAACACCGCCCGACGCAGCTCATGGAAATAGTCGAAGTAGTGAATGGCGTTGGTACCAGCATTAATTGGTTGACGCATCGCGTATCCACTGTCCACCTGCAAGGCCTGGCCTTCGCCAAAATGGCTGACTCGCGCGGTGCGATACGCCAGATCCCGGCCCTGTCCGGTGCGCTCGGCCAACTCCGCGACAATCTCCTCACGCATCTGCAGCGGCTGACGGTGGCTCGAGAGACTGCGCCACTTCAGCTGTTGCCAGTGACGCGCTTTCATCAGCGCATCCATCGTATCGTCCAGTTTGCCCCAGGCCTCCCAGCGCCGCGCGTGCTTGTCCTGTTCCTGCCGCGACACCTCACGCAAATGATGCGCCTTGAGGATCGCCGGGCCGTCCAGTCGGACCCCGCCGGTGTTCTGCGTTTCGAAAAAGCGGTAGGCGTCATCCTCACTGCGGGTGACGACCAACGTGATGTTCATCCGAGAGAAGTCCACCGATGGCAACGGCTGTTGCTCAAGCCAGCGCAGATTGCCCAGGGCGCGGATCTGGGACTCTGGAGAGGCCAACTCGATACCTTTGGCGAGATCTCGTTGCTTCAGCACATGTGCCAGCAATGCCAGAGTAATCAGGCGCTGCTGGCCATCTATGACGTTCAAAACGTCGGTGCGCATTCTTGGAGGGCGCGATTGGTGGACGATGATGCTGCCCAAATAGAAGTCGTGCTCAGGTGGCGTTGCACCCTCGGGCGGTGAGAAGTATTCGGTGAGATCATTCAGTAGGCGTTGCAGGTGTTTGATTTGCCAGCGGTAAGGACGCTGGTATTCGGGGATGGTCAACCGGCCTTCTATGTGGCGGTCGTCGCTGCCGCAGATCGACTCGCCGCCTAGCAAGGCTGCAACGGAGGTGCAAGCTACGACGATATCGGGGGTGACGAGGCCGCTTATCAGCGTTTGAACTTCGTCCTTGAGGGGCTGCGTCATGTGTAGCGTTTTTCCTAGAGTTGGCGAAACCTGCGGGAGGGGGGAGTGACAAGTCTCCTCCCAAGTGATGGCTTGATGATGTCAGTGAGCTAAGGCGAAAACAAGCAAGACGATGCACGCAGGGGGACGCCAGCAAGGGCTCCAACGTCCACATCATTTTTGACGCTAACGAAGTCTTGGATGACGCTGTTCAAAAAAACACTGAGGCCAGATGGTCAGGTAGCGCCCCAAAATACCTTGATCAATGAAATCTGCGTTTTGGCGCAAGCGGTCGGCCAAGCGGAGTTGACGCATCGGGTGCCTGGAAAGGCAACGGTGATACCTGCATCGCCTTCTGCGTTAGTGTGCCCTGTTCAATTTGCCATCAAGTCGGTGGGTGTCTCGACGATCTGGCGGAACAAGCCGAGACAGGTGCCCTCGTGCAGTTATTCAAGATGTCCCTCACGCGCTAGGGCCGTCAACAGCCGCCAAGTTGGAGGGATGCAACGCACGGGAGGCCGCAGTCGGTCAGCGGAGGTAAGGTGAAACTAAGGAGAAAGTAGCTTGTCTGCGTGCGAAGCCTGCAGGTGCTGAGGTAACCCAGATCAATGACGCCTCGTCGGCTGAAAAAACGTGAGGCCTTGCGCGCTTGACGAAATTGAGAAATGCCCTGTTAACCGATCAACGTAATCCGGCTGCCACAGCATCAAGTGGTTCTACTGAGTGAGCGGACGCAGTGCTCTTGCGGATGTGGCGGCTTAGCTCACTCCTGCGCCTGACGCTGCAGCAGCTTGCAAACCTCCACATTCACCTCTACAAACGCCTCCCAGCTGAACCGCTGCGCATAGTGCATCTGGTACTGCCGGTCGACCCGGCAGATATCCGGCCGGGTCTCGTAGATTAGGCAGTGCTTGTCGGCATCACTGTAATGCCGGCAAGCTCCATCCCCCCGATCCAGGTACTGCGTCTGTTCCGCTAGGTGCACATTGCGGCAACACAGCCCGCACTGCGTACAGGGAAACGCCGGCGGCGTCATACCAGCGAAGCCAGCCAGTTTCGCGTGCTGGCCGCGTTACCCACCTCGAACGGCAACTCGATCCCACGAGCCTCCACAGCCTGCTGCAGTATCGCACTGCGCTGGATCTCGTCATTGCACCCCTCAAGCTCCAGGGTAAAGGCCTGCAACTCCTCCACGTCCAGGTTGAACTCCAGCCGGCTCAGCTCCAGTAGGTAACGGTCCAGTTCCGCGTTGATTGCCTGGAACTCGCGCACCGTGCCGGCGTGCGGCGTCAGTGATTCGATGAAGGCCCAGAGCTTGCGCGCCATGGTGCTGTGCAGCAGGAAGTAGTTCAGGCCCAGGGTCACCAGGCCCGTTACCAGCGCACCGGCAAACGCAGCCAGCTCGGTGCCGAACGGGAAGCTGAGGAACGGCACCAGCTGGGTGTAAGCCATGGTGCCCACCACCGTGGCAACGCCCACCGACAGCAACGACGTCACCGCCTGGCACTGCTCCACGAAGCTTAGTTGGTCAGGGTTGAACACCATCAGCTTGATGGCCTTGACTAACTGACCCCACAGCTCGCGGATGATCTTGATCGCCATCGCCTGAGTGGTGGCGAAGATGTTGAACACGGTGGTGGTCAGGCTCCCGAGCACACCGGCAAACACGCCATCCTTGAACGCCACCAGGAAGTCGTTGAAACGCGCCTGCACCCGCTTCCAGATGCCCTTGAGCGACTTGTTGATGCTGTCGACGAAGGCCTCCAAGCTGAAAGTGTGCTTGAGCTTGTCCAGCAGGGCCGGCAGTTGCTCGCGCAGTTCGAACCACACTTCCGCCAACACCAGCCCGAGCATCTGCCTGGTACCCATGGCCAGGCCTGACGAGCCGGCGGCGTGGGCAGTATGGTGGAGGAATTTGCTGCTGGTGTAATAGGCCTTGTTGATCTGCTGATCGTAAGAGGCCCGTGCCCCGGCATCGCGCTTGAGCATGGCATCGGGGTCTACGGTCTTGAGTTCCTTGATCTTGCTTTCGGTCTTGCGAATTTTGTCTTCCAGCGCACGGGCTTCATGTTGCTGCTGCGGCGTTTCGCGCGGCATTTTCGTCAGGCGCGCGCGGTCGCCCGCCAGCGACTTCTCATGGTTGGAGATCAGGCCCGGCAGCTTGTCCAGATACTCCTTGATCGGCGTCTGCTTCTTCGATTTGTTGACCGTCTCGTGGGTGGTCTGCAGGTTGCTGCTCTGGTTGGCCAACTCCACACCACTGAGCCCGGCCAGCACCCGCCCGGCATCATCGTGGATTTCCTTGGCGCTGATCACGTGGTCCAGGTTGCGCTGTTCATGGGCAGCCATCACCTTGCTGCGGTAAGGGTCCTTCAGCGTGCCTGCCGCTTGGCTGGCCTTGTCTTTCTGGCCAGTGGCGATGTAATTCGCGTGTTGGTGGTAGGGCGTGGAATCGTACTCGCCACGCTGCTCGAAACTCTGCTTTTCTGCGTCGGTCGCCCATACGCCGTTGCGCACGTTGTGGATGGTGTCCACCTTGCCGCCCTGCTTGTCCTTGAACAGCAGAAAGTCCAGGCCAAAGCTGGTCGTGAGGCTGGTGATTACAGTTTTTTCGAGCTCTTCGGCCCAGGGGAAGTCTTGCGCTGCGGCGTGCATAACGGCATCCATGACGAGTGAGTGAAGGCGAAGCGGGGGCGGGGCGTTTCGGCCCCGCACTGGCATCAGGCAGGCTCTATTTCTGCCGCCTTGCTCTCGGTCAGGCTGATCTGTTCCTGCAGGTTGGCGTCGTTGAGGATCATCGAGCCGTCAGAGTCGGTGGCCATGACCGGCACGTCGTTCTTGTCTTTCACGACGTTGCCGTTCACTTCCTTGACCTTGAACAGCGGCGTGGTGATCAGGTCGACGAGGATGGCCGCCAGTGTGAAGCCGTTGTTGACAGAACGCATGATGGCGTCGCCCAGTTTGGCCAGCTCTGCCTGCGCATCCAGTTTGCGGGAGCGGATGTCTTCGAGGCGGTTGTCCATGAACTTGAGGTGTTCGAAGTACTTGTCGAATTGCGCGTACACCGACTTCAGCACGTCGTTGACATCGAATGCGTAATCCTCAGCCTTACTGAGTTGCTTTTGGGCCTTTTGCAGCTTGGACACGGCGCTGTCCACTTCACGGTCGGCCTTGTGCGCGTTCTTCAGCGCTTCATCGCCATGGCTGTCGTAAGCCCAGCCGGCGATCGCCAGTACCGGGCCTGCCACGGCAGCACCCAGGATTGCAGTACCGCCCGCCATGCCCAGGCCTCCGGTGGCGAGCGAACCTCCGCCGATGGCTGCCAGGGTTGCGTTGGTTGCAGCCACACCGGCTAGCGACGAGATCGCCGTGCCGGTGGACGCAGCGCCCAGCGCCATTACACCGCCATACACGGCAAACCCAGCAGCAGCACCGGTAGCACCTGCCCCTGCGGTGGCACCCAGTACGCCAACGGCGGTGTAGCTGTAGCTCTCGATGCTTTGCAGCTTGTGCTTGGGGATATTGATCTTCAGCTTGTCCTGGCGGCCAGCGTTGAGCTTCAGCAGCAGCTTGTCAGCGAGGGTCTTGAATTCGTCGAATTGCTTGCCGATTTGCAGCTCCTCCTTACCCAGTGCCTCAAGGGCTGCGTTGGTGGCTTTTTCCTGTACGTCGAACGCATCCCTTTTATCGGCATAGCGTGCCTTGGCAGTGTTGACGATATCGTCCGCTTCGGAGTGCTTCTGGTAGCCGTCGTAGCCTTTCTTGGCACCGTAGGCAGCACTGACCAGCGCGGCAGCGCCGAGGATGAGGGGTAGTGGCATGGCAATATCCTTTTGATTGTTGAAGGTCAGGCGGGTTGCAGTTGCGGGGTTGCGTGGGTGTTCTGGTACAGTGCCTGCATCGAATTCAGTCGCTCGCGCACTTCGTCCACCCACACCTGGGGCGCATGCAGGCGAATGTTTTCATTCAGGGCGAAGATCCACCACAGCGTTTCGCGGTCTAGCGGCACGGTGGCGTGCAGGCGGTGCCAGCCCTGCTCGGAAACGCTGCTCAAAGTCTGCTGCTGGCTCAGCGGTGTTTCGTTGAGCAGGGCAGCGATCTGCGGGCGTACATCCGCGATCAGCTCGACTTGGACCTCGGCCTCTCGATAGCTGAAAACACCGCTGGCGATGTAGGCATCCACGTCGAAGCTTTCATGTTCGTGACCGGCCTCTTCGAGCACGCTCACTTCGGTGATCCGGTGCAAGGCGAATTGACGCAGGTCGCTGTAGCTATCCACAGTGGCCAGGAGGTAGCTTGCCGCATGGCGCGACACCAGACCAGCCGGGTGCAGGCGAAAACGTTTGAATTCACCCTTGCTGCGGCTGTGGTAGACCACTTCCAGCTGCTTGCGCTCCAGCAGTCCGGCCGACACCTGGGCCCAGGTGTGCGCGCTGACTTGCGCCGGGAGCAGGGTCTTGCCGTTGGGAAGTGAGCGAACTCGCTTTGCCCAGTCGGCCAAGCCGTTACCACCCAGGCCATTGAGGAAGTTGCGGGCCCGGCGGAACTGCGGGCCCAACTGGTCCAGAACGCTTTGCGGCAGGATCGGGCTCAAGTGGCTTTCCGAGAGGAACAGCGCCAGTGCGGTGGGCGCGTCCATGTCTTCTAACTTGAGTGGTGCCTCGCGCGTGAAGCTCCAGCGGAAGGGCGTTTCGCTGTCGTCACACTGCAGGGAGAACGGGATCGACAACCGGCTCAAGTCACGCTGGATCGAGCGCAGGGTGACCGAGAAGCCTCTGTCACGGAGCTTTTCGAGCAGGGTCGGGGTTGCAATTCGCTGAGGTTCGGTAGGTATCAGGCGTAGCAATGCAAACAGCCTGAGCAGCGTATCCTTCGCTTGGGACATGGTGACTTCCTGGTTTTATGTCTCTACTAAGCGCCAGCAGGTTGGCATCAAGTTGGCGTGAATCCTACTCAATGGAATGGCTTTATGCCATCAATTGTTCAAGGGATGGTAGCTGGTATTCGCTTTGTTTCAGTCTGCGGCAAGCCGCTGCGCTTCATTTCGCTGTATTCGCGGTAGAACGCGTAGCCTTTGGTCAGCACCACGAAAAGTCCGATGGTGGCGCAGATTTTTCATTGTTGCGCCCCCTTGAAGATGTGGGTCATTGTCCGGGCAGGCGCGACAACCTGTGTCGCGCCGGCGAAGTGTTAGCCGTGGAGTGTCAGGAATTCTTCCAGCCGTGTTTTGAGCACCTCTTTGGGGGTGGCGGTGCGGCGGTGAGGCAAAGGGGTGTTGCAAGAGGGGCAGTGGGTGAACTGGTTGCGGTTCTGCACCAGCACGTCACTGCCGGGAAGGAAAGTCTTCTTCCAGGAACAGAACTGGCAGACGAGGGTAAAGGCCGGGGGTGTGATCGGCATGGCGGCACCTAGTGATTGCGAAGTGCCGCCAATATGGCAGCGAGCAGCGACAGTCTGTGTCGTGCTTCAGTTCTGGGTAGGTCCCAAGCCGAGATTGAAACGTTCCTCTGGAACCTGATCAGCTGGAACTAAAGATCAGGACCCACGTCAAGCGCTGGAACCCACGTACTCACCAAATCCCAGCCAAAAAAGGCGTCGCCTAAGACATCTTCGTCTGCAATTTGGTGGGCCGGGGTAAGTAGAATCGGCTGGCTAACATATTGATTTATAGGATTAATGTCGGCTTGCATTTTTTAGGCTGGAATACCAATTGGATACTGTGACACCCATTCTTAGCCTGCCAACAACCAACAGTGACGGCTGTAGGTCGACTTCCGCCCTAATCGCGGCCAACTTGGTCGAAGCGTCAGCCTGCTTCGACTGACCTGCGTGAGGTCCTCCTCCGATCGTCGGTCCGGCTCGACACCGATGCAGCGCATTGAGTTGAAGGCACAGCTCGTCATCTGCCTGCACTGCACTTGCCTAAGGTTTTTCATCACGATCAGATGCACCTAGAGGGCTGCTCTCAGGCTGACCGGGTAGATGTGGAAAATCGCTTCGCTTCAGGACGCCGAATCCACGGTTTGAGCTTTCAGCTTTACGACAGTTACGGCTCAAGCTAAGGTGCTGGCATAAGGATATTATCCTCCAGCATTTGTCCATGGAAGGTTCAATGGTGCACCCGCCTACTCCGAATTTGTGGCACCCCCGAAAGCGCGCTTGGCAAGGTGCTGTCATTGATCCAGCTGGATTGGTCTTTGACGCATCAGTGTCGGTAATGCGGTCATGCTAAACATCAAGAATGCTTAATTGAAGGCGGAAGGTATGGATTTTTCGACGTTGTTGCACCTATGGGGTGCAGCAAGCTCTGAGCAGCTGATCGCACCCAAAATGGTTGTTGGTCTCGTTTTCATTCTTTGCGCTTGGTACTTCGTCCGTTACTTCTGTAGGTCATTCAAGCTTAGCGCCCAGCTGAAACGTTTGATTGTTAGCTTGCAGAACGTGAAAACTCTCGATCCACCTCTCCGGCGTTCTGAGCTGGAACGTCTATTCAGTGGCAGCAGACTGGAGCATTCCTGGCGCGAGTATGCTGAAACGCTGCACGATCAGTTCGAGCTCAAGGAGGGCGAACAGGTTCTTCTTCGATCACGAGCCACTGCCGGTGCTGCACATTTCTTCTCACCGCAAAGTGTGGTTGATACCCCGCTAGGGACCGAGTTCTACAAGCACCTACCGGGTATTTTGACCGGTATCGGGATCGTCGGAACCTTTTTCGGCTTGATGCTGGGTCTTCAGCACTTTGACCCGAGCACGCCTGAACAGGTTAACGCCAGCGTCGATAAGCTGTTGAAAGACGTGCTGTTCGCTTTCATCGGCTCCTTCATTTCAATCATGGCCTCTATCGCCGTCACGCTTACTGAAAAGTGGCGCTTGGGACACTGCTACAAGCTGCTTGAGGCATTCAATGAAACCATCGACGGGCTTTTTGACAGCGGTGTCGGCGAGGAATACCTGGCCGAGCTGGTGCGATCAAGTGCTGAAAGCTCGGTGCAAACCCGTCAGTTGAAGGACAGCCTGGTAACCGATTTGCGGGAAATGTTACAGAACCTCGTTGATACCCAGGTCCGTGAAAGCCTCAAATTGGCAGATACCCTGTCGACGACCTACCGTGACTCGGGGCAGCTGCTGGCCGACCAGGTGAGTGGCGCAATTGAAAATAGCCTCAAGTCGCCGCTTGAAGCCATCGCGGGGGCCGTGCAGGCCGCCAGTGGCGATCAGTCCGGGCAGGTTCAGAACCTGCTTCAGGATGTTCTGGTTGCCTTCATGAACAAGCTGGAAGGTACGTTCGGCCAGCAGTTCAATGGCCTGCACGAGTTGATGGGCCAGTCGGTTGCCGCCATGCAGTCGATGCAGCAGGGCTTCTCGACGCTGATCCAGGATATGCGTTCGGCTAGCGAGTCCTCGAATCAAAACAGTTCGACCATGATTGCCCAGCTACTGGCCGATATGCAGGCCGGACAAAACGCCATGCAAGCGGGGATGAACGAGATGCTCGCCAATCTTCAGGCTTCGGTTGCCCGTATCGGCAACGAAGGGGAGGGGGCTGGCGCTCGAATGGCCGAGCAAATGGAGAAGCTATTTGCTCAAAGCGAGGCTCGCCAACAGGCAATGGCTGAGAATCTTCAGGCTTTTGTCGAGTCGATCAAGCAGAGCATCGGTCAAGGCCAACAGGAAACCATGGCCAAGATTGCAGGCTCCGTTGAGGTGCTGGGTGAGCAGCTCTCTGCAGTCTTCAAGCAACTGGAACAGGGCCAGCAGCAGATGGATCAATCCACCCGCGCTGCCCAAGCAGACCTGCACCAAGGTACCCGCGATTTGGTGGGCGGCCTCGACGAGCAGGTCAAGGCGTTGCTGCAGACGGTTTCCGAGCAACAGAAGTCTGCCCAGGACACCGTCAATGCATTGAGTGCCCAGACTGAGCAGCATCTGCAAAGTATGCAGCTGGGTGCGGATAAGATGCGGGCGGCGGCTGAGCGGTTTGAAACCGCCGGACAAAGCGTTGCGCGAGCCAGTGAGTCGACTGCAGGGCTGATGGGTACAGTCCAGGGCGCAGGAGCTGAGCTTGCACAGGCATCCCGTGAGCTGAATACCGTAGTCGCGGACTACCGGAACAATCGTGAAGCGCTCGCGAAAACGCTCGCGGTCATCGAAGGGGTAGTTGCCAGTGCTCAAGGGGAAGCCAGCGGTCGCAGTCAGTATCTCCAGGACCTGAAGGTTCAAAGCGAGCGGATGCAGGCGCTCAACCGTGAAGTATATGAGTATCTCGAAAACATCAGTGGTGTTCTGGGTAACGGCTTTAAGGAGTTCGGGGATGGCATGGATCGAGCTTTGAGACAAACCTTGGGTAGCCTTGATACCGAGTTAGATAAAGCAGTCAAAAGCCTCGCTAGCGGCGTAGATGAGGTCAAGGGTAGTCTCGAAGACTTCAGTGACATCATGGAACGCATCAGGCGGTAACGGAGGCTAGTCGATGTTTGGTAAGCAAATGCCTTCGGCTGCCCGTTCAAAAGACGAAGGAGAGAAGCCTTTTTGGATCTCCTTCGCTGACTTGATGACGGCGATGATGATTTTGTTTCTTGTAGTCATGGTGGCGGCTTTGAGTTCTGTAACGCAGCGGATCAACCAGGCGGAACAGGGGGAGAAGCAACGTAGCAAGGACATCAGTCAGATTTGCGAGCACCTGAGCCTCAAGGCGAAGACTGCCAGCAAGACCATCGTCGTGGACTGCAAGGACAACCGGATTAGCTTCGGCGATGCTGGCCGCTTTGGGCACAACCAGTACGCGCTGAGCAACGATGGCCAATCGGCACTTCAGGAGGTCGTGCCGATGATTCTGGACGCGGCCAACAGTGAAGAGGGGCGCAAGTGGTTCAAGCAGGTCGTGATCGAGGGGTCTACCGATACCGATGGTTCCTACCTTTATAACTTGCACCTGTCGCTGCAGCGTTCGGAGTGGGTGATGTGCAGCTTGCTCGATAGTCGCAGCCCTCTCCAGGTCGGTCTGTCGCCAGATCGCCAACAGCAGATCAGATCGATGTTTCTGGCTGGTGGTGTATCGTTCAACAATGCAAAGGACACCAAGGAAGAAAGCCGGCGTGTGGAGTTACGCATGCAGTTCTTTGGCTTGAAAGAGAAGGAGGGGAATCTCAAGCCAGATGTGCCGGTGTTCACTAATACTGACGTAGAAAAATGTCAGTTGGCGATGAATCGATGACCAGCTCGATCGCGAAGCTTTCCGCCGTCATTAGCCAAAGCCTGTCAACTCATCGCACGGTGCGGGCCCCAGAGCCGTTGGAGCGTTTCCCCCGTCTGGCTGCTGCGGGAGTCGATCTTTACGAGCGATTCGAGCGCGCTGAAAAGGCCTTGCCGCCACCCGAAGAAAAGCGTCGGGCTGCGATAAGCAAGTTTCGCAATGTACTACCACTCAACGCCTCGGAATGGCGCTTGGTGTTCGCCGGCCTTTCCGACAAGAGTGAGCGCGTCGGGCCGATACTGGACGATGACCAGCTTTACGCCCGGGTGCACGAAGAAGTGCATCAGCGTATCGAAAAGCGAAGGCTGAGCCGCCGGGATTGGTTGGCGTTATGCTTCAGCTACTTTGGGTACGACGCTGCTACGCCTGCGCAGAACGCCAATTGGTGCTTGCTGCGCGAAGACGTTCAGCTCGGTTTCGAATGCGTCAGAGACCAGCAGAGACGTGTGAAGGAATGGGTGCAGATCGTACAGCAGCATCAGGAGCTTTTTTCCGAGCAGGCAGGTGCCACGCTGGGTGACCAGATGTTCAAGGGCGAGATCAGCGACCTTTCGGCATTGCAGACGATTGCGCAGATCCCGGATAACAGCTGGCTGTGGCGCAGGATTTTTTCCGTGCTGATTTCTCGCATTTTCATGCTGGATGACGCCGAGTTCTCTCAGCGTTTGGCCGACCTGGTCGACATCGGCCGGCAGCACCCGCGGTACATGAACGACATTTTGAGCGCATGCCTGTCCCGTTACCACTTGGCAGCTTATCGGGAGAAGCCGTCGTCGCTGCTCAAACAGCTCGCGCTCGACAATTGGGGCAGCCCACAGATCCGCTCCAGGCAAAACAGCTGGCTGCAGTATGTCGATAAAGATGTCTGTGCGATGGTTGTGGCGTGGTTTGCGAAGGAGGATCTGGAGCACTTCTTCAACCTGCTGAAGGGCGATGATGACGTAGACCAGTCACGCCTTTTCTACTGGCTGCGGTTTGCCAACCAGATGAGCTACACCAGAATCATCATGGGCTCGGATGCATGGAGTAACGAAGGTCGAGACTTTGCTCATTTCCGTGAGAAGAACAAAGGGCGTCTTGGCCGGCTGATAGGCGCAGCTGGTCATAACAATGCTGTCGTCATGCAGATCGGGAACTACTTTTTCGTGGAGTTCTCGGGAATGGGCGCTTGCTATGTGTATCAGGCAGACAAAGCTCCGTTTGATCCAGAAAAGTCCCAGCTTGGACTCGCTACCGAAATTAAGCAGCGCCATCTTGTGGTGGAGTGGATGCGTCACTTCCCGGCGCCGAGCCGCTCAGATCGCGTTGAGGGATGGCTGATCAAGTTCGATGACACCCTAGAGAGACTGGGTATTCGTATTCAAAGCCAGGGGGTAGAGCCTGTCACGTCAAGACTGCTGTCGTTTGACTATCAGCTTCGTGAGTCCATGAGGTCAGTAAAACACACGCTCCATGATCGACGTGCGCAGGGCGGTGCAATCCATATTCAACTCGAAGAAAACGATCAGGCTGCAACCATCGCCCTCCGGCGATTGGGCTTCAAGCCCGAGAACAATAAGCCACTACGGTTCTGGAGAGAGTGATGCTCAAGCGTTTCCTCAAAGGCATTGGCTTGCAGCCGAATTCGGTAGCAGAAAAGACCGAGCCGGTTTTTTCCATTGAGGAGCAGGGTATCTATTATCCCCTGAGCTTGGCGGAGAATTCCGAGTCCTGGTCGCTGGCCAGTTATCTCGATCAACTGGAAGAAGAGGAGTTCGTCTCCCAGCTGAGCGATCGCTGGCTGCTGACGTGGGATGAACTCTACCGGCTGCTGGATGAGCCCGACCACGTAACAAGCCTGCCGTTATTAGGTTTGCCGCCGCGGACAGCTCTCATCCCTCAATTGAGCAGCCAGGGCAGCCTTGCCTCCGACGAATTTAAAGTCGCCATCAGTGGCTGGCGCGATCCGCAGTCCAATGCCAATGTGCAGGTGAAGCGAACGGGCGCCATCATTCAATATCAGGGAGCCACAGAGCTTCTGCCTGAGGCGGCCTGGAATCTGACCGGTGCGGTACGACAGCTTTATCTGGCACAACAAAATGAGCCCGGTGAAGTAACCAACCAGATCGGCTGGGCCAGCATCAGAAAGCTGGCGCGCAAGGCTGGCGCCGGTATGGATGGCTTCCTGGACAAGACCGTCGTTATCAAGCCTGAGAAACTGCGGCTCAACCCACGAAAGTCGACGCTAGGCGACACGCCGGTCATCGAGTTGCAACCAAGCTTCGAAGGCCAGCCGGCAAACTGGCTTGAAAGTTTTGACGGTGCCAAGCAGGTTCAGGATCGATACCGGGTGACCGGTGATGATGGGTCGCTGACCCACGTCCTGATTGAGCCTGAAGTTAAATCGGTACTGGACTACGTGCGTTCGTTACCCGGGCGTCGGGTTGCTGGCGATAATGCCCTTTCATTCGTCCGCAACCCCTACAGCACTCTCGGCGAAAGTGCCGCGCAAGTGCTGGATGCCGAGACCTATGAAGACGAGCTCGCCGAGGCCGGTATTTTCTTTCATCGCTTCCATCTGGAACCCAAACTAGATGATGCGGGCCAGCGTATCGAAAAAGTAACGCTGACGCTCGAACCGATTTCGCCAACTCCCCAAGCGCCTATCGACATTGAATTCAAAGCGGCTCATGAATTCGCCCCGCTCGTGCATGAGCTGCAACTGAAGTTGGCTGCCGGCATGCCTGCGGGCTTCTGGCAGGGCTATGAGCTGGAACTCAGTGATTTTGATTTGCGCCAGTTGGCGGGCATCAATGATCTGCTTAAGCGGTGGCAAAACGAAGCGGCCGGTATCGAGTTTGACTCGGTCCTGGACCTATCCCTCTACGGCGACCGCGTGACGGGCATTGGGGAAGCGGAAAGAATTACTTCGCCTTTCCTGGTCAAAGAGGCGACCGAGAACTGGTTGCCAAAAGATATGGCGGCGCTGGGCATCGACGCAGAAGTCCTTGGTCGATGGGATCCTTCCGATCGCGCTCAATTTGAAGTGTTTGGACAGCGGCTGGATGAAGCGCGCGCTGCCGGTGATGAAGAGGTCTGTTTGCCAGAGTCCGAAACACCACTCTCGATTGCTGCTGCCGAGCAACTGTTTGATGCTTGGTCCAAGAAGATCGCGCCTGTCGAAACCGGACAGGTCGAGCAAAGAGAAAAAGTTGGCCGCGCAGTGCTGCAAATCGGCCACAACATTGATGAGCCGACCTACGTTCAATTACGTCAAGCAGCGTTACGCGCTGCTTTGGATGCAACGCCAGAGTTACCTGGCCTGCTTAAGCCGGAAGTGGTCCTGCGCGAGCATCAGCTTCAAGGCGTGGCGTGGTTGCAGCATTTGTTCCGTTTGTCCCCCTCGGACGTGTCAGGTTGCTTGCTTGCTGATGATATGGGGCTTGGGAAAACGATCCAGTTGCTCACGTTCCTGGTCTGGTACCTGGAAGAATACCCACAAGATCAGCCGACATTGATCGTCGCTCCGGTCTCATTGCTCGATAACTGGGAGCGAGAACTTCACCGTTTCTTCTTTGCTGACACGCTGCCCGTGTTGAAGCTTTATGGCTCAGCCTTGAGTGCAGTGAAGTTCAAGAAAGAAGAAATCCCAGCGGACTTGAAAGCAAAGGGCATCAAGAATTTGCTGCGCCCAGGTTGGATGGGCGATGCCCGGATCGTCCTGACGACATACGAGACACTGCGCGATCAGGAGTTTTCCCTGGCGCGTCAGCAATGGTCGATCGTCGTATGCGATGAAGCGCAGAAACTGAAAAACCCCGCGGCACTGGTGACTCAGGCGATCAAAGCCATTCCGGCGAGATTTCGAGTGGCGTGTACCGGTACGCCTGTCGAGAACACCCTGATAGATCTCTGGTGCCTCTTCGACTTCATTCAGCCAGGTTTCCTGGGTGGTTTGAACCAGTTCGGGCGCGAGTATCAGCGTCCAATCGAAGCCGCGTTGGAGCGTGATACGGTTGCCCTGGAGCGCCTTCGAGGGCTTATCGATCCACAGACTCTGCGCCGTACCAAGCAAGACATTGCCAAGGACCTGCCTGCCAAAATCGAGGACACGGCATGTCGTTCACTGAGCATGCACGCCTTGCAGCGCAATCTGTACCTGTCCGAAATAGCTGCGTACAGCCAGAAGCAGCAGATCGAAGAACAGCTCGACCAAAAGACCTCCGGCATGCTCGGGTTACTCCACAAGCTCAAGCTCATTTGTGCTCACCCTTACAGCGTTCAGCCAGACAAACGACTGCGCGACAACTCGCCGAAGCTGCAGTGGTTGATGCAGACTCTTGAGTCGATCAAAAGAGCCGGGAACGGCGACAAGGTCATTGTCTTTACCGAATTGCGTGATATTCAGCGCGAATTGCAACACGCAATTCAGCAGCATTTCGGGTTCCGGGCGACTGTGATCAATGGTGACACCAGTACCAGCAGTCAGAGTGCAAATAGCCGGCAGAGGCTGATCGATCAGTTCCAGGAACTGCCAGGTTTCGCCATTATCATCCTGTCTACTATCGCGGTTGGATTCGGGGTTAACGTGCAGGCAGCCAACCACGTCATTCACTTCACACGTTGCTGGAACCCGGCTAAAGAAGATCAGGCGACCGATCGGGCCTATCGGATTGGGCAACAGAAGGATGTGTACGTGTATTACCCAACGGTTCGAGATTCGGCAATGCCTACGTTTGAGGCGACACTGGATGAGCTGCTGAGTAAGCGGCGAGCGCTTGCGCGCGATATGTTGAGTGGGGCTTCGGAGCTTCATGCTTCGGATTTTGAGGAGTTGCTGAGCACCCGTTGATGCGGCATCGGCTATATATCATGACTCATCAATTTATCAGTTAGATACGTACCCCAGATTATCCATGGTTGTGCGCACTCTCGACATCAAGCCAGCTTGCATGAGAAGTCGATAGCATCTTGGGTGAAGTATTGAACTACTCGAACGTACAGTCTTGGCACCTTAAGCACCACAACCTGATCTGCGTGGCATCCGGCACGCTCTTGATCCGTAGGTCCCTAACCTCCAATCGCCTCGAAGGGTTAAACTCACCCTTTTGTCCCGCACTTCAAGGATTTATTGAGTGAACACGGAAAACCATTCACAGACGGCCGCGTTCCTGTGGTCGATTGCCGACCTGCTCCGCGGTGACTTCAAGCAATCCCAGTACGGTCGCATCATCCTGCCGTTTACGCTGTTACGCCGGATGGAGTGCGTGCTCGCGCCGACCAAGGATGAGGTAATCAAGCAGACCTTTGCTCAGGAAGGCCGCCCGGATACCGTTCGCGAGATGATTCTGTTGCGTGCGGCCGGTCAGCAGTTCTTCAACGCCTCGCCGCTGACCCTCGGTACGCTGTCTGACACTCAGACCGCCTCCGACCTGATGAGCTACGTACAGGCCTTCAGCAAAGATGCTCGCGAGATTTTCGAGCACTTCCATTTTGAGGATTTCGTTCAGCAGTTGGAGAGCGCCAACCTGCTGTATCAGGTGGTGCAACGCTTTGCTGCCACTGACCTGAGCCCCGAGCGCATAAGCAACTTCGGCATGGGCATCATCTTCGAAGAGCTCATCCGCAAGTTTGCGGAAAGCTCCAACGAAACTGCAGGGGAGCACTTCACCCCGCGCGATATCGTTCACCTCACCACCTCGCTGGTGATCACTGAGCAGGACCACAAACTCGCGCCGAACAGCATCGTCACTATCTATGACCCAACTGCAGGTACGGGGGGATTTCTGTCTGAGGGGGATGAGTACATCCAGTCCATCAGCGAGAAGGTCAGCGTATCGCTGCATGGCCAGGAGCTAAACCCCGAGTCCTACGCCATCTGCAAGGCGGACATGCTGATTAAGGGCCAAGACGTGGCCAGCATCAAGCTCGGCAACACCCTGTCCAACGACCAGCTGGCCGACAAACGCTTCGACTTTATGCTCAGCAACCCGCCGTTCGGCGTGGAATGGAAGAAGGTACAGAAGCAAATCAACGACGAGCACACGGTCAAAGGCTTCGACGGCCGCTTCGGCCCTGGCCTGCCGCGCGTGTCCGATGGTTCGCTGCTGTTCCTGCTGCACCTGGTCAGCAAGATGCGTGACCCACGCGACGGTGGCTCGCGCATCGGCATCATCCTCAACGGCTCGCCGCTCTTCACCGGTGGAGCGGGCTCGGGGGAGTCGGAGATTCGCCGCTACCTGCTGCAGAACGACTTGGTCGAAGCCATCGTCGCGCTGCCGACGGATATGTTCTACAACACCGGCATCGCCACTTATGTATGGATACTCAGCAACAAAAAAACCGCTGTACGGCAGGGCAAGGTGCAGCTGATCGACGGCAGCCAGCACTCCGCCAAAATGCGAAAGTCGCTGGGCAGCAAACGCCAGTACATCACCGAAGATCAAATCAGCGAGCTGGTGCGCCTTTATGGCAGCTTCGAGCAAACCGCCCAGAGCAAAATCTTCCCCATCGATGCCTTCGGCTATCGCCGCATCACCGTTGAGCGCCCGCTGCGCCTGAACTTCCAAACCAGCGCCGAGCGCATCGCCAAGGTGCTGGGAGAAAAAGCCCTGCAGAAACTCGACAGCGCCGCCCAGCAGCAACTGATGACCACCCTGCACGCGATGGATGCCAGCGTGTTGCACCGCAACCGCGAACAATTCAGCAAGCTGCTGAAAAAAGTCCTGATCGCCCACACCGTCAGCCTCAGCACACCGGAGCTAAAAGCCCTGATGAGCGCCCTGAGCGAACGCGACCCCGAGGCCGATATCTGCATGACCAATGGCCAGCCGGAAGCCGACGTTGGCTTGCGCGACAACGAGAACGTACCGCTGGGCGAATCGGTGTACGACTACTTCCAGCGCGAAGTCATCCCTCATGTGCCGGATGCCTGGATCGACGAAAGCAAAACCGATGCGCTGGACGGCGAGGTCGGCATTGTCGGCTTCGAGATTCCCTTTAACCGCTACTTCTACGTGTTCCAGCCGCCACGGCAGCTGGTCGAGATCGACCGAGACCTGAAAGCCTGCACCGACCGCATCAAGCAGATGATTGAGGGGCTGTCGGCATGAGTTTTTCTTCCTACGGGAACTACAAGGTCACTAACGTAGCTGGACTAGGGGAGGTTCCAGCACATTGGAATGTCGTGCCCTTGAAGCATGTTGTGGAAACACCAATCACTGATGGGCCTCATGAAACACCTGAATTCATTGATGACGGTATTCCGTTTGTTTCTGCGGAGGCTGTTTCGTCAGGAGAGATAAATTTCTCAAAATCCCGATTTATTTCCCATGCTGATCATCATAAGTACTCGAAAAAATACAAACCGCGTAGAGACGATATTTTTATGGTGAAGTCTGGAGCTACTACTGGCGTAGTGGCCCTTGTTTCCACTGATCGAGACTTCAATATTTGGTCGCCATTGGCCGTGGTGAGATGTTCTCGGCTGGCTTTTCCTCGATATGTACTTCAAACGATGCGATCTCGTAACTTTCAAGAGAGCGTCATTCTCAATTGGAGCTTTGGAACACAACAAAATATTGGAATGTCAGTGATAGAAAATCTGCGTATTCCATTGCCTCCAATATCTGAACAAAACCAAATCGCCCGCTTCCTCGACCACGAAACCGCCCGCATCGACGCGCTGATCGAAGAGCAGCAGCGCTTGATCGAACTGCTCAAGGAAAAGCGCCAGGCCGTGATCTTCCACGCCGTCACCAAAGGCCTCGATCCCACGGTGCCGATGAAAGACTCCGGCGCGGAATGGCTAGGCGAGGTGCCGGCGCATTGGGACGTTATTCCAACCAATTATCGTTATGAGATTCAGCTTGGGCGAATGCTCAATGAACAACGTGCGCAAGGCGATCACATGAAGCCATACCTGCGTGTTTTTGATGTTCAGTGGAACGCAATCAATACGACAGATTTGCCACTAATGGATTTTCCGCCGGAGGTACAGTCTATGTATCGACTAAAGAGCGGTGATCTCATGGTCAACGAGGGCGGAAGTTATGTTGGTCGATCGGCTATATGGCGAGGCGATTTAGATGAGTGCTATTACCAGAAGGCGCTTCATCGGCTACGGGCTCGAGATGCAAAAAGTGATACTGCAGAGTTTTTTCTTCACGTTATGGAAATGGCAACTCTGAAAGGAGTCTTCGTTGCAGGTGGCAACCTAACAACTATCGATCACTTGACGGCAGAACAGCTCCGTCAATACCGATTTGCTTTTCCGCCTCTGAAAGAGCAGTTACAGATCGCTGAAAAAATTGCTGAAGTGGTTTCAAAAATTCAAAACACCACCACTCAAGCTGAACAGCTAATTGGTTTTCTAAAAGAACGCCGATCCGCCCTTATTTCCGCCGCCGTCACCGGCAAAATCGACGTGCGCGGCTGGAAGCCACCGGTCAGCGCGCATTCCCCTGAATTAGAAGAAGAGGCCGTGTAATGGCGGACAGCAAGGAAGCGCGATTTCAGCGGGACATCATCGAAGCACTCGCCGCTCAAGGCTGGTTAGTCGGCACTGCAAGCGGTTACGACGCCCGCACGGCGTTGTATACCGACGATGTCCTAGGCTATTTCAAGGATGCCTGGCCGGAGCGTTGGGACAAGTTCGCCAAGGCCAACCCGAACAAGCCGGAAGATGTACTGGTGCAAAAGCTGGTACGCGAACTGGAGCAGAGCGGCACCTTGGATGTACTTCGTCATGGCTTCAAGCTCCCGGCGGTGAAGGTCGAGCTGTGCAGCTTCCAGCCGGATCACGACATGAACCCGGATACCTTGAAGCGCTACCAGTGCAACCGCCTGCGCGTGGTGCCGGAGGTTTCTTACTCGCCGCACGCACGTGATACAGGCAATGGTGGCCTAAGCTACAACCCACGGCTGGACCTGGTGCTGTTCGTCAATGGCATCCCCACTGCCACGCTCGAACTGAAAAGCGAGTTCAAGCAGTCGGTGGAGAACGCCAAGCGCCAGTATCGTGACGACCGCCCGGTTAAAGACCCGCTGACACGCAAACCTGAGCCGCTGCTGACCTTCAAACGCGGCGCGCTGGTGCACTTTGCCGTGGGCCAAAACGAGGTGGCGATGACCACTAAACTGGCGGGTAAAGACACCTTTTTTCTGCCATTCAACCTAGGTAGCGATGAAGGCGGCGCAGGTAACCCAATGCCTGCCGACGACAGCCAATACGCGACCAGCTATTTGTGGCAGCGACTGTTGCAGCCAGATGCATGGCTTAAAGTGTTGGGGCGTTTCCTGCACCTGGACAAAAAAACCAGCGAGGGATTTGACGGCACGCTGGTGACCAAGGAAACGATGATCTTCCCGCGTTACCACCAATGGGAAGTGGTCAACAAACTCATCCAAACCACCCACGCCGAAGGGCCAGGCAAGCGCTATCTGATCCAGCACAGCGCGGGCTCCGGCAAATCGAACTCCATCGCCTGGACTGCGCATCAACTCGCCTCGATGTACAACGCAGACGGACAGCGGCTGTTCAACTCGGTAATCGTCGTCACCGACCGCACGGTGCTCGACAGCCAGTTGCAGAACACGATTTATCAATTCGAACACGCTCAAGGCGTGGTCAAACCGATCAGCCGTGATGTCGGCAATCAAAGTAAATCCGAGCAGCTGGCCGAGGCGTTAGCCGAGCAGACACGCATCATCATCGTCACCATCCAGACCTTCCCTGCGCTGTTCGATGCGCTGGATAAATACCCCAAGCTGGCCAGCGGACGCTATGCGGTCATCGCTGACGAGGCGCACTCGTCACAAACGGGATCGTCAGCCAGCAAACTGAAGCAGATTCTGGGCAGCGATGCGCTGGACGCTGAGGAAGTCAGCGCCGAAGACCTGTTGGACGCTGCCGTACAAGCGCGCCAGCCCAATGAGCGCATCAGCTACTACGCGTTTACCGCTACGCCAAAGGCCAAGACTCTTGAGCTGTTCGGTCGCCCGGCCGACCCGACGATGCCGGCCAGTTCCAGTAATAAGCCGGAGGCTTTCCACCTGTACTCAATGCGTCAGGCCATCGAAGAGGGTTTCATTCTCGACGTGCTGCGCAACTACACCACCTACAGCACCGCGTGGAAGATCGCCCATCCGAATGGCGAAGACGACGAGGTGGACAGCAAGAAGGCTCGCATCAAGTTGGCGCGGTGGGTGCGCTTGCATCCTTACAACGTCAGTCAAAAGGTTGAGGTGATCGTCGAGCACTTCCGCGCCAACATTCGTGGCCTGCTGAATGGCCAAGCCAAAGCCATGGTCGTCACAAGCAGCCGCCAAGAGGCAGTGCGTTATCAGTTGGCAGTGAGAGCCTACGTGCAGCAGATGGGTTACAAAGACGTACACCCGCTGGTGGCGTTCTCCGGCAGCGTGTTGCCGGATGAGGTGATCCCTGAGGAAGTAACGGAAAACAGCAATCTGCTCAACGCCGGGTTAAACGGTCGCGACTTGGCTGAAGCCTTCGATACGCAAGACTTCAACGTGATGATCGCCGCCAACAAGTATCAAACCGGTTTCGATCAGCCCAAGCTGTGCGCCATGTACGTGGACAAGAAATTGCAGGGCGTGGACTGCGTACAGACGCTGTCCCGACTGAACCGTACTTTCGGCGATAGCAAGCAAACCTTCATCCTCGACTTCTTCAACGAGCCGCAGGACATTCTCGACGCCTTCCTGCCGTACTACACCAAGGCCGAGCTGACCGATGTCACCGACCCGCAGATCATCTACGACCTGCAGAAGAAGCTGGATGCCGAGGGCATCTATCACTGGCAGGAAGTCGAGGCGTTTGCCATGGCGTTCTTCGACCCCAAGGCAGCGGCCAGTAAGCTCAGCTATTACTGCACGCCAGCAAAAGAACGCTTCGCCAAGCGCTATGCGTTCTCGGTGGAATCGCACCAGCAGGCACTGGACTTCAAGCGCACCGCCGAAATCAACGGCGACAGTGCAGGCTTGAAAAAAGCCGAGCACGCGCTGAAAGAAGCTGGCGAGCAAATCGATCAACTCGACCTCTTCCGGAAAAACCTGCAGAGCTTTGTACGTTTCTATGAGTTTCTTTCGCAGATCGTGCCGTATGAGGATCGAGAACTTGAACAGCTCTGTGTATACGCCAAGCACCTGCACCCGCTGCTACGCGTCGACCGCTTGCAACAGGACGACGTGGATGTCGGTGAGCTGCAACTGAGTCACTATCGCCTGAGCAAACGCGCCGAACACCAATTGCGCCTGAATGAAGAGCGTGGCGAATACGGCCTCAAACCCGCCAGCGATGTGGGTAGCGGCAAGCCTCACGACCCGGAGAAAAAGCGACTCTCGGAAATTATCGACGCACTGAATGATATCTTCGGCGCCGAGGTGAGTGACGACGACCAATTGCAGTTCCTCACCGGCATTGCTCAGCGCATCAGCCGCCAAGAGGATGTGATGGCTCAGGTGAACAACCACTCCGTCGATCAAGTAATGCATGGCCTTTTCCCGAAACGGGTGCTGGACACCGTTCTGGATGCAATGACTGACCATGAGAAGCTCTCGCTTGAGGTGCTCGATAACGAGAGTAAGAGTCGGGCGTTCGCCCTCATAATTCTGAAAATGTTGAAAACGGCGGCTGCCTCAGATGAACGGAACGAGCGCAGCGTCTGAAGCTGGCTGGTAAGGGTAAAGAGAACCAATGGCAATTCCAGACTTTCAAAGTGTGATGCGCCCGGTGCTAAGCACTGTGCAAAACAGTGTGCCGATACCCCTTAATGAGTTGCGTGAACGGGTCGCCGATCAGTTTCAACTGACTGAGGACGAGCGCAAGGAGCGCCTGCCATCTGGCCAGCAGACTGTGATCAACAATCGAGTGGGTTGGGCTAGGACCTACCTCAATAAGGCTGGGCTGCTGACAATTCCTGCAAAGGGAATGGTGCAGATTACTCAACGCGGTTTGGACACGTTGGCTAATGGTCCAGAACGCATCACTGTGACGTGGTTGAAGCGGTTCCCCGAGTTCGCAGACTTCCATACGGCTAAGTCGCAATCGAGCGATCTACGCTTGGCACCGGGCGTTGATATTACCGATACAACGCCGGACGAGCAGTTGGCCGAGGTGCATCAGGCGTTGGTGCAGTCGCTCGCAGAGGAAGTGTTAGCACAGGTATTGGCGTCGAGCCCTCGGTTTTTTGAGCAGCTCGTGGTCGATCTAATGATCGCCATGGGCTACGGAGGGTCGCGCAAAGAGGCAGGTAAGGCGACCCAGGCAACCAACGACGACGGCATCGATGGGATCATCAAAGAGGACAAACTTGGGCTCGACGTCATCTATCTGCAAGCCAAGCGCTGGACTAACACCGTGCATCGCCCGCAAATCGATAACTTCATCGGCGCTCTGACGCGTCAGCGTGCCCGGAAGGGAGTGTTTATTACTACGTCGGAGTTTTCCCAAGGAGCTCGCGCTGCGGTGCTCGCGCTGGATATAAAAGTGGTGCTGATTGATGGTGTTGAACTCGCGCGTCTGATGGTCGAAAACAACCTGGGCGTTAGCGTCAAGCACGTGTACGAGGTCAAGCAGTTGGACAGTGATTACTTTGCGCAGGAGTAATCCTGTTGCGCTGGTCGACCTCTGCCATCCAGATATGACAGGGCTTGGCAGGGCGCTGGAAAGGAGCGAGCTTGCTGCACCTGCCAGACCTCAGGCACAAAAAAAGCCGTCCAAGGACGGCTTTTTGATGTTTGGTGGAGCCGGGGGGATTTGAACCCCCGTCCGCCAGTACTCCGCTTTCGGGCCTACATGCTTAGCCGTGTCTATTAAGTTAACCCTCAGCGACCCGACGGGCAGGGTGCTTTGGGCGAGCTGTGT
>Ga0213834_100159_pt1 | contig 62827 bp, 47 predicted proteins | sample SWPTP12_FD_160580 | JGI IMG/M metagenome (GOLD analysis project Ga0213834, IMG submission 160580) | Coastal seawater microbial communities from Marineland, Florida, United States - SWP TP1 #2 | ecosystem: Environmental > Aquatic > Marine > Coastal | place: USA: Florida | collected 2016-08-06 | reverse complement strand
CAATCGACAGCGGTTACATCAAACCTTGGGCTACCAAACGCCTGTCGCCGTTGAAGCAGCATTTCGCTGTGCCTAAATAACTTGTCCAGAATATCCGGACTACCTCAGGTCTGACATTTGGACACGAACTGAGCTGTTCATTTCATTCGCCTGCCCGGCGTGAACATACAATAACGGCTGAGGCCGCGCCAAGGCGGATGTCCGAATGTCAGACCTGACCCCAGCCGTTATCGCAGGAACAGATTACTGCGCCGGCGGCACGTAGCCCATCGCCTGGTCGGCGCCGTCGCCGAAGAAATGCTTTTCCAGCTGGGTCGCCAGGTATTTGCGCGCGCGGTCGTCGGCCAGGTTCAGGCGGTTTTCGTTGATCAGCATGGTTTGGTGCTTGAGCCAGGCCTGCCAGGCTTCTTTCGAGACCGACAGGTAGAGCTTCTTGCCCATCTCGCCTGGTACGGGCGGGAAGTCCAGTCCTTCGGCTTCCTTGTTCAGTTTGATGCAGTGGACGGTACGGGCCATGTGTGTGCTCCTGATTCGGTATAGATAAAACCGCGATTATAAAGACTTGATGAAAACCTGTGACTTGCGCTGCCAGTTATACATGTGCTGGCGGTCCTTCGGCAGGTCGTCCACGGTGGCCGGCAGGAAGCCGCGCTTCTTGAACCAGTGCGCCGTGCGCGTGGTGAGCACGAACAGTTTGGTCAAGCCGGCGGCACGCGCGCGGTTTTCCATGTGCTTCAGGATGCGCTCGCCGTCGCCTTGCGCCTGCACGTCCGGGTTCACCGTCAGGCAGGCCATCTCGCCCATTTTCGCGTCCGGGAAGGGATACAGGGCGGCGCAGCCGAAGATCACGCCATCGTGCTCGATGACCGAGAACAGCTCGATTTCGCGCTCGATCAGCTCGCGGCCGCGATACACCAGCGTGCCGTCGGCTTCGAGCGGCTCGATCAGCTTGATAATTCCGCCGACATCCTCAATTGTGGCCTGGCGCAGGCTTTCCAGGTTCTCGTGGCTGATCATCGTGCCCACGCCGTCGTGGGTGAACAGCTCGAGCAGGGCCGAACCATCCATCTCGAACGGCACGATGTGGGCGCGGTCGACGCCGCTGTTGCAGGCCTTGATCGCATGCTGCAGGTAGAAGGCGGCGTCCGGCGGCAGGAAGTTCGCCTGCAGCACGGCTTCGGCCTGGTGCGAGGACAGTTCGCGGATTTCCTCGCCGGCGGCGTCCGACATCATCGGCGTTTCCGTGATGTAGATGAGCTTATCGGCGTGCAGCGCGATGGCGGCGGCCGCGGCCACGTCTTCCATCGTCAGGTTGAACACTTCGCCGGTCGGCGAGAAGCCCAGCGGCGAGAGCAGCACCAGGTTGTCCTCGAATTGCAGGAAGGGGGCGATCTTCTCGGCCGAGATCTTGCGGGTGACGCCGGTGAGTTCGAAATCGACGCCGTCGATGACGCCGAGCGGGCGGGCGACGACGAAGTTACCGGAGACGATGCTGATCTGCGCGTGCGACATCGGGGTGTTCGGCAAGCCCTGGCTGAAGGCCGCTTCGATATCGAGGCGCAGCTCGCCGGCCGCTTCCTTGGCGCATTCCATCGCCGCGGGGTCGGTGATGCGCACGCCGTTGTGAAAGCGTCCCTCGACGTTGCGCAGGTCGAGCTGTTCGGCCACCTGCGGGCGCGAGCCGTGTACCAGCACGATGCGGATGCCGAGTGCGACCAGCAGGGACAGGTCTTGCGCCAATACCGGCAAGGCGCCGGCGGCGACCAGTTCGCCGGGGAAGGCGACGACAAACGTCTTGCCGCCAAAGGCATGAATATACGGCGCGACAGAGCGCAGCCACTGGACGAATTGGGTAGGGTTTTCCATTTGCCGCATTATAATTCGCTGCGCGACTTGCGCACCAAATACCTCGTAAAAATCAATGTCTGAACAGAGTAACAAGCCTAAGCCGGATGCGGCGCGCGCAGTCGTCCCCGAGAGCAATGCCAAGCCGCCGCGCGCGCGCGCGCCACGTGCGCCGCGCCCGCAGAACGAGGCCGCCGCCGCACGCCCGCAGCAAGGCGATCGCGCCCCGCGCGACGAAGCGAAGCCGGTGCGCAGCCCGCGCGCGCCGCGCGTGCAAACGCCGCTGCCGCCGATTACCTATCCCGAGGATTTACCGGTCTCCGGCCGGCGCGAGGAAATCGCCAAGGCGCTGGCCGAAAACCAGGTCATCATCGTCTCCGGCGAGACCGGTTCCGGCAAGACCACCCAGCTCCCTAAAATCTGCCTGCAGCTCGGACGCGGCGAAAAGGGCATGATCGGCCACACCCAGCCGCGCCGCATCGCCGCGTCGTCGACCGCGAAACGCATCGCGCAGGAGATCGGCACGCCGCTGGGCGAACATGTCGGCTACAAGGTGCGCTTCAACGACACGCTGCAGCCGGGCGCCTCGATCAAGCTGATGACCGACGGTATCCTGCTGGCCGAAACCCAGACCGACCCGCTGCTCAAGGCCTACGACACGATCATCATCGACGAGGCCCATGAACGCAGCCTGAACATCGACTTCCTGCTCGGCTACCTGAAGCAGCTGTTGCCGCGCCGCCCGGACCTGAAGGTGATCATCACCTCGGCGACGATCGACGCCGAGCGCTTCGCGCGCCACTTCGCGCAGAACGGCAAGCTGGCCCCGGTGATCGAGGTCTCGGGCCGCCTGTACAAGGTGGAGGTGCGTTATCGCCCGGTCGACCGCGACCCGGTGGCGCTGGGCGGCGGGGTCGACAACAAGCCGGCACCGAAGGCGCAGCAGGCGCGCGAGAAGCGCGACCTGATGGATGCCGTGGTCGACGGCGTCGACGAGTTGTGCCGCCTGGGCCAGGGCGACGTGCTGGTGTTCCTGCCGGGCGAACGCGAGATTCGCGACTGCGCCGAAGCGCTGCGCAAGCACCATCCGCCGCACGTCGAGATCCTGCCGCTGTTCGCGCGCCTCTCGGTCGAGGAGCAGGACAAGGTATTCCGCACCACGAACGCGCGCCGCATCGTGCTGGCCACGAACGTGGCCGAGACCTCGCTGACCGTGCCCGGCATCCGCTACGTGGTCGACGCGGGACTTGCGCGCGTAAAGCGCTACAGCTTCCGCAACAAGGTCGAGCAGTTGCAGGTCGAGCCGATCGCGCAGTCGGCGGCGAACCAGCGCGCCGGCCGTTGCGGGCGCGTGGCCGACGGCGTCTGCATCCGCCTGTACGAGGAAGACGATTTCCTGCAGCGCCCCAAGTTCACGGAGCCGGAAATCCTGCGCTCCTCGCTGGCGGCCGTCATCCTGCGCATGAAGTCCTTGCACCTGGCCGATGTCGAGACCTTCCCCTTCATCGAGCCGCCGCAGGGCCGCGCGATCGCCGACGGCTACCAGCTGCTGCAGGAAGTGGGCGCGGTCGATGAGTCGAACGAACTGACGCCGCTGGGGCGCAAGCTGGCGCGCCTGCCGCTCGACCCGCGCGTGGGCCGCATGATCCTGGCCTCGCTGGATAACCACTGCCTCTCCGAGATGCTGGTCATCGCTGCCGCCTTGTCGGTGCAGGACCCGCGCGACCGGCCGATGGAATACCAGCAGCAGGCCGACGAAAAACACAAGAAATTCGCCGACGAGAAGTCCGAGTTCCTCAGCTACCTCAAAATCTGGGCCTGGTTCGAGGACGCGATTGCGCACAAGAAGTCCAACCGCCTGCTGCAGGAAAACTGCCGCGCCAACTTCCTGTCGCAGGTGCGCCTGCGCGAATGGCGCGACGTGCATTCGCAGCTCTTGACCATCGTGCGCGAGCAGGGCTGGCGCCTGAACGAGTCGCCAGCGACCTACGACCAGCTGCACATGGCGCTGCTCACCGGCCTGCTCGGGAACATCGGTTTCAAGGCCGAGGACGAACCGGGCGCCGGTTACCTGGGCGCGCGCGGCATCAAATTCCACATCTGGCCGGGGTCCTCGCTGACCAAGAAGCCCGGTAAATGGGTCATGGCGGCCGAACTGGTCGAGACGACGCGTCTCTACGCGCGTTGCGTGGCCCAGATCCAGCCCGAATGGGTGGAAAAGGTCGGCGCGCATTTGCTGAAAAAATCCTGGGGCGAGCCGCGCTGGGAAAAGAAACCGGCGCAGGTGTCGTCGCTCGAACGCGCGACCCTGTACGGCATCGTCGTCTACAGCGGGCGGCGCATCAACCATGCGCTGTACAACCCGTTCGAAGCGCGCGAGATTTTCATCCGCGACGCGCTGGTGGCGGGCGACTACGAAACGCGCTCGGCCTTCTACGCGCACAACCACAAGCTGGTCAAGGAGATCGAGAACCTCGAACATAAATCGCGGCGCCAGGACGTGCTGGTCGACGAGCAGCTGATCGCCGCCTTCTACGACGCCGAGATTCCGAAGGATGTCGTCAACGGCGCCGGTTTCGAGAAGTGGTACAAGGACGCGGCGCGCGAGAATCCCAAGCTGCTGTTCCTGAACCGCGAAGAACTGATGCGGCACGAGGCGGCGGGCGTGACGACGGAGCTGTTCCCGAAGACGATGAACGTCACCGGGATCGAGATGGGCCTGTCCTACCACTTCGAGCCGGGCAGCCTGCGCGACGGCGTCACGCTGGCGGTGCCGCTGTTCGCGCTGAACCAGATCCCGCAGGAGCGCGCGGCCTGGCTGGTGCCGGGCATGCTGAAAGAGCGTGTCCACCTGATGCTCAAGTCCCTGCCGCAAAAGCTGCGCCGCCACTGCGTGCCGCTGCCCGATTACGCGGCGCGCTTCGTGGAGCGCATCCACGCCGCCAACGCGTTCGGACGCGGCGACCTGGTCGATGTCCTGATCGCGGACGTGCGCGCCGAGACCGGCGTGAACGTGTTGACGGGCGACTTCAAGCTCGAGACGCTGCCGACCCATTTGTTCATGAATTTCAAGATCGTCGACGAACACGGGCGCCAGCTCGAGATGGGACGCAACCTGGCCTCGTTGCAGGCCGAGTTGGGCAGCCAGGCGCGCGAGAGCTTCCAGAAGATGGCGGAAGCGACGCCGGCCGCGGTAGGAAACGTGCGCGGTAATGTCGCCACGCCCGCCGCCTGGGGTGGCGGCCGGAACGCGGCGCCGATCGCCGTGCCTGCGCCGCAAGGCAAAGGGAAGGGCGTTCCCGCGCCGGCGCCGGCCGCCGCGCCCGCGGTCAGCCAGCACACGAATCTCACCAGCTGGACCTTCGGCGAGCTGCCCGAGCTCCTCGAGATCAATCAGGGCAAGCTGACCCTGATCGGCTTCCCGGCCCTGGTCGACAAGGGCACGTATTGCGACCTCGAGGTGTTCGACGATCCCAACGTGGCCGCGCGCACCCACCGCATCGGCCTGCGCCGCCTGTTCGCGCTGCAGTTGAAGGACCAGTTGAAATTCGCCGAGAAGAACATCCCCGGCCTGCAGGGCATGGGCATGCAGTTCATGGCGCTGGGATCGCAGGAAGAGCTGCGCGACCAGATCGTGCAGAAGGCGATCGACATCGCCTGCCTGCAGGATCCCTTGCCGTCCGACGCCGCCTCCTTCAACAAGCGCAAGGACGAAGGCAAGGGGCGGATCGGTTTGCTCATCAACGAGATCGCGCGCCTGGTCGCGTCGATCCTGGCCGAGTTCCACGGCATGCCGAAGCGCCTGAACGGCCTGGCGGCGCCGGTGGCGGCCGACATGCAGGCGCAGCTCGCGGGACTGGTGCACAAGCGCTTTATCGCCGACAACGAGTACAGCCAGCTGGCGCATTTCCCGCGCTACCTGAAAGCGATGAACGTGCGCCTGGAAAAGCTGCGCGGCAATCCAGCGCGCGATGCCCAACTCATGGCCGAGTGGCAAAACGCCGCCAGCCAGTACCAGCGCATTTCCAGGCAGCCGGGCAAGGTCAACGATCCGCGCATGACGGAGTTTCGCTGGATGCTGGAAGAGCTGCGCGTCTCGCTGTTCGCCCAGGAACTGCGTACGCCGATGCCGGTATCGGCCAAGCGCCTGCAGAAGGTGTGGGAGTCGATGATCCGCTGATCGAAAGCAGGGTGGACGGGCCTGCCGCCCACCCTGGCGCGGTCAGCCGATGTTACTGCCGCGGATCCTGCTGATGTCCTTGTCGTCCCCCAGGTTACCGGGACGCGGGTCGACGCTGGCGCCCGGCCCGTGCACCGCGCCCTCGGTGTTGCCCATTCCGCCACGCGCCGCGCCCGGTCCGGCGCCGGTGGTCGGCGCGCCGCCGCGGTGCGGGTCGGTCCCATAGAACGAGTGGATCTGGCTGGCCCAGTCGATGTCGGCCATGTCCGGCCAGGAATCCTTGTTGAAGCCTGGCGCGGTTCTCAGGCGCTCTTTCTCCACGTTCAGCACGAAGCGGTGGTTGAGGGTGTCGAGGTGCAAGGCCTGCCAGGGCACGGCGAAGAGTTTCTCGTGCATGCCCAGGAAGCCGCCAAAGGCGAGCACGACATAGGCCACCTGGCCGGTATTCATGTCGAGCATGATTTCCTTGATGTCGCCGAGGTCTTCTTCCGCCGCATTCACGACGCCGTCGCCGATCAAGGTGTCGGCGCCCATCAGTGCGGGGCCGGGTCCGGCGTGGCCGCGGTTCCGGTAAATCCCGTATTTGTCACGATCTGCATAGCCCATGTCGTTCTCCCTGGTCTGATTGCATCGTCGCAAAGCCTGTCCTGGCCTTGGAATGCCCATGATAGAACTCAAACGTGCACCGGTGCGCGCGCTTGTCACGCGCCCGTCATGCTGCTCTGCGACGCTAAGCGAACTAACGCACAGAGCAAGCTCATCTTTGTGATTATCCTGATAATCAATGTTTCGGAGACTACAACATGACCATCACATCGCGCTGCAACCATCCAGGCCCGCTGGCCAAACTGATCCCGACCGTGTCGGTGACCTCCTTGCTGACGCGCCTGCTGCGCAAGCGCTGATCCGAATGTGACCTGCGCGCGGCTTTTCTGCGCCGCGTGCTCCTTCCGTGCGAGCTGAACCGATCGGTTAAACTTGCGCCTTCTGCAATGACAGGTGGCGTGCGTGAAACGAACAACCAAGATCGCGTCCCTGGCGGGCGCCGGCGTACTGGCTGCCGCCGTGGCCGGGTATTTCATCGCGGCCCAGCGTGAGCCGGGCGCGCCCGGACAGGCCGTCGTGCTGCTGGCGGCCCCGGCGCCGACCAAGGCCTTCTGGACCGCGCGGGTGTCGCCGCTGGCCGGCGACGGCCAGGATGGCGTGCTCGATGGGGCCGCGCCCCGGAGCCGGTTCAGCGACCCCTTCGGCGTCGCCCTCGATGCGCAGGGACTGGTGTACGTCGCCGACGGCGGCGACAGCAACCGCATTCGCCGCATCGACAGTCAAGGCCTGGTCTCCACCCTGGCCGGCGCGCGCGAAGGCTTTGCCGACGGCCTCGGCGCCGCCGCCGCCTTCCACACTCCCTCCGCACTGGCACTCGACCGCTTCGGCAACCTGTACGTGGCCGATACCGGCAACCACGCGATCCGCAAGATTTCCCCGAATGGCAGCGTCACCACGCTGGCCGGCGACGGCCAGCCGGGCGACGCCGACGGCACGGGACGCGCCGCGCGCTTCCATGCGCCGGTCGGGCTGGCGGTCGACACGCACGGCAACGTCTACGTGGCCGACACCTATAACGACCGCATCCGCCGCATCGCGCCCGACGGCGTCGTCACGACCCTCGCCGGCAGCGCCCGGCCTGGCCTGGCGGACGGGCCGGCAGCCGGCGCGGCCTTCGACACCCCAAGCGCGATCGCCGTCGCCAGGGACGGCACCCTGTTCGTGGCCGACACCGGCAACAACGCGATACGCCGCATCGGCACGGACGGCGTGGTGAGCACGCTCTACGCGCCGCCCGAAGGCGAACGCCAGCCGGTCTTGCGCAGGCCGACCGGCCTCGCGCTCACCGGCGACGGCTACCTGTACATCGCCGGTGGCGGCGGGCGCATCGTCCAGCTGGCACCTGGCGGCGAACTCCATGCCCTCGACGACGCCGACCGTGCGCCGGGCTCGCGCTTCGGCGCCGACGGCAAGGTACAGCTGCACGCGCCGCATGGCCTGGCCGTGGAGCGAAACGGCAGCCTGGTCGTGGCCGACGCGCTGGCGCTGCGCGTGCTGCGCCTGGCGCCGCCGCAGCCGGGCGCAGCGGCGCCCAGCTGGCCGGCCCCCGCGCAGGCCAGACGCAGCGCACCGATGCCCTGGCCGGTCGCGCCGCAAGACATGCCGCACGAAGTCGTCGGCCTGATGGGCGAAGTGCGCGGCAGCTACGATGGCGAGAGCCGCGACCATTTCCATGCCGGCCTCGATGTGCGCGCCGACATCGGCACGCAGGTGCTGGCGATCGCCCCGTCCAAGGTCGGCGACCCGTTTGCGAACTGGGGCTTCGGTTCGCTCAGCGAAGGCATCGCCGTCGGGCCGCTGTCGTACATCCATATGCGGGTGGGGCGCGACAGCCGCGACAAACCCTTCGATGCGCGCTTCCAGGTCGTCAAGGACGCGAAGGGCAAGCCGGAGCGGGTACGGGTGCCGCGCGGGACCCGCTTCGCGGTGGGCGACGCGCTCGGTACCATCAACAGCATGGCCCACGTGCACCTCGATTACTACCCGGGCGGTTCGCTGGTCAATCCGCTGACCTTGCCCTTCCCGGGTGTGATGGACAGCATCGCGCCGCGCCTGCAAAGCGTGGCGCTGTACGACAGCATCGGGCGCCGCCTGAATGCGAAGAAGGGCCAGCCGGTGCGCGTGGAACGCACGCTGGGCGAGGTCTCGATCGTGGCCGAGGGCTACGACCAGATGGACGGCAACCTGGAACGCCGCCGGCTCGGCCTGTACAAGCTCGGCTACCAGCTGCTGCGCGCCGACGGCAGCGCGCTGCCCGGGTTCGAGCAGCCCCTGATCACCCAGGTCTACGACCGCCTGCCGCGCGAGCGCGACGCGGTCAAGCTGCTGTATGCGGCCAATAGCGGCATCACGGTCTACGGCAGCAAGGCGACGCGCTTTGCGTATGCGGTGAATAACACCTTGCAGGGCGGGGAGGTGGCGCCCGGCAGCTGGAAGGTGGGCGCGCTGGCGCCGGGCGATTACATCCTGCGTATCTATGCCGCCGATTACGTGGGGCAGGTGGCGCTCGAGGGACGCGACCTGGCGATCAGGGTGGAATAAGAACCTATCCCAGTAGGGAGGAGGAAGTTGATGACGATGCATGGCAAGCGGATGCAAGGCGCGAGGAGGCCGCATGGCGAGCCATGCAACGACGAGCAACGCAGCAGCCGCTTGTCAGGCGCGTCAGCAACGACTCATTCCCTACTGGGATAGGTTCTAAGGGCGCAGGCCTTACTTGGCGCCCGCCGCGCGTAGCCGGTACCAGGCCATGCCGATCAGTTCGTAGATCGCATACGAGGAGCGGCGCAAGCCTTCCGAACTGGGGAGCCAGGACGCGAGCGGTTGCCGCTGGTGGCTGAAGAACATGGTCGGCGCGCTGACCACGTCGAGGCCGGCGCGCTCGAACGCGCGGCGCGCACGCGGCATGTGCATCGCGTCGGTCACGAGCAGGATGCGCTTGACGCCATCGGCGCGCAGCAGGGCGGCGCTGAAGGCCGCGTTCTCGCCGGTGTCGCCCGAGCGCGCCTCGAGCCACTTGACCGGTACGCCGAAGTCTTCGCGCAGCGCCTCGGCCATCCCGTCGGCCAATGGCGCGGCGCCTTCGAGGGCGAGGCCGCCGCTGACGAGGACCGGCAGCCCGGTGCGGCGCTGCAGGTGCGCCGCATAGCGGATGCGCGCCAGGGCGATATAGTCGGGGATGTCGCGCTCGCCGTATTCGGGCGCGCGCTGCAGGCGCCCGGACGACAGTACGACGATCGCCTGGGCCTGGGCGCGTTCCGGTGCCTGGAGCGGCGCGGTCATGGCTTCCAGCGGCGCGACGAACAGGCGCGCGCCCCCTGTACTTGACAACAAGGCCAGCGCCGCCAGCGCGCTGCCGGCGAGAATAGCCCCGGCGCGCGGCCAGCGGCGCCGCATCGCGAGGCCGGCGACGATCAGCAGCAACAGGTTGGCGGGAGGCAGGATCAGGCCGCGCGGAATGGCGTTGAGCAGGTCAATCAGGGGCTGCATAGTCATGGTGTGGGTTGGTGGAGTCAGGTGGTCAGGGTTCGGCTAGCGCAGCAGCTTCAAGCCCGGCGGCAGCGCCTCGCCCAGCATGCGCGTCTCGCTTGCCTGGTCCAGCTGCACCACCTCGCGCACCAGCGCCGCCCAGGCGGCGGGTGCGCCGATCGACGACAGGCGCCGCAGCACCTCGGCGCGCACAGGGTCGCCGATATCGCGCGAACGGTCGCCCGTCATGCGCGCGATGTGGGTAGCGGCAAAGCCCGCCGGCTCGATCTTCTTCCAGTCCAGCCGCAACAGCTTGCCCAGCCATTCTTCGGCGACGTCGGCCGGTGCGACTTCGTGCGCGCTGGCGTGGAAGGACTGGCGCGCGCCGACCCGGCCCAGCGCCCACAGGTAGCGCGCATAGGTCGCCGTCGTCCGGGCGTCGGGTTTGGCGCCGGCCGCGGGCAGGGCGGCGATCCGCTCCATCATCCAGTTGCCGATCTCCGCCTTGTAGGCCGCCGGGATGCGTTCGAGCGAGGCGCCCAGGCGCAGCATGTCGTCCTCGCTGCCGTCGACCAGGGTCACCGGACGCTTGCCGCGCTCGGCGGCATCGGCCTGCAGATTGAACGCGAAATCGTCCAGCAGGCGAAGCTGCGCTTCGGTATCGAGGCCGCCGGCCACGCGCCGCCACAGCGTCCACCATTCGGCCCGCACCTGGGTGTCCTGGTGATACTGGACGCCGGTCTCGAACATCGCCCACAGCTGTTCGATGCGCCAGCTGTCGAGGGCGTCGCCAAAGCCGGGGCGCAGGCAAAAGCCCGCCAGGTTGAGCCAGGCGCGTTCGTGCTCGCTCGAGCGGCGCCGGCCTTTCGCGCGCTCCATCAGGGCGTCGAACAGGCGCCGCAGCAAAGGCGTCGCCCATTGTTCGCGCCTGCCCAGCAGGTGTTCGAGGCTGGCGCGCAATTGGCGCACTTCCTTGGTGTCGACCGTTTTCGAGCGGGTGCCGAAGACGCGGTCGATCTTCTCGATGGCGGCGTCCAGCCGCGGCGGCAGGACCTCGATCTCGACCAGTTCCGCTTCGCCCTCCGGCTCGCGCAACTGGAAGGCGAGCTGCCAGCGCCCACTGCCGTCTTCGGCCACGCAATGCACTTCCAGCGAGCCGACTTCGCTCAGCGACGCCACCAGCTGCACCGCGATCTCGCTGCGCGGCGCGGCGCCGGGCGCGGCGCGCAGCACGGTCGCCACCGGCGGCAGGCGCACCACATCGTCAAGCGCCAGCTCGACCAGCGCGCCCGGCCGCGGCGCCTGGCCGGCGTCGGCCACCGTCGAGACGAGATGAAACCGCACCGGCCGCCCCAGGCGCAGCGCGAAGCTGCGCTCGAGCAGGCGCACTTCCGCGCCGGCGGCGGTGCCGCGCGGGAGCAGGCAGACGGCGCGCAGGCCGGCGCCCGTGCGCTCGCCTTCGAGCAGCAGGTAGTAGCTGCGCGCGGCGCCGCTTTCGATCGCGGGCGCCTGGCCTTGGCGGGCCAGCGCGTAGGCCACGCCGCCGCGCGCCACGGCCACGTCCGGGTCGAGGTTGTGCAGCACGCGCAGCGCTTGTCCGCGCCAGTGCGCCAGCGTCGCGCCCAGGCGCTCGGCCAGGACCGCGCCGCGGAACACGCCGCCATTCAGGAGCAGGGTATCGGGCACCGGCAGCGTGTCGCCATCGGGCGCCAGGCCAAGCGCTTCGCGCGCCGCCGCCGCGTGCTGGCGCAGGAAGCTCGCCAGGTGGCGCGTGACGGCCGGATCGCTCGCGTACGGCAGCCCGAATTCGACGATGCCGGCACGCGCGCGGCGCGCCGTTTCGCGCGCTTCGTTGAGCGGGAAGAAGCCGTCCAGCACCACGCGCTCGATGTCTTCGCGCCGCAGTTCGGCCTTGCGACTGGCGCCGATCAGGCGCGATCCGGCGCCCAGCAGCGTGACCGTCACCTGCTGCGGCGCGTCCAGGGCCAGCAGCTGTTCCTTGGCTGCGCGGCAGCGCTCCGTCAGCTGGGCCAGGCGCGCGGCCGACAGGCGTGGGCGCGGGACGTCGAGACCGTCCTGCTCGGCCATGCGGCCTTCGACCAGGTGCGCCAGCGCCAGGTCCATGTTGTCGCCGCCGAGGATCAGGTGGTTGCCGACGCCGATTCGAGTCAACTGCGGGGTCAACTGCGGTGCGCCCTCGACCAGTTCGACCTTGACCAGGCTGAAATCGGTGGTGCCGCCGCCGACGTCGGCCACCAGCACCAGGCGGCTGTCCGCCAGGTCGTCGGCCAGCGTGGCGCGGTGGCGGTAGAGCCAGTCGTAGAGCGCGGCTTGCGGTTCTTCCAGCAGGCGTACCTGCGGCAGGCCGGCCATCGCCGCCGCTTCCAGGGTCAGGGCACGCGCGCCCTCGTCGAAGGAGGCGGGCACGGTGAGCACGACCTGCTGCCGTTCGAGCGGGTGCTGCGGAAAACGGGTATTCCAGTTGGCGCGCAGGTGGGCCAGGTAGCTGGCGCTGGCCGCCACCGGCGAGACTTTCGGCACCTCGGGTTCGGCGCCCCAGGGCAGGATGGGCGCCATGCGGTCGACGCCGGGATGGGACAGCCAGCTCTTGGCGCTCGCCACCAGCCGGCCCGGCGTGGCCGCGCCGAGACTGCGCGCCAGGCGGCCGATGGCGACGCGCTCGACGCCGCCGACATCGTCGAACTGCCAGGGCAGCTGCAACTGGCCGGGGCCGAGTTCCTCCGGCGCGGGGTGGTAGCGGTTCGAGGGCAGCAGCGGCGCGCCGGCCACTTCGCCCGGCGCCACCAGCTGGTCGATCGCAAACAGTTCGACCTCGGCCGCGCCGGGCGCGCCATAGGCCAGCACCGTGTTCGTGGTGCCGAGGTCGATGCTGACCAGGTAAGACGTCACCGCGGGGTCACTGCTCTGACGTGGACCGAACGTCGAATTCGACTTTCCAGCGCTGGCCGTCACGCGCCACCGCCGCCAGTTCCAGGGTGCCGGCTTCGGTGGCCAGGGCATGCAGCTTCACCTGCACCACCTCGCCCGGGCTGCGCCCCTCGAGCGGCAGGGTCGCCTGGATTTCGTTCTGCTCGTGCAGCTCGTCCGGACCCCAGAAATCGAGCACTTCGCCGATCGCATCCTGGCGTCGCGTGGTCGAACCGAAGAAACGGAAGTGAACAGGTTCACCCACCACCAGGCCGAATTCCTGGCCCGGCAGTTCGAGTTCGCTGCCTTCCTCCATGCCGAACGGCGCCACGCACAGGGCCTGGATCGGCGGCTCCATGCCGGGAATGGCCGGCATCGACGACTCGACGCCGACGTAATAAGAGCGCGCCGTGCCGCCGCGGATGCGCACGCCGCCGCCGCGCCGCGCATAGCTGTAATAGGCCGCGCCGCGCGCGACCGCCAGGTCGAGGTCGGCGCCTTCGAGCATGCGCGCGCCTTCCGCGCCTTCCATGTAGAGCCAGTCGTTGATGGTGTCCATCACGCGCTGGGCCAGGATCGCGGATTTGAACACGCCGCCGTTGAACAGCACCGCGCTCGGATGCAGGAAGCCATGGTCGGCGCTGACGCGCCCTTCGAAGCCCTCGAGTTGCGCGGTCGCTCCGGCCTGGCGCGCCAGGAAGGAGGCCAGGTGACGGGTGATCGCCGCGTCCTGCGCGTAGGGCAGGCCGAGTTGCGTCAGGCCCGCACGGGCGCGCGTGGCGGGACGTGCCGAGGCTTCCACGCGCGGGAAGAAGCCGTCCGTGATGAAGGCCGTGACTTCGTCGCGCGTGAGTTCGGTGCGAATCGAGCCGCCGATCAGTTTCGAGCCGCGGCTCGGCACGACGATCGGCCAGGTGGTGGCGGTGGCGTCGGCCAGCAGGTGTTCCTTGGCGGCGCGGCAGCCGTAGGTCAGCGAGCGCATCTGCCAGGCGTCGAGCCCTGTACCGTTCGCGGCGACCTTGCGCGCGACCAGGTGGGCCAGCGCCAGGTCCATGTTGTCGCCCCCGAGCAGGATGTGGTCGCCCACGGCCACGCGGTGCGGTTCGAGCTTGCCGTCGCGCTCCAGGATCGCGATCAGCGAAAAGTCGCTGGTGCCGCCGCCCACGTCCACCACCAGCACGATGTCGCCCGCCTTGACTTGCTTGCGCCAGGCGCCGTTGCTGCCCTGGATCCAGCTGTACAAGGCCGCTTGCGGCTCCTCCAGCAGGGTCGCCGAGGCATAGCCGGCGTTACGGGCCGCTTCGGCCGTCAGTTCGCGCGCGCCCGGATCGAACGAGGCGGGAATCGTGACGGTCACTTGCTGCTGGTCGAACGGCGCTTCCGGATGCGCGTGGTCCCAGGCCTGGCGCAGGTGAGCCAGGTAGCGCGTCGACGCTTCCAGCGGCGAGACGCGCGTGACTTCTTCCGGCGCGTCCGCCGGCAGGATGGCGGCGCGGCGGTCGACGCCGGGGTGGCACAGCCAGCTCTTGGCCGATGACACCAGGCGGATCGGCGTGGTGGCGCCGCGGCTGCGCGCCATCTCGCCGGCAATCGCGCCCTCGCCATCGGTCGCCCAGGGCAGGGCCAGTTCGCCCGGCGCCAGTTCGTCCGGGTGCGGCAGGTAGAGGAAGGACGGCAGCAGCGGCAGCGCTTCGACGGTGCCGGGGGCGGTCAGCTGCGGCACCGGCAAGACGCCGTGCGCGGTCTGCTCGCCCTCGCTCGCTTCGAGGTCGACATACGACAGCGCGCTGTGCGTGGTGCCGAGGTCGATGCCGATGGCGTAGCGCGCGCTCACAGTTCCACCTCGGCCGGGGCCAGCACGCTGGCGTCATGTTCTTTCGCCAGCTGCGGCAGGCGCACATCGATGGCTTTCCAGCCGCGGTGCGACAGGGTGCCCTTGAACGGCGCCTTGCCGACCACGTTGCCGGTCAAGCGCACGCTGGCGGCATCGAAGCCGTCTTCCAGCGTGACGCGCGCGCCTTCGGCTTCGCTGCGCACGGGTTGAATCGTGAAGTGGTCTTTCAGCACGCGCGCGCAGCCTTCGTGCACGACGCGGGCGGCGGCGCCGATGTCGGCGTCGGCATACGAAGCCAGGTTTTCGTGGACGAAGTCGATCAGGCGCGCTTCGCGCTGCAGCAGGGTCAGTAACTGGAGCGCCGCTTCCGGCGTCGTTTCGCGCAGCAGCACCGGGGCGGGGGCCGGTGCCGGTGCGACTGGCGCAGGCGCCGCGACCGGGCCGACCTGGTCATCGCGCACGCGCGCGGCGAATTCGGCGTCGCCGACGGTCTTGAAGAAGGTGCCGAAGGCCAGGGAGAGCCGGCTCCAGAAAGAGGGCAGTTGGGTCGGTGTGCTCATTCTTGATTATTCTGTAGGGTAAGTAAGACAGCGTCGGGAGCGTGGTCCGGACAAACGCGAATGATACCAGTTCGACCACGCGGTACGCGCGCGCGGCGGGCCGGAATGGCGGCCGCTGCGCGCTATATGCTGACCAGAATGAGGAAATACAATGCCTGACTGACAACAGGCTGGGCGAGGTTCAAGCGTCCCGCGCCGCCTCGATGGCGGCAATGTCGATCTTCTTCATCGTCATCATCGCCTCGAACACCCGCTTGGCCACGACCGGGTCGGGGCCGGCGACGGCTTCGACCAGTACGCGTGGCGAGATCTGCCAGGACAGGCCCCACTTGTCCTTGCACCAGCCGCAGGCGCTCTCCTGGCCGCCATTATTGACGATGGCATTCCACAGGCGGTCGGTTTCTTCCTGGTCTTCGGTCGAGATCTGGAAAGAAAACGCTTCGCTGTGCTGGAAGGCGGGGCCGCCGTTCAAGCCCACGCAGGGGATGCCGGCCACCGTGAACTCGACCGTCAGGACATCGCCCTTTTTGCCGGAAGGGAAATCGCTGGGGGCGTGGTGGACCGCTTTCACTGCGCTGTCCGGAAAGGTTTTGGCATAGAACTCGGCGGCATCGAGTGCGGTGCCGTTGAACCAGAGACAAATCGTGTTTTTGCTGGTCATGCTGTTTTCTCCCGTGCTTGAAGTGGTTCAGTTTTTGATTTCGGCCTCGACCAACTGCGCGAGCAAGGCGAGCGATTCCTGCCAGCCGAGATAGCAGGCCTCGGCTGGAATCATCGCAGGAATGCCTTCCTGTTTCACCTTCATTTCAACGCCGCAGAACACGGCGCGCAAGGTGACGGTGGTTTGCATGCGGCCCGGCAGGTTCGGATCGTCGAATTCGGCCGTGTAGCACAGGCGCTGGCCCGGTTCGAGTTCCAGGTATTGCCCGCCGAATGCGTGGCTGTGACCGGTGGTGAAATTGGTGAAGGACATTTTGTAACGGCCGCCGACGCGGGCGTCGAGTTCATGCACGGTGCCGATGAAGCCGTGCGGCGGCAGCCATTTGAGAAACGCGCCCGGCGTGATGAAGGCGCGGTACACGCGCTCCGGGGTGGACTTGAGGACGCGGTGCAGTTCGACGGTATTCGTGGACATGATCGGTTTTCCTTGGCTGGACATGGAGGACGGCCCTCGGGCGATGCGACCAAGATAGTGTCCGATATTCGATCGCCGGACGCACCTGCTTTCGGCAAGGGCGTGCCTGCCAGTGGCGCGCCTTACCTGGCCCAGTAATCGACCACCAGCGAACGCGCGAGGCTGTCCTTGAGCGTGGCCACGAAGGCCGTGTGGGCCGGATGGTCCAGGTAGGCGTCGCGCTCTTGATTGCCTGCGAAGCTGAGCGTGAAGCAATGGGTGAAACCGTCGTTCAGGCCTTCCGGACTGACATTGGTGCCGCATTCATACGACGCGATGCCGGGAACGATGTCGGCAAGGGAGGCAAAATCGCGTACGACGCGATCGATTTGCGTGGCGCTGGCGTCGTCCCGGAATGCGAACAGGACGACATGGCGCAGCGATGCGGGGGAATGGGCGGTCATGGCGGGCGCGCGAAAAATGAATAAGCGATCTTACACGTGCCCGTGATAATCGCGCATTCCGATATGATGACGCCTGCGCCGCTGGCCCGGCAGCGCTTACCTTCCGCGAAACACAGAACAAGATCTATGGACAGCCACACCGACAGAAAGCAGATTCGCTGGAATCCGCGCCCGCGTACCCGCGCCGGCCTGCATTTGAAGACCGAAAAACTGCCCTACCAGCGCCCCGTCATCGCCCAGCCGCAGTTCACCGCGAGCGCCATCATGGTGGCCGAACGGATGGACTTGCGGGCCTTGTCCGGCTTCGAGATCATCGCCAAGTCGCCGTATATGGTGAAACTGGGCGGCGGCGGTATTGCCGCGCTGTTTCGTTACGGCGCGGTGGTGCTGTTCAATGCCTCGAGCGAGGAAAAGGCGCGCCTGCTGGCGACGATCGCGGCCCATTCTTCCGGCGCCGGCGATATCGGCGCGGAGGAAGTGGCGATGATCCACGTCGGACCGGACGACGAGGAAGGTCCGGCGGGCCAATACATCAAGATCAAGAATGCCGACCGCCTGCGCCTGCAGCTCATTGCCGAGGTCATGGCGAAAGCCACCATGCTGTCCTTCCAGGAACGGCGCGCCGCGCGCGATTTCGACCGCAGCGAGCCGCTGGCGCGCGACCTGGCCGAGGATGGCCGCTTTTCGGCAAAGCCGGCGGAATTACTCAAGGCGGTCGGCAACATGCTGCTGGCGGAAAACCGCCTGAACGGCCGGGCAGGGGTGCTCGACCGTCCCGACCTGCTGTGGGATAACCCGGGCCTGTCCGGCCTGTACGCGCGCCTGGAGGGCGAATACGAACTGCACGACCGCGCGGCCGCGCTTGACCGCAAACTCACGACCTTGTCGCATACCTCGGAAACCCTGGTCGAGACCATGCGCTATCACAGCTCGCACCGGCTGGAGACGGCGATTTTCCTGCTGATTTTCGTCGAATTGTGCCTGGGTCTGTACGGGCATTTCGGACCCTGAGCAGCCCATATTAAATTGCCAAAATATAAATCATCACTATTATAATAGGGCAACTTAATTTCCAGTCCCAAACATGAACGCTGTCGAGCTTGAATCCGTCATCCACCGTTATGGCAAGGTCCAAGCCCTCGACGGTTTGAACCTCACCGTGCGACAGGGCGAGATGTTCGGCTTTCTCGGCCGTAACGGTGCCGGCAAGACCACCACCCTGAAACTGCTGATGGGCTTGCTGCGCCCGGATCACGGCAACATCACCGTGCTGGGCCGTTCCGTGAAACGCATGCCGGCCTCCCTCAAGCAGCGCATCGGCTATGTCTGCCAGGAGCCGAATTTCTATCCCTGGATGACGGCCGACCAGTTGGGCAGCTTCGTCGGCAGCTTTTACCCGACCTGGGACGCGGCCGAATTCCAGCGGCTGCTGCGCATGCTCGACGTGCCGCGTGACCGGCGCGCGTCGGAGATGTCGGGCGGCACGCGCACCAAGCTCGGCCTGGCGCTGGCGCTGGCGCCGCGGCCCGCATTGCTGCTGCTGGACGAACCGACCGCCGGACTCGATCCGGTGGCGCGGCGCGAGTTCAACGACCAGCTGCAAGCCTTGCAGCGCGAGCACGGCACGACGGTGATGTTTTCCTCGCATCTGGTGGGGGAGGTCGAGCAGCTGGCGCAGCGCGTCGGCATCGTCCAGGGCGGCAGTTGCCGCTTCGAGGGCGAGGTCGGTGCCCTGCGCGCGCGGGTGCGGCGGATCGGCGCCGCGTCCGCAGTGCTGCCCGGCGACGGTTTTACCCAGCTGCGCGGCGATATCTGGCAGGCCGACCCGGCCCTGTGGGAGGAGGCCGCCTGGCCGCCCGGCGCCGTCGTCGAGACACTCTCGCTGGAAGACATTTTCCTGGCCTTCGCCCGCACCGACAGCGTCCTCGCCTGATGCGCGCCCTGGTCCGCAAGGAGTTGCGCGAACACCGCTGGGTGTTGCTGGCGATGCTGCTGTTGCTGGCCCTGGGCCAGACCCTGATGCTGCGCGGCGCGGGGATGATGGGCAGTCCCATGGCGGCCTTCCACAAGATCGTCGTGCTGATGGGGCCATTGATGGCACTGGTGCTGGTCAACCGCCTGGTGGTGCGCGAATACATGGGGCGCACCCAGCTGTTCCTGGAAACCTTGCCGGTAAGCCGGACCCAGGTGCTTGCCGTCAAATGGCTGCTGGGGATCGCGCTGCTGTTGCTGGCCCTGGCAGCCTGTCTTGGCGCGACCCTGCTCGCGGCGCGCGGCAAGGTCACGCTGACGCCGCACTACGTCGCCCTGGTGGCGATCCGCGGCGCCAGTTTCGTTTTCTTCAGCTACGCGCTGGCCTTCGCGGTCGGCTTGACGGGGCGTTACCGCTTCATCATCTGGAGCGTGCTGTTCACCTGCGTCGCCACGGCGGAAGCGACCGGCCAGTTGGCCATCGCGAACTGGGCGCCGTTCTACCTGATACACGAATCGATGGTCTACGAACGGCTGGTACTGCCCGTGCAGGCGGTGCTGGTCACCTGCGGTGTCGCAGTGGCCCTGGTCGTGGCGACCTGCGCGCTCGCGCTGGCCGCCGAGGGTTCGCTGGTGGTGGCTTTGTCGCGCCGTATGAGTGCGCGCGAAATATCCGCCGTCACCATCGGCTTCCTGGTCATGATCATGGCGTTCTCGGTGATCGAGGCGCGCAAGCCGAAGCCGCCCTACAAACTGGCGCGCGCGGTGCGCAGCGCAAGCGGCCCGGCCGTTGCGGTCGGCATCGCCGGACCGGCACCGCTGGCGCAGCAGCTGGCCGATACGCTCTCGTCCGACCTGGCGCGCATGCAGGCCTTCCTCGGCTTGACCAGTCCCGCGGCGCTGACGGCGCTGCCTGACGACGCCCTCGATGGCGACGCCTTCCAGCGCGCCGCCTTGCCGAATGCCGATGGGGTGGTGGTGCGCGCGGCCTTTACCAACGATGCGTTCGACAGGGAAGGGTTCCGCGCGTATGCGCTGGCGTCGTGGATGCAATGGCATTCGCGCGAGCGCGCCACCGAGGAAGACCGGCGCTGGCTGCTGGACGGCACCGCGCAATGGCTGGTCGCGCGCGATGCGCCGCCGCAGCAGGAGACGCTGGCGCTGCGCGCGGCCTTCGCGGTACGCCTGTTGCAAGTGCGGCCCGGCGGCACCGACAAGCTCGTGTACGCGTGGAACAGTGTGCGCGAGGAGCTCGGCCCCTGCCTCGCCGATGCGCTGGCATGGAAGATGGTGGCGTCGCTGGCGCAGCGCATCGGCGCGCCGCGCTTCCAGGCATTGAGCAGGTCGGTGCTGGCCGTGCGCCCACCGGACGACGCGCGTGCGTCGCTGTTCGCGCCCGGCTTCGACGGGCTGCTCGAGCAACACGGTGCGCCGGACCGGGCGACGCTGACGCGGCAGTTCCAGCAGGTGTTCGGCGCCGAGCAGGCGCGCCTGGCGGCTACGCTCGACCGGATCGCCATTCCGCAGGTGCGTTTTTCCGCCAGGCGCATGGCGGGAAAAGCCTACGAGGTGCATTACCAGGCTGGCCCCGCCGCCGGCGAGGTGCCGCCGTTCTCGGTCCTGTACGCCACGCTCGGCCCCTGGGATGGGGAACTCCCGGCCGAACTGCTGGCCAGGGTAGACGGCACGCGCGCCGGCGTACTGCCGGCGTCGTTCGCGCGCGGCACGCGCTTGTTCACCGCGCTCGAGCGGCGCGAGGCCGCGCTCGGCTGCAGCGTCAGGCTGGCGGCACGCCGCTGGGAGCTGAAATGAACGGCGCCCTGTTTCGCAAGGAATTGCGCGGCCTGCGCTACTTCGTGTTGGTCCTGCTCGCGATTTTGCTGCTCGACATAATCGATCTCTTCCTGGTTCCGTTCGGCGCGCGCGCGTTCCCGAATCGCCTGCAAACCTTGTCCGAGGAGCTGGGCGCCTTGCAGATCCTGCTTGGCTTCACCCTCGGCACCAACTTGCTGGTGCGTGAGATCGACGACGGCACGCTGAATTTTCTCGATGGCCTGCCGCTCGCGCGCGGCGCCCTCTTCGCGGCGAAGATCCAGGCGGCGATGCTGGTGCTGCTGATTTTTCCCGCCGGCGTACTGCTGGCGCACATGGCCCTGCATGCGGCCACGCGCGGCTCGCTCGACCATGCCTTGCACCCGGGCTTGCTGCTGACGATGTTCGGCCTGTGCGTGCTGGCCTCGGCGGTCGCGCTGACGGCCGGCATGCTGCTGGGCTTCCTGCGGGCCTTGTCCTGGCTGGCCTTTGGGCTGTGCGCCATCGGCGTCAAGCTGCTGCAGGACACGGCGCCATCGGTGGCGGCAGCCCTCGATACGTCCGACCTCGTGAGCTTGCGTTTCACCGGGAACGCCTGGCAGCTGCCGATGACGACCATCTGGACCCAGCTGGCGGCGGCGCTGTTGTTCGGTTCGATCGCCTTTGTTTTGTTTTCCAGCGCCGGCAAGCTGCGCGTGCCGCTGCGCGATATCGGCCGGCTGCGGCGTTGGGCCATCCGCTTCGGCATCGCGCTGATGCTGGCGGCCGTGCTGGCGGGGATCGGGCTGCTGAGCGCGCGCAGCAAGGAGGACGACAAGGGAGAGGCCGGGAAGCGCGCCGACGCCGTCGAGTTCCTCTCCATGGCAAGCGGCCATGCCGCCACCAGGCATTACAGCTTCAGCTATCCGGCCCTGAGCGGCGCGCGGGTGCGCCCCTTGATCGACAAGGCCGACGCGACCTTCGACGCGGTCGCCGCCTTGCTCGGTATCGAGGGCGGGGCGCCGATCGACGTCGACCTCTCCGGCAGCACCGACAATCACGCCGGCACGGCCTATCTTGAGCGCATCCGCATGCACGTGAGCGCGCACGACGCGCGCGCCGTGCTGGCGCATGAAACGACCCATGTGCTGGCCACGCGCCTGGCCGGGGGCGCCCGCGCGCGCCAGCTGGACAACATGATGGTGCTCAACGAAGGCCTGGCCGAGTGGGTCGAAAACACGCTCGCCGGACAGGCCGGCGTGACGAAAGCGCAGGAACTGGCGGCGGCCGTGGTCTCGGCACGGCGCCTGGTCGGACCGCGTCAGCTGACCGACCAAGCCGCTTTTGTGCGCGCCGTCGACGAAAATCTCAAGTACGCGCTGGGCGCGGTCCTGGTCGAGCGCCTGGTGCTTCGCTACGGCGCCGCGGCGCCGAAAACGCTGCTGCGGGCCTTGGCCAGCGAGGATTTTCCGCGCGAGCTCGCGGGCTATGCCTTGTGGCAGACGGCCTTCCAGCTCGCCCACTTCGACCTCGACCTCGTGCTGGACGATTATGCGCGCCACCTGAAGCAGCTCGAGTCGACCTATGCGCGCCAGATCGCACAACTGCCGCGCCCGCGCGGCAGCCTGGTCGAGGAGGACGAGGAGCTTGCCGTCGCGCTGCGTTTCGACCGGCCGGTGCCGGAGAACGCCATGCCGCTGGTGCGTTACCGGCCCGGCAAGATCGGCGATTCGGCCAGCTATCGCACCCGGTATGGCGAACTGTCCGACGCGGGCACGTACACCGTGGAGGTGCCTGCGAATATGAGCACGCGCGGCGAGATCTGTTTCCAGCCGGGCTTGATGGTGGACGCGCTGATCATGTACGAGCCCTGGGTCTGCCTGCCGCTGGACTCGGCAAGCAGCGAGTGAATGGATGGCGCGCCAGGCTCCGGAGTGATCGCGCCTGAATGAGGTTCAGGCGTACGAGCGCAGTGCGGCGGGCGCCGTTGCAATCGTGCCGCGCACGCCATTGCGCCCGCTGCGTTTGACGGCGTAGAGTTGCTCGTCGGCGGCTGCGATCAGCGCTTCGAAGCTTGCCGGTGGATCGGGATGCAGTGCCGGCACGCAGGCAACGCCAAAGCTCGCGGTCGCGCGGACGAAGGTGCTGTTTCCCAAGGGGGTGGAAGCGTTGGCAAATGCCTGGCGAATCCGTTCGGCCAGTCCATGCGCTCCGGCCAGGTCGGTCTGGGGCAGCACGATCAGGAATTCCTCGCCGCCATAGCGGATGACGCTGTCGACCGCCTCGCGCACCATCGACTGCAGCAAGCCGGCGAATTGGCTGAGTACCTGGTCGCCGGCCGCATGTCCGTGGGTGTCGTTGACGCGCTTGAAGTGATCGATATCGCACAGGATCACCGACAAGGCGCTGCCGTAGCGGCGCGTGCGCGCCAACTCGGCCTCCAGCAAGCCGCTTTCCAGGACCCGGCGATTCTGGCAGCCGGTCAAAGGGTCGCGGTCGGCCAGGTCCTGGAGCAGGATCGCGGAGCGAAATTGCTCGCGCTGCGCAAGATGGAAACGGCGCGCCGCGATCGTGCCCAGGGTATTGGCGAGAATCAGCAGCAAGACCAGCGCTACCAGGTCGTCGGTGTGCAATGCGCCCTGCACCAGCAGCATCGCCGCGAATGCCACACTGGCGCCGACAGCGATTGCGACGGCATGGATAAAGCGGTTGGGGAAGATGACATACACCGCCATCAGCATCAGCGCGAGCGACATCAGATTCCAGGCCATGGCGCCGGGCTGGTACCAGCACAGCACCGGGAAGGCGCCGAGTCCCGCAACGAGCACACAGCAGGTGGCCCGGATGGAGACCGTCGCGGAATCGGGATGGCGGGAAATGGCAAGGCAGGCGCCGGATGCGACCAACGCAACGACGATGCGCAGGGCAACCAAGGTCCAGGCAGTGGCGGTGGAACCCAGGGTGGCAAGATCGGTGAGGCCGAAGGCGACATAAAAAACGGCTGAAAACACCAGGCTCGCTTTTAACTGGGCATTACGTTCAGGTAAAAAATGACGAATGAAGCGGTCTTCAATTTCCCGCTCCGCAAATTCAGCGCGTTGGCGGTCGATGGGCAGGCAACGCGTAGACAGGTGTTGGGTAGACACGGCAACTTTCGGCAGTTGGACGCGATGCGGCGAGCGCACCTGCACATGCAGGCGCGTCCGGCATCATCAGCCACCATTTTAGCGCAAGCGGCCGGTGGTGTTGCCATTTTGAAATCAGTGGTTGGCGATCGCCCTGGTCCATGCACAGGGGGCACGGCACTGAAGCTCAGTGCTTGCCTTTCGCATCCTTCCCGATCTCGCGCCAGTCGCCCTCGTTGACCTCGACGTCGAATTTTTTCGCCGCCGCGCGGATGCGGGTCCATGCCGCGTCCCGCTCCGCATCCGTCACGTCTTCCACCTGATTGAAGCGGGCAATGGCGTTGCGCACGTGCTTGGCGTCTTCCAGCGGTTCCTTGCGTTGTTTGGGGAAAGCAAAGTGTTGGGTGGAGATGTCGTCCCGGTCTGCCTGATCCAGTTTGCTCATGCGGCGCTGCTCGATAAAGCTTGTCGTGGCTGGATCGGTCATTCTGCGCTTTCATGCGCCGCCGCGGCGCACGGCCGGGCCTCCGCTTCCGATGCTTAAGTACTCACCCGTGAATAAATGTGTTTTTGGCTGCCAGAGCCGGCGCGTTGCTGCGTCGGCTCGTGCTTGCAGTGCTCGCACTGCGGCGCGCTCGCCGCCTTGCACCGCATCCGGCTCTGTTTGCCAAAATTCACATTTATTTCCGGTCGAGTACTTAGCGTGCGACGCGTCCGCGCGCGCGCGTTGAGAATCCGTGTATGCCAGCCAATCTCACGCCAATGACATGAAAGGAACAGGATGAACCGCTTCAAGGAAAAAACCGTACTCGTTACAGGTGCCGCGTCCGGCATTGGCCTGGCGGTTGCGCGCCGGTTCCTCGACGAAGGCGCTTGTGTCGTGATGCTCGATATCGACGCAGCCGGCCTCGAAAAAGCCACGGCCGAACTTCCGCAAGACCGTGTGCTCGTGCAGGTCGGCGACACCGCCCAACAGGAAACGGCGGCGGCCGCGGTCAAGGCGGCGCTCGACCGCTTTGGCGGGCTGCATGTCCTGATCAACAACGCCGGCGTGGCAACCGAGGGCGACATCCTGCAGACCAGCGAGGAAGACTTCGCGCACGTCATGGCGGTGAATGTGACCGGTTACTTCCACATGGCCAAGGCGGCGATGCCCGAACTCGTGAAAGTGCAGGGATCGATCGTCATGACCTCGTCCGTCTCGGGCTTGGGAGGCGACTGGAATACCTTCGCCTATAACACCTCGAAGGGCGCGGTCAGCAACATGGTGCGCGCGATGGCGCTGGACGCGGGCAAGGACGGCGTGCGGGTGAACGCCGTCAATCCCAGCCTGACGAAAACCGGCATGACCGAGGAGATGCTCGAGGATGCCGAACTGGTCGCCAAGTTCAAGGAACGCATGCCGCTCGGCGCGCCCGAGGACCCGGACGGCATCGCCGCGGCGGTGGCCTTCCTGGCCAGCGAGGACGCACGTCTTATCACGGGCGTCAATTTGCCGGTCGATGCGGGCTTGCGGGCTTCGAACGGACAGCCGCCAATGTAGGCATCGATTCCGGCCGAGGAAAAAACACGGGGCGCGACCGGAGCGGGCATGGCGTCTTCAACCAGCCAGGCCCAGTTCCGTCGTGACCTGCTGGCGCAACAGGTATTTCTGGATCTTCCCCGTGACCGTCATCGGAAAGCTGGTCACGAAACGGATATGGCGCGGGATTTTATAGTGCGCGATCTGCCCTTTGCAGAAGTCGCGGATCTCGTCTTGCGTCGCTTCCATACCGGGACGCAGGACGATACAGGCGCATAACTCTTCCCCGTATTTCGCATCCGGCACGCCGACGCATTGCACGTCGAGGATTTTCGGATGGCGGTACAAAAATTCCTCGATCTCGCGCGGATAGATGTTTTCGCCGCCGCGAATGACCATGTCCTTGGCGCGGCCGACGATCGTGGCAAAACCCTGTTCGTCGATCACGGCCAGGTCGCCGGTATGCATCCAGCGCGCGGCGTCGATCGTTTCGCGGGTTTTCTCTTCGTCGCCCCAATACCCGAGCATGACCGAATAACCGCGCGTGAGCAATTCGCCTTTCACGCCGCGCGGGACGATGCGTCCGTTGGCGTCGACGATCTTCACTTCCAGGTGCGGATGGACGCGCCCGATGGTGGATACGCGCAGCGGTACCGGATCGTCGACCGAGCTCTGGAAACTGACCGGCGAGGTTTCCGTCATGCCGTAGGCGATCGTGATTTCCCCGAGATGCATCTTGCTGATCACGCGGCCCATGACTTCGGCCGGGCAGGGCGATCCGGCCATGATCCCGGTGCGCAGCGTCGATAAATCGTAATGGGCGAAATCGGGATGGTCGAGCAAGGTGATGAACATGGTCGGCACGCCGTGCAAGGCGGTGCAGCGTTCGGCCTGCACCGTCTCGAGTACCGCTTTCGGCTCGAAGCTTTCGCCGGGAAAGACCATGGTGGCGCCATGCGTGACGCAGGCCAGGTTTCCCAGCACCATGCCGAAGCAGTGATACAGCGGCACCGGAATGCACAGCCGGTCGCGGCTGGTAAGGCGCATCGCTTCGCCGACAAAGAAGCCGTTGTTCAGGATATTGTGGTGGGTCAGCGTTGCCCCTTTCGGCGCGCCGGTGGTGCCCGAAGTGAACTGGATATTCACGGGCTCGTCGAATTGCAGGGCCGCTTCGATGTCGGCCAATTGCGTCAAGCGTGGATCGCCCGCCGGCACCGGCACCTCGTCGAAATTGTGCATGCCCGGCGTTTTTTCCGCGCCCAGCCGGATCACGTGGCGCAAATGCGGCAGGCGCGCCGATGCCAATTGGCCGGGGGTGGCGGTGCGGATCTCGGGCACGACGTCGTGCAGGATCGCGAGGTAATCGCTCGATTTAAATGCGGGCGCAAGAATCAGGGCCGCGCATTCCACCTTGTCGAGCACGTATTCGAGTTCGGAGCGGCGGTAGGCCGGATTGATATTCACCATGACCAGGCCGGCGCGCGCGGTGGCAAATTGCACCAGCACCCATTCGGCGCAATTTTGCGACCAGATGCCGACCCGGTCGCCCGGGCGCAGGCCCAGGGCCAGCAGCCCGGCCGCCAGCCGGCTCACGCGCGCATCGAATTCGGTGTAGGTCCAGCGCACGTCCTGGTGCGGCACGACCAGCGCTTCGTTGGCGCCATGTTCCCTGGCGATGCGCGCCAGGAAAGGGCCGATGGTTTCGCCGATGAGGGGAAGGTCGTGGGCGCCATGCACGTAGCTCGGGCGTTGAGTCATCATGTCTCCGTATCGTTGTTATGATCAGTGCTATTTATACTCAATTCTCGGCACGCATGCGCGCGCTATTGCGATGATCACTCTCTACCACTGCATGAGCGCCCGCTCGTTCCGCCCCTTGTGGATGCTGGAAGAACTGGGCGAGCCTTACACATTGAAGATGCTGCCGTTTCCGCCGCGCGCATTCGACAAGGCGTATCTGGCGCTCAATCCGCTGGGCACCGTTCCGGCACTGGTCGATGGCGACATCCGGATGACGGAGTCGGCGGCGATCTGCCAGTATCTGGCCGCGCGCGCGGGTTCGAGCATGAACGTCGAGCCGCACGAAGCGGGCTATGCGGCCTATCTGAACTTCCTGCACTTCGGCGAAGCGACGCTGACTTTCCCGCAGACGCTGGTGCTGCGCTATACCCATTTCGAATCCGCGCAGCGCCGCTCGCCGCAGGTGGCCGAGGATTATGCGAAGTGGTTCCTGGCGCGGCTGCGCACCCTGGAGCCGCTCCTGGCGCAGCACGCATTCCTGGCCGCCGACCGCTTCACGGCCGCCGACGTCTCGGTCGGCTATGCGCTGTTATTGGCGCAGCACCTGGGGCTGGACGCGCGCTTCACGCCGGAAGTGGCGCGCTATTGGGAGCGCCTGCGCATGCGCGACGCTTACCGGGCTGCCCTGGCGGCGCAGGAACGCGCGGCGCTGGCGCAAGGAATTTCAACGCTGCCCGCGCCGGATCTCCGGCCCTTTGCCTAGCCGGTGCATGCCGGCGGCGATCCAGACCACGGCGCCCAGGATCGAGAGCGGCGTCAGGAACAGCAGCGGCACGGCCAGCTGGGGCCGCGCCGCTGCGATCCAGGCGCAGCCGGCGTTCACGGCAACGGGCAGCAGCAGGCGCGCCGCCGCGTAGCGGTTGACCTGCGCCGCTGCGGGCGCGGTACCGTAATCGACGAAGTTCAGCAGCGTGCGATTGCCTGCGAGGGCAAGCAGGATGCTGATTCCAAGCAGCAGCAATGCGATCGCCAAAAAGACGTCGGACATGGCGCCGGCTCCTGATCTCAGTCGGGTTGGCCGGTATCCGGCAAGGTCGACGCGCCGGCCAGCAAGGCCTGGCTGTAGGCGCCGAAATCGTCGAGACCGCGCTTGATGATGGTCACCAGCGCCGGCAGCGGCGCGGCCTGGTAATCCCATTCGGCGCGGCAGAATTCGCCGGTGCGTTTCAGGTCTTCGGCCAGGGTGGCGTCGATCCAGCCGTTGTCGGCCAGGATACTGATGACTTCGCGCTCGTTGAACGGCTCGCCCAGGTCGGCCATGGCGATCACGTAGTCGCCCATCTCGACCGCCGCTTCCCAGGCGCGGATCACGTTGAGCGTGGCCGCGTCCTGGCGCGTGAGGTCGCCGACAAAGGTGGTCGGGTCCTTCTCGTACTCTTCGCGGGCGCGGCGGCAGCAGCGCTCGATGGTGCCGGTCTTGCCGACCAATACGGTGTCATCCATCTGGTTCTCCTTCAGATCAGGAATAATAGGGCGGCGACCATCGTCGGCCCGAGCGCGCCGGCCAGCAGGCCGAGGGCGCCGATCGATTCGTCGTTGAAGCCGTCGCGCAGCAGGGCGACGCCGGCCGGATTCGGCGCGTTGGCGATCACGGTCAGGCCGCCGCCGGCCACGGCCCCGGCCACCAGCATGTATTTGGCCTGCTCCGACAGTCCCGCGATCAGCGAGCCGAGATAGGTCAATGCCGCATTGTCGGTGATTGCGGTAAGGCCGAGCGCGCCGAAGAACAGGCTGGTGGGCGCCAGGCTCGACACAATCGGCTGCAGCCACCATTGCTGCATTCCGCCCAGCACCACCAAGCCCGCCAGGAAAAAGCCGACCAGTAAGCCTTCCTTCAGGATCAAGGGATCCTGGTAACGCTGGTAAGCCTGGGTAAAGCCCAGGAACAACAGGAACAGGCCGAGGAAGAGCACCGGGTGGTGCGCCAGCAGCACCACGGCGGCGAGAAACAGCAGGTGGATGGCGGACACTTTCAACGGCACCGGCGCGCCGGCCGTGGCACTGGCGGGCGCCAGGTGCTGCTTGAGGAGCAGGGTGACGACGCTGGCGTTGATCAGCACGGCGACGGCGGCGCGCCAGCCGAACTGGGCCAGCATGTAGGCGCTGTCCCAGCCCCAGGTCGACGCCACCATCAGCACCGGCGGCGCGGCATACGCGGTGAGGGTGCCGCCGATCGAGACGTTCACGAACAGCACGCCGAGGGCACCGTATTTCAGCGGTTCCGGAATACCGGGGCGAAACACCTGGGGCGCGAGCATCAGGGCGGCGAGCGTCATCGCGGCCGGCTCCGTGATCAGGGAGCCGGCCAGCGGCACCAGGGCCAGTCCCAGCCAGGCGAGCGCGACCTCGGTGCGGACCGGCACCAGCCGCGCCAGCGTGCCCAGCAGCGTGCGCACGGCGTCGAGCACCGGACGCGAGGCGGCAATCACCATGACCACGAAGACGAATAAAGGTTCGGTGTACTGGCGCGATTCGGCGTAATCGACGGCCGCGCCGGGGCCATTGATGAAGGCCATCGCCAGCACCAGGATGAAGGCCCAGAAGCCGAACACGACCTCGACTTCGCCGAGCAGGTGGAGCAGGCCCTCGTGGCGCGGATGGCGGTCGGCCAGGATTTCAAATCCCTTGGCGGCGAAGGTGTGGATCAGGGCGCAGGCAAACAGGACCGCGCCAACCAACTGGATGGTGGTCATGCTTGGCGACCGTCGAAGGAATGAGCATTCATTGTTCTGAAATTATTGAACGAAAGCCTATTATTTCATTTTTTGATACGGACCGGATGGCGTGTCGCGTGCAGCTCGCCATTGTCGTTCTGCAAACGAGGTATAATCGTCCGAGGGTGATCGTACCGCCAGGTACGACAGGATGCGCGATGGTCGGGCCGCCACGCGGTTATCCTTACGCCTGTCGCCATGCTCCTGCCCTTGTTGTCGCCCCCCGCCGCCCTGTTCTTTCCCCTCGTTCCCGATTCTTCGTGACGCCGCATCGCTCGCTTTGTCGGCCGGCGACAGCCTGTGCCTGTTCACGGAATTTTTACCAGGAGAAGAAAAGTGCGCATCGAAAAAAAACTCTCTAAAACGTTCAAGCAATTCGCCGAATCTGGCAAGGCGGGAGGCATCGTGCTCATCGTCTGCACCGTCATCTCGCTGCTGCTCGCCAATTCGCCGCTGGGTGTAGGGTATCTCGGTTTCTGGCACCAGTACGTGGCCGGCCTGTCCATCGAGCACTGGATCAACGATGCCCTGATGGCGGTGTTTTTCCTGCTGATCGGCCTGGAGCTCGAGCGCGAGCTGCACAACGGCGAATTGTCCGATCTGAGAAACGCCATGCTGCCGATCCTGGCCGCCGCCGGCGGCATCGCGGTGCCGGCGCTGATCCATTTCGTGTTCAATGGCGGAACCGCCACCCAGGCCGGCATCGGCATCCCGATGGCGACCGACATCGCGTTCGCGCTCGGGGTGCTGGCGCTGCTTGGTAGCCGGGTTCCTGCATCGCTGAAGATCTTCCTGACCGCGCTGGCGGTGATGGACGACCTGGGCGCAATCATCGTGATCGCCGTGTTCTATACGGCCGAATTCTCATTGCTGTACCTGGTGGGCGCACTGGCCGTCTTTGCAGCCTTGTTTGCCATGAACAAGCTGCTGCGCATCATGTCGCTCTGGCCTTATCTGCTGGGCGGTGCACTGATGTGGTTCCTGATGCTCAAGTCCGGCGTGCACGCGACCATCGCCGGCGTGCTGCTGGCCTTCGCGATCCCCTACTCGAGCGTCGAGGACGATGCGACTTCGCCCTCGCACCGGCTCGAGCATCTGCTGCACAAGCCGGTCGCCTTCCTGATCCTGCCGGTGTTCGCGCTTGCCAACACGGGTATCGTCATCGGCGCCGGCTGGACCGGCGACCTGATGTCGGCGAACAGCCTCGGCATCCTGCTGGGACTGGTCGCGGGCAAGCCCATCGGTATTTTCCTGTTCAGCTTTGGCGCGGTCCTGCTCGGGATCTGCCGCCTGCCGCTCGATCTTGCATGGCGCCATATCCTGGGCGCCGGCCTGCTTGGCGGGATCGGCTTCACCATGTCGATCTTTATCACCAACCTGGCCTACGCCGGCCAGGCGGATCTGATCAATGCGTCGAAGATGGCGATTTTATTGGGATCGTTCGTGGCGGGTCTGTTCGGCTTTATCTGGCTCAAGTTTCTGGGCGCGCCACTGGCATCGGATCCGGATACCGACAGTATGGACTTCGAGGATACGCCGCCCCATCCTCGTAGTCCGCGTGGCGCAAGCGCACAAGCGCCAGGTCGGCGGGAAAGTCGAGCGCTTGTTCCGCGCGCGCCAGCGCCAGGTCGGCGTGACGCCGCGCCACCAGCGCCAGCTGTGGATGGCCGCAGCGGGTCAGTTCGCCCAGCACGCGCTGGACACGCAGCGCCACTTCGATGAGGCTGGCGCCGTCGCGCGCGATCGCCGGGAACACGTCGGCGAACATGTCGTCGAGCGACAGGGGGGGTACCTCGATGCGGTCATAGGTCGGCGCCGCCGGCTCGCCGGGACGCACCCAGTCCGCGAACAGGCGTTGCAAGGAGCCGAGTATGCCGATTGCCGTGCCCGGATCGTTGATCCCGGGCGAGAGCGCACGGGAACCGATTTCGGCCAGGACCACGAGGCCGAAACGCGGGTCGTCGTCGAAGCGCCGCAGCGGTCCGACGGTAAGGGCGGCGCGCAGCAGCGCCGGGTCGACCGGCCCGCTCTCGACGGTGTCCGGCAGCACATAGCCTAGCGGGCGCGTCGGCACGACCATCGCGCCCGGCGCCACGGCCAGGGTGATGCGTACCTTGTTGCGCTCGGCGAGGCGCTGCAGTTCCGCGATGTCCACACGCTCCAGATAGCCGCTCGTCTTGCCATGGAAGGCGAGGCCGCAGGGCGGGCCGTATGCGGCCATGCCGCCCAGGCAGGGCGCATGGCGTCGCCGCGACATGGCGGCGGCCGTCGCTTGCTCGACCTTGTCGATGACGGCGCCCAACCGGCCCAGGCGGGCGATGCTGTCGACCCAGCGCACGAAGACCAGCACGACGATGAGCAGCGTCAGCACCGTCAGCACGAACAGGGTGAAACGCCCGGCTTTTCCGAAGTAATCGTTGGTCGTCGCGCTCAGCGCCACGATGGCGAAAATGAAGGCGCCGACGAAGATCGACAATGCGTTCTGGGAGACGTCGTCGGCGACCACCAGCGGAAAGGCGCGCGCAGTCGCCGACTGGCCGGTCGACGCATACGCCGCGACCATCGATGCCACGGCGAAGGTGGCGACGCCGAGCATGCTGGCCGCGATGATTTTGAGCAGGTCGACGATCGAGCCCTGGGCGATTTCGGGTACCTTCCAGTCGATGGGAACGGCATCGGCGAGGTGCGCCAGCAGCACGCCGGCAACCGACAGCACGCAGGCGATGACCGGCTTGATCCACAAGCGCTCGCGGTAGCGCCGCAACAGAAACTGCAGTCGGTCGGGTAGATGCATGTAGCTGTCGCTTTCGTTGGTCGCGCCGGGATTGGCGATGTCCGAGCTTAGCCCTGCGCATGCCTGCAGTCGGTTCGCTGGGGAACCATCCCGCGGCGCCGGCCACGGCTGCTTGCTAATGCGGCAAAGCGGCGCCGCAGTCCTTGCAGAATCGCGCGTCGGCGTCGTGTCCGGCGCTGCCGCATTGCGCGCAGACGCAAGACAGGTTGCTGCGCTTGGGCGTATGCCGGCGCGCCGTCATTTCGGCGGTGACAATACCTGTCGGCACCGCCAGGATTCCCCAGCCCAGCAGCATCATGAATGAGGCGATGGCCTTGCCGAGCGCGGTCTGTGGCGTGATGTCGCCATAGCCCACCGTGGTCATGGTGACGATGGCCCAGTACATCGCGGTGGGAATGCTGGTATAGCCGTGCTCCGGCCCTTCGGCGACGTACATCACCGTGCCGAGGATGAGCACGGCCATGAGGACGACTGAAATAAAGACCATGATCTTGCGCCGGCTGGCGGCGAGCGCCTCGCCCAGCATGGTGTATTCCTCGATATAGAGCGTGAGCTTGAAAATCCGGAATACGCGCAGCAGGCGCAGGATCCGGATATCGAGCAGCGCCTCGCTTCCCGGCACCAGCAGCGACACATAAGTGGGCAGGACCGAGAGCAGGTCGATCAGGCCGTAGAAGCTTAGCGCATAGCGCCATGGATGCTTGACGGTCGCCAGCCGGGCCGCGTACTCGGCGCTGAAGAGCAGCGTGAAGAACCACTCGCAGCTGTGCATCAGGCCGGCGTGGCGCGCGCTGACGGCGGGGACGCTGTCGAGGACGACAACGAGGATGCTGAGCATGATCGCCAGTACCAGGCCGATGTCGAAGACGCGTCCGGCGCGCGTATCGATGCCGAAGATGATGGCATGGATGCGCGCACGCCATCCCCCGGGTGGGCCGCCGTATTCGACCGGGTGAAAGGCATCGCGCTGGGGCAGTGGTGGACTCATGGGCAGGGCCGTTTATGCATCGCGGCGCAGGAAGGAGGCGCCCGCGTGGATCAGGTCAGACATTGTATTTAATGCATTCATATTTGTGCAAATACATTTTATTTGTTACAATTCCTTGAACCGCATTAAAAGTTTTTTTGCTTGGCGCGAGTGCGCGGGCCTGCCGCCACCTCGCCATGCATGCCCTCCAGTATCGCATCGGAGGGCTTCCGCCCAGCGTCCGCTTTGCGCGGCACAGTCCATTCCAGAGGGCCCGGCGCGCGCCCGTATCCGCGGCGCCTGCTCGGTCGTTCTTTTTCATTCGAGGGAGACAAGCGATGCGTTATGTCATCCTTGGAAACGATTTGACAACCTGGGTCATCGCATTGGCGATCGGGTCGGCAGTCTGCATCCTGCTCTATCTGGCCAGGAAGCTCGTGGTTCACCGCCTGGCCTCGTTTGCGGCGACGACAACGACCTGTCTCGACGACATCGCTGCAGAGGTTTTGGCGGCCACGCACCCGCTGTTGTTTGGTTTGATGGGGGTGTATGCCGGAGCGCGTTCGCTGATACTGTCCGAAGCCCTGGTGACGCTGTTGTCGCGCCTGGCGATTGCAGCCTGCCTGCTTCAGGTGGCGCGCTGGGGCGATGTGGGTGTTCGTGCCTGGCTGCATTATTACCGCATGCGGCGCAGCGGCCAGGATGCGGCGAGCACCACGTCGACCGCGGCGCTCGGCTTCGTGGTGCGCACCGTGATCTGGCTGGTCGTTATCCTGATGATCCTGGATAATTTTGGGGTCAACATCACCACCCTGGTCGCCAGCCTGGGCATCGGCGGCATCGCCGTTGCACTGGCGCTGCAAAATATTCTCGGCGACCTGTTTTCATCCTTGTCGATCGTGCTCGACAAGCCGTTCGAGGTGGGCGACTTCATCACGGTCGACGACATCTCGGGAACGGTCGAGTTCGTAGGCTTGAAGACCACGCGCATTCGCGGGCTCGGCGGCGAGCAAGTCATTTTTTCCAACAGCGACCTGCTCAAGAGCCGGATCCGCAATCTGAAACGGATGCAGACGCGGCGCATCGTGTTCAGTATCGGCGTCACCTACGACACAAGCAAGCGGCAGCTAGCGGCCATTCCTGACATACTGCGCGCTATCGTGCAGGCCCAGCCGGAGGTCGACTTCGACCGCGCCCATTTCAAGTCGTTCGGGCCTTCCTCGCTCGATTTCGAAACCGTCTATATCGTGAAAACGCCTTCCTACGGCACTTACATGGATATCCAGCAGGCAATCAACCTGGCCCTGTTCGAACGCTTTGCAAGCGAAGGCATCGCATTCGCCTATCCGACGCAGACCCTGTACCTGTCGCGGGCGAACCAGCGCGCGAGTGCGGAATAAGGAATCACATGCAAATGTTCTTTTCGGCGGGATTCATCGTACTGATTGTGTTGTGGGGGATATTCGCCCCTGATCACATGGGGACGGTCTTCGATGCCCTGCTTGCCATGCTCACGCGTAACTTCGGTTGGCTCTACCTGTGGGTGGTGCTGTCGATGGTGGCATTTGCCGCCTTCGCCGCGTTCAGCCGCTATGGCAACCTGAAGCTCGGCGCGGAAGATGACGAACCCGAATTCGGTCTGGGCAGCTGGTTTGCCATGCTCTTTGCCGCCGGCATGGGGATTGGCCTGGTGTTCTGGGGTGTCGCCGAACCGTTGTCGCATTACGGCACGGCGCCGCCAGGCACGGTGCCTAATACGCCGGAGGCGGCGAATGCCGCCATGCGTTATGTATTCTTCCATTGGGGCATTCATCCCTGGGCCGTCTACAGCGTGGTCGCGCTGGCGATCGCGTTCTTCCAGTACCGTCGCGGCGGCAGCCCCCTGATCAGCACCGTCACGAGCGCCTTGCCATGGCGCGGGGTGCGGGCGCTGTCCGGACTGTTCAACGGGCTGGCCGTGGTCGCCACCGCGTTCGGCGTGGCCGCCTCGCTCGGCGTGGGCGCACTCCAGATCAACAGCGGCCTGCACGCCGTGTTCGGACTGGGCGTGAGCGAAGCGGCCCAGGTCACGATCATTGTCCTGACCGCCATGGTGTTCATCGCCTCGGCCGTGACCGGCGTGGAGAAGGGCATCCGGTACCTGTCGAATTTCAACATGGGGCTGGCGGCCCTGCTGGCGCTGACCGTTTTCCTGCTCGGCCCGACGGTGGCGATCATCGATACCCTGTCGAATACCCTGGGCAGCTACCTGAGCGAATTTATGCGCATGAGCCTGCGCGCAACGCCGTTTCGCGACAGCAGCTGGGTTGGCAGCTGGACGATCTTCTATTGGGCCTGGTGGATTTCCTGGTCGCCCTTCGTCGGCTTGTTCATTGCCCGTGTTTCGCGCGGACGCACAATCCGCGAGTTCATTCTCGGGACCGTGCTGGCGCCCTCGCTGGCCGCCTTCCTGTGGTTCTCGATTTTCGGAGGTACCGCCCTGTACATGGAAATCTGGCAGCATGTGCCGCTGGCGGCGGCGGTCAAGGCCGACGTGGCCACCGGCCTGTTCGCGATGTTCGACGCGATGCCCTTCGGGCCGGCGATGTCGGTGCTGGCAACCGTGCTGGTGTTCGTGTTCTTCGTGACCTCGGGCGACTCGGCCGTGCTGGTGCTGGGCATGATGAGCAGCGGCGGCAATCCCGACCCGTCGCGGCGCATCAAGACCATCTGGGGCGTGCTGGTGGCGGGCATCGCGGTGAGCCTGCTGCTGGCCGGCGGCCTGAAGGCGGTGCAGACCGCGACCATCCTGTTCGCCTTGCCGTTTGCCCTGGTGATCGTGCTGATGATGATCTCGCTGGCGCGCGGCCTGCGCGAGGACTGGCTGGCCGAGGCGCGGCGCGAGCGCGAGCTGCGGCGGCGGGTGCGCGAGATGATGCTCAAGGAGACTACGCGCCATGAACGCACCTGATCAACAGCCTCCTTCCCACTCGCTGCGCGCGGCCATCGCGCACCGCTTCAGCCTGCTCGACGACAAGGCCGACGATGCCGAGATCGACCGCGGCATTCGGGCCGGGGTCGAACTGCGCGGCGCCACCCCGTGGATCCTGATGCTGGCGATCCTGATCGCCTCGGTCGGCCTGAACATCAATTCGAACGCCGTGATCATCGGCGCCATGCTGGTGTCGCCGCTGATGGGGCCGATCGTCGGGCTCGGCTATGGCGTCGGCATCTTCGACTTTTTCCTGGTGCGCCGTTCGCTGGCCAACCTGGCGATCGCGGCGGCGATCAGCCTGCTCACGTCGACACTGTATTTCATGATCACGCCGCTCGACGAGGCGCAGTCCGAGCTGCTGGCGCGCACCACGCCCTCGCTCTGGGACGTGCTCATCGCACTGGCCGGCGGCCTGGCCGGCATCATCGGCTTGACGCGGCGCGAGAAATCGAACGTGATTCCCGGCGTGGCCATCGCCACCGCGCTGATGCCGCCCTTGTGCACGGCGGGCTACGGCCTGGCCAATGGCAACTGGGCGGTCTTCGGCGGCGCCTTCTACCTGTTCTCGATCAACTGCGTCTTCATCGCCTTCGCCGCCGTGGTCGTCATCGAATTCCTGCGCCTGCCGCACCGGAAATTCGTCGATCCGGTGCGCGAGCGCCGCGTCAAACGGGCACTGATCGCGATCGTGCTGGTCACCGGCCTGCCCAGCATCTACCTGGCGGTGCGCCTGGTCGACAATGAGGTATTCAGCAGCCGCGCCCGCGATTTCGTGCGCACCGAGTTCAAGGCTGCCCGGGTCCACGTACTCGAGACGCGCCTGACGCCGCGCACGCGCGAGATCGAGGTCACCCTGATCGGCCGCCGCCTGCCCGCCGAAGCGATCCGCGCCATCGAGACGCGGCTGGCCCTCGCCGGGCTGCAAGGCGCACGGCTGGCGGTGCACCAGGCCCAGGCCGAGGACACCAACAAAATCGACGTCGGCAGCCTGAAGGCCGATATCCTGGCTGACATCGTCCGCAACAACCAGCAGCTCGTCGACGACAAGGAGGCCACCATCGCCGCGCTGCGGGAGCAGGCGGCGAACCGGCAGGGGTGGGTGCAGCAAGCCGACGCCGTGACGCGCGAGTTCGAAGCCCAGTATCCGCAGTGCGGCAACGTGCTGCTCGGCATGGCCGCGACCGGGCAGGGAGCGGGGTTGATTCCCTTCCTTAGCGCCGATTGCCGCAGGCTGCCCAGGGCCGCCGAGCTGGCCCGGATCAACGACTGGCTGAAGGTGCGCATGACAAACCCGGAATCGAAGCTGGTGCTGGTGGCGGCGCGGGGAAAGATCGTGCGCCGCCCGCCCCGCGCTCCTGCCAGCGCCCAGACGACCAGTTCGCCCTAGAAGAGCACCATGAAAACAACACACGACTGGCGCGGCCGAATGCGCGGCGAGCTGTCCGACTGGCAGCGCTGGTGGGCGCGCACGCTGGTCGTTTCGCTGGCCGGCGCGGCCGGGCTGACCGTGGTCGGCTTCACCTGGCTGTCCGAGCGCGCGTTCGGATTGTTCGAGGATGTGCGCGGCCTGGCCTGGTGGAGTTCGCTGATCTGGACGCCGCTCTGCACCGCCGCCATCGTCTGGCTGACGCGCCGCTTCGCGCCGGGCGCGGCGGGGTCCGGCATTCCCCAGGTCATGGCGGCGCTCGATCCGGCGCTCGCGCCGCAACAGCGTGGCCTGTTCGTCTCGCTGCGCCTGAGTATCGCCAAGATCGCGCTGACCGCCGGCGGCCTGCTGGCCGGCTTGTCCCTCGGGCGCGAGGGCCCGTCGGTCCAGATTGCGGCCGGGATCATGCTGCAGGCAAGGCGCTGGCTGCCGGCACGCTCGCCGGTGACGGTCCACGGCTTGCTGGTGGCGGGCGGCGCGGCGGGTATCGCGGCGGCGTTCAATACCCCGCTGGCGGGCGTCATGTTCGCCATCGAAGAGCTGGCGCGCTCGCCCGAGCAGCGCAGCAGCGGCCTGATCATCGCGGCCATCGTCCTGGGCGGCGTGATCGCCGTCTCGGTGCATGGAAACGCGACCTATTTCGGTGTCGTCCACACCGGCGATATCGGCCTGGCGCTGCTCCTGCCCGGCATGGCCGTGGCGCTGTGCAGCGGGCTGGCCGGCGGCCTGTTTTCGCGGCTGTTGATCGTGTCGCTGGCGGGGCAGGGACGCGACTGGCTGAGCCGCCTGCGGGCGCGCTATCCTGTGCGCTTCGGGGCCGTCTGCGGCGCCGGCGTGGCCGTGATCGGCGTCGTCACCGCCGGCATGACCTTCGGTTCCGGCTATGGGCCGACCAGGGGCATGATCGAGGGAGTGGCAACCATGCCGATGATGTATGCGTTCTTCAAGTTCGTGGCCACCTGGCTCAGTGCCTGGTCCGGCGTTCCCGCCGGGATTTTCGCGCCCTCGCTGGCCATCGGCGCGGCACTCGGCAACGATGTGGCGCTGGCATTCTATGGTGCGCAAGTGCCGGCATTGATCGCGCTGGGCATGGTCGGCTTCCTGGCGGCGGCCACGCAGGCGCCGTTGACGGCCTTCATCATCGTCATGGAAATGGTCGATGGCCACGCGATGGTGCTCAGCCTGATGGCCTGCGCCCTGGTCGCCAGTACGCTGTCGCGCATCATCAGTCCACCGCTTTACCCGACGCTGGCGCGGATGCAGCTTGCCCGGGCGCAGCCGCCGGCGATTGTGCAAGCACAAAGTTAAATACTGTGTTTTCAAACTATACACATCTTGCCAAAAGGTGAATGACGGAGTACTGTACATCCATACAGTATTTTTGCATTTGCCTGATCATGTCTCTATCACCACACATTAGCGCGCCACAAGATTTGCACCCTTCGCTGTGGCGCGCCTCGCAGCTGGCCCACGCCAATACCCGCTGCGTCGACACCGGTCACCCCACCTTGTCCAGGCAATTGCCGGGCGGCGGCTGGCCGACCGGCACCCTGGTCGATCTGCTCGTGCAGCAGCCCGGTATCGGCGAAATGCGCCTGCTGCGCCCGGCGCTGGCGGCCGCCGCCGGGCGCCGCATCGTGCTGCTCCAGCCGCCCCATCCGCCGCAGGCGCTGGCCCTGGCCGCGCTCGGCGTGCCGCCCTCGCAACTGATCTGGCTGAAGGCAGGGCGCGGGGCGGACGCGCTGTGGGCGGCCGAGCAGGTGCTGCGCAGCGGCAGTTGCGGCGCGCTGCTGTTCTGGACCAACCATGCGCGCGGCGAAAGCCTGCGCCGCCTGCACCTGGCGGCCCAATGCGGTGAAACCCTGTTCTTCATGATGCGTCCGCTGGCGAGCGCCCAGGATTCCTCGCCGGCGCCGCTGCGCCTGTCGCTGCGGCCCGCCGCCGGCGGGCTCGACATCGGATTCATCAAACGCCGGGGACCCCAGCGCGACGCGCCGCTGTTCCTGCCACTCACTCCTTCTTTGCTCCAACGCCATGCGCCTGTGGATCGGCCTGTATTTGCCCCAGTTACCGCTCGAGGTCTTCAGCCCGAACTGGTCAACTGACCTGGGCTGGGTCGTGCTCGAGCAGGAGCGGGTACTGGCCGCTTCGCCCCTGGCGCGCGCCGCCGGGGTCCAGCTCGGCATGCGCCGCGGCGGCGTGCTGATGCTCATGCCGGAGGCGCGCATCGTCGAGCGTTCGCTGGAACGCGAGGCCGAGGCCTTGCACGCGGTGGCGATGGCGCTGCTGCAGTACACGCCGCAAGTGGCGCAGGCCGAGGAATCGACCTTATTGATCGACATCGGCGCCAGCCTGCGCCTGTTCGGCGGCATCCGTGCCCTGTGCCGGCGCGTGCGCGCCAGCCTGCGCGCGCTCGGCTTTTCCCACCACCTCAGTTGCGCGCCCACCGCGCGCGGCAGCTGGATGCTGGCGCGCAAACGCGCCGGCCGGGTCTTGACCACCGCCTCGCTCACGCGCCGCCTCGACCGCCTGCCGAGCACGCTGGCGCCGCCGGCGCGCCCGTATGCCGCCTGGTTCGAAGGCATCGGCTGCTTCGACATCGGCGCCATGCGGCGCTTGCCGCGCCCCGGCCTGCAACGGCGCTGCGGCCGCGCGCTGCTCGATATGCTCGACGCCGCCTACGGCATGGCGCCCGAGCTGTTCGAATGGATCGCGGCGCCCACCGTGTTCCACGCGAAGATAGAACTGTTCGACCGCATCGAGAACGCCGAACAATGCCTGCAAGGCGCCGAGCGCCTGGTGCAGCAGCTGACCGGCTGGCTGTGCGCGCACCAGCTCGCGGTCGAACGCATCACGCTGCTGCTCGAACACGAGCGCGGCAAGGTGGCGCGTCCGCCGACCAGGGTCGAGATCGCGCTGGGCGAACCGACCTGGCGCGACGAGCACCTGATGCGCTTGTTCAAGGAACGCCTGGCGCAGGTGGTGCTGGAAGCCCCGGTCATCGGCCTCGCGCTCGACGCCCCGCAGTTGCAGCCGATGGCGCCGCCCAGCGAATCGCTGTTTCCCGATCCCGGCGGCAGCGAGGAAGACCGGGTGCGCATGCTCGAACTGCTGGTGGCGCGCCTGGGACCGGACAACGTCTTGCAAGCGCTGCCCCAGGCCGACTACCGGCCCGAGGTCGCCAACGCCTGGGTCCCGGTGCAGCAAAAGGTGCGCGAGTCGGTGCGCTGCGCGCAACTGCCGGCCGACGTGCACAGCCTGCCGCGTCCGACCTGGATCCTGGCCAAGCCGATCGCGCTCCTGATGCGCAACCACCGGCCGTTTTATGGATCGCCCTTGAGAATGGCCTCGACGCCGGAGCGCATCGAGGCCGGCTGGTGGAGCCAGGCACAGACGCGCGATTATTTCATCGCCGAAGGGCAGGATCACACGCTGTACTGGGTGTATCGCGAGCGGATCGTGGGGGCGGCCGAGGATGCCGATCCGCGCTGGTTCCTGCATGGCTTGTTCGGCTAGCCTGTGTGCCCCGCCGCGGAGGCACACAGGCAGCGCCGTGCCGCCGCTATCGTCCCGGCTGCGGTGTAGCCTGCGCGCGCACCGGCGGCGCCGCGCTTGCCGTCGCCGGATCGGTCACGACCAGCCTGCGCTGCACCTGCGTGGCATTTCCGGCCCGGTCCGTCACCTTCAGCTTGACCGTGACCGCGCCGGCCCGGCAGAAGGTATGGCGCAGGCTGACGTCGCCATTCCCGCGCCGCTCGCGCAGGCTGGGGCTGCCTTGCGGGCAGCCATCGTCGACGCTGGCGGCGGCCACGTGCGACTCGGCCACGGCGCTGTCGACGAAGTTGACGGTGAAGTCGAGCGTGCCGCCCAGCGCGACCGTGTCGTCGGCGGCGCCGCCGGCGATGGCGCCCAGTACCGGCGCGGCCGTTCCTGTCTTGCCGGGGCGTAGCAGCACCAGCCCGGCATTCGAATCGGCCACGATGGTGCCGTTGTCGTTGATCGCGTTTGCCGAGTACAGCACCAGCCCGGCGGGAGCCCGGTAGAGGCGGGTGTTCAGGTCGACCGGATTGGCGACGTCGGTCCAGAGCACGGCGCGCCGGCTGCGCGGGTCCTGGGCCGTGCGTTCGAGGTAGCCGACCATCTCATGCTGGTTGTTCAGGGCCTGCACCCTGGCGTCGAGCGCACCGGCCACGGGCAAGGGACGCATGCCGCGCGCGGACGACCAGATGAAGGGGCGGTAGAGGAAGGCCGGGTCGCCGTCCACGACCAGGTTGTTTCCCGTGACTTCGCCCAGGTCGTTGAGCGCGGTGACATGCTGCTCGCCGCTGTCCGCGCCGATGCGCACCATGCCTGTTTCGCGGCACCACAGGAAGCCGACGCCGCGTCCCTCCTTGTAGTAGGTGCCGAGCACCTGGCCGCCGGCGTTGATGTGGGTGGCGGTCGATTGCGAGCCGCCGAACTTGCCCAGGTCCGTGGCCTGGCCCGCCGCGTCCCACACCATGGCGCGGCTGTCCTGGTACAGGACTTCGGAATCTCCAACCGACACGCCACTGTCGTTGATGGCGCGCGCCGCCGACAGCCGCGCCGGCAGCGGCCCCAGGCTGGTCAGGGTGCCGTTTGGATCCCAGCGGTTGGCGCGGGTGAAGAAGGACTGCGGCTGTGCCCGCACCGCGCCGACCACCTGGTTGGCGTTATTGACTGCCAGCGCATCGGACAAGGTCGGGCCGGGCAGGGCGCGCATGCCGCGCGCCACGGTCCAGGAAAAGGCCCGGTAGTCGAGCAAGGCATCCTGCGACTGGCCCACCACGACGCCCTGGTTGTTCAAGCCTTGCACATAGGTGTAGGCGCCGCCCAATGAACCGAGCGTGTGCACGCGCTGGCCATCGAAAAAGCCGTTGAAGATCTCGGTCGCCGAGACCCAGGTGGCAAAAGCGGCCTGGCCGCGCTGGTTCAATACCGCCCTCCCTGTGTCCGGCCCGAGGTTGACGACGCTGTATTCGGCCGCGCGCGCCGCCGCAAGGGCGGGTCCACCAGCTGCATTGACGGGCGCCGCGTGTGCGCAGAAGGCCGCGACCGCGGGGAGCAGCAAGCCAGCCCACTGCGGGCGCGCTTTGGAGTTGAGCATGAATGACATAAGAACCTTTGATCGGTAAATGGAAGGGCAACAATGCAAAACTGTAGGCTCCGCTTCAGACGCCGATCTGATCTGTATCGAACCCAAGAGTGGAACTAAAATCCGCGTAAACGGTCACGCGCCTGGCGGCACGCCACAGGTTCTTGCACGCGGCGTCGATCCGGTGCACAGTAGTGCCGTCTTGAATGAAGAGAGAAGTCATGCTGACTGAACGCGTTGCATTCGAAGGGCCGCACGGCAACATCGCGGGCAAGCTGGATTTGCCGGACTCAATGCCACGCGCGTATGGCGTCTTCGCCCACTGCTTTACCTGTAGCAAGGATGTGCTGGCGGCGAACCGGATCGCGCAGGGACTGGCCGCGCATGGGGTGGCCATGTTGCGCTTCGATTTCGCGGGCCTGGGCGCGAGCGCCGGGGATTTTGGCGACACCAATTTTTCGTCGAACGTGGAAGACCTGGTCGCCGCCGCCGGCTTCCTGCGCGAGAAATTCGCCGCGCCGCGCCTGCTGGTGGGCCACAGCATGGGCGGCACGGCCGTGCTGGCGGCCGCGCACCGGATTCCCGAGTCGAGGGCGGTGGTGACGATCGCCTCGCCGAGCGACCCGCACTATGTCGTCAACGCCTTGCTGTCCGAGCACCTCGACACCCTCGCCGAACTGGGCCAGGCGCGCGTCAAACTGGCCGGGCGCGAGTTTCAGATCCGCCAGCAGTTCGTCGAGGATGCGACCCGGCATCGGCTGGCCGAGCGTATCTCGGATCTGGGCCGCGCATTGCTGGTGATGCATGCGCCGGGCGACGACACGGTCGACATCGCCAACGCGCTGAGGATTTTCGAGATGGCGCAGTATCCGAAGAGCTTCGTGTCGCTCGACGGGGTCGACCATCTGGTGACGGGCAGGGAGGACGCCGCGCAGGTGGCGGCGATGATCGCGGCGTGGAGTGGACGGTATATCTGAACAGGCCGATGAGGCCGGCATGGCCTTGACGCGGCCGACACGGTGCAAGCGTTCGCGTGGGCACTCGTGCCCACCCTACAAGGGCGCACCGTCAGCGCGACGCGAACTTACTCGTCGAACTCTTCCGCCAGATTCTTCCAGCCGCGGCTCTTGGCAAAGACCGTGAATTCTTCCGGCGCTTCAAGCACGATCAGCTTGCGGTCCTGCAGGCCCGGGTCGCTGTGGCCGAAGTCCGGCCCCTTGTAGCCGAGTGCGCGCAGGCGCTCGATGATCTGCTTGACGAGGACGCTGTCCTTGTACATGCCGCCGTCGAGGGTCCCGACGAAATCCACGTACACGTCGATAATCCCGTAGCCCTCGTCGAAAATGCGGATCGCCTTGACGTCGTGGGAACGGCCGGTGCTGTCGGTGGCCTTGAAGGGGCCGGACAGTTCAATGTCGGTATCGGTAGTCATGGCATGAAGCATACCACCGACCCGAAATGAACATGCTTACTTGAGCGCCTTGTAGATCGCTTCCAGCCGGTCCGGCGTGCCGCTGATCCGTTCCAGGCGCGGGTAGCGCAGGCCGCCGTGGTAGTCGAGCGAGATCGTGCGCAGGTTGTTGCCCTTCTTGACCAGCAAGTCGATCGGCGCCTTGGGGTCCTTGGCCGCCGCCTTCACGGCCGCCTTCAGCACTTCCGGCTTGAACACCTTGTTGTTCACGGCGACGATCGTCGTATTGCCAGCCAGGCCGGCGCGGAAGGCCGGGCCGTCCCACTGCACGTTGGCGACGCCGCCGTCGGCGCGCACCGCGAAGCCCAGCGAATAGCTGAAGTCACTCGACTTGCTGCGCTCCTCGCCGCTCTTGATGTAGTCGGTGGGGGTGTCGGTGTAGACCAGTTTCCAGCCGGCGCGCGTCAAGCCGTCGAGCGGGGCGCCCGGGCCGTGGCCGTCCAGGCGCGCACGCAGGAAGGGCGCCCAGTCGAATTTCTGCACGCGCGTCAGCGTCGCCACCACGTCCTCGAAGGTGTAGAACTCCGGCAGGTAGCTGCCGTTCTTGATACCGTAGAAGGCGCGCGCGAAATCGTCGAGCGAGCGCTTGTCGGCGGACAGTTCGCGGATCTTGGTGTCGACGTCGAGCCAGATCAGCGCGCCTTCCGAATAGTAGTCCTCGCCGCGCTGCCAGTTGCTCCAGCCGAGGGCGCGGCGCGCGATGATGATCGGGTCGTTCACCGTGTCCTGCATCGCGCGCCAGGCGCGGCCCTGCACGTTGTCGTAGCGCGCCGCGGTGGCCGCCAGCGCGTCGCGCGCGCCCGCTTGCGAGACCATCCCCGAACGCGCGCCCAGCACGCCGCCCCAGTACTGGGTCTGGCCTTCATACACCCACAGCAGGTTGTTTTGCAGCGGCGTGTTGAAGTTCGGGACGTCCTGGCCGGCGGGGCGGCGGAATTTGCCGTTCCACGAGTGCGTGTACTCGTGCGGCAGCAGGTCGCGGCCGGACTCGGTGCGCGCCCACTCGGTGAAGTAATTCGGCTTGACGCCGTTCTCGCTCGACTGGTGGTGTTCGCGCCCGATGCCGCCGAAATCGTCCGACAGCGCGAGCAGGAAATCGTAGTGCTCGTAGTGGTGCGAGCCGTAGAGTTTCGCGGCCTGCTGCACCATCGCGCGGTGCGCGGCGATCTGCTCGGGTTTGGCTTCCAGGCTCTCGGCGTTGTCCGCCACGACGTTCAGCGAGACGCGCACCTTGGCGCCCGGATCGAGGTCGAATTTTTTAAAATAGCGGCCCGCGAACAGGGGCGAATCGATCAGCGTTTCGAGGTCGTGCGCCTTGAACTGCACTTCGTCCCCTAGACGCGTTGCCGTTTCCAGCGCGGTGCCGTACTGCCAGCCGGCGGGGAGCAGCAGCGAAGGCTGCACCGTGATGCGGCGCGCCACATAGCCGGCCGGGTACAGGGTCACCGACGGCCATTGCAGGCCGAGGATATCGTCGGTCATGACGACGCGGCCCTGGCTTGACTCGAGCGGCGACAGGAACTGGTATTCCGCTTCCAGGGTGCTCACGCCTTCCGGCACCGTGACGTGGAAGGCGAAGACCTCGACCTGGTCGCGCGTCCATTCGACCGGCTTGCCGTTGGCCGTGAATTTGAGGCCCGCGAGTTGGGTCAGCGGACCGCTCGGACCGTGGTTCGCCGGCAGCCATTGCGGGTACAGGAAGGTCATCGGCCCTGGCGTGACCGGCACCGTCATGCGCATGCGGAAAATCTGCTGCGACAGGTTGGTCGCGTCGACCTTCAGCACGATCGTGCCGGGGTAGGGCTGGTCGACCGGGGCGGGCACGGCGGCTTGCGCCGGGAGGGCCAGCGCGAGGGCCAGGGCCAGGCTGGAAGCCGTCTTGACGGCGAAGGAGAAGGGGGCGTGAGCGGTCATCTTGCAGGCAATGTGAGTAACAAAACCGGACGAGTGTAGCACGCAGAAGTTGCCAAATACTATGAAACATCGATGCAAACAAAATTTGCACAAATGATTAAAAATCCGTATTTCGTATGCCTTGAAAACGGTTGCGATGACATTAGATTGGTTCCATCGGATGCTCATGATGAGGTCCGACAACTTATCGCTTAACTTTGACAAGGATATCTACCATGCGTACTTTTGACCTCGCTCCCCTGTACCGTTCCGCCATCGGCTTCGACCGCCTGGCCAGCCTGCTCGAGCAACGCGCCGAATCGCAGCCGAGCTACCCACCGTACAACGTCGAACTGCTCGCCGAAGACAAATACCGCATCGTGATGGCCCTCGCGGGCTTCTCGCGCGATGAAGTGGAAATCGTCTCCGAGCGCGACACCCTGAACGTCACCGGCCGCAAGCAGAAGGACACCACCGAGCGTACCTTCCTGCACCGCGGTATCGCCGCCCGTGACTTCGAACAGCGCTTCCAGCTGGCGAACCACGTGAAGGTCACCACGGCCTCCTTCGACAACGGCATGCTGACCATCGACCTGGTGCGCGAAGTGCCTGAGGCACTCAAGCCGCGCAAGATCCAGATCGGTGACGCCAACGGCACCGTCGACAACGTTCAGCAGATCGAACAGCGTCAGGCAGCGTAAGGGCACGATGTAAGGTGAAAGCGCAGTAAAGACAAGGGTGCCCGCGGTCGGGGCGCCCTTTTTTACGCCTGTTATGCATAACGATAAGCTTTAAGAATGGTCTAAGACAGATAGGCGACACTAACCAACATCGATACCCGTTATCGGCTAACCCTTTAATCCAGGAGCACGTCCATGCAAAACGAAGGTGCAGTCTCCGCCATCACCGCAAAACGTCTCACGCTGGCGCTGTGCGCGGCGGGCGTTATCGGCGGCGCGGTCGGAGCGATAACAGTCAACCATAACAATGCCACCGCCCAGGGCGCGCCAGTGGCCGCGGCGCTTCCCGCGCCGGTCCAGGCGCCGCCGGTCGCCGCCGGCGCGCCGGCCGCCACCGTGACGCTGCCCGACTTCACCCGCATCGCTTCCGAGCATGGCAAGGCGGTCGTGAACATCCGTGTCGTCGGCAGCACCAAGGCCAGCATGCGCGGTGGTCCGCAGATCGATCCGAACGATCCGTTCTATGAATTTTTCCGTCGCTTCCAGGGCCCGCAGTCTCCGCGCGGCGGTGGCGACGCTCCCGTTTTCGGCGCCGGATCGGGCTTCATCGTAAGCCCGGACGGCGTCATCCTGACAAACGCGCACGTGGTGCAGGGCGCCGACGAAGTCACCGTCAAGCTGGCCGACCGGCGCGAATACCGCGCCAGGGTGCTCGGCTCGGACCAGGCGACCGACGTCGCGGTCCTCAAGATCGACGCCAAGAACCTGCCGGTGGTCCCGGTCGGCAGTTCGCGCTCGCTGCAGGTCGGCGAATGGGTGCTGGCGATCGGTTCGCCCTTCGGCCTGGAGTCGACCGTCACCGCCGGCGTGGTCAGCGCCACCGGCCGCAACCTGGGCAACGAAAGCGCGGTGCCCTTCATCCAGACCGACGTCGCGATCAACCCCGGCAACTCGGGCGGCCCGCTGTTCAACACGCGTGGCGAAGTAGTCGGCATCAACTCGCAGATCTACAGCCAGACCGGCGGCTACATGGGCATGTCGTTCGCCATTCCGATGGACGTCGCGGTGCGCATCAAGGACCAGATCGTCGCCACCGGCAAGGCGCAGCACGTCAAGCTCGGCGTCCTGATCCAGGACGTGAACCAGGGCTTCGCCGATTCGTTCAACCTGGCCTCGCCCGAAGGCGCGCTGGTTGCCAACGTGGAGCGCGGCAGCGCCGCCGAACGCGCCGGCCTGAAAGCGGGCGACGTGGTGCGCAAGGTGAACGGCCAGACCATCGTCGGCTCGGGCGATTTGCCGGGCATGCTGGCGGTCTCGAAGCCGGGCGACAAGGTGACGCTCGACGTCTGGCGCGACGGCAAGATCGTGCGCGTGAACGCGACGCTGGCCAACGCCGCCGACAAACCCGAGCGCGCCGAGCGCGAGGAAGTCGCCGTCATCGACAAGGGCGCCAAACTGGGCCTGGCCCTGCGTCCGCTCGACGCCGGCGAACAGCGCCAGAGCGGCATCGCCTCGGGCCTGGTGATCGAGGATGCGGGCGGTCCCGCGATCGCGGCCGGCGTGATGCCGGGCGACGTGCTGCTGTCGGTGAACGGCAAACCGGTGTCGACTGTGCAGCAGGTGCGCGACATGGTGAGCAAATCCACCAAGTCGGTGGCCTTGCTGATCCAGCGCGGGAGTGACAGAATCTTCATTCCGGTGCGGATTGGCTAAGTACGTCTTTGCCAGCGCAGCCGGATCACATGAGTTGAGGTAGAAAATGCGGCTGCTGCTGGTGGAAGACGATACGATGATCGGCGAAGTGGTGCTCGACCTGCTCAGGGCCGAGCACTACGCGGTCGACTGGGTCAAGGACGGCGAAATGGCCGACACGGCCCTGGTGCAGAACCAGAACTACGACCTGGTACTGCTCGACCTGGGCCTGCCGCGCAAGGATGGCCTCGACGTGCTGCGCTCCATGCGCAGCCGCAAGGACCGCACCCCGGTGCTGGTCGCCACCGCGCGCGACTCGGTCGCCCAGCGCATCGCCGGGCTCGACGCCGGCGCCGACGATTACGTCCTCAAACCCTACGATCTCGACGAGCTGCTGGCGCGCATCCGCGCGCTGCTGCGGCGCGCCGCCGGACGCGGCGAACCGATCTTCGAATACAAGAACATCTCGATCAACCCCGCCACCCGCGAAACCCTGGTCGACGGCGAGCCGGTCTCGCTGTCGGCGCGCGAATGGGCCGTCCTGGAGGCGCTCGTCGCCCGCCCGGGCGCGGTGCTGTCGCGCGCCCAGCTCGAAGAAAAGCTGTATAGCTGGCGCGATGAAGTCTCCAGCAACGCAGTGGAGGTGTATATCCACGGCCTGCGCAAGAAGCTCGGGAGCGACCTGATTCAAAACGTGCGCGGCGTCGGCTACATGGTTCCAAAGGCATGAAAGTAACCCACTCGCTGCGCGGGCGCCTGCTCTGGTTCCTGCTGGCGGCCATCACGCTGGCGGCACTGGCCCAGGCCTCGATCGCCTACCGCACGGCGCTCGACGACGCCGACCAGATCTTCGACTACCACATGCAGCAGATGGCGCTCTCGCTGCGCTCCGGCACGCCGCTGTCGAACACCGAGGCTCAGGAGCGGCTCGAGTCCGGCCCCGGCAACGACGACCTGGTGGTGCAGATGTGGTCCCCGGACGGCGTGCAGGTGTTCCACAGCGTCTCGCGCGCGCGCCTGCCGCAGCGCGCGGTGCTTGGTTTTTCGAACGTGAAGGCCAACGGCACCACTTACCGCGTGTTCTCGATCCAGGCCAACAACCAGACGGTGCAGGTCGCGCAAGACCTGGCCGTGCGCCGCAACATGGCCGGCAACCTGGCCTTGCGCACGCTGGGGCCGATCGCGGTCATGATGCCGATCCTGATGGTGGTGGTCTGGTGGGTGGTCAGCGCCTCGCTCGAACCGGTGGCGCGCGTGCGCTCGCAGGTGGCGCGGCGCCAGGCCGACGATCTGTCGCCGGTCTCCGAATCCGGCCTGCCGGACGAGGTGCGCCCGCTGGTACACGAACTCAATTTGCTGTTCGGGCGCGTGCGCACGGCCTTCGACGCCCAGCAGAACTTCGTCGCCGACGCCGCCCACGAGCTGCGCACGCCACTGGCCGCGCTGCGCCTGCAGACCCAGAGCCTGGACCGCGCCGCCGACCCGGAAGCGAGAAAGGTCGCCGTCGGCCGCCTGACCGCCGGCATTGACCGCGCCACGCGCCTGGTCGAGCAATTGCTGGTGCTGGCGCGCCAGGAAGCCTCGGCCGCGAACGGCGTCGCCACGCGCCCGGTGGACCTGGCCGAACTGGCGCGTCGCACGGTCGGCGACCTGGTGGGCCTGGCCCAGGCCAAGGAGGTCGACCTCGGCCTGCAGCATGCGGACGCCGCCAGCATCGACGGCCAGCCCGACGCTTTGCACATCCTGCTGCGCAACCTGGTCGAGAACGCGGTGAAGTACACCCCTGGCGGCGGCACGGTCGATATCGCCGTGCGCGCGCAGAAGGACGGCGTCGACGTCATCGTCGAAGACAGCGGCCCCGGCATCGCGCCGGAAGAACGCGAGCGCGTGTTCGACCGTTTCTATCGCGTCGCCGGCAGCGACGCCGCCGGCAGCGGACTGGGACTGGCGATCATCAAGGCGATCGCCGAGCGGCATGGCGCGACGCTCACGCTGGATCGATCTGAACGTCTCGGCGGTTTGGCTGCGACGGTGCACTTCGCCCTCTTGCCATCGCCCTGACCTGGGCAACATATCGCCTCGTGCCAGCCCTTGTATTATTAAGGGTGGGTACTCAGACGCCGACCGGCATCGTCAAGTCGAGTCTGGCGAGCATCATAGCGAGGGGTTCGGGTTTGCCGAAGTAATAACCCTGCAACTGGTCGCAGCCGAGCGAAGCGAGCAGTTGCGCCTGCGCTTCCTGCTCCACGCCCTCCGCAATGACGTCGAGGCCCAGCGCGTGGCCGAGGCCGATGATGCTCGAAATGATGGTGATGCTTTCCTGATCGTGCGGCAGGCCGGTCACGAAAGCGCGATCAATTTTCAGGTAGTCCAGGGGCAGCTTGGCCAGGTAGGCCATCGACGAATAGCCGGTACCGAAATCGTCAATCGCGATTCTCAAGCCAAGCGCGCGCAGGCGGCGCAATTTTACGATCGATGCGTCGATATCGCGCATGACGAGCGATTCTGTCAGCTCAAGGTCAAGCTCGGCCGTATGGATATAGTCGCCGAATGCGAGCTGGACCTTTTCAACGAAATCCGGTTCGAGCAGCTGAGCAGCGCTGACGTTGACCGAAATCCGGAAGCCCGGGGAATAAGGCTGGATCGCGCGGCTGCTGTCGTTCGACGCTTGCCGCAGTGCCCAGGTGCCGACTTTGCCGATCAGGCCGATTTCCTCGAGGATAGGTACGAAAGTGGCAGGAGACACCGGCCCTGTTGCTGGGTCATTCCAGCGCAACAGGGCTTCGGCTCCACACGGCTTCATGGACCGCGCATCAATCTTCACCTGGTAATGCAAGACGAATTCCGATTGCGCTACGGCACGCGTCAGGCGTGCCTGCAGGTCGAGCCGGACAGCATTGCGCTCATTGCTCGCCGGATTGTAGAAACGGTACAGGTCGCCGCATGCGCCGGCCGCGCGCAGCGCCGATTCGGCATTGTTGATCAGCGTTTTGGCAAGCTCGCCGTCGTCGTGCAAGATGGCGATGCCTGTCCGCGCCGTTAACAGTATGGAATGCTCTGAGCCGAAGAACGGGTCGCCGAAGCAGCACTCGCGCAGGCGTTCCATTTCATGCACCAGCGCCGATTCGGTATCGACGCCGGGGATGACCACCGCAAACAGATTCGATCCAAGTCTGCCTGATCTCGATTCGCCGCTGCACTTCAACAGCCGCTGGGCCAGCTGGTGAAGAACATGGTCGCCTACCTGGCGCCCATGCACCTCATTGACAAGTCGGAAGGCAATAATATCGAACACGATCAGGGCCACGGGAGAGCATTGCGGCGTCGCGTGTTCGATGACCTGATGCAATCGCTCTTCGAACAGGCGGGCGTTCGCCAAACCCGTCAGCGAATCGAAGTAGGCAAGATGGTCAAGAATGCGACGTTGTTCCAGGTTGTTGATCGCGAAGACGATATCGCCAGTCATTTCGCTGAGCAGACGAATTTCCTGTTCGTGAAAGAAATTCGGTATTTCCGCATGCAGTTTGAAAATGCCGATTGTGGTGCCGTTCAAGGTCAGTGGAAAAATTGCAAGCGAGCGGATTCCATCTGCCAGCAATTCGCTGCGGAACGGGTGCTCCTTATCTGAGAGAATATCATTGGAAATAAATGGCATTCCACCGTGCACCGTTCGCGCGATGGGACTCAATTGACCATCGTTTTTCGATAACGATAGACGCCCCCCCAATCTCGTCGGCGTGGACAGTGTTTGCATGGCGTCATGCCAGGCGACGAGTTCCACAGAATTATTGTCGGAATTGACGATTCCAAACCAGGCGCGTGGAAAACCCCCGCGCTCTACTGCAATCCGGCTTGCTTCTTGGAATAGTTGCGTGCGATCCGTCACGCGCATGATCAACGAATTTACCTCGCTAAGCACGGAGTAAATGCGGTTCAGATACTGAACGCGGCGTTCGGCTACCTCCGCATTTGCCGTATGCCATATAATCAGCGCCGACAGCATGGCCAAACCCACAGTAACCAATAGCGCCCCTCCTAATTGGGGGCCGAACATGTTTTTTTCCTGGCCTTGAAGGCTAAACCAGGACATGACAGGCAGGGCAGTCCACGCCGACAGTAGCAGGCGTCGCCCCATTTTCGACGCCGCCGTCGGTCCTGTCAGTGGGGCGGTCAAGCCGCTGTCCGCACGGATGAGCAAGGTGCCAAACGACAGGAGCTGGGTTGCGAGGGCCGTGCCAAATGCCATCGGGACAAAGTCTGCGAGTTGCAGCAGGGGCGAAGCATGAAACGCATAGGCCAGCAGGCTCGCAGTGGCGATCGCCATCGTCAGAATACACAGAAATTGCGCGGCAATCACCCGGGAGTTTCGTCTGCTACCCCCAAGCCATTGGGCAATGGCAAGGAAAGCGATGGTCACGGCCGTGACCGGCGACATTCGCCCCGGATCGGTCGCGGACGTTCGATCTTCGGCGAAGAATTGGGCGAATCCCCAATCCTGGCCTGAAATATATTGAAAAAAAGCACTAAAACTCAAACATAATACCGCGAGACTGATGAGCGCCGAAAACCGGCCGAGGTGCCGTTTTCTGCCATGGCGGCTGATAATGATGAGTCCCATTGCGAGCAACGATAAGGCCACCGCGGTGGTTGCCTTCATGTGCCGTAGAGCCGGCAACAGCCCGCTACCGCTATTTATTTCAAAAAGCCATGAAATAAAACTTAAAAGTACGAGGGTAAAGACGAGTGCAGCAATGGCTCGCGAGATGTGAATAAGGTTTTTTACCGAAATCAGAGCAATAGAGCGCATAATATTCCTCATGATTCGTGGATGCCACAGTCGACAGTTCCGAATGCATGGACCGTCAAGACCTTTCTGCTGCACTGAACGCCATCCTGTTCATCGGCAGTCGATTAACGAAAAAGGCCAGCTCGCTGCGCAGAAAACGATTCGACTTTACCATAGGCCGTGTCCGCACTTCTGATTTCAGAATATATTTTTCGCGTCACTACCGGGACAGGCTGGTTTGATACCAATAGTATCCTCGGTAGAAAACGGTCCGGTGGATTTAATTTGCGATAATGATCTGTTGTTCGTGTGAAATGACCGATCCCGGAAAAGGTGCAGACGCATGCCGCAATCGCGATACGATCGGGGCGTGACGCGGTTCGCCCGGTGCGCAAAAATGAAGAGGGACCGGATCACTCCAGTCCCTCTTCATCCCGCACATTGCTCCTGCAAAATCAATCCACCGTCGCGCCGCTATCCTTGGCTACCTTCGACCACTTGGTCGATTCGGTCTGCACGAACCTGGTGAAGTTTTCCGGCGTGTCGGCCAGCATTTCCGAACCGGTTTCGGCGCGGATCTTCGCAAATTCAGGCGACTTGATGAACTTGACCGTCTCGGCATTGATCTTGTCGATCACGGCCTTCGGCGTCTTGGCCGGTGCGAACAGGCCGTACCAGGCGTAGGACTCGAGCTGGGGCAGGCCCAGTTCGGCGAAGGTCGGTACGTCCGGCAGCAGCGGCGAGCGCTTGGCGCTGGAGATGGCGATCGGACGCGCCTTGCCGCTCTTAATGTGCGGCATGATCGCGATGGTGCTGTCGAACATGATGGGGACATGGCCGCCCAGCAGGTCGGAAATCGCCGGCGCCGAACCTTTATACGGCACGTGCACCATCTCGAGTTTCTCCACGCTGTTGAACAATTCGCCGGTCAGGTGCTGCGGCGTGCCGTTGCCCGAGGACGCGAACGAGAACGAACCCTTCTTCGAGCGGATGTAGGCCATCAGCTCCTTCAGGTTCTTGGCAGGGACCGAAGGACCGGCCACAAGCACCAGCGGCACGCGCAGCAGGTTGCTGATCGGCGCCAGGTCTTTCAGCGGATCGAACGTCATGTTCTTGTAGACGCTCGGATTGATGACAATCGGCGCGCTCGAGGTGATCAACAGGGTGTAGCCGTCCGCTTGCGAACGCACCACCGCCGCGCTGCCGATATTGCCGCCGCCGCCGGCGCGGTTATCGATGACGAAGGTCTTGCCGAGGGTTTCGGTCATGTGCTTGGCCCACGGACGCGCCGCGATGTCGGACGGACCGCCCGGTGGCCATGGCACGACGACGTTGACCGTCTTGTCGGGCCAGTTCTGGGCCATGGCGCTCAGCGAAACGACCGAGGCGGCGAAAGCGAGGGCGAGCGACTTCGAGAATTGCTTCATATCCGGCATCCTTTGGTTGATTGTCGATCTGACAGCGGGGATTTTACACGAAGGCATTCGTGGCCAGTACCCCCCAGCGGCCGCCGTTGACCGCGCCGGCGCCGGCAGGCCACCCGCGCGCGCGCCTTGCGAAATTTCCTTGCCGCGCGTTTTCAGTGAACCGCATTGCCAGTATTTATTCAGTATAAATTCTTGGTCGCTTATGGTAACTTGATGTGTAAATACACCTTGATCAGCGAGCGTGTCCATGACCAGCACCGTCGGCGAGAAGAGCTTCGCTTTGCGCATCCTTGACCATGCATCGTCGATGCTGGCTTATTGGGATCGCGATCTGCGCTGTTGCTACGCGAATAGCGCCTATAAAAACTGGTTTGGCAAATCAGGCCCGGAACTGCTGGGCACGACCCTGCCGGAGCTGCTGGGTCCCGTACTTTATTCATTGAACAAGCCCTATATTCTTGGAGCGCTTGCCGGCCAGCCGCAGCAATTCGAGCGTGGCATCACCGGTCCCGACGGCGTCGTGCGTAACAGCCTGGCGCGCTACCATCCGGACGTCGTCGATGGACAGGTCGTGGGATTTATCGCCGAGGTATCCGATGTCGGCGTCCTCAAGTCGCTCGAAGCCAGCCTGAAGGAAGAAATCGCGTTAAAACACCGCATGGTGGACGCGCTCAACAAGAAGGATGCGGCGTTCGAAGCTGCCCAGCAACTGGGGCAGATCGGCAGCTGGCATTGGGAAATCGAATCGGATATCACGACCTGGTCGCACAATCTATACCGCCTGTTCGGCTATGACCCGGCGCAATTACCGCCGGCGTTTGCCGAGCATGGAAAGCTGTACACGCCGGCCAGCTTCGCCCTGCTGCGAACCGCGGTCGAGACCGCCCTGGCAAGTGGCGCGCCGTATATCCTTTCACTCGAGTATTTCATGCCGGACGGCGCCACCGGCTGGCTGGAAGCGCGAGGCGAAGTCGAGCGCGACAACAAGGGAAGCATCGTCGGCTTGCACGGCACGGCGCAGGACATTACGCGCGACAGGCGCTTGGTCGATGCATTGCAAGCACAGACCCACCGCCTGGGGCTGGCCATCGACGCCGCCCATATGGGAATGTGGCACTGGAATGCGCTGAGCGACGTTCTGATGCTGGAAAACGCACAGGCCAGCGATATCCTCGGCATTGCGCGCGCAGCGCCACAGGTCAGGAACGCCTCCACGTTTTTCGAAGCGATGTGGCACGCGGACTGCCGCCACACCTTCGAGGAAGCGGCCGCACGGTTTTTTGACCGGGGCGAACCGCGTTTCTACTTCAAGGGCCGCTTCCATTGCCACAGGACGCAGCAAGTGCGCTGGATCGAATGTACCGGGCGGGCAGTGGGCGACCCGGGCGAGCGACAGATGAGCTGTGCGTTCTTCGATATCAGCGAGCGCATCGCGATCAAGGAGGCCTTGCAGGATACCGTTGCAAAACTCGAGGAAAACGATGCGCGCAAGGCGCAATTCCTGTCGACGCTGGGTCACGAACTGCGAAATTGTATTGCGCCCCTGTCATCCGGGCTGCAACTCATGCACATCAGGATGGCGGCGACGGGCATGGACCGAATCGAAGGCATCATGACACGTCAACTGGCGCACATTACCCGGCTGGTCGACGACATTTTCGATGTGCGGCGCCTGCAATGCAATGCGCTCAAGCTCGAGCGCTGGCGCATTTCGCTCAACGACGTCGTCGATAGCGCAACGGCAATGTGCGAAGACGCGATCCTTTGGGCAGGACATGCGTTGACGGTCGACATGCCGGAGCGGGAAGTCGCGTGCGATGGCGATTTCGTCCGGCTCACGCAAGTGCTGGTCAACCTCCTGGCCAATGCCTGCAAATACACGCCGCCGGGCGGCGCGATCGCCGTGAGCCTGCGCGCCGATGGCCCCGACCACCTGGTGCTGGCGGTGAGCGACAACGGCATCGGTATCGCAGCCGAAGACCTTGCGCGGATCTTCGATATCTACGTGCAGATTCAGCGGAACCCGCGTTCCCCCAATGCAGGACTCGGCATTGGCCTGCACCTGGTGAAAATGCTGGTGGAACTCCATGGCGGAACCATCACGGCGACCAGCGCGGGACATGGTAAAGGCACGCTGATGCGCGTGCGCTTGCCGACTTCCTCCGCAGCGGTGCAAGATGCGGCATCAACGCCGGCGATGTGATGGCGACTGCGCTGGTGCCGGATGGCGGGTTGTGTTGCAGCGCGGCCACTGATTACATGCTAGTCGGCACGCGCAAGCCTTTTTTCGGCACTGCGGCCACCAGATTCGCGTTACAGCAGTTAATCTAGGGCAACTTTAATTCTGACAGCGATGCCATGCACTTGAAGCACCCTGCCATGCCGCCTCCCGTTGCCCTGAACAGCGACGCGGACGAAGCCGCACGCCGCACCCTGCTCGTCGAGCGCTACAACCGCCTGGTCGGCCAGCCAAAAAAAATCACCAGGACGATTCAAAAGCAGTTCTTGATGGGGTTCATGAGCCCGCACGAGATTGAATCCCTGCGCGGCATGTACCAGTGCGTGATTGCCGCCATGGAGGCCGCGCTTCGCCTTCAAGGAGAGGGCACGCCCGAGTAATCGACGGGCCTCGCGCGATTATCCTCACATGGCATCGAGTGCCTGGTCCCAGGTACCGATGCATGCCGGCTTCGCCATGAACGCATGATCGATCAGCGCATCAGGGCGAACGGTGACGGCGCCCTGTTTGAACTTCATCTTGACCAGCACTTCGCCATGCCGCTGCGCCCCGATAAACAGCGCATGCGAAAAGTAGACGCATTTGTCATCGGCGAAGACAATGACGGTCTCCATGCGCACGCGCCGGAACATCCCGACAGGACGCGAGAACTTGACGAGCTGCGCCGCATTCACGAAGCGCACGCCCTCGCGCAGCAGCCTGCGCAACAGCCCGGTCCTGACCAGGTAGTCGACTTGCGCCGCCTCGGCCAGTTGCAGGTACTTGTCGCTCTTTAAGGTGCCGATCCCACAGTCGAAAGGCGTGACCCGGAAGTGGGTGTCCACCCGCGACCGCGGGTCGACGGGCGCGCGCGAGAACAGGGCTTGCAGCAGCGTCAGCAGATTTCTGAGCAGACCGGACAATGAGTACCTTCGGAAAGTGGAGCCGGGCACGGCGCCTTGAAAAACAGGGGCGCGCGTGCCCCTGTTGTATGTTGCCCTGTTCACGGCGCGCCGTGCGGCGCGCCGTCCATCAGAACTTGTGCCAGAGGCGCGCGAAATAGGCCGCGCCGTTCAGGCCGAACTGCACGCTCTCGTACTTGAAGCCGTTGTCGGTCTCGTTCGGATCCTGGGCGGTCGGCTTGACGTTGAAGATGTTGGTGCCGCCCACGGTCAGGCGGGTGCGCTCGCTGAAGGACCAGCTGAACGACAGGTCGGCCGAGGTCTTCGCTTCGTAGTGCGCGTTCGGTACCGGCGGGCCGGAGAAGGTGCCGAGCGTCTGCGGGCCGAAGTGGATGACCCGGAAGTCGCTGCCGAATTTACCCTGGGTGTACTCGAAGCCGAGAGTAGCCTTGTGGCGCGGGCCGCCCTGTTCGATGAACAGGCGCTCGCGCTCGGACAGCAGGACGTCTTCGAAGCCGGTCAGGGCGCTTGGCGCATGCACGCCGGTCACTTCGGTCTTGCTGAAGTTCAGCGCGAGGAAGGTGTTCAGGCGGCCCGCTGCGACCGGCATGCGGTGCGAGGCGGTGATGTCCAGGCCTTTCGTCTGCGTGTCGACCGAGTTGACGAAGAACTGGGCCTGGCCCACGCCCAGGGATTGCAGGGTGGCGCCCAGCGCCGGATAGTTCTCGGCGTCGAAGCGGCCCGACAGGACGATGCGGTCGTCGATGTCGATGCGGTACAGGTCGGCCGTGAGCGAGGTCGATGCATTCGGCGTCCAGGTCGCACCGAAAGTCGCGCTCTTCGATTTTTCTTCCTTCAGCGCCGGGATGCCGGCGGCGTTCGCCACCGCGCCGCCGTTTGGCGCCAGCACCACGTCGAGCGGCTCGCCGTTGACGAAGTCGGTGAAGGTCGACGAGAAGTAGACCTGCTGCAGCGACGGCGCGCGGAAGCCGGTGCTGACCGAGCCGCGCAGCAGCACGCCGCCGCCGAGCTTGAAGGCCGCGGCCAGCTTGCCGTCGGTGGTCGAGCCGAAGTCCGAGAAGCGCTCGTGGCGCAGCGCGCCCTGCAGCTTCAGGCGCTCGGTGATGTCCGCTTCCAGGTCGATGTAGGCGGCCGTGCTGTGGCGGCTGCGGTTGGTGGCGTCGCCCGGCTGGAAGCCCGGGAAGCCCTGGCTGCCGGCATTCCCGCCCACGCCCACGCCGTCGGCGTCGATGTAGGAGCCCGGTTCGCCGGCGAAGATCTTGTAGTTCTCCTTGCGGTACTCGAGGCCGAAGGCGGCGTTCAGGCCCTGGAACACGCCGCTGTAGAAGCGGCTGAAGTCGGCGTTGGTGGTCAGCTGGCGGAAGGCGAAGCCGCCCGCGCCGAAGGAATTCGCGCTCACGCCGCGGCCGCCGCGTTCGGCGTCGAGGTTGGCGATCGAGGCGTTCAGGGTATTGGCGATCAGGTAGTCGAGGCGGTTGTAGCCGTAGGTCTGCGAGAAGTCCGCATTCCACTCGCCGGCTTTCAGGCGGTAGCCCAGGGTGCCGTAGCGGTCGTCGACGTCGGCGCCGATGAAGGGCACGAAGCCGTTCGGGTACATGGCGGCCGAGTTGCGCGACGGGATGTCGTCGGAACCGACGCCGCCGCGCGCGAACGCGGCCGAAGAGGCGTCGCGGCGCTGCACGCCGGCCGTGATGTAGACGCGGCCCGGTCCGGCCGGGATCTCGCCATTGATATAAACGGTTTGGTTCTCGGAGCGGCTGTCGCCGATGATGCGCGGGTTGTCGGCTTCGGCGCGGTTCGAGCGGTCGCGGAACAGGTATTCGCCGGTCACGCCGAAGGTGCCGCCGCCGACGGCGACGCCGCAATAGGCCGAGGCCAGGTAGTTTTCGCCGTCGTGCCTGGAGTACTGGCCGTAGCCGGTGACGGCTTCGCAGCCCAGGCTTTTCTTGAGTTCGATGTTCATCACGCCGGCGATCGCGTCCGAGCCGTACTGGGCGGCGGCGCCGTCGCGCAGCACCTGCACGTTGCGGATCGCCAGCAGCGGGATCGCATTCATGTCGGTGCCGGTATTGCCGCGGTTGCGCGCGCCGAACAGGTTGACCAGGGCCGTCGTGTGGCGGCGCTTGCCGTTCACCAGCACCAGGGTCTGGTCCGAGCCCAGGCCGCGCAGGGCGGCCGAATCGACCAGGTCGGCGCCGTCGGCACCGGTCTGGCGGGTCGAGTTGAACGAGGGCGAAATATTCGTCAGGGTCTGGGCCAGGTCGAACTGGCTGCCTTGCTCGGCCAGGCGCGTCATCGGGATGATGTCGACCGGGACCGGGGTGTCGGTGGACGAGGCGGTACCGACGCGGCGGGTGCCGACCACGCGCACGCTTTGCATGGCGTCGGCCTGGGCGGTGTCGGTGGTCGCGGTCTGGGCCGAAGCCGTCGGAGCGAGGGCAAGGGCGGCGCTGCCGTAGAGGGCAAGCAGCACCGCGCGGCGCAGGGTGGTCTGATTAGTCACGCAACATCTCCAAGGCAAAATTGCATCCTAATCAATATTGACGGACTCAACCACCGAATGTATCTGAAACACAACGTTTGCACCGAAATAGGGCGGCTTGCGGGTCAAGGCGCCGCGCTGCGCAACAGGCGCGCCGCTGCCACCATGTTCGCCAGCGCCGCCCGGGTCTCCGGCCAGGCCCGCGTCTTGAGGCCGCAATCGGGATTGACCCATAGCTGCGCCGGCGGGATCACGTCGGCCGCCTTGCGCATCAGGCGCAGGATGTCGCCGGGGGAGGGCACGCGCGGCGAGTGGATGTCGTAGACGCCCGGCCCGATCGCGTTCGGATAGGCGAACGCACCGAAGCCGCGCAACAGTTCCATGTCCGAGCGGCTGGTCTCGATGGTGATGACGTCGGCATCGAGCGCGGCGATCTGCGGCAGGATGTCGTTGAATTCGGCGTAGCACATGTGGGTATGGAGCTGGGTGGCGTCGGCCACGCCGCAGGCGGCGACCCGGAAGGCATGCGTGGCCCAGTCCAGGTAGGCGGGCCAGGCCGCGCGCCGCAGGGGCAGGCCTTCGCGCAGCGCCGGTTCGTCGATTTGCAGGATGCCGATGCCGGCCGCCTCCAGGTCGGCGGCTTCGTCGCGGATCGCCAGCGCGATCTGCAGCGCGGTGGTCGAGCGTGGCTGGTCGTCGCGCACGAACGACCATTGGAGGATGGTCACCGGCCCGGTCAGCATGCCCTTCATCGGGCGTGCGCTCAGGCTTTGGGCATACGCGCTCCAGGCCACCGTCATCGGCGCCGGGCGCGCCACGTCGCCGAACAGCACGGGCGGCTTGACGCAGCGCGAGCCGTAGGATTGGACCCAGCCGTTGGCGCTGAAGGCGAAGCCGTCGAGCTGCTCGCCGAAATATTCGACCATGTCGTTGCGCTCGGCCTCGCCATGCACCAGGACGTCGAGCCCGAGTTCTTCCTGTTCGCGCACCGCCTCGCCGATCTCGCGCCGCATCGCCGCCTCGTAGTCGGGCCGCGCCAGGTCGCCGCGCTTGAAGGCGGCGCGCGCGGAGCGGATCGCGGCCGTTTGCGGGAAGGAGCCGATGGTCGTGGTCGGGTAAGCCGGCAGATTGAAACGTGCCTGCTGCGCCGCCTGGCGCAGCGGATAGGGACTGGCGCGGCGGTCGGCGTCCGGGCCGAGGGCCGCCACGCGCGCCGTCACCGCCGGACGCCGTACGCGCGCGCTGGCGCGGCGCGCGGCGAGCGCGGCCCGGGCCGCTTGCAGTTCCGGCGCGACGCTGGCTTGGCCCTCGGCCAGCGCGCGCCGCAGCAGTTGCAGTTCGTCGAGCTTTTCGCGCGCGCCGGCCAGCCAGCCGCGCAGTTCCAGGTCGATGGCGGCATCGTCGCGCAGGCGCAAAGGCACGTGCAGCAGCGAGCAGGAGGGCGCCAGCCACAGGTCCCCGCGGCGGCGCGCGGCCAGCGGCAGCAGGCGCGCCAGCGCGGCGTCGAGATCGGTGCGCCAGATGTTGCGGCCGTCGACGATGCCGACCGAGAGCACCTTGGTCTCGGGCAGCCAGTCGGCGATCGATTGCAGCTCGTGCGCGGCGCGCACGCCGTCGACATGCAGGCCGGCGACCGGCAGCTTGCAGGCCATGCTCAGGTTTTCTTCCAGCGGCGAAAAATAGGTGGCCAGCAGCAGCGGCAGCGGCGCCGTGCCGAGCGTCGCGTAGGCGCGTTCGAAGGCCAGGATCCAGGCGCCCGGCAAATCCAGGCCGAGGATCGGTTCGTCCAGCTGGACCCACTCGGCGCCGGCGTCCCGCAATTGCGCCAGCAGCGCGCGGTAGGGGACGAGCAGGTCTTCGAGCAGATCGAGACGGTCGATCCCGGCGCCGCGTGCCTTGCCCAGCCAGAGGAAACTCAGGGGGCCGAGCAGCGCCACCTTGACCCGGTGGCCGAGACTGCGCGCCTGCGCCACTTCGGCCAGCAGCCGGCCGGACGCCAGCGTGAAGCGGGTGGCAGCGTCGAACTCCGGCACCAGGTAATGGTAATTCGTGTCGAACC
>Ga0213834_100157_pt1 | contig 66394 bp, 64 predicted proteins | sample SWPTP12_FD_160580 | JGI IMG/M metagenome (GOLD analysis project Ga0213834, IMG submission 160580) | Coastal seawater microbial communities from Marineland, Florida, United States - SWP TP1 #2 | ecosystem: Environmental > Aquatic > Marine > Coastal | place: USA: Florida | collected 2016-08-06 | reverse complement strand
TTAAAATTTCAAAAACCTGATTATGATTTCAGTATTTCTTAAAGAACAAACAAAACAACAACACGACGATACAGAAGCAAAACTACAGTCTCAAAAGATCTTCGACAAATCTTACACGCTGGACGATTACAAAACGCTTCTGATCCACAATTACAAATTAATACAACGCTACGAACCGCAGATCCAGGATCAACTGAAAAATTATCCTGAGCTGAAATTAGATTTAAGAAGTAAAATCAACGCTCTTAAAACTGATCTTAATAATCTGAATATCGAAACGGAAACCGAAGTTCCTACTCAAAATCTGGAAAATGAGGCCGAAGCTTTTGGTGCTTTGTACGTGATGGAAGGTTCTACTTTGGGTGGAAATGTCATCGCAAAACAGTTGAAAAGAAATCCCGAATTTGAGAATGTGGAGTTCAATTATTTCGGAGTTTATGGCGAGAATACAGGGCCTTACTGGCAGGAGTTCAAGTCTATTATTGATGAGAAGATTACGGAAGAACATTATGACGATTGCGTAACCGGAGCTAAGAAAGCTTACCAATTGTTGTCATAACATTCAAAATAGAACATTTAAAAAAGGAGCGAAATTAGTTTTTTGCTCCTTTTTTATTGCTGTCAGGCTTCTTATTAACTACCAATATCTGAAAAAATACCTTTATTAGAGCTTTTGGATTCTCTATTAGATAGTGACAGACTTCTATTAGACAACAGCCAATCTCTATTAGATCTCGGTGAACCTCTATTAGAGAGCGACGAACCTCTACTGGAGGTAGATGAATCTGTATTGGAGAACCGAGAACCTCTATCAGAGAATGGAGAACTTGAGGAAATCAGGAAGATGAATGAGCAGTGACCACACTGATTATTAAAATTAAAAAAGGAGTGAAAAATTAATTTCACTCCTTTCATTATGCATAAATCTAAACTTAGATTATTTCTGGATGCTTACCAATTCAACGTCGAAAACCAACCAAGAGTTTGGTGGAATCACGCCGCCTGCACCTCTTTCTCCGTAGCCTAATGCTGGTGGAATAAGCAATGTTGCAGTTTCGCCTTCCTTCAAAAGAAGGATTCCTTCGTCCCAGCCTTTGATCACCTGTCCTACGCCAATTGGAATATCAATCGGAGCATTTCTCTTGAAAGAGTTATCAAACTCCTCACCGTTGATCAGTTTTCCTGCATAGTGCACAGCTACTGTTTGTCCCGGCGCTGGATTTGCGCCTGTCGTAGTTTTGGTAATTTTGTAGAACAAACCTGAAGGTGTCGACTGCATTCCTGCTTTCATATCGTTTACCAATTTGTCCTGTGCCGCTGCAAATTCTGCAAGTTTCTTAGCTTTTTCTGCTTCAGCTTTAGCTAAATATGCTTTATTTTTCTCCTCGATTTTTGCTTTACCTTCAGAAAATACTTTTGCAGCATCGTAATGTTTGTAAGCGTCGCCTTTTCCAAAAACAGCCACTTTTGTCAAAACAACATCTGTTTTCGGTTTGTCCTGAGGTCCTTTTTCTACGTTTGCGATAGAATCAATAGTCGCTTCTCCACCTACAACTTTTCCGAAGATGGTGTGTTTTCCGTCCAACCAAGGTGTTGCAATTTCTGTGATGAAGAACTGAGAACCGTTGGTATTAGGTCCTGAATTCGCCATAGACAAGATTCCTTTTCCTGTGTGCTGAAGGTCGTTTTTCTCATCGGCAAATTTGTATCCGGGATCTCCCATTCCTGTTCCCTGTGGATCTCCACCCTGAATCATAAAATCCTTGATCACTCTGTGGAAGATGGTTCCGTCATAGAAAGGCTCACCTTTTTTCTTTGCTTTGTTTTCGATTTTACCTTCCGCAAGACCTACGAAATTGGCCACGGTAACCGGAGATTTTTCATCCTCGAATTTTACCAAAATCTCACCTTTGCTTGTTACAAAATTTCCATAAAGTCCGTCTGGCAGACTTTTATAAACTTCTTTGTCTATTTCCAATGTTTTACAATTTAATAATGTTAATAATGTTATAGAAAGTGCTATAATTTTTTTCATTGTTTTTATATAGTCGTTAGTTATAATACTTTTACTTTGATAATGAGCGGCATATCATTGGATATTTTTTTATTGTCGCCGTAAGTTCCATAGGCCAAGACGGAGGGAACAAGAATCTCTGCCTCCTCACCTTTTTTCAGGTATCTGATGACATCTTCCACCGCATCCATTTCTACAAAATGACCGAATTCGACATCTGTATTTCCTAATGGATTTTGATATAATTTGGTTCTGTTGAAATCGTAAATATCATATTGATAAGATACTTTGTCGCCATTGTTTTTGCGAGGCAGGCTTTCCAGTCCTTCAATATTCACCCAATAGTTCATTCCCATTGGATAATATTTCACATCCTGAGACTTGATCCAGTCCTGGATTTGAGTTCTTTCCAGCGTATTCAGCTCTTTGGTTCTGTTCTTCGAAACTTCCATCTCGCTGTCGGACATAAATTGTTCTGCCGTATCCTGATGTGTTGGACTCTGCTTAGCACAAGCTGATGCGAGGATCAAAGATGATATACAAATTATTTTTTTCATATTTCAGAAGGTTCTTTGAAATCAAATCAGATTATCTTCAAAAAACTTTGGCAAAATTAAGAATTTTCAGAGACTTAATAACCATCAAAACAAAAACCGGAAGATAATTTCCGGTTTTTACTTTTCAATTTACTTTTTATTTAATTCTATATGCTATAGACTTTTTCTTCTACCAATACTCTCCATCCAAAAGGATCTTCGGCATTATTGGTCTGGATATTTACTAGATCATTTTTAAGCTGTGCTGCAAAACTTTCTTCATCGGATAGTTTTGGTAATTCCAGGTGTTCTCCTTGATAGCCTAAAGCTTCAAATATACTTGTTACAACAGCGGTTCCAACGCCCCAAACTTCTTTCAGAGTTCCATTTTTCTGCGCTTCGATCACGTCCGTCACTTTCACATTTCCTACCACTACATCAATTCCTCTTCTTTCAGCAAGCTTCAGGAAGCTGTCTCTTGTAATTCCGTCCAGGATTTTATCAGAAGTTTTAGGTGTATAAATGGTATCGTTGATTCTTACAAAAACATTCATTGTTCCACTTTCCTCAAAATATTCGTGAGAACAGTCGTCCGTCCAGATGATTTGGTCATAACCTTCTTCAATCGCCAATTGCGTTGGGTAGAAAGAAGCTGCGTAATTTCCTGCCGCTTTTGCTGCACCTACACCTCCACTTGCAGCTCTGGAATAATGATCAGAAATTTTTACAGAAACCGGCGCTGTGTAATAACTTTTAGCTGGTGTCGCCACGATTGCAAACATATATTTTTCTGAAATTCTTGCTTTAAGTGCCTCTTCTGTTGCGAATAAAACTGGTCTGATGTATAGTGACATACCTTCTCCCTTTGGAATCCAGTCTCTGTCAATATCTACCAAAGCCTTCAGTCCGTCAATGAACATTTCTTCGGAAATCTCAGGAATAGCCAATCTTTTTGCGGATTTGTTAATTCTCTCAAAATTCTTTTCCGGACGGAAAAGGAATACCTGATCATCATTATCCTTATAAGCCTTCATTCCCTCAAAACAAGCTTGTCCGTAGTTGACCCCCATCATAGCTGGGGTAAAACCGATCGGTCCATAAGGAATCAATTGAAGATCCCCCCATTTTCCGTTCTCGTATTCACAAATTATCATATGATCTATAAAAGTGTTCCCGAAAGAGAAATTGTTAGGATCAAATGTGGAAATTCTTGGGTTGGTAGATTTTTGAATTATCATTTTTTAAATTTTAATTGAGGTATTACAAATATATAATAAATATTTAATAATCAAAATTTATGTTAAATTTGTAAAAAAATACTTTGAAAAGAGAATTGATTACCACAAAGGATGGTAGTAAAACATTGTTAATCAACGGTTTAGAAGAGACTTACCACTCAAAGCATGGCGCCTTGCAGGAAGCAATACACGTATTTGTTGAAAATGGACTGAAATTAACAAATGGTTACGAAATTAATATTTTAGAACTCGGTTTTGGAACAGGTCTTAACGTTTTGGTAACAATTGATGAATATTTGAAAAAAAGTAGAGATAATAAAATCAACTATTTCGGCGTGGAAAAATATCCGATTTTTTTGGAAGAAGCATCGGAACTTGCTTATTCTGAATTATTTTCTAACGACTTTGTCAAAGATTTGTCTCGGAAAATCCACGAGTTAGATTGGGAAACTCCAAATGAATTGACATCAGACTTTTTCCTAACCAAACTTAAAAAAGACTTTTTCGATCTTAAAACCACAGAGCTTCCTGCAATTGATCTTGTATATTTTGATTGTTTCGGTGCGAGAGTCCAGCCCGATCTTTGGGAAATGGAATTGCTGGAAATTGTTGCTTCAAAAATGAGATCCGGCGGTTTGCTAACCACTTATTCGTCAAAAGGAAGCGTAAGACGAAACTTAATGGAACTTGGTTTTGAAGTTGAAAAAAAACAAGGACCTCCGGGAAAAAGAGAAATGATGATTGCCCGGAAAAAATAATTTTCCCTAAATTAGACATTCCAAATCACAGCTATGATAGATAAGATCAACATTCGTGTTTATGCCCTCTGTATTAAAGATCATAAAATCCTTGCTCTTCACGAAGAATATGCGGGAGATTTCCTCATCAAATTGCCAGGCGGCGGCTTGGAATTCGGTGAAAGCACGATTGAATGTTTGAAAAGAGAGTTTCAGGAAGAGCTGAATCTTGATATTAATGTTACAGAACATTTCTACACTCAGGACGATTTTTTGGTTTCCAGATTTCGGGAAAATGAGCAGCTGATCACTATTTATTATCTGGCTGAAATTCTGAATGAGCAAGATTTATTAATCTTAGATCCTTGTATAGAAAAGACAGAATGGTTTTCTCTGGATGGCGAGAATCCTTTCCCATTGCCGATAGACAAACGTGTTTTTGAATTTGCCAAAGAAAAATTCCTGAAGTAGTTTTCAGGAATTTTATTTTTATTTTACTTCAACAAAATTAACGTCGCCATTATATGTATTGTCAATTATTAGTATCATCACTGGCTGAGAAGTGTACGATTGATTTTCGCCAACGATCTTTCTGTATTTAATTTCAAGAATATTGGCATTTTTTCTGGTCGAAATAGGTTTCAGTTCAACTTTCTGAGTTGACGGATCTTCAATTTGTGCGACTGCAAATTCTTTAGAAAAATCAATTGCTGTAGGTTTTCCACTCTCGCCCATCGCTGTCGCCATTCCGAAGACCTGATCAAAATCCTGCTGATTTTCAAACTTCGGATTAACAATAGCTGCATCAATATTATTTTTTACGAAATAATTCTTTGCCACTTCGTAAGGAACTTCCTGATTAAGAACCGAATCTCCAGGTTTTGCAGAACTACAGGAAACTGAAATCGCACTTGCTATTGCCAACAAAAAAATACTTTTCATAATTTTCAATTCAGTTTTGGTTATAAATTCCAGAGAAGATCTTCATATTTTTTCAAAATAATATCTTTTGAAAATCGAGATTTGATGGCTGTTTTGATGTCTTCTTTGTTATTGTTTCTGTGGACAGCATGTTTTATACTTTCAGCAAAATCATCATAATTCTCAATGTTGGCAATTTCACCATTAATTTGGTCTATAACAATCTCATCAATTCCGCCGGGACAATTATTGGCTAAAGCATAAATACCGCAAGTTCCGGCTTCAAGAAGCACATTCGGGAAACCTTCGTATCTGGAAGACAGGATGAAAAGATCCGCAAATTTTAAATATTGATATGGATTACTTTTCTTGCCGTGAAAAATAACGTGATCCAATCCCAGCATTTCTTTCATCTGCAACAGAACATCTTTATCTTTTCCGTCACCAAGAATATGAAGTAAGATGTTTTGATTTTTCAAACGTGAAAAAACCTTTAACAGATTATCAAAACCTTTTCTGGAAGAGAGATTTCCGATGGCAACAACGTGTTTGTATTGCGGTGAAAATTCGGCGGGTTTTTCAGAAAGTTTAAGTTTTTCTTCAATGAAATCGATATCTACCGGATTGTTGATTTTGATCAGTTTATTCTTTCTGATTCCAAAATTATTGATCAAATCCATCTGCATATCACTGCTTTGCGCGATGATTCTGTCATAATTGTTGTAGAATTTATAGAAAAATCGGATTTCTTTTCTTGTAACGTGCTGGGAAACGACATTGGTTTCTCTTGCAATAAACTTTGTGTTCGGAAAAAGCTTGATGAATAAAGAAAGATAAGCATTCACTTCACCAAAACCCGAAAAAACAATGTCTGGTTTTCGTCTTTTTATTTCAAGCAGAATTGGTTTTAAGGAATGTCGGATTCTGGGTGTTTGGATGTCTATAATTTCAACATCGGGTTTAAGAAAATCAAGATAAGCACCTTCTTTCCTAAGTAAAAGGATGGAAGGCGAAAATCTGTCTCTGGGAAGATGATTCGCAATGGTTGTGATGATGCGTTCTGCACCACCGGTTTCCAGATCTGGCAATATGAAAAGGATTGATTTTTTCATTCTAAAAATAATTCCGGAAATTGCTCTGTATGATTGTTCAAAATGTAATTAACGAGAAACCTGTTGTCTCTTCTGTCAAAGAAAATATACCACGTTGTATTCTCGTTGGCTTTGTATTTTATGTAAAACTTGCCAAATTTTTGAAAAGCTTGGGGTGAAATTTTGGAAATCGGCTTATCAATATTATCATAAATATAATTGTGAATTTTTTCGACATAATGATATGCATCTTCTAAAAATCCAAAATAGTGATTTTTATACAGAATGATTGAAATATTATCTAAATAATCGGAAACTTCCTCTGAGAAAATAACTATTTTCCCCACCATTCTCTAATCTTACTTTTGGTTCTTTCGATAGATTGTTCTTTTGTTAAACCCTTCGCCCATCGTTCTTCAAAATCATCTTTTACAGCATATTCTGTTTTTGATTCATTTACTGAGGAAGAAATTTTCAAACTGTTTTTGAGTTCCAATAATTCTAAAATAACATTCTCATCTTGCAGAGCAGAAATCCACTGCAAAAGTTCAGTCTTTTTATTATTCAAATCAGAATTCATTTCACATCAATTTAAAATTAATTTGCAATATCACTTATGAATTTGATTCGTAAGATTCTCACTTCTTCGTCTGTCAAGTCATCGCCATATTCTGCAAGTAGCGTTTTCATACTGTCGCTTTCAGAATTTTTCATAAAATCCATAAATTCTTCCACGATATCTTCGTCAAAATTTTCATTGACATAATAGTCGATATTCAACTTTGTTCCTTGATAAATGATACTTTCCATTTCAGAAAGAAGATCCGTCATCGAAATGTTTTTTGCTTTCGCAATATCTTCAAGATCGATTTTCTTGTCCGTATTCTGGATGATAAAAACCTTGTGGCTGGACTTATTGGCAACTTGTTTTATAACTGTATCCTGAGTCCTTTCGATGTCATTTTCTTCAACATATTTCTTGATAAATTCAGCGAAATCTTTACCGTATTTTTTGGCTTTTCCTTCGCCAACACCATAAATTTTAGCGACTTCTTCTACAGAAATTGGATATTGAACGGTCATATCTTCCAAACTCGGATCCATAAAAACCGTGTAAGGCGGAATGCCGTATTTCTTGGCAACTGTTTTTCTAAGTTCCTTTAATTGTCCGAAAAGAACCTGATCCAGGCCACCGCCTGCTTGAATTTGAACCTGCTCATTATCCGCTTTAGTTTTGGATTGGGCAAGATCATATTCTCTGTCTTCTGCAATTTGAAACTTATTTTTTGATTTTCCGTTAATGACTTCCTGTCCTTTTTCAGAAACTTTCAGAACACCATAAGTTTCGATGTCCTTTTTAAGATAATCCTGGACTGTCGCTTGTCTTATGATCGATTTCCAATAATTATCACTTTCCGATTTTCCGAAACCGAAATATTCTGTCTGTTCTAATTTATACGATTTGGTAACCGCAGATTCTTTTCCGGTTATTAAAGAAATCAAATCCTTAGTCTTGAATTTTTCGCCCAAAACTTTTATCATTTCCAAAACTTTTTTCAGATCTTTTGTTGCATCTTTTAAGGTTGGCGGATTCTGAGAATTATCACACATCAATGCACCTTCACCTTTTACAGGATCGAATATTTCGCCAAAATAATAAAGCAAATATTGTCTTCTGCTCATTGAAGTTTCGGCGTAACCAACGACTTCGTTTAACAATTGAAGTCCGATTTCTCTTTCGGAAACTGGTTTTTGCGCCAGAAATTTCTCTAATTTCTCAATGTCTTTCGGATCGTAGAAAGCCAAACAATAGCCTTCTCCGCCATCTCTTCCTGCACGACCAGTTTCCTGATAATAGCTTTCCAAAGATTTCGGAATATCGTAATGGATGACAAATCTAACATCCGGCTTGTCAATTCCCATCCCGAAAGCAATTGTTGCTACAATAACGTCCGCTTCCTCCATCAAAAATTTATCCTGATGCAGAACTCTTGTTTTCTGATCAAGTCCCGCGTGATATGGTAAAGCATTGATTCCATTCACCTGTAAAAGTTGGGAAAACTCCTCTACTTTTCTACGGCTGAGACAATAGACAATACCTGATTTTCCCTTATGCTGATTGATAAATCTTACAATTTCTTTATCCACATTGACTTTCGGACGGATTTCGTAAAACAAATTAGCTCTGTTGAAACTTTCTTTATATACCAAAGCATTGTTCATCCCCAAAGTTTTCTGAATGTCGTCCTGGACCTTTGGTGTTGCTGTAGCGGTAAGCGCAATTACAGGCACGTCTGCGATTTTATCAATAATGCCTTTCAGATTCCTGTATTCCGGGCGGAAATCGTGTCCCCATTCCGAGATACAGTGCGCTTCGTCTATCGCTACAAAAGAGATTTGCACGTTTTTCAAAAAGTCAACGTACTCCTCTTTTATTAATGATTCGGGAGCCACGTAAAGCAATTTTGTTTTTCCGGCGGTGATGTCATCCATCACCTGTTTTGTCTGGGTTTTGTTTAATGAGGAATTAAGTACGTGCGCCACGCCCTCATCGGAAGATAATCCGTTCACGGCGTCCACCTGATTTTTCATCAGGGCAATCAATGGAGAAACCACGATTGCAGTTCCTTCGGAGATCAGCGCAGGTAATTGATAACAAAGTGATTTTCCGCCGCCGGTTGGCATTAGAACAAAAATATCTTTACCGCCAAGAAGTTCTGTTATGATCTGTTCTTGTTGGCCTTTAAATTTTGAAAATCCAAAATATTTTTTGAGTTCGGCAGATAAGTTGATGTCTTTTGTGTCCATCCTTTGATATTGTTTGCTAAATTTGCATATTATTAAAGGTTATACAAATTATCGATAGTAATTTTTTGTTTTTTTTAGATAAAAAAATGAAGCCTAAACTTCATTTCATGATTTTAAAATTATTGAAGTGAAGATACAAAATTAATATTATTAAAAAAAATAATAAAACATTTTAAAATTTTGGATCCAAAAGAAATTCTCTCTAATGCCCATCAGGCGCTTGATATTGAAATAAGCGAACTTACAAGTCTTCGGAACCGCCTGAATGACAGCTTTATAAAAAGTGTTTTGACAATCAATGAAGTTAAAGGGAAGCTGATAGTTGTTGGCATTGGAAAATCTGCTCACGTCGCAAACAAAATTGTGGCAACGCTTAATTCTACAGGAACACCTTCGCAATTTCTACACGCAGCAGAAGCCATTCACGGTGATCTTGGTGTGATCCAAAAACAAGATGTAGTTTTATGTATTTCTTATTCCGGAAATTCTCCTGAGATCGTGAATCTTTTGCCATTTCTGAAGGAATATTCGGCTGCTTTAATTGCTATGACTGGCAATGTTGACAGTAAATTAGCCAAAGCTGCAGACATTGTTTTGAATACACACGTGGACAAAGAAGCCTGTCCAAACAAGCTTGCGCCAACAAGTTCTACTACCGTTCAAATGGCTCTGGGAGATGCTTTAGCAGTATGCCTGATGGAACTGAAAGATTTTAAAGAGATCGATTTTGCGAAGTTTCATCCTGGTGGAAGTCTGGGGAAAAATCTTACAGCCAAAGTGGAACAGTTTGTTTCTACGAATAAACCGGAAGTTACCTCCGAAGCTTCAATTCGGGATGTTATTATTTCTGTCAGCGGATCGAAACATGGGATTACCGTTGTGGTTGAAAATGGAGAAATATTTGGAGTGATTACGGATGGCGATATAAGAAGAATGCTGCTGAACCAAGATGATATTTCAAAAGTGAAAGCTTCTGACATCATCAGCAAAAACCCTAAAACCATCGATAAAAGTAAGCTTGCAAAAGAAGCGATGCAGATTTTGAAAGAATATAACATCGGACAACTGGTGGTGACAGACGAAAATCGATATTACGGCATCATTGATATTCATAAATTGCTCGACGAGGGAATTAATTAAAGAAACAAGAGCAAAGAATCGGGATAAAAGATTAATTTCGTTTTGCGAATCATCTATCAAAAATAAATTATCATTGATATAAATAATGAGTGAAGAAAAAGAGATGTCCTTTCTTGGGCATATTGGAGAGTTAAGATCCCACTTGGTAAGGTCTATTTTGGCGATTATTGTTTTAGCAATTGTTGTCGGATTTAATATCAATTGGGTAATGGATCATATTTTTTTCGGTCCCACAAGAAGTGATTTTTTCACTTTTAAGGTTGTCAATCATTTTTCCAGAGAACTGACTGGCGTTGATAGCTTTATTATGCCTGCCAAATTCAGTGTTCAGCAGAAGCAGCTGTTTCAGCAGTTCAATGTGATGATGGCAGTTTCAATTTTTTCAGGTGTCGTTTTGGCTTTTCCTTATATAGTTTGGGAAATCTGGAGGTTCATCAGTCCAGCTTTGATGCCTGCAGAGAAGAAAAATTCTATTTTCTACATCAATTCTGTTTGGATTTTATTTATGCTTGGTGTTTTGACTGGTTACTTTTTGATTCTGCCTTTTGCAATCAATTTCGGATTACTCTTCAAAGTTTCTGATAATATTGTTCAATTGTTTGATTTGTCAGATTACACGACTCTATTTCTACAGGTTACGATGGGAATGGGCGTTGTTTTTCTTTTTCCGATAGCAGTTTATATCTTAACATCAATCGGAATTTTGACCCCGAAATTCTTACGAACTTACAGACGTCACGCTATTGTTTTGATAATGGTAGTTGCTGCAATCATCACACCTGCCGATGTTTTGAGTATGATGGCCGCTGCACTTCCACTGGTTTTGCTTTATGAGATCAGCGTCATTATGTCCAATGTGATTTACAAAAAGATGCAGAGAAAAATAGCTTCAAATGATCTTATGAAATCATAAAACAATTAGTTTATAAATTAAAAAAATCAGCAATAATCTAATATTGCTGATTTTTTTTGAGTTTATTTTTAGAGAATTAACCTTTCACAATTTCCTTCCGGATTCTGCTAAGTGACGTATCTGTGATTCCAAGATAGGAAGCCATATTTTTTAACGGCACAAATTTCAGAACATCAGGCTTTGCTTGAATTAAATCCAGGTAACGCTCTGTTGCAGATTTAGTTATCACTTCAACTGATCTTTGCTTAAGATAAAAAAGCTGATAAGACATCCACGCTCTTCCCCATTCTGTAAGGGCGGGAATGGTTAAAAATAATCCCTGAAAATCATCATAATCAATCTTCCAGACCACGCAGTCTGTTTCCGCTTGAATATTTTCCATCGATGGAATTCTTTGGAAAATTGAAGAAGCTTCTATAATAATATCCGATTCTGTAAAGAAATTAATCGTAATATCATTGTTATCAATATCAAAAACAAAAGATCGCACAACGCCTGATTCCAAGACGAAATATTCATTGGAAACTTCATTTTCTTTAAGGAAAAACTCACCTTTTTTGAATGTCAGTTTTTCGTGCTTATCAAAAATCAGTTTCAAATCTTCTTCTGAAAAAGCAGGATGCTGGTATATATTTTTTAAAACCTCCATAAAATAAAAAAACGGAAAATCTAAAATAATAGATTTCCCGTTATGTTGAATGATTTATTTGAATTTATTTCAAAGCATTCACAGCTTCGGAATAATTTGGCTCCTGTCCTATTTCCGGTACTTGTTCTGTGTAGATTACTTTTCCGGTTTCATCCAAAGCCACAACAGCTCTGCTCAACAAACCTCTCAATGGAGAATCGCTAAGTGTCACGCCATAATCTTCACCGAAATTTCCTCTGAAATCTGACAAAACCTCTACATTATCAAGACCTTCAGCTGCGCAAAATCTGTTCAATGCAAATGGCAGATCTCTTGAAACATTGATAACAACTGTATTTTCCAATGAACTAGCTTCCTTGTTGAATTCTCTTGCAGACGCTGCGCAAACACCAGTATCGATGCTTGGGAAGATATTTAGAAGAACTTTTTTTCCTGTATAATCGGCCAAATGCTTTTCTGAAAGATCGGCACCAACCAACGTAAATTCCTGAGCAGTAGTTCCAACTTCCGGCAAATCGCCAACGGTATTAATAGGATTTCCTTTGAATGTAATTTGTGACATTGTTCGTATAATTTATTTCTTCAAAGTTAACGGTTGATTTCTGAATTCTCAAACAATTCATTCTACTTTAATAAAATTTAACTTTTACTATTAATTAGAAAAAATTTAATCCTGATTTGAACAAAAATCATATTTTGACTATCAAAAAATCATTATAAAATATGTATTTTTGTGATTCAATACGAAATAAAATCAACTAAATAATGTCAGAAAAATCAAAAATTATTTACACGCTTACGGACGAAGCACCGATGCTTGCAACACATTCTTTTTTGCCTATCGTAAAGGCTTTCACATCTGTTGCAGACGTTGACATTGTTGCTAAGGACATTTCTCTTGCAGGCAGAATTCTTGCCAATTTCCCAGAGTATCTATCAGACGATCAAAAGATCGGAGATGCGTTGGCAGAATTAGGACAATTGGCTACAACGCCGGAAGCGAACATTATTAAATTACCAAACATCTCTGCATCTGCGCCTCAATTGGAAGAAGCGATCGCAGAATTGAAAGCTAAAGGTTTTGCTTTGCCAAACTATCCTGCTGAACCGAAAAATGACGAGGAAAAAGCAATCAAAGCCAAATATGCAAAGGTTCTTGGTTCTGCCGTGAATCCTGTTCTAAGAGAAGGAAATTCTGACAGACGTGCTCCAAAAGCAGTTAAGAATTATGCAAAAGCAAATCCACACAAAATGGGCGCTTGGGCATCTGACAGCAAAACCGATGTTGCCAATATGGAACAAGGTGATTTCTACGGAACTGAAACTTCTACAACTTTGGAGAATGATTCCAAATTCAAAATCGTTTTCTTCGGAAATGACGGTTCTGAAAAAGTGTTGAAAGATTTCGCAAACCTTAAAGCTGGTGAAGTGATTGATTCTTCTGTTTTGAATATTAATTCGTTGAAAGCGTTTGTTCAGGAAGCAATTGAAGAAGCTAAACAAAGAGACGTGATTCTTTCTGCGCACTTGAAAGCGACAATGATGAAGGTTTCTGACCCGATCATCTTCGGAGCGATCGTGGAGACTTTCTTCAAAAATGTTTTTGATAAATACAAAGAGACGTTCAAGGAATTGGACATCAACCCAAACAATGGATTGCAAAATCTTTACGATAAAATTGCCGGAATTTCACAAGAAGCTGAAATCAAAGCTGACATCGACAAAACTTTGGCTGAAGGTCCAAAAGTAGCAATGGTAAATTCTGATAAAGGAATCACAAACTTCCACGTTCCTTCTGACATCATCGTTGATGCTTCTATGGCGGCATTGATCAGAAATGGCGGAAAAATGTGGGACAAAGCTGGCGCTGAAGAAGATACAGTGGCTATTATTCCAGATCGTTCTTATGCAGGATTCTATCAAGCGGCAATTGATGATATGAAGAAAAACGGAGCACTTGACCCTAAAACAATGGGTTCTGTTCCGAATGTTGGATTGATGGCTCAAAAAGCTGAAGAATACGGATCTCACGACAAAACTTTTCAGGCAGATGCGGACGGAACCATCAAAGTTCTTGACGAAAATGGAAACACTTTGCTTGAGCAAAAAGTTGAAAAATTCGATATTTTCAGAATGTGTCAAACCAAAGATGCACCGATTCAGGATTGGGTAAAATTGGCTGTTAACAGAGCAAGATTGTCCGATACTCCGGCAATCTTCTGGCTAGACAAAGCAAGAGCGCACGACAGAGAAATGATCAAAAAAGTGGAGAAATATCTTAAAGATTACGACACAACCGGACTTGATATCAAGATTCTTGACGTGAAAGATGCAATGACCGAAACTTTGGAAAGAGCAAGAGAAGGAAAAGATACGATCTCCGTTTCTGGAAACGTTTTGAGAGATTATTTGACCGACCTTTTCCCTATTTTAGAATTAGGAACTTCTGCAAAAATGTTGTCTATTGTTCCATTGATGAACGGTGGCGGATTGTTCGAAACCGGAGCTGGAGGTTCTGCGCCTAAGCACATAGAGCAATTCATCGAGGAAGGTTACTTGCGTTGGGATTCTCTTGGAGAGTTCTTGGCGTTGCAGGCTTCGTTGGAACATTTGGCACAAACACAAAACAATACAAAAGCTCAGATCTTGGCTGATGCATTGGACGAGGCAAATGCTAAATTCTTGGCCGAAGACAAATCGCCAGGAAGAAAATTGGGAACGATCGACAACAGAGGTTCGCATTTCTATTTGGCAACTTATTGGGCAGAAGCTTTGGCAAACCAAACCAAAGATGCTGAGATCGCAGCTAAATTTGCGCCTGTTGCAAAAGCATTGACAGAAAACGAAAGCAAGATCAACGAAGAATTGATCGGTTCTCAAGGTCAGCCAAAAGAGATCGATGGTTATTACAAACCAGATTTCCAAAAGACAGATGTGGTAATGAGACCATCAGAAACACTTAATACAATTGTGAACGGTATCTAAACCGTGTTAAATATTACATAAAACCCTCGGCAAATGTTGAGGGTTTTCTTTTGTTTAATTAATTTGCAGAAAGAATTTAAAATCAATAATAATACGCTTTTTGATATGAAAAAAAACTTCCTATTTTTTCTTTATGTTGTTGGGATGTCACACTTGAATGCGCAGGACAAAATAGATAAGGCAATTCAAAATCTTGAACAAAATTATCCGCAGGAAAAAGTCTACTTACTTCTGGACAAAGACAAATATGTGGTTGGAGACAATCTTTATTTCAAATCGTTCGTCTTCAATGGTTATGGACGTTCTACAATCTCAAATACACTTTTTGTTGAACTTTATGACCACAACAAGAATCTGGTTGATAAGAAAACAGTTTTCCTGAAAGATGGTGAAGGTGATGGAACATTTGTCCTCAATGATTTCCTTAATGAAGATATTTATTTCGTAAGAGCCTACACAACTTGGATGGCGAATTTTTCTGAAGAGTTCAATTTTATGAAACAGGTTCCGATCTACAATCCGAATTCTGAATCAAAATTAGTTCTTGATAAAAACACAAAATGGACAGCCAATGCTTTTCCCGAAAGTGGAACCTTCATCGAAAATATTCCGACGAAATTTGCGGTGAGATTATATTCGCAAGGAATTCCACCAACACCTTGGAGTGGCTACGTCATCGATTCTGAAAAACCAAATGAGAAATTAACAACGTTCAAAAATATTGATGAAAATGTTGGTATTTTTACTATCAATCCAAAATCTGGAAAATCATACAAAGCGATTGTCGAAGATAATAAAGGTGTAAAACAAACCATTAATTTACCTACAGTTTCAAATTCAGGAATTAATCTTCAGCTGACTAGTGATCCAAAAGGCATTAATTACAAAATGCTTGGTGCAAATTTCGCACAAGGCCTTCAAGGTTATACAATTATAGGAACGATTAATAATCAGTTGGTTTACAGAGCTAATATTAAAACAAACGCCAATGAAGCGTCCAGTAATATTCCAAATAAAGTGAGCAACGACGATACGGCAGTTTTGAACCTTACGATCTTTGATGAGAAACAGAATGTTGCGGCACAAAGATTATTTTTCGTCAATCCAAAAAAACTTAATCTTGATGAGCCGACTTTAGCTTTATCAATGAACAACGAGCCTAGAGCATTCAACAGTTTTGATATTGAGCCGGATGGAGATCATTCAATCTACACGGTTTTAGTCAAAGAAAACAATCCGGGAGAAATTAAAAATGAGAATACGCTTTTGAGTGCAAAATGGTTGACTGGTGATTTTACAGATTCCATTTTCAATCCTTCTCAGTATTTCGAAAAGAATTCTAATCCGGAAGCGATTGATGCCTTATTAATTTCAGAAAAATGGAAACGTTTCGACTGGGAATCTGTGCTGGCAGGAAAGACTCCGGAATTCAGCTACAAACCTCAAAAAAATCTTTCATTCAAAGGAAAAGTGACCAATAATGGAAGATTTATTCCGAATAAAAGTCTTAATCTTCTTTTGAAAACTGAAAAATCTGATAAAAGTTTTGTGCCGGTTGTTACAGATGACAACGGTTTTATTTATCTTGATAATATTTATTTTGACGAGCCTTTGACCATTTCTTATTACCTAAACAAAGACAAAAAACAAGTTTCAGAATCAGATAATCTGAACATCAGTTTCCAACCTTTGGTAACAAGTATTCCTTATAAATCCGCTTTGCCTGCGACGAATTATCGTTTGATTAATGATAAAAGTGCTGCACAAGACCCGGCAATTGCAAAAGCGCTTCAGAACAGAAAAAACAATAAGGGAATTGATGACTTCAACAAAGAAACATTGATTGAAGAAGTAAAAGTGACTGCTAAAAAAGTAGATAAAAAAGCAGAATTGGACAAGCAGCTTTCTAGTGGAAAATTTAGTGGCATGAATTCTACAATTTTTGACCTAGTTAATGAAAATAAAGATGCTCAGACTTCTCAAAACATATTGCAGTGGCTGCAGGGAAGAGCTGCCGGTTTGACCTTTACAATGGATGGTTCTGGTAATTTGATTCCAAGTATTCGTGGTTCGCAGGCAAGTTTGTTTTTGGATGAAATGCCGGTGGATGTCAGTATGATTAATTCTCTTCCAGTAAGCGATATTGCAATGGTAAAAGTGATGAAAAATGATGGTTTGGTTGGTAACGCCATCGCAATCTATACACGAAGAGGCGATATGATAGCTGAGGAAGATAAAAACAAAGAGAAAATCAACAAACTGGTTTTGAAAGGTTACGACAAATCCGTCGAGTTTGAATTGCCTGATATTACAAGTGATGCTTACAAAAAAATCACGAAAGACACACGGGAAACCCTTTACTGGAATCCATCACTCTCGGAAGATGGCGGACTGGCTCCCAGAGCAAAATTCTTTAATAATGACGAAGCGAAAAACCGGCAGATCATCATCATCAGCTTCGATAAAAATGATAAATTACTCTACTATAATGAAATTGTAAAGTAAAAGTTAAAATAATATTAAAAAGACTTTTTGCATGGAAAGTCTTTTTTTATGGTCTGATGTTTGGATAAAAATATTCAAATATTAATATCAAAAATTTAACATTATGCCTTACATCACAAAAGACATTGACAAAAACTACAGTATTTATTACGAAGATTTCGGACAGGGACAACCTGTTATTTTAATTCATGGATGGCCGCTCAGCGGTAAATCATGGGAACCTCAGGTGCGGGCATTATTAGATGCAGGCTATAGAGTTATCACTTATGACAGACGAGGATTTGGAAAATCCCAGCCTACTTTGAACGGTTATGATTACAATGGTTTGACGGCAGACCTTGAGCAGTTAATTTCAGATTTGGATCTTCAAAACGTTGTTTTAGTCGGATTCTCAATGGGTGGCGGAGAAGTAGTTCGTTATCTAACGAACAATGGTTCCGATAATGTTGACAAAGTTGCTTTGATATCGTCCATTATTCCTTTGGTTAAACAGAAAGAAGACAATCCTGACGGCGTTCCGGAAAGTGATCTGAATGAGATTCTTGAAAATCTGAAAAAAGACCGTGTCACTTTCCTAGAAGGTTTCCACAAAAACTTTTATAATTACGGACTTTTATCTCAAACTGTCAGCCAGGCTCAATTGAATTACGACTGGAGCATTGCTTCACAGGCTTCTCCAACTGCTACTATAAAATGTGCTGAAAGCTGGGCTAATACAGATTTTAGACAAGAGTTGAATAATATAACAGTTCCAACATTAATCGTTCACGGAGATGACGACAAAGTTGTACCGATAGCGACAGCTGGCGAACAGGCTGCAAAAGGAATCGCTAACAATCAATATTATGTGATTGCAGGTGCTCCACACGGATTGAATGTGACGCACGCTGAGGAATTGAATCAGATTTTGATTAATTTTCTTAGGAATTAATTAATCTGCATCTTAATATTTATAAAAAAAGACTGAATTTCTTCAGTCTTTTTTATTTTTATAACATTTTCAAATTATTCACTTCCAGTTCCGTAAGGATTCTCCAGTGTCCTCGTTTGATGTTTTTCTTCGTAAGTCCCGCAAACATTACTCTGTCAAGTGCTTCTACTTCATAACCCAACTTTTGGAATATTCTGCGCACTACTCTATTCCATCCGATGTGAATCTCGATGCCGACTTCATTTTTCGGTTTCCCTTCGATGAATGAGATGCTGTCAACTTCTGCAACACCTTCTTCCAAACGTATTCCTTCGCCGATTAACTTCATATCATCATTCGTCAGTTTTCGATCCAAAGTTACGTGGTAGATTTTTCTCATTGCGAAAGATGGATGCGTCAGTTTTTTCGTGATGTGACCGTCGTTTGTCAACAGGATGACACCAGTCGTTTGTCTGTCCAATCTTCCAACTGGGAAAATTCTGTACGGCGACGCATTTGCAGTCAAATCCATTACGGTCTTTCTCGCTTTTTCGTCTTTGGTTGTTGAGATGTAACCTTTTGGTTTGTTCAGTAGAACATAAACCGGTTTTTCTGGTGTGATATTTTGGCTGTCGAAAACAACTCTATCCGTTTTCTGAACCTGATAACCCATTTCTGTAACCACTTTTCCGTTCACTTCCACAAGACCTTGCGCGATCAATTCGTCCGCTTCTCTCCTACTGCAAATCCCGGAATTAGCGATATACTTGTTAAGTCTGATTGTGTCTTTATGAACCTCCTTACTGATCTTTTCCAATCTTCTTCTTTGGATGAAAGATTTGGTCTTATCCTCAGCGGTTTCCGGTCGGATGTATGGTTTTTTGTTTGAAGGCTTTTTATTGAAAGGCTTTTTGTCACCATTTTCGTATTTGTCTCTACTGTCAAAATTACGGTCGCCACCTCTTGTCGTCTTAGGTTTACGCGCACCTCCTGCAGATGGTCTGCTTTTGGACGTTCTTTCGCCAGAGCCACGGGAGTTTCCAGAAGGTCTGCTAGCACCTGCACTTCTAGGTTTTTTATCTCTTTCTGGTCTTTTTCCGTCTTCGCTCATTTCTAAAAATTTTTGCAAAGATAGTGAATTAGTTAAGAGTTACGAATTCTGAGTTTAAGAATTCTAAAAATTGAGAATAATGTAATTTTAATTTATAATTAATTAAAACCTTTTGTAGAATATATAATCGGTGTTCAGCGGTTCTAATCCGTTTTCTTTCATCAGCATTGCGATTTGTCCGCGGTGATAAGTTGAATGATTGATAAAATGAAAGAAAATCTCGTGAATCGAGTTTTCGAATCTCTTTCCTATTGAATTTTTATAATTGATTATTTCTGTTATATCTCTTTCTTCAAGGATTTTAGAACTATTGTTGAAATTTTCAGCATTGATTTTTACTAATAAATCGTCAGCGTTGATTTGCCAGACTTCATATTTGTCTTGATTTAAGATTCTCGCATTCCAAATCTGATGAGCATTAAGAATATGATTGAGAAGACTTTTACTTTTTTCGCTCCAGACCAATTTATTTTCAAGATAATTTTGAATCAATGATTGATTGAAATGTTGATTATATTCTAAATAATCTTGGAAGTTTTTCTTCATCATTCAAACATTTCAGCCAAACGGACTTGTTTAATTTCAGCAGAATCATAAAGTTCAGAAATTGATTTCTTAATATCCAATTTCGGATAAAGATTGACACCAATGATTTTAATTTTTCCTTCTTCAACCCAACTTTGTTCTTTGGTTGCCTGGTCAAAAATCATTTTTTGGATTTCTCCTGATTTCAATAATTCTAAATAACCACCTTTCTCCTCAATGTCAAGAAATAGTTTCCATGATTTTTCCGCGAATTGTTGGGTGATATCTTCCACGAAATAACTTCCGGAAGTCGCGTCTTCAAAAACATTGATGATGCTTTCGTAAGCCAAAACAATCTGTTGTTTGAAGGAAATCTCTTTGGAAAGCTCAGTTGGATTTTCGATTTTATAATTGTTGCAGAAAACCGCATCAGCGCCGCCAATCATCGCAGAAGCCAATTCTAAAGTGGAACGGATGAGATTGTTGTCCTGGTCGTTTTTTGATTTATTTCTTAATGAAGTTTCAACGGAAATATACGGAATCAGATCTTTCCCAAACTCTTTGGAAAGCTGGTTGAAAAGATATTTGAAAGCTCTGATTTTTGCAATCTCGAAGAAATATTGACTTCCAACTGCAAATTTGAAAACCAATTTATCTAAAATATTAGCACCAAATTTCTCCACCAATTCCTTCGATTTAGCCAAAGCAAAACCCAATTGCTGAATAATCGAAGCGCCGGAATTCTGATGCAAACTGACATCCACACAGATATTTCTTTCAAATGATTTTGATAACAATTCGCCTGCAAGATGTTCATCGATCTCGCCACTCTTGTCATCAGAAAAAACATCAATCAAAGAAAAATACCGGTTAGATTCTGGTGTTAAGATATGCTCTGAAAGCTTAGCATTATTAATGAAAATAGATTTCTCATCAAGATTTTCGACATTCTCTTTGAGGAGAAATGCGAAGGCTTGATCCTCCAAACCTTCCTGATATTCGGCAACAAGATGTGTGCTTTCTTCTATTTTCGGAAGGATTTTGTATTCAGAATTGTTTTGGTAATATGGTTTTACATCAATATTTTCCAAATTCTCTTTTTGAAGAATTTCGTAAATATCATCTGTTTTGAGTTGCTTTTTTACAAGTTGTTCCCAATCTTCCAATGTACTCATTCTGAAAATTTTGTATTACTTCTTTGCAATTTTAGAACTGTCGACCACCAAGATGAAAATCTCTTCATTTGGTTTTTTCATAAAGTAATTTTCTCTGGCGTATTTTTCTTTTTCGTCTTTGTTGTTCATCAGTTTGCGAAAAAATTTGTCATTCTTTTCATATTCTGTTTTGTAGAAATCAAGTTGTTTTTCATAACGTCCGATTTCACCATTCAGTTCATTGATCACCAAAAAAGAGGTGCTGTCAAAAAAGATCATCCATACCAAAAAACCGACAAGCGTCAACAGGTACTTGTTGAAAACATAAGTCTGGAAAAACTTCAGCGTCGGCGATTTTTTCTTGATTTCTTTGATAAGTTCTTTCATAACAGTAAATTTTTAAATCATCGATTTTTAATCCAAAATCTGATGTATATTTTTAATGAACTTTTTTAAGTGAATTATTGATAACAGTCGTCAGAAAATCAATCGCTACAGAATTCTGCCTCATATTCGGAACAATTAAATCTGCTTCATTTTTTGAAGGCTCGATGAATTCCTGATGCATCGGTTTCAAAGTTGTTTGGTAACGGTGAAGAACTTCCTGCAGATCTCTACCTCTTTCCTGCGTATCTCTTCTGATTCTTCGTATTAATCTCTCATCTGAATCCGCGTGAACAAAGACTTTCAGATTAAACTCCTTTAATAATTCCTTATTCGTCAAAACCAAAATTCCTTCTACGATCAAAACGTTTTTTGGCTCTACTGTTACGTGATCGCCTGTTCTGGAATGCGTTACAAAAGAATAAATGGGCTGTTCTATACTTTGGTGATTTTTGAGTGCTTTTACGTGCTGCAACATCAGATCAAAATCAATGGACTTTGGATGGTCGTAATTCAGAACTTCCCTTTCAGACAGAGTCAAATTCGGATTATCGTGATAATAATTATCCTGAGAAAGAACATTAACACCTTCTATATTAAGTTGTTGCAATATTTTGTTTACAACAGTAGTTTTTCCGGAACCTGTTCCACCGGCAATTCCAATCACGAGCATCTTTACAATTTTTACAAAAATAATATAATTTTCATTTGGACTCGTTTTAAATATCGAAAATTTGAAATTTAGAAATAAAAAAACCAGTCGGAACTGGCTTTTTGATTATCGTGATCCATTTGATCTCTGCGAATTATTTTCTTGTGGAGCCCGCTGCGGCTGGACTCTTACATTGTTCTGTGAGCCAGATCTTGTATTGTTTTGTTGCTGCGGCTGAACCCGAACGTTATTTTGAGACTGATTTCTCATCCCGCTGTTTGCGTTTGGTTGAACTCTCACATTATTCTGAGATTGAGATCTGGTCCCATTTTGAACACCTGTGTTTGGCTGAATTCTAATATTATTTTGAGTTCGTGAACCATTTTGTTCACTTCGGATTGGCTGTTGGGATTGCGTTCTGGTTCCAGTTGAAATATTATTTTGCAATGAAGCTCTTCTAGGAGAAACAATCACATTATTTCTTCCTCTTCTGGAATTATAGACGACTCCATTTCGGTAATAATTGTTATTATAATCCAGATAAACTACATTTGGCGCATACCAAAATCCGTCCGGAGACTGGTAATATCCATCTCTGTAACCATCAGAATATCCTTGTGAATAGTTATCATTGTAGCCGTAACTGCCATTATTATAACCATCGGGAGCTGTGGTTGCAATACAAGATGTCATCGCTAATGCTAAAATGGAAGGGACTAATATTTTAAATAGATTTTTCATAATTTCTTGGTTTTAAAAATTACGTTAGTCGTAACACTTATTTAGATTACAAACTATCTGCCAAGTTAAATTTTGAAAGAATCTTCAGGCGAATGAATATAATTGATGAAAACTATTCTTCAGGAGAAATCCCAAGAATATAATAGAAAACTGCCAAATCTCTGGCCAAAAATTCACGCGTGTGATTTCTGTAGAAGCTTTCGTTTTTGGTCACATCCTGTGCATCAAAACCTAAAGCGTTCATCCCGTTATTTCTTGCAAAAAACAATGCTCGTAAGTTGTGAAAGCCTTGTGATACGATGATTACGTTTTTCTGCTTGTATGTATTTTTACAATTCAAAATACTTTTGTGCGTATTAAAACCCTTTGGATCTTTGATGATAATATCTTCCGGAACACCTTCATTATAAACCAAAAAATTGGTCATTGCCTGAGTCTCATCATAGTTTTTACTTTTCTCTCCGCTGACGATGATTTTTTTGATTTTTCCGTGGTGATAAAGCGTTCCAACCGCGTCCATTCTCGCCGTGAAGTAAGGATTGGCGACACCAGAACGCATCTTTGGAGAAGTTCCTAAAACCAATGCACAATCTCTTGGTGGTACTTGGCTTATTTTGTTATAAGTTCTGCCACTGGTAAGCGCATACACCCAGAAATTCGCCAAAATCATCAGCAAAAATCCGAATTCCAAAAGCCTGAAAGCTATTTTGAAAAAATTGGTAAACGCCCTGACCATAATTAAATCATATCAAAATCTAAGAAAATTTCCTTGCTCATTGCAATAGCTGTACAAGGTAAGATTTTTCCCTGATGTTTTTCATTATCGGTCAGATATTCGTCTTCGGTCATATCAACTTGTCCACTTTTCAGATAGCAGAGACAACTTCCGCAAATGCCGGATTTGCAGGAATAAGGCAGTTTGTAACCTAAATCCAATAATTGCTGAAGGATTTTTCGTTCGTTATTTTTAAGGATAATATCGTCCTTTTCAAAATGATTATATTTAATTTTGACCTTTACATTTTCGATCAGAGGAAATTCTTTTTCGGTTGGATAAATGTCTTCATTATAAGCTTCAAACAATTCAAAGTGAATGTTTTTTTTCGGAATCCCGTGATTGTAGCAGGCGTTTGCAACAGATTTTATCATCGCTCCTGGTCCGCAAATCAACACTTTATCGGTACTGTCCCAGATTGTGGATTCCTCGTCATCTTCGTCCAGATGCAGAATTTGATTGATAATAAGCGAAACTTTTTTCTCATCAATTCTGCCTTGAAACAACTTATCCTTCATAGTTTCCTGCGAAATGAAATAAAAACATTCCAGTCTTCCTTTGGATTCTATTTGAAGAGTTTCTAATTCATTTTTAAGAATAATATCTTCATAACTTTTATTGCCGTAAAAGAGAAAAATCCGCGTTGTTTTTTCTTCAGTCAAAATATTTTTGATGTGGCTTAGGATTGGCGTGATTCCAATTCCGGAAGCAAAAGCAATGATTGTCCGTTTCTCATTCGGTCTTGAAGGAAGGAAAAATCTTCCCAAAGGTTCGCTCACAGAGATTTCGTCACCAACTTTATAATTATCGAAAAGGAATTTTGTAGAGCTTCCTTCGCCATTTATTTTGATAGCTAAAGCCAATTTTTCTTCTGAAGGCGCAGATGTAAAGGAATAATCGTTCTGAATTTCCTTTCCATTGAAGTGATATTTCAGCGTCACGTATTGCCCGGCACGGAACTGATATTCGGATTTCAACTCATCAGGAATCTCCAGCTCCAAAGCAAAAGCCTGTTTGGTCAGTTGTTGTTTTTTAGCTATTTTTAGCCTGTGAAACTGAGGTTGGTTGGCTACTGTTAATTGATTCTCCATTGTCAAGAATCAAATTTAATGAAAATTGACAGAAGAAAAAATCTAAATTCAAGACAAGCTCGTAAATTCATTTAAATTAAAATTTTATGAAAAAAATAATTTTATATTCATTCCTATCAATCAGCTTTTTAGCTTGTAAAAAGAACGATGAGAAAGTTGCTGAAACTAAAGCGAAAGAAGATTCAATAAATGTAGAACCTTCAAAATCCGAAGCCGACGTTGCCGAATTGGTGGAGTTTTCTCCAGAAAAAATGTCGGCTTACATTCAAAATAAAAATCCTGACACTTTGTATGTGACCAATTTCTTCGCGACTTGGTGCGGACCGTGTATGCACGAGATTCCGTTTTTCCACAAAAAGATGGAGGAATTGCAAGGTCAACCTGTGAAATTCACGTTTGTAAGTCTTGACAACAAAACCGATTGGGCAACCGAAGTCAGTGATTTTGCGGATGAGTTTAACATCAGAAAAAATGTTACCTTATTGGACGGAAGTCTACTGAAACCAGAGTTTTTTAAACAGAATTTCAAAACGTGGGACGGTAGCGCAATTCCATTTACGTTGATTAAAAAAGGCGGTAAAGTTGATGAAACACTTGGTTCTATGACGGAAGAGGCTTTGAATCAGAAAATTACACAGTTTTTATCTGCAAAATAATTTAGCAAAAATCAATGATGAAAGAATTAAACTAAAAGATAAATCTTGAAAAATAAATTCGGAGTTCTTTGCTTCTTTATCATTGTCGGAATCATCATTTCGTTCATCATCAATTTGAATATTGGTTATGCAAAACTTTCATTTCCAGATTTTTATAATGAATCCGCGGAACAATATGAAATTGCGGGATTCAGAATCAATCGGGCTTTAGCAATGATTTTGGCTGGAATTGCGATTCCGACGAGCGGTTTTCTTTTGCAGGAATATTTCAAAAATCCTTTGGCTGGCCCGGATGTTTTGGGAATCACATCGGTTTCGAGTTTGTTTGTGGCGTTTTATATTTTCTTTTCGCAAGATATTTTGATTCCGGATTATCTGCAGAATAGTTTTATCAGCTTGTCTTCAATTCTTGGAAGTGTTGTTTTGATGATGGTTTTGCTCTTATTTTCAAATCGATTTCGGGATAAAAGTTTCATTATTATTTTTGGATTTCTGATTTCCGCTTTGGCTGGAGCGGTGGTTTCATTTCTTCAGTTTTATGTAGAAAGTCAAAGCCTGAAAAACTACATACTATGGACTTTCGGCTCAAATAATCAGGCTAATTTTTCTCAGATTTCAATCTTAACCATTTTAATAATTATAGGCTTATTTTTTACTTTCAAATCCATAAAACCTCTGATTGGAAATTCTCTTGGAGTTGCTTATGCGCAAAGCTTTGGCGTGAGTCAATCGAAACTGAAAATCAGCATCATTGTCGCTTCATCCATTCTATCAGCTTCTGTTACAGCTTTTTTGGGTCCGATTTTATTTATTGGCGTTGTGGTTCCGCATTTTTGCAGAATGCTTTGGAATCCGGCTCAGCTTTGGCACCAATTGATTTTGAATGTTGTGTTGGGGATTTTTGTGATGCAGGTTTTCTCAATTATTTCAGAATTAAGTCAGTTTCCGATTAATATTATTACGACGTTTTTTGGGATTCCTGTGATTCTGTTGATGCTAATGAAAAACAAAAGATTATGAGTTTCCTAAAAATTAATAACACATCAATCGGTTATTCAGAGCCACTTATTGCTGACATCAACACTTCCCTAGAATTAGGCGAAGTTTGCCTTTTGATGGGAAATAACGGCATTGGGAAAACAACTTTAATCAAATCCATTCTTGGACAAAATCAACTTCTAAATGGCGAAATTTCCATTAACGGAAAATCAATTCAAAAACTGAATCCAAACGAAATAGCCTCTCAAATCGCCATCGTTTTTTCGAAAGCTGAAATTCCTGATAATTATACAGTTACCGATTTGATTTCATTGGGAAAATACATTCATTATCCTTATTATTTTAAATTGAATGAAAAGGATAAAAATGAAATCGCAAGTATCATTGACAAATTAAACTTAACCCAATTTCGAGATAAAAAACTCACCGAACTTTCTGATGGAAATCTTCAAAAAGCCTTTATTGGAAGAGCTTTAGCGCAGAATTCGCCTCTCATTATTTTGGATGAACCAACAACGCATTTGGATGAAGAAAACAAATTGATGATTCTTTCTTTAATTCGAAATCTCGCGAAAAATGAAAATAAACTGATTCTCTTCTCTTCTCACGATTGGCGATTGGCAAAGGAATTTTCTGACAAAATATGGTGGTTGAAAGACAAAAAACTAATCAGCGGAATTTCCGAAGAAATCATTCTCAATAATCCAGAATTGATTACACCGAAGATTTTGGATTTTAATAAAAATTTTCATCCGCCCGAAATCGTTGCGCCGAAATTGGAAAAGGAAATGATATATTCTTTCCTTCAAAAAAACTTTGCGTCAGATTTGACTAAATTTAAATTGACGTTTAAAAATTACAAATGGGAGCTGAAATCGGAGGATTTTTATGATAATTATCATACATTGACAGATATTAAACAATCTCTGCAAAACCTTATTAATACTAACAACTAGAATTAAAATGTCAAATTAAAATTTTTAAATATTAAGATTTGCATAGTATTTAAAAGTTTGTAAATCAATTGTTTAAATATTAAAAACCTAAAATACTATGCATGCATAGTATTTTTTTTATATTTGTATAAAGCACTTCAATATGTCAGTTATGGAAAAGAAAAACTCAGAAAAAGTCGAAAGTGTTGACTTGATGCTCAAGTCGGCTTGGTTAGCGGTCTCGAAAATGTATTCGGATCAGGCTTCGTTGTATAATTCAACTGCTGTTCAGGCACTTACATTACTTAAAATCGACCCAAAAGAAGGAACTAGAAGTACGAATCTTGGTCCCAAAATGGCGATTGAACCTACTTCTTTAACTAGAATCATCAAACTTCTGGAAGACAACGGTTATATTTATAAAGAAAAAACTACAACAGATAAACGGGAAGTTATCATCAAACTAACTGATAAAGGCATCAATTCCAGAAACTTATCGAAGGAAGTTGTTCTCAATTTTAATAAGAAAATTGTGGAGAGAATTCAGCCGGAAAAGTTTGAAGTCTTTAAAGAAGTGATGAACGATATTCTGAAAATCGCAAATGAACTTAATAATAGAAAACAATAATAAATCTCAATAAATGAACAGAAAAATAAAACACGTTACAGTCCTCGGCTCCGGCGTGATGGGTTCCGGAATTGCCTGTCACTTGGCTGGAAACGGGATTCAGGTATTGATGTTGGATATGCCTGCGAAAGACTCAGAAAATGCCGACAAGAAAACGAGAAACAGCGTGGCGCAGGGTCATCTTGACACCGCTCTGAAAAGCAATCCTTCACCTATTTATGACAAATCGTTTGCATCCAGAATTACGGTTGGAAACTTCGAAGATGATTTGGAGAAAATCAAAAATTCGGATTGGGTGATTGAAGTGATTGTCGAAAGATTGGACATCAAACAATCGATGTTCGAGAAAGTGGACAAACTTCGCAAACCAGGAACTTTGATAACTTCTAACACATCAGGAATTCCGATTCATCTGATGTCAGAAGGAAGGTCGGAAGATTTTCAGAAGCATTTTTGTGGAACGCACTTTTTCAATCCGCCAAGATATTTGAAATTATTCGAAGTGATTCCAAGTCCGAAAACGGATAAATCTGTTGTGGATTTCTTTATGTCTTATGGTGAGAAATTCCTTGGAAAAACGACGGTTCTTTGTAAAGATACGCCAGGATTTATCGGAAACAGAATCGGTGTTTATTCGATGGCGAAAATTATGGAACTGACCGAGGAAATCGGTTTGACCATTGAAGAAGCGGATTCTTTGACAGGCGATTTGCTGAATCGTCCTAAAACCGGAACTTTCAAATTGGGAGATTTGGTTGGATTGGACACGGCTTTCAATGTTACGAAAGGCCTTCAAGCCAATTTGAAAGATGACGAAATGGTTCAGGCTTTGAAAGATTCCAAAACTTTAAATCATTTAATTGAAAATAAATTCCTTGGCGATAAAGCTAAAAAAGGATTCTATTATAAAGAAAAAGACGCTGGCGGAAATGTCAATCGTTTCGTTCTTAATTATGAAACGCTTGGTTACGAACCGACGAAGCAACCAAAACTTCCAATCGTGAAGACGGCGAAAGAAGCCGGAAGTTTGAAAAATCGTTTGCCAATTTTGTTGAAAGACCAAACCAAAGCTGGCGAGTTGATTAGAAAACATTACGCTTCACTTTTCGCTTACGTTTCTCAGCGAGTTCCGGAAATCACAGACGTGTTCTACTCCATCGATGATGCGATGAAAACCGGTTATGCATGGAAATATGGACCATTTGAAAACTGGGATTTCTTGGGAATTCAGAAAGGAATTGATTTAGTGGAAAGCGAAGGTTACAAAGTTGCTGATTGGGTTAAGGAAATGCTCGTTTCCGGAAACGAATCTTTCTACAAATTGGAAAACGGAAAGCAGTTATTCTACAATCAAAATACGAAAACTTACGAACCAATTCCAGGTTTGGACGCTTTCATTATTCTTGATAATATCAGAAAAGAAAAAACCATCTGGTCCAATTCCGAATCTGCGTTGATTGACCTTGGCGACGGAATTCTAAACTTCGAGTTCCGTTCAAAAATGAATTCTCTTGGCGGAGGCGTTTTGGAAGGCCTTAATAAATCCATCGACATTGCTGAGAAAGATTACAGAGGTTTGGTTGTCGGAAATCAATCTGATAATTTTTCAGTCGGCGCAAACCTTGCGATGGTAATGATGATGGCCGTTGAGCAAGATTGGTACGAACTGAATATGGCCATCAACTTATTCCAACAAGCATCAATGAAACTGAGATATTCGTCAATTCCAGTTATTGCGGCACCTTTCGGAATGACGCTTGGTGGCGGCTGCGAATTCTCGATGCATTCAGACAAAATTGTTGCTGCAGCAGAAACTTATATCGGTTTGGTGGAAGTTGGTGTTGGCCTGATTCCAGGCGGTGGCGGAACGAAAGAGTTTGCATTAAGAGCTTTGAAAGGTGCACTTCCAGATGATGTTAAAACCAATCATTTGCGTAATTACTTTATGAATATTGCAACCGCAAAAGTGGCAACTTCTGCCCACGAAGCCAAGCAAATGGGAATTTTGACAGACAAAGATATCATCGTCGTAAACAAAGACCGTCAGATTGCAGAAGCAAAACGTCAGGCCATTGTTTTAGACGAATTAGGATATACACCACCAGTTCCGGAAAAAATAAAAGTTCTTGGAAAAGAATCGATGGGAATGTTCTACGTTGGAACAGACCAGATGGTTGCCGGCGGTTATGCCTCAGAACACGACAGATTGATTGCCAACAAAATCGGTTACGTCATGACCGGCGGAAATCTCTCTGAACCAACAGAAGTTTCCGAACAATATCTTCTGGATCTGGAAAGAGAAGCATTCCTTTCACTTTGTGGCGAGAGAAAAACGCTTGAGAGAATTCAGACGATGTTGACAACAGGAAAACCGCTTAGGAATTAGATTTCTTTGTAAAATGTAAAAAGTATTAATGTATTAACGATGCACAATTTTAGAGATTTAGAAGTTTGGACAAAATCAATGAAACTTTGTAAAGTATTTTACTTGGCTTCTAACAATTTTCCAAAAGATGAAATGTTCGGATTAACTTCTCAAGCAAGAAGAAGTTTAATTTCAATTCCTTCTAACATTGCTGAAGGCGCTGGTCGTGATACAATTGCTCAATTTTCGCATTTTCTGAATATTGCTTTAGGCTCATCATTCGAATTTGAAACTCAAATATTAATTGCTAATGATTTGGGATACTTTAAGAATGATGATTTTAATGACATCTATTCGGAAATCAAACATATCCAAAATATGTTGGCAAAATTGAAGCAGAAATTTAATACTCAAACATTTTAAAATCATAAATACATTTTACATTAATACGTAAATACAACAAAAACAATGGAAGCATATATAGTAACAGGATACAGAACAGCAGTTGGTAAAGCGCCGAAAGGTTCTTTGCGTTTTACCCGCCCGGATGATATGGCGGCAACTGTGATACAACATCTGATGAAAGATGTTCCAAATCTTGACCCGGCTCGCATCGACGATTTGATTGTCGGTTGTGCAATGCCGGAAGCAGAACAAGGCCTTAACGTCGCGAGACTGATTTCATTAATGGGATTGGATACCGACAAAGTTCCAGGTCTGACAGTCAACAGATATTGCGCCTCTGGCTCAGAATCGATTGCGATTGCGGCGGCGAAAATCAAAGCAGGAATGGCGGAATGCATCATCGCTGGTGGTGCAGAAAGTATGTCGTACATCCCGATGGGCGGTTACAAACCGATTCCAGACACAGATTTGGCGAAGAAACATCCCGATTATTATTGGGGAATGGGATTGACGGCGGAAGCTGTTGCCAACGAATTCAAAGTGAGTCGTGAGGAGCAGGACCAATTCGCTTATAACTCGCACCAAAAAGCAATGAAAGCCATCAAAGAAGGAAAATTTGAAAACCAGATTGTTCCAATTGATGTTGCGTATAATTTCCTTGACGAAAAGGAAAAAATCCAGACCAAAGAATATGCGTTCAAGCAAGATGAAGGTCCAAGAGCTGACACTTCTGTTGAGGCTTTGGCGAAACTTCGTCCAGTTTTCGCAGCGAATGGTTCTGTGACGGCTGGGAACTCTTCTCAAACTTCTGACGGCGCTGCTTTTACAATGGTAATGTCCGAAAGAATGGTAAAAGAATTAAATCTGACTCCAGTTGCGAGACTTCTCTCCTATTCGACTGTCGGCGTTCCGCCAAGAATTATGGGAATCGGACCAATGTTCGCCATTCCAAAAGCTTTGGAACAAGCTGGACTAAAACAATCCGACATCGATTTGTTTGAATTGAATGAAGCTTTTGCTTCTCAATCTGTTGCAATTTTAAGAGAATTGAACATCAATCCCGATATCGTAAATGTAAACGGTGGCGCAATCGCACTTGGACATCCACTGGGTTGTACAGGAACTAAATTGACCGTCCAACTTCTTGACGAAATGAAACGCAGAAACAGCAAATATGGTGTTGTGACTATGTGCGTGGGAACTGGTCAGGGCGCGGCGAGTGTTTTTGAGTTGCTTTAGACATTGAGATAATAGACGGATAGATGATAGACTAAAAACACAGAAAATGAATGACTTTAAGAGACATAACTTTAAAAAGCTAAAGATTTGGCAAATGGCAATGGAATTATCAAAATTGACCTTAGACCTTACTGACACTTTTCCACCTTACGAAAAATATGGTTTAAAAAGTCAAATGGACAGGTGCTCAATCTCAGTTCCTTCAAATATAGCTGAAGGGTCAAGCAGAACGAATAAGTCTTTCAGTCATTTTTTGGATATGTCTTTAGGCTCGTCTTTCGAATTACAAACTCAGTTATTATTAGCAAATCATAGAAAATATCTACCAGAACAACAACTTGAAATTTTTGAAACTAAAATCGAGGAATTTCAAAGAGCAACAATGGTATTTCAAAATACATTAAAAGACTAGAAGATTATAGACGGATAGATAATAGACAGCATTTTGTAAAGTCTATCATCCATCAGTCTATTATCTATCATCTCAAATAAAAAATTTAAAATCACAATAATATGTCAACTGAAACCAAAACATTAAACGGTGGCGAATTCCTGGTAAAGGACATCACTGCTCAGGAAATCTTCAGCATCGAGGAACTTTCCGAAGAACAAAAAATGCTTCGCGATTCTGCGAAAGAATTCATAGATAAAGAAGTGGTCCCGAACAAAGAACGCTTCGAGAAAAAAGATTATGCCTATACGGAAGAAGTAATGCGCAAAATCGGAGAAATGGGATTTTTAGGAATCGCTGTTCCGGAAGCTTACGGCGGATTGGGAATGGGATTCGTGACCACAATGCTGGCTTGCGACTACATTTCCGGAACAACTGGCTCATTAGCAACCGCTTATGGTGCGCACACGGGAATTGGAACTTTACCAATCCTACTTTACGGAAGTGAATATCTGAAAAACAAATATCTTTCGGATTTGGCGGCGGGAAGTAAATTCGGTGCTTATTGCTTGACCGAGCCGGATGCAGGTTCTGACGCCAACAGCGGAAAAACAAGAGCCAAACTTTCCGAAGACGGAAAACATTACATCATCAACGGCCAGAAAATGTGGATTTCGAATGCAGGTTTTGCAGACACTTTCACATTGTTCGCCAAGATTGACGATGACAAAAATATCACTGGATTCGTCATCAACCGTTCAGAATTGGAAAATCCTGAGAGCCTGACTTTCGGAGAGGAAGAACACAAATTGGGAATCCGTGCGTCTTCTACGCGTCAGGTTTTCTTCAATGATATGAAAGTTCCGGTGGAGAATCTTTTGGGCGAAAGAAACAACGGTTTCAAAATCGCTCTGAATGCACTGAACGTTGGCCGAATCAAATTGGCGGCAGCGTGTCTGGATGCACAAAGAAGAATCCTGAACCATTCATTGACTTATTCTACGGAGAGAAAGCAGTTTGGCGTTTCTATCAACACTTTTGGCGCGATTCGCAAGAAGTTGGCAGAGATGGCGACTGGCGCTTTCGTGAGTGAGGCTGGTTCTTACCGTGGTGCAAAAGATGTCGAAAACAAAATCGAGGAATTGGTTGCCGGCGGAATGAACCACGAGGAAGCGGAACTGAAAGGCGTAGAAGAATTCGCAGTAGAATGTTCTATCTTGAAAGTTTTCGTTTCAGATTTGGCACAACATTCAGCGGATGAAGGAATCCAAATCTTCGGTGGAATGGGCTTCTCGGAAGATACACCAATGGAATCCGCCTGGAGAGATTCGAGGATTTCCAGAATCTACGAAGGAACGAACGAAATCAACAGACTTCTTGCCGTTGGAATGCTCATCAAACGTACAATGCAAGGGAAAATCGACCTTTTGACGCCTGCAAAAAATGTTGGGAAAGAATTGATGGGAATTCCGTCTTTCGACATTCCGGATTATTCAGAATATATGTCTGAGGAAAAAGAAGTTATCAAAAATCTGAAAAAAGTTTTCCTGATGGTTTCCGGTTCTGCCCTTCAAAAATATATGATGGACATCGAGAAACAACAGCACCTTCTCCTGAACGCTTCCGAAATCCTGAACCAAATCTATATGGCAGAATCAGCCATCCTGAGAGCGGAGAAACATTTCGACACCGATTCTGTAGAAGCATCAATGGCACGACTGAATCTTTACAAAGCCGTTGACATCATCGCCACCAACGCCAAAGAAGGCATCGTTTCTTTCTCCGAAGGCGACGAACAAAGAATGATGCTGGCCGGACTAAGACGTTTCACAAAATACGTGAACACACCGAATCCAATTGCTTTGACAGAGAAAATTGCATCTCATTTTATTGGGAAGGGTTCTTACTAAATAATCAATTTTAGAATAATAAAACCCTCAGGAATTTTCTGAGGGTTTTTGATTTTTAATGATTTCCTTAATATTAATTAGTGGAATGTTATAGCCAAATCCTTTACACTTAAAACAAAGTCCACCTTGTATTTTTCTATATTCCTTAAAATATCCTTTTCCACCACATCTATCACAAAATCCAAACTTTAAAATGTTAAATTTTTGCTCACTATATACTTTTACGTTTTCATTATTATGCAGATTTTCGTGACAAGAATTGCATAAAGTAACTAAATCTTCATCATCATATTGCCAAGGAAGTCGATTAATTATATATAAAGTATGATGCACTTGTAAATTTACATATTCATTATTGGGATTAGGAGTGTTATCCTGAAATTGATTTATGCTCTTCTGCCCAGAAAATAATTTTACTGTGTAGGTCTTAAAACATTTTGTACATCTAAAATTATCTCTTTTTAAAATTATTTGTCTCTTATTTTTCCATTCATCACAACGTAAGTATTCAAAGTAACCTATATAATCTAATTCTTCATATGATTTACTATTAATTAATTCTTGGAAAGTCATTTGGTAAATTTAATTTTAAACGTAATGATTTATAGTTTCAATTAATAACGGAACTTGTAATTCGACACCTTTCTCAACTGCTTTAGTCGCAATTTTGGCAATCCAGCTTAGAATTTTTTTATTAAGACTTTCTTTAGGCTCATTTTTTATAGTATTTTCTAGATTATCTATATCTTCCTTTTCTATACCTAGCTTTTCAAGTTTTTCGCGAAGTTCTTGTATGTTATTTTGACTATTTAGATTTTGAGATATATTTTCGCCGACACCAATATTTGAATTAGCATAGTTTCCATATATATTTTGATTAATTATTGTTTGAATTTTTTCATTATTAATTTCTTTATTAGAGAATGAATTTTCAATATCCGGAAAAGCATCATTTAATTCTAATAATGTATCTAATAATTTTTGCTTGGTTTGCTCAACAATATATTTCAATTCACTAAATTGAATTCTTCTTTTTACAGCAGTAATTGAATCACCATTTTCCGTCATTGAAGCTAATGTTTGGGCTAAACTTTGATTTATATATTCATATCCGTAATCATTATTTCCATCTTTTTCAAGTCCATTTTCAATTGTTCCAATACTTTGTGTTATTCTCATTTTATAGAAAGAATATTTCAAATTCATATCTTTTTCTAAGTTTGAAACATCCATAGGAATTGTCCTTGTCCCACCGCGTAAAACATCAAAAATTTCTGCAAAAACGGAACAATCAATTATTCGATAATCTGGTAATTCAGAATCTTTATAACCGTTAATTTCAGCTTGAATCCAATTTTTAAAATCTGAATTATTTATTTTATAAGCAATTATTTTTGCCCTTGTTAGGGCTTGTGAAAGTGTTATTTTATCAAAAGTTAGGTCTTCTATAAGTTCCTTAATCATAAATATTTGAATTAGTTTAATTTACGAACTTAAGAAAATTTTTAATATCAAATAAATAAATATCAAACACAATAAGGGACAATCAAAAACGCAAAAAGACAACTGTAAAACTAGAACAAACTCAACTGAATCCCTCCACTCTTCCCAGGCTTTGCATCCCCAAAAACCGTTTTCCCACCAAACCGCCACGAGTTTTGTCGCTCCTCTCCTATCACTTCTTCAAGGTTAAAATCCGGTGTGAAGTTCGCTTCCGTCCTCAAAGCAATCTCGTGAAGTTTCTTGATGGCTTGGCTCTTATCGGTGTTTCCCAACTTAGATTTCTCGATGCCGGTTCTTAGGATAGAAATGGTTTCGTCATAGGTTTTGGTAGGCACAGGAAACGGATGGCCATCTTTCCCGCCGTGCGCAAAAGAAAACCGAGCAGGGTCTGTAAATCTCGACTGCGCCCCGTGAATCACCTCACTCACAAGCGCCAGAGACTGCATCGTTCTGGGACCAACGCCTTTCAGCATCAGTAATTCCTCAAAATTCTCAGGCTGATTTTCTCTCGCCAGCCAAAGAATATTGCCCAGCTTTTTCATATCCACATCACTGGCCAAAACCTCGTGATGCGCCGGCAAAATCAAGCGTTGGAAATCCTGCATCCATTTCTCGGAATCGGTTTTTGTGATGTCCACAATGCCGTTTCTGCTTTGTTCCGCTTGGGAAGAAGTCAGATTAAGAATATTTCCACGATTCACACCGGAAATTCCCGTATGAGGTTCATTCACAAAAGAACTGACACTCTCGGAAAGCCAATGATAACGCCTCGCAGTCCCATCAGAATCGTGCATTCCTTGCTGAACAACCGCCCAATTCCCTTGGTCCGACAAAATAAAATTATGAAGATAAAGCTGATAACCATCTTGGATGGCCGTGTTGTCAACCTTCGCAGAAAGTTTACTGCATCGTACGAGTTCCGTGCCGTCAAGTCCGGTAGAATCTGCAATTTTCAGAAGTTCGTTCGGTGTATCTTTGGAGAACCTTCCTTTTCCGCCAGCGATGTAAATTCCCAGCGATTTAGAATTCGGATTGATGGAACGTTTCAAAGCGCCCATCACAGAGGTCGTGATGCCGGACGAATGCCAGTCCATTCCCATCACCGCCCCAAAACTCTGAAACCAAAACGGGTCTGCAAGTCTTCTCAGAACTTCATCTTTTCCATAATCTGCTAGAATCACTTCCACGATGGCGAGCCCAAGCTTGGACATCCGTTCATACAGCCAAGGCGGAACCTGACCGTAATGTAGAGGCAAATCTGCAGTTCCAGAACGTTTCATTGTGTGAAATTACGACTAAAATTTGTTTTTTCGCATTCAAAATTCTGAAACCAGATTTAGAATTAAAAGTAAAAAATGGCTCGCAAATTTTACAGATTGAGCAGATTTTTTTCAATATTATAAATCTGCTCAATCTGCAGAATCTGCAAGAACCAAAAAACAAAAAAATCCGAAACGATGACGCTCCGGATTGATTTACTGTACAAATTTTATTGCTTAATTTTCTTTCTTAGAAAGGAAATAATCTTTTAATTTACCAAGATTTATTTTGTCGCTACCTACGAAGATTTCTTCTTCTGTAAGGAAAACCGGACGTTTCAAAAACGTGTAGTGGTCTAGTAGCAATTCTTTGTAATCTTTTTCCTGTAGGGTCTTTGGGTCAAGCTCCTGCAGTTTTATCTGATTCGATTTCTTATTGAAAAGGGCTTCATAAGAACCAGCCAATTTGTACATATCTTCAATTTCTTCCTCAGTAATAGGGTTGATTTTGATTTCGCGAAGCTCCCAATCTCTAGTGTCATATTGTCCTAATATTTTTCTACAGGTATCGCAAGTTTTAAGATAAAATACTTTTTTCATTCGGCGAAAATACGGATTTTTTTTCATATAGGCGCTATGTCATTCATTTATCTTATATTACGCCCGGCGCAAGGTCTCATCCTCTGTCGTTTACATCACAACTTTAACGTTCCTTAAGTATTTCAGGTTTCAATATTTGGGCAACTTATCCGCCTTCCGTTCCCGCTTTTTTCTTTTCGATACCCGAGCTTTGTCCAAGTTATCGAAAAGAAAAAGAGCTCCACTCAACCTAACGAAGTGGTTCATCGATTCAAATGAAAAATAGAAAAATGAGATAAGTCGGCTTGCAGATTCGTTTTCCAATCAAGTTCCGTTATTAAATTGAAATTTCCAATTCTAATCAAAAGCCTTACATTTGAATTTAATTATCAAAAAAATGGACAACAAACCAATTACTTTTCAGTTTATCTCAGAACCTACAGACGTCAATTTTGGAGGCAATGTCCACGGCGGAAGCGTGATGAAATGGATAGACCAAGTCGGTTACGCCTGCGCAAGCAATTGGTCATCCAGCTATTGTGTCACAGTTTACGTCGGCGGAATCCGATTCTATCAACCCATCAAAATTGGTGAAATTGTCAAGTTGGAATCTCACGTGATTTACACCGGAACTTCCAGTATGCATATCGCAATAGATGTTTATTCCAGAAACATCAAGGAGAAAACCTTCGAGAAGAAAACGCATTGCATTATTGTTTTTGTAGCCGTGGACGAAAAAGGAAAATCTGTCCAAGTACCGAAATGGTCACCAAGCACAGAACAAGAAAAACAAATGCAGGAATACGCCATCAAACTGATGAATCTCCGTCGCGACATCGAGGATGAAATGAAACCTTTCCTTTAATTAATTGCAAATTAAATTATTTATAATTGGAAAATAACAATTAATAATCGTTATAAATTGAATCACATTTAACAATTGGAATGATTCAATACGGATATCAATATTTAATTTTGCCCCGAATTAAAAATATATTCAATTGAATAAAAAAATTATCAGTTTATTGGCCTTGTCATTAGTGGTCAATATCAATGCGCAGGTTTTCAATGCAGGATTCGAGAATAACAACGGAACGCCTTTGTCCCAGTTCAAAACGATTAATGCAGACGGTTTACAGGTTCCGGAATGGGGTCAGGTTCAGGATTTCAATACAAAAGCCTGGATTCAGTTTTACGATGGTTATGACAACAAGATTTCTTTCAGCACCTCGTATTACGATCCGGAAGGTCAAGCTAATGATTGGTTGATTACACCAGCTATCACAATTCCACAAGAGGGAAATCCAACACTTTACTGGAAAGGCAAATCCTATGATTTTGAGTTCACGGATTCTTATGCAGTCAAAGTTTCTGAAACCAATAACAATCAGGAATCTTTCACAACAACACTTACACAGATCGACGCGGAACAACCATTTGATTATGCGAGCCACAATCTTGATCTATCTGCTTACAAAGGAAAAACGATCTATCTGGCATTTGTAAACAACACAAACAGCGGAACTTACCTTGCATTAGATGATTTATACATCAGTCAATCTGCAAATTGCGTAATGCCTTCTGTAGATGGATTTTCAACTTCAAATTTAAAACCAAATTCCGTGACCATCAATTGGTCTGCAACTTCTGGAATTTCCAGTTATGATACAGGACTGACGACTTTTGATACTTCAGTTTCTTCCAAAGGAACAACTTCTTCCACAAGCAAGATTTTTGATAATTTACAATCAGGAAAAAGATACCAGTTCTTCCTGAAAAATGCAGATTGCGGATCTGGTTGGGCTGGACCAAAATCGGTTTGGACACCATCAGAATTACCTTACGCTTACAATTTCGAAAAAACTGTAGAGAATTTTGGCGAATATGACTCTGACGGATGGGCATCTACAACCTGGCTGAATGGCGAAAGTGAAACTGCTGCTCAAAACGGAACAGGATATGTTTTTAACAACACAAGCAAAACAACTGCGAAGAACGATTGGATTTTTTCTTATCCTATGTATTTGAAAAAAGATGAAACCGTAACTGTAAAATATTATTCCGCAATCGGAAGTGCAGATGCAAGTCCGGCAACTCTGAAATTTGCAGTTGCAAACAGTCAGGATAAAAATGACATCATAGAAACTTTGAGTTCGGATATCATTTCTACAAATTCTTACACAGAATTTACAAAAAGCTACAAGGCAAATTCTGACAATGTTTATTATTTTGGATTTGGAAACACGACAGCTCCAGTTGCGACCACCACATCTTTAAGAGTTGATAATGTCACTTTTACGAAGACTACTTTGGCTGTTAATGATGTCAATAAAACTTCAGTCAAAATCTATCCAAACCCAGTTGTTGACCAATTGAATATCAAAACTGATGAGATATTAAAATCGGTACAGATCTATTCTTTAGATGGAAAATTACTTAAAACAATTGACGGAAATAACACGAAAATTGATTTTAAAAATTATCCAAAAGGTTCTTATCTGGTGAAAATTGAAACCGATAAATCAATCATTTCACAGAAAGTGATAAAATAGTTATAAAAATTAGTTTAGAATTTTTTCAATAAAATAGTTGTGGAATTAAAAATCATTTTTAAATTTGTCCCAATGAAAACAATGAACAATATCTGGTGGTGGCTTTCTAACTCTTTGTCGGGTCTGAAAGGCTTATCGGTGTTCTAAATTCTGAACTAACTATAACTCAATCATAATAAGACTTCGACATTTTTGTTGAAGTCTTTTTTTGTGTCATCCTGAGCTTGTCGAAGGATTTTTAACCAAATAAAATTAATCTGATGAAATTCAGTAAAACCATAAAAGTAAAAACCACCGTAAAATCCCAATTGGCAGACCTTTTCACGCCAATCGGAATTTACCTGCGACTTCGCGACAACTTTCGTGATACAATCCTCTTGGAAAATGCCGGAAACCAAAACTCGGAAAATTCGTTTTCGTTTATTTGTGTAAACGCAATCGCAGGAATTGAAATCCGTGATTATCACGAAGCTGAATTCAAATTTCCATTGGAAAACCCAGAAAAAATCCAGTTGGAAAATGAAAAATTATCCGATTTGCTTCAGGAGTTTTCCAACATTTTCGAATGCGAAAAGCCAAACCACGAGATTGGGAAAAGTGCGCAGGGATTTTTTGGTTACACAAGTTATGATGCGATTCCGTTTTTTGAGAATATAAAATTCAAGGAACTTTCTGAGGAAAATAAAATTCCGTTGATGCGTTACAGATTATATCAATACGTCATCGCAATCAACCACCACAACGATGAAATGTTCTTGATAGAAAATAAAATAGATGGCTTAAAATCTGAACTTTCAACCATCGAGAATTTCATCAACCAAAAAAATGCGCCTGTTTTTCCTTTTGAAATCACGGCAGAAGAAACGTCAAATTTAAAAGATGAAGAGTTTTTGGAATCGGTAGAATTTGCAAAGAAACATTGTTTCCGTGGCGACGTTTTCCAGTTGGTTCTCAGCAGACGGTTTGAGCAGAAGTTCCAAGGAGACGAATTCAATGTTTATCGTGCTTTGAGGAATATCAATCCTTCGCCTTACTTATTTTTCTTCGATTATGGCGATTATAAATTAATGGGATCAAGTCCTGAAAGTCAATTAATTATCAAAAACGGCAAAGCCATTATTCACCCAATTGCAGGAACTTTTAAACGAACCGGAAACATCGATAACGATTTGGAATCTGCAGAAGAACTCAAAAAAGACCCGAAAGAAACTGCCGAACACACGATGTTGGTTGACTTGGCACGAAATGATTTAAGCATTCACGGTAAAAATACAGTGGTTTCAAAACTGAAAGAAATCCATTTCTTTTCCCACGTCATCCATATGGTTTCTGAAGTGGTTGCAGATGTCAAAGAAAATCAAAATCCTTACGAAATGATTGCGACCACTTTCCCACAAGGCACTTTGAGTGGCGCACCAAAATATCGCGCAATGCAATTGATTGATGAACACGAGAAAACTTCCCGTAGTTATTATGCAGGTTGTATTGGTTTTGTCGGTTTTGATGGAAGCTGTAATCAGGCCATTATGATTCGTACTTTCTTGAGCAAAAACAACACATTATTTTATCAGGCCGGCGCAGGAATCACAGCCAAATCCGTTGCCGAAAGTGAATTGCAGGAAGTGAACAATAAATTAGGAGCTTTAAAAAAAGCCGTTTTAAAAGCAGAGAAATTATGAAAATATTAGTATTCGACAATTACGACAGCTTCACTTACAATCTCGTTCAAATCATCGAACAGATTGTCGGTTCAAAAGTAGACGTTTTCCGCAACGATAAAATTGCCTTGGAAGATATCGACAAATACGACAAAATCGTCCTTTCTCCAGGACCAGGAATTCCGGAAGAAGCTGGAATTTTATTGGAATTAATCAAAAAATATGCGCCAACAAAATCGATTTTCGGGGTTTGCCTTGGTCAACAGGCGATTGCGGAAGCTTTTGGTGGAAGTTTGATCAACCTTTCTGAAATCTATCACGGCGTTGCGACAGAATCTATTCAGACAAATGCGCACAATATTTTCAATAGTTTGCCAGAAACTCTGGAAGTTGGCAGATACCATTCCTGGGCGGTGAATCCTGATGATTTCCCTTCTGAACTCGAAATCACAAGCGTTGACAAAAACGGAATGATTATGAGTTTAAAACATAAAACCTACGATGTTCACGCCGTACAATATCATCCGGAAAGCATCTTGACGCCTGATGGAAGAAAGATTTTAGAGAATTTCTTAAAGCTGGATGTTGGAAGTCCGAAGTCCGAAGAAAAAATATAACGCAAAAAACTTCCGACTTCAGACCTCTGACTTCGGACTAAAAATTATGAAACAAATATTACAATATCTCTTCAACCACCAAACTTTGACAAGAGCCGAAGCCAAGGCGATTTTGACAGAGATTTCACAAAATAAATTCAATGAGAGCGAGGTCATTTCTTTCATCACCGTTTTCTTGATGAGAAGCATTACGCTTGAAGAACTCACAGGTTTTCGAGAAGCCTTACTTCAATTGGCAAAAACTATCGATTTGGGAACGAACGATTTGGTTGACATCGTCGGAACTGGTGGAGACGGAAAAAATACGTTTAATATTTCAACATTGGCAAGTTTTATTGTTGCCGGAACTGGACAAAAAGTTGGGAAGCAAGGAAATTACGGTGCGTCATCCATCTCTGGTTCTTCGAATGTTTTGGAAGAGTTGGGTTACAAATTCAAAGATAATTCTGAAGATTTAAAAGCCGACTTGGAAAAAGGAAACATATGTTTCATCCACGCACCACTTTTTCATCCGGCTTTGAAATCCGTCGCGCCATTGAGAAAACAATTGGGATTGAAAACCTTTTTCAATATCCTTGGACCGTTGGTAAATCCCGCCAAACCAAAATATTCTATGATTGGCGTTGCAAATCTGGAGATTGCAAGAGTCTATCAATACCTTTTGCAACAGCAAAAAAGCGAGTTTATGCTCGTTCACGCTTTGGATGGATATGATGAAATTTCATTGACGGGCGACACAAAGATCTTCAATAAATTTGGCGAAAGAATCTATTCAGCGGAAGATTTGAAATTCAAAAATGTCGAACCGGAAAGTATTTTCGGAGGTTATTCAAAAGAAGAATCTGCCAAGATTTTCATCAATATTCTCGAAGGAAAAGGAACTGACGAACAAAATTCTGTGGTTCTGGCAAATGCATCAATCGCCCTTTTGAATACTGAAAAATATGGAGATTACGATAATTGTCTTGCACTTGCAAAAGAAAGTTTGGAAAGTGGAAAAGCTTTACAAAGTCTGAAAAATATTATAAAGTAGAATTATTATGGCGACAATTTCCGCCCTCCGTTCTCTCCCGATTTTACATCGGGATCCACTCAAGCCGGGTCGCAGATTCAGCATCAATTAAAAAGTTAGTTAAAAAATGACCATTTTAGATAAAATCATAGAAAGAAAAAAACAGGAAATTGCAGATTCAAAATTCAAAATTTCTCTGGAGCAACTCAAGGATTCAGAATTTTTTGGAAGGAAAACTTTTTCACTGAAAGAAACTTTGAAATCCAAATCAGGAATCATCACCGAGTTTAAAAGACAATCGCCGAGCAAAGGAATTATCAATGACAAAGTTCCGCCATTGGAAGTTGTTTCTCAATATGAAAAATTTGGGGCAAGCGCCATTTCTATTTTGACGGACAAAGATTTTTTCGGTGGAAGTTTCGAAGATATTTTGAGCGTTAGAAATCACATCAACATTCCAATTTTGAGAAAAGACTTTATGGTCGATGAATATCAATTCTACGAAGCAAAATCAATCGGAGCCGACGTGATTTTGTTGATTGCATCTTGTCTTTCGCCAACTCTGGTTTCCGAATTTACGGAACTGGCTCATTCTTTAAATCTTGAAGTTTTGCTGGAAATTCATTCAGATGAAGAATTAAAACACATTAATAAAAATGTTGATTTTGTAGGTATTAACAATAGAAATTTGAAGGATTTCAAAGTTGATTTGCAACATTCCGTCAATTTGAAAAACCAACTTCCCGATGATATTTTGTCCGTTGCAGAAAGTGGAATTTATAACGAAGGAGATTTCAAATTCCTAAAAGAAAAGGGCTTTGACGGATTTTTGATGGGTGAATATTTTATGAAAGATGAAAATCCAGGGAAGAAGTTTGGGGAATTTGTTTCTAATGTATCAATTTAAGTTTAACAGTTACCAATGATGGAAAGCCCAATGCCAGAAGCCAACGACCAATTGCAACTCAAAGTTTGCGGATTGACCAAACTCGACCAAATTCAGGAATTGATTGATTTGAAAGTCGATTTCCTAGGCTTTATCTTTTATAATGAATCCCCGAGATTTGTACTGAATCATTTGACTTTGGAACAGATTTCAAATATTGAACATTCAAGAAAAGTTGGTGTTTTTGTAAACGAAAATGTTGAAAGAATTATTGAAATTTCAGAAAAGGCAAACTTAAACTTCATCCAACTTCACGGCGACGAAAACGATGATTTTATTTCAGAATTAAGAGAAAAACTAAATCCCAAAATTAAAATCATTAAAGTCATCAGAATCGGAAATCAATCGCCCGAAGAATTGCAAAAAACCAACAACCAACAACCAATAACCATCAACTATCTCCTATTTGATACAGACTCGAAAGCATTCGGCGGAACAGGACAAACCTTTGATTGGAATATTTTGAATGAAATTGAAATTCCTTTTCCCTATCTTTTAAGTGGTGGAATTTCACTAGAAAATATCCATCAACTGAAAACCATCAACCATCAACCAATCGCACTCGACATCAATTCGAAATTCGAGATTGAACCGGGAAATAAAGATTTAGATAAAATAAGAGATTTCTTACCATTAATAAAATGAAAAATCATCAATATAAAAGCAAAATAGTCTGGACTGGAAACACAGGCGAATCCACAAAGAATTACCGTTCCTATCAAAGAAATTACACCATTTCCGTGGATGGGAAAGCTGATATTTCAGGTTCATCCGACCCAGCATTTCTTGGCAATCCGGAACTTCATAATCCTGAAGACCTTTTGCTGGCTTCGGTTTCTTCTTGCCATTTGCTTTGGTATCTTCATCTTTGTTCTGCTAATAAAATCCTAGTGTTGGAATATGAAGATTTTGCAGAAGGTACGATGATTGAGACTGAGAATGGAAGTGGAAAACTCACCGAAATAGTTTTAAAACCAAAGATTATTGTCGCTGAAAAAGAGATGATACAAAAAGCGGTGGAACTCCATCAAAAAGCCAATGAATATTGCTTCATAGCCAACTCATTAAACTTCGAAGTGAAGCACCAACCAGAAATAACATATAAAGAAAATTAAAATGAACTTTCAAAACCCAGATAAAAACGGCTACTACGGTGAATTCGGAGGTGCTTTCGTTCCCGAAATGCTTTATCCCAACGTTGCCGAATTACAGGAAAAATACATCCAAATCATTGAATCCGAAGAATTCCAGACCGAATTTCAGGATTTGCTGAGGAACTATGTCGGACGTGCTACACCACTCTATTTTGCTAAAAATCTAAGTGAAAAATATCAAACTCAAATCTATCTGAAAAGAGAAGATTTGAATCACACCGGCGCGCACAAAATCAATAACGCATTAGGTCAAGCATTACTTGCAAAGAAATTGGGTAAAAACCGCATCATTGCAGAAACAGGTGCTGGTCAACACGGCGTTGCGACGGCGACAGCTTGCGCTTTGTTAGGCTTGGAATGCATCGTTTACATGGGCGAAGTCGATATTGCAAGACAGTCGCCGAACGTTGCCCGAATGAAAATGCTCGGTGCCACTGTGATTCCAGCAACTTCCGGTTCAAAAACCTTGAAAGATGCGGTGAACGAAGCATTGAGAGATTGGATCAATAATCCGGCGACCACGCATTATATCATCGGAAGTGTGGTTGGTCCACATCCGTTTCCAGATCTGGTGGCGCGATTCCAAAGTGTGATCTCAAAGGAAATCAAAGAACAATTGAATGAAAAAATTGGCAGAGAAAATCCGGATTATCTGATTGCCTGCGTTGGCGGCGGCAGTAATGCGGCGGGCACTTTCTACTATTATGTGAATGAAGAAAGCGTGAAAATCATTGCGGCTGAAGCTGGCGGTCTAGGCGTTGATTCCGCGAAGTCTGCAGCGACCACTTTCTTAGGAACTTTAGGAATTCTACACGGAAGTCAGAGTTTGGTGATGCAGACGGAAGACGGCCAAGTCATTGAGCCACATTCGATTTCTGCAGGTTTGGATTATCCGGGAATTGGGCCGATGCACGCCAATCTGTTCAGAGAGAATCGCGCTGAGTTTTTCAGTATCAATGATGACGAAGCTTTGAAATCCGCGTTTGAATTGACCAAAATCGAAGGCATCATTCCGGCGCTGGAAAGTGCGCACGCTTTGGCGGTTTTGGATAAAAAGAAATTTGAGAAGGATGATGTGGTGGTGATCTGTCTTAGTGGTCGCGGTGACAAAGATATGGAAATGTACTTGAAACAGCTTTAAATCTGTAAAATGTAAAACGTATTAATGTATTAACGATCCGTAGAATCGTAAATACATTTTACATCAATACTTTAATACAACAAAAAATGAAAAAACTAAACATATACTTCACAGCCGGAGTGCCTGAGCTGGAAGACACAGGAAAAATTGCAAAGCTGATCCAGAATTCCGGCGCAGATATGATGGAAATCGGGATTCCGTATTCTGATCCAGTTGCAGATGGACCTGTGATCCAAGATGCGCATTCCTTGGCTTTGAAAAACGGAATGAGCATCAAAAAACTATTTGAACAATTGGCTGAAGTCAAAGATTCTGTGACGATTCCGAAAATATTAATGGGTTATTTGAATCCCGTTCTGCAATTTGGTTTTGAGAATTTTTGTCAAAGATGTGCGGAAGTCGGCGTTTCGGGATTGATCATTCCAGATCTTCCACCAATCGCTTTTGAGAATCAATATGGTGCAATTCTTAAGAAATATAATTTGAATTTCACGTTTCTGGTAACGCCGGAAACTTCCGAAGAGCGCATCAAATATCTGGATTCTTTGAGTTCCGGGTTTTTATACGCCGTGAGTTCATCTTCCACCACAGGCAATGCAAATGCTGTTTTGAAGAATGAAGATTATCTGAATAGATTGGCTTCTCTGAACTTAACAAATCCAGTTTTTATAGGTTTTGGAATCAAGGATAAATCGGATTTTGAGAATGTGACAGAGAAAGCGCAAGGCGGCATCATCGGAACGGCTTTTGTGAAGATCCTTTTGGAAAATGGAGATTGGGAGACGAAAGGAAAAGCGTTTATCGAAAGCGTTAAAGGATAAATTCAAATAAAAAAAGAGTTTCAATCACTGAAACTCTTTTTATTTTTAATCGTTGCTTTCAAAAATCGTTGAGAACGCTGATGTGACCAGTGACAGTAAAATACTGAACAAAAGCGCCCACCAGAAGCCATCGATGCTCATACTATCCATCAGATAATCGGCCAGTAAAATGATCAGAGCATTGATCACAAATGAAAACAAACCAAGCGTGATGATGGTGATAGGCAGAGATAAAATCGAAAGAATCGGCTTTACAATAAGATTCAGAAGTCCAAGTACAATGGCGAAAATAATGGTCGACATAAAGCCGTCGAAATGAACGCCTGTAAGGACTTTGCTAAGGATAAACGCTGATATTGCGGTGATCAGCAAACGGATAATGAAGTTCATAGTTTATAATTTAATGGATTTGATTTTCTCATTCAAAAACCAGACCTAAACGGCTTTTGGCAGATGGCTTTTGGTTGATAGCTTTCAAATTAATATTTAGATTTTTTATAAACCTTCACTTCATTTACCTTCAGATCCTTCTCCTTTTCCTGCTTATCAGAAATCAGAATTCCAAACAAATGATCGATCTCGTGCTGGAAGATCACAGCGGTAAAACCTTCTACCATTTCGTCGTGTTTCTTGTTTTCAAGGTCATAATATTCCAGTCGGATGCTGTAGCTTCTGTAGAAATCGCCACGGAAAGTCTCTATTGAAAGGTCGCCTTCCGGACCTTTGTTCAAAAGTTCGGACCACCACGTGATCTTCGGATTAATAAAATATTCCACTGGCGCATTGGGCTTATCAAACCTTTGAACCAGCACTACTCGCCTGTTGATCCCGACCTGAGGTGCCGCGATCCCAACACCACCGCCAGTTGCAGCGAGAGCCAACCTCATCCTCTCGATCAGGATTGGTAAATTTTTATCCTTTGGCGAAATTTCTTCAGACTGAGACAGCAAAACCTTGTGTTGATCTTCCTTATCGGTTTGGTAGATTGGCAAAGCTGTTTTTTGGTCTCCGGCGAGGATGAGCTCTTTTTCCTCTTTTGAGAATTTTTGAGAAAAAACCAAGGTTCCCACGAACAATAATATTAAAACTATAAAATTCCGCATCGTTTATTTTTATTTCAAAGGTAAATATTTTGGGCCCCTTATCCGTGCTCCGTTCCCGCTTTTTTCTGCCATTGCGATCGACGTGGAGTTATTTGCTGATATCTTTCTACCATCGCAATGACAGAAAAAGAGCTCCACTCAGCCCGGGGTGCGCTTCGCCAGGTTGAAATATTCAGATTTTAATTTCAATTTTTCCAACAATTTTAATCATCTCTTAAGCTGAAAAATGACCTTCGCCAAGTCCGATGGACAGCACGTTTGCACAAGGCATCAAAGTCATCAAGACGAATTTAGAAACTCATCTTGATGAATTAAGAAAATCAGCTTGATGAATTGATCAAACGGTCTTATGATTTTAGCACAGCATCTGTTTCATTTTCAAATTTTATCCTGATAATTCAAATAAAAAACGTTCCCCCGAAATAATCCGGGAGAACGCAAACTAGAGAGAAACTAACAACTATAACTCAATTTTATGAGGCTTCGAGAGCCTCAGCCTGACAGACTAATCTATTACTTCATTTTTCCTTCTGTTGAAAATCCAGAAGATAATCGGGAAGATCAATAAGGTCAATATCGTTGCGGTGATCAGTCCACCAATGATGACAATCGCCAAAGGTTTTTGAGATTCAGAACCGATTCCTGTAGAAAGTGCTGCTGGCAGAAGTCCGATCGAAGCCATCAAAGCGGTCATCACAACTGGTCGGGTTCGTACTTTCACACCTTCCATTATGGATGAATCTAATGATAGTCCATTCTTGACATTCTGATGGAATTCGGAAATCAAAATCACCCCATTCTGGATACAGATCCCAATCAACGCAATCATCCCAACACCTGCAGAGATCCCGAAATTCATATTGGTCAAATGTAATGCGATGATTGCACCGATCAAAGCAAAGGGAACATTCGCCAAAACCAAAAGTGAATCTTTCATATTCCCAAATAAGATAAACAACAGGAAGAAGATCCCAATGATACTGATAGGAACTACCTGCGTCAATCGGTTGGTGGCTCTTTGCTGATTCTCAAACTGTCCGGTCCATCCAATCGAATATCCATCTGGCAATTTGATCTTATCTACTTTCTTCTGCGCATCGGCAATCGTTCCACCGAGATCTCGGTCACGGATAGAGAACTTGACCCCAATGTAACGCTTGATATCATCTCTGTAAATGAAAGCTGCCCCATTTTCTTTCTCGATCGTACTGATTTCCTTCAGTGGAATCTTCGCACCGTCCTGGGTTGGTACCATTAGGGAGGCGATATCTTCTTCATTCTTTCTGTATTCCTGAGCATAACGCAATCTGATCGGGAATTTCCGCTCGCCATCAAACATTTCGGAACCTGTCTTTCCACCAAATGCCATTTCCAGTACCGCTTGCGCATCGGCTGGCAACACGCCGTAAGCCGCCATTTTGCTTCTGTCCAAAACCACACTGATCTCTGGCTGACCAATATTCTTGATGATCCCAGGCTCTTTCACACCGTCCACGTCTTTGATAGAAGCCAGAACTTCGTCCGCCAGTCTGTCCAAAGTGTGCAGATTGTCACCATAGATCTTGATGCCATTTTCCGCTTTGAAACCCGCCACTGCTTCAGCAACATTATCCGAAATAGGTTGAGAATAATTGAATGTGATGCCTTGGTAATTCTTTAGTTTTTTATCGATCTGCTCGATCAATTCGTCATAAGTGATCTTCCGTTTCCATTCATCTTTTGGCTGAAGACTGACGGCAAACTGTACGAAACCAAATCCGTTCGGGTCGGTTCCGTCATTACTCCTACCCGTTTGCGCCAGAACATCGGTCACTTCCGGGAAACTCATAATGTCTTTTTTGAGTGCGTTGGCTGTGACCAAAGATTTGTCCAAGGACGAACTCATCGGCATTTCTGCTGTGATCCAAAGAGAACCTTCATTCAACTGCGGTAGGAATTCAGTTCCAAGGAATGTTGCTGAAAATAAAGTGATCGCCAACAACGCGGTCGAAACGAATAGGCTGACTTTCTTATATCTGAAAGTGAACTTCAATCCTTTCATCACATATTTGTCCCAGAATTCCACGAATGGATTGTGTCTTTCCTTTACATTTTTCTTTAAGAGCAAATGCGACATCACAGGAACCAAAGTCAGCGTGAATATCAATGCACCCAGCAATGCAAAGCCTAATGTAAATGCCAATGGAGAGAACATTTTACCCTCCACTTTTTGGAAGGAGAAAATCGGCAAAAGAGAGGTGATGATAATTAATTTTGAAAAGAAGATCGCTTTCCCCAATCCCGTTCCCGTTTGTTTGATCCAGCCAGCCTTCGCCATTTTGTTGAAGCGTTCCATGCCGTACTTCTTCGCCTTGTGGTCGAGCATCACGAACAGTCCTTCGACCATCACTACGGCGCCGTCAATGATAATTCCGAAATCTACTGCTCCTAGTGATAGCAAGTTAGCGCTCATTCCAGCCATCTTCAGACAGAAAAAAGCAAACAGCAAAGACAATGGAATGATGATGGAAACAATCAAAGTAGTCCGCCAATCCGCCATAAAGATCAATACTATGACCGTCACGAGAATAATCCCTTCCAAAAGGTTGTGCATAACCGTGTTGGTGGTAAAATCCATCAGGTTCTGGCGGTCATAGAAGGTTCTCATTTTAACATCCTTCGGGAGAATTTTGGTATTCAGTTCATCGATTTTGGCTTTCACCAGTTTCAGAACTTCCTGTGCATTCTCGCCTTTTCGCATCACGACGATTCCTTCCACCGTGTCATTGTCATTATTGAGAGAAGCCTGTCCGACTCTCGGCATAGAACCTTCGTGAACGTCTGCCACATATTTGACAAGGATTGGATTTCCGCTGTCGTTATGAACGGTGATGTTTTCAATATCAGCAATAGACTTCACCAAACCAATTCCGCGCACGACATAAGCCTGACCGCTTTTCTCGATGACATCACCGCCGACATTCAGGTTGCTGTTGGTTACGGCTTCTAAAACTTCACTTGGAGTAAGATTATATTTATCTAATTTTCTGGGATCGATACTTAATTCAAAAACTTTGTCCTGACCTCCAAAAACATTCACGTCTGCAACGCCAGGAACACTTCGCAAAGCTCTGTCGACAACCCAGGTTTGCAGTGTTAAAAGGTCTCTGGAATCCCGGTCTTTGCTTTCTAAGGTGTAACGGTAGATCTCGCCGGTTGGTCCGTAAGGTGGCTGAACTTCCGGGTCTATTTCGTCTGGTAAACTGACGGTTCGCAATTGGTTGTTGACCATATTCCTTGCGAAAATATCGTCCACACCATCTTCAAACAAGATCTTGACGATGGAAAGTCCGAACATTGTGGTACTTCGGACGCTTGTCTTTTTCTGGACCGGACTCATTGCCAACTCGATCGGTGTGGTGACGAATCGTTCTACTTCTTCTGCACTTCGCCCGTTCCATTGCGTGATGATGACGATCTGTGTGTTCGTCACATCCGGGAAAGCTTCAATCGGCATATTCTTGAAACTGATGAAACCGGCAACCGCCAGAATCGCCACCCAAATGAATGTGAAGGCTTTATTTTTAAGGGAAAATCCTATGATACTTTTTATGAATTTGTTCATATTTTATATTTTGAATCACAATTTTTATTTATGATTATTCATATTAATATTGGTCCGTAGGTAAAACTTACGGCTATTGATAGTAAACCTTGATGGTTTCTCGAAAAGCTTTAAATATTAATTATTCAAAGAGCGGTAGATCAACAATTGATTGCTGGTCACCACGGTTTCACCTTCTGCAAGGCCACTTGCGACATAAGTGTTCTCTGTATTTTGTTTCAGGATCTTGATCTCCTTGACCTTGATATCGGTTTGAGATCTGTAAACGACTACGAAATATCGGTTGTCATCAAAGATCACGGCACTGGATGGAATGGCTAAAGCGGTTTCATTTTCTGCGGAAGAAACCCGGATGGTTGCCTTACTTTCCGGGATCAATAAGCCTTGAGAATTATCCAAAACCACCCTAGCCTGCATTGAATTGGTATCTGGGTCGATGATCTTGAAGACCTTATCGATCTTGCCAAAAAAAACCTTATCGGGATAGGACAATGTGGAAACCTGGGCTTTCATTCCAAGGTTGATCTTATCAATGTCCGCTTCGTTGACGTTCATTATGGCCCAGACATTTTTGGTATTTGCAACATCGAAGATATTCTCGCTTCGGTCGCTTCTGAGCTCCATATCTTTATTGATGTCTTTATGAACGATGTAGCCATTGATCGGCGAGATCACGCTGTAGATATTTCCTCTTTTCACATTGTAAACGGTGCTAACGGCGTTGGATCGGTGCAAAGCATCTTTGGCTTTTTGAACTTCACCTTGTGCTTCCAAAATATCTTTTTCCGTATTCAGTTTTCCCGCGTACATTTCTTTGGCAACGCGAAGATTGTTCTCAGCAACCAGCAAATCTGTTTTTGCATCGCTGACATCTTTTTGAACTTCCGCCAATTCTGTACTTCTGATGATTGCCAAAACCTGACCTTTATGGACATAATCTCCCAATTCTACATTCACACTGAGAACATTTCCGCCAACCAAGGGGAAAATATCGATGTAAGTATTTTTGTCGGCCGAGATTTTTCCGTAGAAACTAAACTCATCCTCGATGATTTTTTTCTCCACTTTTGCGAATGTTGTGGATTTCAACATTGTTTGGCTCAACTCAAAACCTTTTGCTTCTTCCTTCACTACTTCTTCCTTTTGGGAACAAGAAAACAAGCTGAGGACGAGGATGATAGGAATAATAATTTTTTGCATTAATAAAAGATTTTGGTTTGTACTAATTGATTGAGCTGCTCTGCGGAGATCATGATCTGTTTTTTCATCTCGTAGATCTGCAGCACCGTTTGTCTGTAGCTTTCCAGGAAGTCTGTGAAATCCATCAGGCTGATGTTTCCGCTTCGAAAGTTCTTGAGAATGCCGTTATAAACCGTATTGAGGTTTTCTACATCCACAGGTTTCAGTTCGAAATATTGGTCGTATTGATTTTTCCAGGTTTGATAGGCCGATTCTACCCGCGTTTCGAGGTTCAGTTTTTGATATTCTGAGTTTTTCTCGTTTTGCTGGATCGCGTATTTTGCTTTTTTAACATTTCCTTTGTTCACTTTCCAAAGTGGAATGGGGATCCCGACCTTCAAATTGATTTCATTTCTGAATGTTCCGGAGTTTTGATCGTACTCTGCGCCGAGATTCAGATCTGGCGTGTTCAATGATTTTTGCCATTGGGCGAAGAGTTTGCTGTTCTCTATCAATCTAAGATTATAAAGATAATCGGCGTTGTTGACCAAAGCTTTTTCTTTAAGGATTTGCAGATCGCCGAAAGGCTGAGAGATCAAAATATCATTCTCGTCAAGTTTGGAAATGTTAGGAAGAATGTTGTCTGAAAGGCCTGTCAGGATTTTCATATTCTGCTGGAATGCCAGAATATTATTGTTGATCTCGATCTTATCATTGTTTAACTGAATGACAATGCTTTGAAGTCTTACATAATCCTTGAGCGAGATATTTCCTTTATCCGTCTGGATTTTGTAAGCTGCCAAAAGCTCATTCATATATTTCAATTGTCCATCGATGCTGATCTGTTTCTTTTGTTCGTAGATCAGATTATAATAGGTCTCCCGAAGTTGAGATCGCAGGTCAACCAACAATTGGTTGAATTGCAATTGCGAAAGTTCCTTGTTGGATTTGGCAAACTGGATCTCGTTTTTCTTTTTACCACCGAGATAGATGAGCTGCGTGATCTCTGCACCTTTTGCCCGCGCAACATCGAAAGCGCGTTTGTCCTCGGGATTGTAAGCATTCACGTAACCGCTGATCTGTGGCAATTCCCAGATCTTGGCCTGCATAATATCGGCATCTGCCATATTGATATTGTACTGCGCAGCGAGAACTTGAAGGTTGTTTTTTTGAAATGCTAATTCGCAATCCTGAAGAGACATCTGTTGCTGTCCGGATAGACAGACAAATGCCGAAACGGATAACACCAGCGTTGTTATTTTATTCATTTTTATCTCGTTTTGGTTTTGCAAAAATGCCTTACCTCGATTAAAACGGACTTAAATGAGACTTAAAAAAAACTTAATTGTGGTTGAGAGAATATATTTTAGATGCATAGATGAAAGACTTTGATAAAATATTCTTCAGCAAATTTTGCACATTTGAATTGATTGACAAAAGTTGGATCAGTTGGGAATCTTCAACTTGGCGAAGCTGCAGCCCGACTTGAGTGGATCCCGATGTAAAATCGGGAGGGAGTGGAAGGCGGAAATAGCTGCCCAAATTAAAATATTACTTATTAAAAATCACTGTGAAAAGATTCTCTTGATCTGACAGCGAATTGTAGGAAATCTCCGCTTTGTGATATTCCAGAATGCGTTTTACGATGCGCAAACCAAGGCCAGAACCTGATTTGTTCTGAGAATTGCTGCCTCGCATAAAGGCTTCGAAGAGTTTTTCTCTTTCGGAAATCGGAATGATGGTTCCTTTGGAGAAAACATTCACGATAATCCGGAATTCTGTTTCTTTGATGGAAATATCAACTTCCTGATTGTCTGAATATAAAGCAGCGTTTTTGAAGAGATTAACAAAGGTAATTTCGAGAAGAGATTTCACGCCTTTAACCGTAAGAATCGCATCATCACTACTCTCTTCATCGATCTGAAAATCCATTTTGAAATCGGGGAAATTGCGGTGTACAGACTCGAAAGCGTCGAAAACCACTTCGTCGATCCGGACTTCTTCATAAACTGTTGCAATACCTTCCTTATCGAATTTTGAAAGTAAAAGCAGTGAAATCGTAAGGTCGGACAACTGGTGAACATCCAGTAACATTTGCTGTAAAGTCGCTTTTGTTTTAGGCGAATGATTTTCTAATTGGATCAGATTCTCGAGCTGAAAAGCCATTCTCGTCAACGGCGTTCGCATCTCGTGAGCCGCACTGGAATTAAAATCTTTCTGCGACTGGAAAACGTCATTCAATCGGTTGGTCATCAGATTAAAAGATGTTGCCAAAACGCCGATTTCATCTTTCGGATTCTTGACCAAAACTGGCGTCGTCAACCTATGAACACTGATTTCCGAAATATCAGATTTCAAAATCTCTAACGGTTCCAAAAACTTCGAAACGATGTAATAACTGAAAAACCAGATGAGAAGAATGCTGACGACATAAGAAAATATCAGCATATATTTCAAAAAGTCAAGCTTGGATTCTCCCGTAACGTCCTGAGCACTTGTCAGAATGTAGTAATTTTCGCCATTGATATTCCTCAACGTCGCATAAATTTCCGGTGCCGAATGTTCTATGTAAACCGTTTTTTCTTTGTCTAATCTTTCCAGAAGTGTTTCGTCCCAGGTGATTTTTTTATCCTTTAAAGTACTGTAAACCAACTCTTTTTCTGCATTGAAAATCATAATATTTTCATTCAGCAAAACATTGTCGGAATTTTCATCGAAGAAAATAGGCGCTTCTTTTTCAAAATCTCTTGATTTCTCGATAAAATTGACCGTGAAAACCAAACGTTTCTGGAATCTTTCCTTGAACTCATCTCTTCTGAAATCGTTGAAAGAAATATAGACCACAAACATCATAATCCCGAATATCAGGGAAAATGCAATGCTAAGACTAAGTGCGATCCGGCGTTTTAGAGACATGAGTTATAAATGATAATGATAAGTGATAAGTGATAAGTGATGAATGATGAATTTTGACTACCGAATCTAAAGTGGACTCAGATAATATCCAAAGCCTGGTCTGGTGTGGATCAGTTTGGTTTTGTAATTTTTATCGATTTTTTTGCGGAGGAAATTGATGTAGACTTCGATGGCATTGTTGGTGGATTGGAATTGGTTTTTCCAGACTTCATCGGAAATATATTGTTTTGAAAGCGTCCGTCCATTAGCTCTTGCCAATAAAACCAATAGCTGAAATTCCTTTACCGTCAGATTAATCTCTTCGCCGGAACGAAACACTTTGCTGTCTTCAGGGAAAATTTCAAGATCCTCAATCACGATCTTTTCCACTTCTTCCGTTTTTGGTGTCAATCGTCTCATTTGAGAATTGATTCTCAGTAATAATTCCTCCAGTAAAAACGGTTTAACGAGATAATCGTCGGCCGCTCTAAGGAATGCTTCTTTCTTCTCCTCGATTCCGTCGTAGGCAGAAATGATGATGATCGGCGTTTCAGAATTTGTTTCGCGGATGGTTTTGCAGATCTCCAATCCGTTGATCTTCGGCACATTGATATCGAGAAGGAAAATATCATAATCTTTGCCGGTGAACATATTCAGGAACACTTCGCCATCTTCTGCTTTGTCGGTTTTTATGGATCTGGATTCCAGAAAAAGTGCAATTTCTGAAGACAAAACGGAATCGTCTTCTAAAAGTAATGCCTGCATTTGATAAGAATTTTTTACAAATATGGGAAAAAGTAAATTGGGAATAATTATATTTGAAATTCAAGATTTTATTGCTTAATAATTCGAAAAACTTAAAACTAATAAAGATGAAAGAAAAACTATATAAAAATTTCTCATTATCATTAATAATAATTAATTTCTGGAGCATTTGTATGTTTTTTGATTCTTTTACCGAACCACCAGGTTTATTTGCAGGTTTCAGAACTTTAGCTTATTTTTTATATACAATGATGTTTGCAATAATATTAGGAATTATTGTAATAAGTTTCAGAATAATAATGAGAAAAAAACAAAATGAGAACAAACAAAATTTTTTCTATTTATTTGCTGGAATTCTAAATTTAAATCTGTTAATAATTTATGTTGTCGCAACACTGCTAAAACTTATTTATTTAGATCAAGGATGGATAATTGTACTCGCAATTTCTAATCTTTTAATATCATTTTTTATATTATTTGATTTATTAAAAATGAAAGAAATATTAGAAGATTAGATTTATAAACTAGATGAAAATAATTTCAATAACGTGATCTATGGAAAATCTAAACTTTAAAGCGAAAAAAACAATATTTTTACTGACTTTATTTTCGTTCTTAATTTCGTGTACAGATCACAAGAAAACTGTTCTTCAAAATCAATCTGGGAAAAGGGAAGATTCAGTTAGAGTGCAAAAATTTCATTCCGACAACAATAAAACCTTGAACAACTGGGTAGATTATTACAAAACACTTGATCCCGATTTCAATTTGGATAGTTTTGAGTTTGAATCGGAAAATTCGTTTGACAAAACCGCTGGAAACATCTGTGGAATCTATGATAAGGAATTTGATAAGCTCTATTCTGATTTTTTAATTTACAGCCCAAACCGGAAAAAATATATTGATATCGACAGTTACCACTGGAGTTTGGATGATGTAGGTGAATTGGGTTTCGAGGTTGATCAGGAAATAAATCTTATTGATATTTCAAATAAAAAAATAGAAAAAATCGCTTTTTACGGATCATCAAATTGGGTGGAAGATGCCTATTGGAAAGATGATCACACCATTGTTCTACTCGAAAATTCTGCTGAACAGACGCCTGCAATTACAGAAATGGATTTCGAAACTATGAAAAGCCAAACTTACAAATATCACCGATCTTTGAAAACTGTTTCTGAGTATTATAAAGAAAGAATAATGGCAAAACTTAAAAAAAGAAAACCGCTTTAAAATTAATTAAAACGGTTTGATATATAATTTAAACTCTATTTTGTCAGATCGGCAACCAGATCTTTCCAGCCCTGAAGCTCCGGATTTCCAGGTTTTCTTTTCCCAAAAAGCTGTACAATAAAATCGCCTTCTTTGTTGAATACTTCCACCGAAGTCACTTCGCCGTCGTCTGTCGGTTTTTTGGTGATCCAGGTTTCTGCAATTTTTGTGGTGTCCAGGTGAAGATTAAAATCAGGATCCATCACATTGAACCACTGCTGATGCCAAAGCGTTTTGTTAACTTCGCCCGTATGGATCTGAATAATTCCTCTGTTTCCAACAAAAACCATAATTGGCAACTGCCTTTCAGAAGCGTCTTCCAACACGTTCACCACTTTGGAATTTTCGATTTTTGTAGCAAAACCTTCCGGCGCCAATCTCAAAGCCTGAGTTCTTGTAACACCGAATTTTCTCAGCATCATAAAGAAATCGTGCGTGTCTTTCAAATCTTTCCAAGCCTGTTGGAAACCTGCTACATCAATCTCTGAGTCTGCTTTTTCAGAAGGTTTTCCGGGAAGTGCTTCGGTTATAATATTTGAAGATTGCTCGTCGGCTTTATACTTCTCTGTCAAAGCATCAAATTCTGCTTCGTTGCTGTCTTTTGTCAAGTAAATTTTGTGAAGTGCCAATCCGTCTTTTCCGAAAAACTGCAGGCTTTTTCTATCGCCTTCAACCACAGAGAAACCAAATTTCCAGGAAGAGATAAAAATTCTCAAATCAATATCTTCGCCTACGAAAACCTGTCCGTGGGGATTGCTGAAATCTGGGTTCAGATAAACACCTTTTCTCTCGTGAACACACTCGTCGTTTCTCGTCAAAGCCATTACTTTGTCCAGTTTTATAACTTCCTGAAGAAGCTCTGCAAATTCCGGTTTCAAAACTGTAACGCCGTTGCCGATGTTTGTGGACAGTAATTCTGCTTCGCTCACGCCTAATTGTTCTGCAGCGTTTCTGATTCTAAGATGCGGATTTTCTGCTTTCAGAGCTTCCCATTTTTCTTTTAAATCGGTTGTTAAAGTACTCATATTGATTTATTTTATAGTTATCATTTAAATTTTAGCCAAACAAAATCATCGTGTTATCATTCACAGGATGCTTACAAATCGTACAAGGGAAATTGTAAGCTTTGGAAATTGTGCCGGCTGTAAACACTTTTTCAGGAATTCCGTAAGATGAAACAGCGCCTTTTTCCATTAATAAAATATAATCTGCAAACTGTGCTGCCAGATTGAGATCGTGCAAAACAACAATCGCGGTGTTATTATTTTTAGTATAATTTTTTATCAGTTCCAATGTTTTATATTGATGCTTAATATCCAGATTATTAAGTGGTTCGTCAAGGAAAAGTAAAGTGTTTTCTATCTCATTATCCAACTGGGCTAAAACTCTAGCCAAGTGAACACGCTGCTTTTCGCCACCCGAAAGTGAGTTGTATTCTCGCTCTCTAAAATGTAAAACATCAGTTTCCGCCATTGCTTTTTCAACAGATTTAAAATCTTCAGAATGCGGTTGTGAACTGAAATATGGATATCTGCCCATCATCACAACATCTGCAACTAAAAGTGGAATATCCTGCGCATTGTGCTGAGAAAATTTGGCTTTATGTTTTGATAATTCTTCCAGATTCCAATCGGAAAGGATTTTGTCTTTGAATTGAATATTCTTCTTATTATCAGTTTTAATTTCGTTGGCCAGCAAGTTCAAAAGGCTCGATTTTCCTGCACCATTTGGACCTACGATTGCCAGAAATTCTCCGAAACCGACATTAACATCAACATCTTTCAAAATGCTGATTTTCTGACTTTGGTAACTGATCTTTTGCCCTTTGATCATCTTAAAGTATTTTTAAATTTAATTAAAATGGCAATGAAAACCGGTCCTCCAATCAAAGAAGTCAGGATTCCAATTGGCAATTCTGAAGGTGCTACAATGGTTCGGCTCAATGTATCTGCAATTAGTAATAAAATGCTTCCGCAAATAGCCGATAACGGCAAAATGAAATGATAATCTGAACGGAAAAGCAATCTCAGAATGTACGGGACAATCAAGCCTACGAAGCCGATTGTTCCGGAAAATGCGACACAAGTTCCGACCATCAAAGCGGTGATGACCACAATTTGTTTCTTTAAAACTTCGACATTGATTCCCAAATGTTCCGCATCTTTCTCTCCCAGCATCATTGCGTTTAAAGCTTTTCCTTTTGGTAAAATGATGATGTAGGACAATATTAAGACAATGGTAAGAATGATATTTTTCGTCCAGGTTGCTCCGGCTAAACTTCCGAGATTCCAAAATGTTAGATCTCTCAATTGTTCGTCTTTTGAAATATAAATCAGAAATCCTGTAATAGAAAATCCAATAGAAGTGATTGCAACGCCGCTTAGCAGCATCATCACAACATTTGTTTTTCCGCCTGAAGTCGAGATTCTGTACACGATGATCATTGCTAACAATGCTCCGATAAAAGCAGAGACGCCGACTAACGAATTTCGAACAATTTCGGGAAGGTAGCTTTCGAAAGTGTGCCCCAAAACTATGGCGATTGCAGCGAGCAGCGTTGCGCCGGAAGTCAATCCGATTGCTTCGCCTGTTGCCAAAGGGTTTTTGAACATTCCCTGCAAAGTGGTTCCTGAGACTGCCAGCATACTTCCTATCAAAACTGTCATGATAATTCTGGAAGTTCTGACGTCCCAAATAATATATTTTTCGCTGAGTGAAAGTGATGGATCATTCGTTACAAATTTCCAGAAAACCTCATAAGAACTGGATTGTCCAAAATCATAAACGCCGATATTCAACGACAGAACCATCATCAGTATTAGTAAAATAATACCTGCAACAGCGTAAAATGTAAGACTTTTTGATTTCAAATCGTATGTTCTTTTTTTCGTAGGAATGAAGTCCTATGTTGTGTAAACAGGTCGTTTGTACGAGACTTTTATTTTGTAGATTCGATCAGCTGTTTGTTGAGGCTCAATGCGGCTTCTCCAACTCTTGGTCCGAAAGACGATATTAATCCACCATCCATAGCGATCACTTTTTTGTTCTTACCAGCATTGGTCTGAGGAACACCAGGCATTTTCAGAGCGCCTTCTACTCCGCCCGAACCTTGCAGACCAGATGTGAAGAACAACAAAACATCCGGATTCGACTGCACTAAAGCTTCCGGTGTCAACGGTTTGAAATCTTCGAAATCATTAGCTGCATTTTGGCCTCCTGCAATCCCGATAATGCTTGCCATCGGCGTATTTTTACCCCCGACCATCATCATATTTCCTCTGGCGTAGATGAAAAGGACTTTTGGTTTTTTCGCAATTGGCTGGATTTGTTTCACATCTGCATCAATTTTATCTTTTAATGCCTGCTGATTTGTATTTCCTAAAGCTTTTGCAACCTGGTCGATTAATTTTTTAGTCCCGTCAATCGTAAATTCCTGATTGAATAGTTCCGTCTGGATTCCGGAAGCCTTAATTTTTGTCAACAATTCCGGATTGATGTCTTTATCAGAAGCTACGATCAGCGTTGGATTAAGTGCCATTATTGGTTCAATTGTCATCGAACGAACGTGACCAAGTTCTTCGGCTGTCGTTTTCAGATTTTCAGGATATGTACTTGTCACATCGATCCCAACAATTTCTTTTTCGTGCCCAAGCGCTGCAACAATCTCTGTAACGCCGCCGCTGATGCTCACGATTCGTTGCTTGGAAACTGGAGCTTCAGTTTTGGTTTCCGGTGTTGTTTCTACTTTTGAATCTTCTTTTTTGCAGGAGAAACTTGATAGAATTAGCGCTGACAGGATTGCTATTTTTATGTTTTTCATAATTATTTATACTGATATAGTTTATTTTGTGATGAAGAGATTAAAGTGGTTTGTATTCGAATTGAGGATAACCTCTGTAGTTTTCGTCATCCTTCATTCTTAAGAAGCGGATTTTAAAAAAAAATCCATCACTATCTTTCAAGACATAAAATTTATTAGAATAGACTTCTGCACCATTAGCTCCTGTAGTAGTTCTCCAATTGCTGCCAATCGCTCTTTGATCATTAATGATAAATTTAGTCCCATCAACATCCTCTTTTCTGAAATTATTATAGGCAATTTCACCTTGTCCGGCTGCCGTCGTTACTTCATATACACCAGCTCCACCTAAAATATTATGCAGTACGATGTCCGGATATATGTAAGAAGTTTCGAGGTTGTCGCCAGGATTCAAAGTTAAATTGGTAAAAACTGTGTAGCATAAATCCCATTCTTTCTTTTTAGGCTGGATATCTGCATAACTACCGGTTGCGAAAGAGAAAAATCTGTAATTGTATTGTGAATCTTTTGAAATAATAAATTCTTTATGTGTGGTTTCATCCAAATCGGCATATTGAATTTTGTAACCTAAAGAATTTCTTAATATTCGGATTTTTTTCCATCCACGTAATGCTCCAACATTGTAAATTGTTCCAGGACTAATTGTTCCACTGTAGGTTTTGTAACCCATATTCAGAAGATAAACATTGTTTGAATCATCATCTGCGCTGATTGATGAAATGCCTGTAGTCTGATTTAAAATATCTCCATTTGGATTATCTATGTATTTAGAATTATCAGTAAAGTTAGCTGCCTGTACAAGAAGTTTCAAATCTTTAACCGTTTGAGAATTGACAGCATCAATATTATTAGCATTTTCAATTTTCCCTACGGACATTACCAATGAACTGTTTAACATGACCCGAAACTCGTCTCCACAATAGAATCCGAGATCCCAAAGTTCTCTGTGAGTCTTAGAAACATCTCCTGTACTCAAATCAATCCAAAATTGATTTACTTCAGCAGGATCAGCTTTCTCATTTAATGTAAGTACACTACCTTCTATAGGCGGAATTTTCACAGGAGTTACATCCTCCGCGACACAAGATGTCAGCGTTGCAAAAAATATAACTAGAATTAATGTAAAATTTGTTGTCTTTTTCATAGTTAGAAATTAAAATTAAATCGCCCAAAGTAACTTCTTCCGTAGAACATTCGTTCGGCCGCACCTGTTGTTGCATGAGCGCCCCCTGTGCTTCCGGAGACATCATTACGAACATCAGAAATATCAAATATGTTTCGAACACCCACAGTTAAGGTAAAATGGTCTTTCCATATTTTTTGAGATATTGAAGCATCCATTAATGAAAATGCATTTTGCCTTGCTAAAATATATTGAGTCACACCTAAGCTTTTATCTTCTGTAATTCGGTACGTTTTACCTACGCCTTTATAGTAAATTGCAAATGAAGTTTTGGTTTGGAGGAGATTATAATAAGCAGACGCATTGACTTCCGGAGAATATTGGTATTTATCATCCTGCGATTGATTAAGATCCATCATTCGACCTAAGACAGAAAATCCTAAATTCAATCCAAAGTTTTTATTGGAAATTTTACCAGAGATTGTATTAAGCCAAGATTCGTAACTGTCAACATTGATATATCTGTACTGCAATGGCTGTTCATTTGTAATTGCCAATTCGATGCGATCCCGGGTTTGCAGATATAATGAACTGATATCCACGCTCCATTTATACGGACTTTCCGGCTTGCTAAAAAGAGAATAATACAGCATTCCGGAGTACGAATTTTCAGGTTTCAAATCACTATTTCCCTGGATATTGTGATTACTGTCCACCAAAAAAGTGAAAAGTTCTTCAAATGTTGGATTCTTATTAGCAGATCCAATGATTGCTCTAAATTCTGATTGTTCGTTAATTCCTTTTTTCAAAACCAAAGAGAAATTTGGCTTAGTTTCGAAAGTGTCGGAAAAGTTCATCCTAATACCTGGTCTTAAAAACCAATTGGAACTTAGATCAAACTCTGCAGAAGCAAAAACACTTAAATTCAGGACATTATTAACCACATTGTTATTATCAAATTTTCCAGTGTCCATTCCTGCAAAACCTTTGGTGTAATCTCCTTCGTAACCTAATTGAACATTAGCTTTTTCTGAGTTGAGGAAATTACTAATAGTTCCTCTTGAATAGAATGTTTCAGCTTGATAATAAGTCGTCTTGTCATCCCGTGAAATTTCTTTTATGGCTGGAACATCGAAAAGATAATCCTCTTTCTTTCTAGACTGTTTCTGATAAGAAAAGTCGCCGGTAAATTTTGTCTTCTTAAAAATCTCTGTCTGGACATTCAAATGATGAAGCATTCTTTGTGTGAAATAATCTCTATCTGCACCAGTGTAAGTACGTTCGCCGGCGCCCAAATCTTTTGGAACAAGCAGTGGATTATAAAAATTGATTTCTTCCATCAGATAATCTGCTTTATAAAAAAACTGAGTTCTCTTTCCAGCAAATCTTACTAAAAAAGTGGGATTCCATTGTTCTTTTGGTTGCCACTCATAGCCTCTTCTATTATCTTGCTGGAAATAGTTTTTACCTTGGTTGTTACCCCAGAAACCCTGAAAATCATTTCTGTTTATTGAAAGGTCTGTGTACCATTTATCGGAAATATTATGTGAAATCCCCAAAGATTGGATGTGTCTGCCTTTGCCGTAATCTACCCAATCATATTCTTTACCAACAGTTTCTTCCTGCACAAAGCCACGGATATTCCATTTTTTCTTCGAATTCTTTTTAGTAATAATATTGATAACGCCTGCCACTGCATTATTACCAAATTCTACTCCCATCGATCCTTTTACGATTTCTATTCTTTCGATATTATCAAGGCTCAGTTTTGTCAAATCAATATTGCTTCCTAATCCCGTATCGCCAACGACAGGAATATTATCTACCAAAACTTTAGTATAATCTGCACCCAAGCCCATAATATTGGCTTTAGAATCGCCTGTGTTTTTTTCCGGAACTATTAGGATGTTTAAGCTTTGGCTCAGAACTTCTGCAACGTTATTTACAGCCATTCTTTTGATATCATCACTACTTATAACATCTACTTTATAAAGAGACTTTTTAATAGACTGGGTTGTGTATTGCCCCGTAACTACAACTTCTTCAATACTTTTCTGACTAAGTGAGTCTTTTTGACCATAAGCAAAATTCAAAATTGCGACTGACAAAAGGCTCATTGTTCTCTTCTTCATTGAAAAATTTTTTGCGAAGATAAGATTTTATTTAGAATCATTAAAAACAATTTCGTACTTTTGTGGAATAATTCTAAATAACAAATTACGTTTAATAAATCTACTATGAAAGCAAAACTATTTTTGGCCGCTTCTCTATTCGCAGTTGTTGCGAACGCACAGTTAACGACAATCAACGAAAATTTCAATAATTTCACAGCCGGTAACGCAACTTTTCCTCAGAATGGCTGGTCGGCAATTCTACCAACTTCACCTTTTCCTCCATCTCCAATGATGCTGGTTGTGGCAGCAGATGCTTCAAACAAAGTGATTCAGGCTTATCCTGGAAGCAGTTCCAATCAGCCCTTGTATCTGATCTCACCACAGGTTGTAGCGCCAGCCGGTGACAAAGCGATCTCTTTTGATGCCGGTCTTGTTGCTTCTTCTCCTGGTACAGCTACTATTCAGATTGGTGTTGCCTCCAACCCTACAAATATGGGTACATTTACTGCAGTTGGCTCTCCAATATCGATTACAAGTTTCACCGCTTCAAATTTTAAAGTGAATGTTCCTGCTACTGCTGGTTCATATTTAGTAATTAGAGTGACGCCAACTGCAGCCCACACTGCTGTGCAAATTGACAATGTGATTTATAATACAAACTTAGCGGTATCTGAAAATGCATTTAATTCTAATGTTAAATTCGCAGTGTCTGCAGACAAAAATTCCTTGAAATTCGTTTCCAGCATTGCTCTGTCAGGTGCAAAAGTATATTCTGCTGCCGGACAAATCGCTGCTGAAGGTAAAATAAACAATAATACATTTGATATTTCAGGATTGAAAACTGGTGTTTATTTCATTGTTATCGAAGA
>Ga0213834_100155_pt1 | contig 67371 bp, 59 predicted proteins | sample SWPTP12_FD_160580 | JGI IMG/M metagenome (GOLD analysis project Ga0213834, IMG submission 160580) | Coastal seawater microbial communities from Marineland, Florida, United States - SWP TP1 #2 | ecosystem: Environmental > Aquatic > Marine > Coastal | place: USA: Florida | collected 2016-08-06 | reverse complement strand
ATGAAGATAACAAAGATGAAATATTTGATGATATTCATCTTACTATAACATTTTTTTTTGCAGCCAATATGAGTGCTGCTCTGGGTGCAATTTTAGATTTATTTATTTTCAACCTTAATGATATTCAATTTGATTTTATATCTCCTAAGATAGAAGAAATTTTAAGTAAAAATGATTTTCTTACTTATTTTGGTAAAGAGCGGATATTTGATAGTAATCATACTACAATAAAGTATCAAAAACTAAAACCTTCTGATGGTAAATATTTTAAGAAATATGTAATAGAAGAACTGATAGGTAGAACAGAACTTCCAAAGATGTCTGCTGCTCTGAAAGAGAAGATAGTTGAAGCTATTTATGAAATCTTTGTCAATGCCCAAATTCACAGTGAAACAAAATTTATCTATACTTGCGGCCAGTTTTTCCCAAAAAAAAATAGAATTGAATTTACAATTGTAGATACTGGAATAGGTTTTAAAGAAAAAGTGAATCAGAGATTTAACTCTAATCTCGAAGCATATCAGGCGATAGAATGGGCGGTAAGAGATAAAAATACTACTAAGCAAGGGATTACAGGCGGAATTGGGCTTGCGGTTTTGAAGGAGTTTATAGAAAAAAATAAAGGAAAAATGCAAATTGTAAGTGGTGATGGGTTTTATCAATTTGATAGTTCAGGCATCAAAACAAAACTATTCGATGGGTCATTTCCAGGAACAATTGTAAATTTGCAATTCTGTACAGATGATTTTAATAATTATTCCTTAGTAGAGGAGATAGATGTAAACGATATATTTTAAACAAAATGGAAAGTACGACAATTAGTATAGTAAACACAATCGGTGATGTCTATGGAGTGGAAGCAGAAGATGGACAAAAAGTTTTTAACCTGGTCAAAAGAGCATTTGACAACGGATATAAAGTTGTTTTATCCTTCTTGAATATTGAAATGCTTACCACAGCTTTTCTGAATACTGCGGTTGGACAGTTATATAAAGATTATCCGGAAGATCTAATTAAAAAATATTTATCGGTACGAGATATTTCTGGGTCAGGAAAAGTATCTCTCAAGCGTGTGGTAGATACTGCTAAAATATATTACAAGGATCCTGGTGCTCTTGAAAGAAGTATTAATGATATTTTAGAAGATTAGTACTTATGGCTAATTATAGGTTGCAAGATGCTACACAGCTCCAAGGACGTCATATTTTTGTTGATGCTAATATATTGATTTATCTTTTTTGGCCAACAGGCTCGCATCATTTTGAACAAAATTATGCAAGAGTTTTCAGAACGTTATTAACACAGGGGAATCCTTTATATATAGATTTTCTCGTTATTTCAGAAGTTATCAATAGGGTATTGAGAATTGAGCATTTAAAATTAAATTCGAATATGAGTTTTAAAAATTTTCGTGATAGTCAGGATGGTAAAGATACTTTGGATGATATCCATACGATTATAAAAGGAAATATCCTAAATCGGTTCAATGTTGAAGGAAAGATTTTTAATAACCAAGAGATGGAAAATTTAATGGTAATAAACGACTTGGATTTTGTTGATAAGGCAACCGTGTCATTATGCGCAGAAAAATCGTTGGTTCTTCTCACTAATGATAGAGATTTCAAAAATTCAGGTTTAGATATTTTGACAGGAAATCCTAATATTTTAAAATAATTGTTATCGTTAAAATGCTTTTATATAAAATCCCTTTGTGGGATTTTTTTTATTTATATGTGATTAGAAAATAAATGTTAAAAATTGAGTAATTTTATGAAGTTCTTATAATTTTTAAGTGATTACGGTTTTCCGTAAATTAATATGATAAAATATTTTTAAATTTCCAAACCATGAAAATTCAATTTTTACAAGCGTTTAATGGTGATTCTATATGGATTTCTTTTAAAGATGCTGGAGTTAATAAAAACATTCTGATAGACGGAGGTACATCTACAACTTATTCTTATACGGATAAAAATAAAAAACACAAGGACGGTGCATTAAAGCTTTTGGTAGAATCCTTAAAAGAAAAAAAAGAAATTCTAGATTTGGTGATTCTTACACATATTGATGATGACCATATTGATGGCTTTTTAAAATGGTTTGGTAAGGACAAAGATGCGATTGAATATATAAAGGAAGTTTGGTTCAATTCCGGTAGAGCAATTAAGAAATATCTCAATGATGTTAATTCTGAAGTTGATTCTTTAAAATTCAAAGAAACTACAACGCTGACAAGTGTAAAACAGGGTGTTGATTTTGAAAATTATATCAGAGATAGAGGTGTTTGGAATGAAAGGGTAACTGCTCAAAAGGATATACTCAACTGGAATAATATTTCCTTTCAAATTTTGTCTCCCGGTAAAGAAAAGCTTGGAAAACTACTTAAGGAATGGCATAAAAAGAAACCTGAATCCTTGCTTGATACTTCCAGAAATACTGACTATTCAAAAACATTAAAACAACTGATAGAAGAAGATATTTTTGAGGAAGAAGATGACCCATATAATGGCAGTTCAATAGCATTTATTTTAAAAAGAGATGAGGGAATTTTTCTCCTTTTGGGAGATTCTCATCCATCAGAAGTTTTGATAGAACTGAACAGTTTAGGATATGATGAAAACAATAAGCTGTCTGTAGATATGATAAAACTATCACATCACGGGAGTAAAAAAAATAATCCACTTGAAATTTTCAAAATAATTGATACCGATAAATATGTAATAAGTACAAATGGAGATACGCATAACCATCCGGATAAAGCTACTATTGCGAGAATCGTAGCTGTAAATCCTGAAGCTAAAATATTTTTTAATTATCCAAATCTTATTTCAAAAATAGTTTTGGGACAGGATAGAATTGATTTTCCAAATGTTGAATACTTAAGTACAGATTCACTTTAATTATGAGAGATAGTTTACAGTTTTTTACGGTAAAAGTAGCAGATGGAAGTGGTTGTTTGTTTCAACCTATCGACAGTGAATACAGTTATGTGTTGACAGCTAAGCACGTTATTGAAGGTATTGATAATATTGAAATAATTAGGCAATATATTAAAGAAAATGGTCTGTCAGAAAATGAAAATTTAGAAATTGTTGGAAAACCATTTTTACACTCTGACTCAAATAAAGACGCAGCTATTATAAAAGTTAAAAAAGTAGATAATATTGACGGGCTTTTAAGGGCTGATTCAGATTTAATAGAAAAAGAAAATTGGTATTTATGTGGACATCCCGAAACTCGTGCGAATGGGAATTTCTCGTATAGAAAAAATAAACTTAAAATTGAAAATCCTGTTAAACTTTACATTGAAGCTGAAATTGACAAAGCGGTTACACATTCAGAAATTGTAGGACAGTCTGGTGGTGGTATTATCAAGTTTGAAAATTCGTGTTTTTTACTAGCCGGAATACAGAAAAAAATGGCTGTTGAAGATGATGTTGAATCTCTTTCCCGAATACATTTTGCTCCACTATCGTTTTTTGATGAGATTGTGGAAGAGAATAAAGAGGTGTTATCTCCTCTCTTTCCTCCTTATATAGGTAAATTTAATATTTTACTACAAGAAATTTTTCCATTTGATAGTCTAATAATCAAGAAAGATATAATTAGAAACACATTATTAAAAATATCAAAAGACATATGTGAAGATACTAGTCCAGATAAGATTATTAAAGAATACAAGGGAAAATTTTTAGTAAATGGAACTCCTAATCATATTATTTATCACAAGTCTTTATGGAAGTGCTTGCTGGAATTTTTCACTATAATTAAACTTTATGAAGAAACAGTTGATTTTGCAGATTATGTAGGTATTCATAAAAAAAGAAAAATGTTAATTGTGGATACAGATGTATGGACAAAAAAATTGGAGGAAATTTATAAATCAGATTTATCTGAAATAGAGAAAGGAGGAAGTATAGTTATTTGTGCAACGGAAGAAAAGGTTCCAAGCGTACAGGAAATTACAGAAGATTTACTCAGTATCCTTCCTGATATTTCTGTTCCTTTGGATGAAATGAACATTAGTAATACTGTTCAAAACCCGTTTGTTGATTTGAAATTGGTCAATATCTTTAAATTCCAGCATTATATTATTAATAATGCAATTCAGTTGGCAAATATAAATAGTGTGAATTCAAAAACTACAATTAAAGAATTAACAGATGGAATCATTTGATAGAATAGACGATAAACAAGATATTATAACTCAGATTAAAAATAGTTTTGATGTTCAAGAGGCTGTTGTTAGAAATTTGACATTTGGAAGTAATATTCCAGTTATCTTGGTTCAATTCAAAAGCTTGGATAATTTAGAAAAGCATTGGAAAGAGCTTAATAGTCTGGTAACTGCTGAATACCTTATTAAATTGGACAATGATTTTTCCAAATGGAATTCTTATATCTTTTTTGTTACAGAAGATATTCCGAAACCTCTAAAATATGAGATTGAAAATAATAAATTCAGCACGAGGAAAATTGTTATTGAAATGGGAAATCCGTTAATTAATGATGATGTAATCAATAATATTATTTCAGAACACATTATAAATGATGATATTCAGTTTGAAGTACAAACAATAGATGTTGGTGAATTTTCTAAAAATGATTTGATAGGTCATATTTTTGATGATTTTATAAAAGATAATCCAAAAAAAACTGATGATAATACTTTGATAGAACTATTAACCAAAATTGAAACAGGATTAGACAATGAAAATTAAAAAAGTAGAGATTCAGGCTTTCAGGGCTTATGATAAAGCAGAGAACAGCACATTTGATTTTGGAATCGATGATGGTAAATATGCTGATTTTGTATCATTGTATGCACCCAACGGGTTCGGTAAAACATCCTTTTATGATGCTGTAGAATATAGCTATACAAATAATATAGATAGATTACTGAAAAATAAAAACAAGGATGTTGCAAAATCCGAAAAGAACATTAACAAAAGTGAAAAGCAATATATATTAAGAAATCGTCTTTCTGATGCAAATTTAGAGAGCTATGTTAAACTTACGACCACCTCTGATGTTTTTAATAAGAAAATACCCACCCCAAGAAAGAATACTGCTGATTATAAATTTGACGAAAATGAAACCAAACGTGGATATTTTAGAGAGGTCATTCTTTCACAAGATTGGATTAGTAGCTTTCTTAGAGAAGACAAGCCGGATGAGAGATTTACAAAATTCATAGACTTTTTTGGCGATAAGGATCTGGATAATTATCGGAAGTCTTTGGATGAATTAGTAACAAAAAATGAAAAAATTCTAAAATCTCTGCAGAATGATTTGAAAGGAATTTTACCTAAAATAAAATATGATGCAGATATTGAGATATTGTCCAAAATCAATGAAAAGATAAATCTATTAAATGAGTTGGGTAATCAGTTTAGAATTGTGGATACTTATACCTCCGGTAAAGATATCTTAGAGTTGTCCAACACAATTTCTGAAAGAAAAAGTGATTTAAACCATAATATCAGTAGGTTCAAAGAAGTAATTACTGAGCTTGAACTTATTATTTCTGGGAATGAAAGAATTTTAAGTTTTAGAGGTTTTAGAGACTATATAAAAGAGCAAACGAATCTTACAGAGAGATTGTCGGCTTTAGCTATAATCAGAACAAAATTTATAAACCTTAAACAGAAGAAAGATCAGATAGAATCTATACAGAGTAAAAATAAGGAACTAGATTCTGAGAAAAATCGAAAAGAAGGTATTTTAAAAATCTTACCAGATTATACAAAAATTATTGCTCATATACAACATCAGGAAAAAGAGATTTCAGATTTAAAAATAGCAATAGAAAGTTCTGCGAAGGAAATATCCGAAAGCGAGTCTACTTTAAATGAAAATACATCAAAAATAGATAATTTTCAGAACCAATTGAATGAGGTTGAAAAAAAAATCGAGCAACTTCCTGAAATAGTAAACATTATAGAGAATAGCCAAAATAATATCACCAAAGTCAATGATGATATAAAACAAACTACTGAAACATTAGAAAAAGAGAAAAATAAACTTGATAGTACTTCCAATCGAACTCACGAGCTAAGAAAAGCTCTTTCAGAAATTAGTAACAAAAATTATCCCTCACAATTTGAAAGTACATTTGAAAAATATAAACTTTATATCGAAAAAATATCAAATTCTGAAAAATTATTAGAGGAAAAAAGCAAACAGTTACAATCTCTAAATCTTCAAATAGAAGGGCAAAAAAGTTTTCAGAAAGATTTGGAATTATTTGTTTCAAAAGGATTGTCTATCATCAATGAACAGAAAACAAGTTCGTGCCCGTTATGTAACCAGGACTATAAAACATATAACGATTTGGCTAATGCTGTGTCAAGTAATAAGCTTTTATCACAAAGGATCTCTGAACTTTTAAATGAAAAAAATAAAATTGAAAAATCTCATAAGGAACTGCTAGAAGAGCTGTCAAAAAATGTACAGGAGCTTATTGCAATAATAAGCAAAGATATTTCAACGGATGAATTGGCTGAAAAAGATATTAGTACAAACATTTTGAGTATTAATAAAACTCTTACTGAACTTCAGAATAAATTACTAAGTGAAACGAGAATCTTGTCTTCTCAAAGAGTATTGTTGCAAAATAAATCCAGAGAAGAATATGAAGCTTGGGCAAAAGAAATAATCAATTCTTATAGAGCAGAATTGGAAAAGTTAAAATCAACAATTCAAGCATTAAATGATAAACTTTTAAAAGACAGAGAGCAACGGCAAATAATCATTAAGAAATTAGAAGCAGAAGAATCGAGACTTCAGGAATTGAAAAACTCAGATATTTTAAGAGAAACCAGTGATTTTTTCCTGAAAAATTATCCAAATCAGAAAATAGATTCCAAACAGTTAGATAATGATATAGAAAATATTAGTGCTAATATTCAAAAGAATCTTAATAGCATACAAAACTTATCAGATACAATAAAGATATTAGAAACTGAACTTCAGGAATCCAAAGAGGAAAAAATAACTGGCGAAATCACTCAAATCAATGAAACTTTGATTAGGATTTCAGCTGGTATTGATATTTATAAATTGAATGCTGGGAAATATATAAATTCTGATATTGATAAAATGGATGAAGAAATTTTCAATGATTCCATTGCGAAATTAAAAGAAGAAAATGAGAAAAAAATATTAGATTATAATGAGGAAATAAAACAATTAGAACTTTTATCAGAACTAAAGGCTAATGTTCTTCCTTATTTGGAATTTGAAGAAAACAAGAAAATTGAAAACAAGATCAAAAGTAATATTGATAAAAAGAAGAAGGTTACTAAATTATTAAAGGAAGAAATAGAAAAAGTAAATTCCCATATCGAGAAGCAGATAAAATCTTTCTTCTATGAAGATCTTATCAATGATTTGTATAAAAGGATAGACCCTCATCCTGAATATACGAAAGTAAAGTTTATTTCCGATTTTAAAGAGGCTAAACCAAAGCTTAACGTATGTGTCTATGGAAAGAATAATTCTGACGATTATATTATTCCAAATTTGTATTTTAGTCAAGCTCAGCTTAATATTTTAAGTCTCTGTATTTTTTTAGCTAAAGCTCTTAATGCAAAAGATGATGACGGGAATTCTATAGACTGTATATTTGTAGATGACCCAATTCAGTCGATGGATAGTATAAATATTCTGTCTACGATTGATTTGCTACGAAGTATTGTTGTTAACCACGAAAAACAGATAATACTTTCCACTCACGACGAAAATTTTCATAATCTATTAAAGAAGAAAATACCATCTACCTTATTCAAATCTAAGTTTATGGAATTAGAAACTTTTGGAAAGGTCAAACCACCAGTATCGTAAGATGTTGAAATATATTGAGATATGTAATTAAAGCACCTAATCCAGCACCTAAAAATTAAAAACCCTGTAAATCAATAATTTACAGGGTTTTATGTGGAGTTGGAGGGGTTCGTATATTATTTTTTCAATAACTGTTACTCAGCCTGTGATATTAATAATTGATATACTTCTCTTATTTAATTTGCTGGTAAATCTTAAAAATGGATAAAAGCTATTGTAATTAAATTAAAAAACAGAAAGAATTAGTTGATTTTCACCCTGACGTGTTATGATTCTAGTTCGTTTCTTTCGCTTTTGGTATAATCGTATAATCGTATCAAAAATAAATTTGATGGGCTAAAATCTGGATATGTTAGAAGAAAGCTTCTTATTTATTATTGACTTAAATAAAAGTTAGTGTTCAATCGAAACTGTTGAACTTTTCATTTGCCAATACAATGTTAGGCTATTCTGTACATAAACACTTTCCCTCAATTACATAATCATTACAAGCTTCACATGGATACATTTCTATTAGAACTCCACCATCTCTATTATTTGCACAATGTGTATTTAGGCAAATACCTTGAAATGATTCATCATAATATAATAGGGAATTGCAATAACATTCTGGACATTCTCTAATTTTTGTTTCATCAATTTCTTTTAAATTAATAGGACATGAAGTGCAATAGAATTCTTTATATAAATTTTGAGCTTCGTTAATAACAAACAATGAATAGTTTGAACAATTATAACAACATCCTCGTCCGTAATTAATGTTTGTTGCTCTTAAAATTTTTTCTTCCAAATCAGCATTCTTATGGTAACCAAATATCTCTTCTATTTTATCATCAAAAATATTTTTGATATTTTTATTATGGTCATTAAGATATTTAAAACTTGGTTTTATAACTTTTCCATATAAAAGAGTCAAATTTTCTTTAATTTCATTTGCATCAATATCAATCGCAAAATGTTGAATCTTATTTCTTTCTTTTGCAATCTTTTCAATTATTTTTAAGGAGTTGTTATCAAAATAGCTTAGATGAAATTTCTTAATAATTATGCAAATTTCCTTTATATCTATTGATTTACAATTATATAATTCATCTAATTTGGGAGAAAATGGATCGTTACAGTTTCTGAATAAAGAATTTTATCAAAAATATAAATAATGTTTTCATGAGAAATCAACTCTTTTAATAGTAATTCCGTCCCTTGAAATATACTAAGAATAGCATATTTATAGTATTTAGTAATTTTCTCTTTCTCTGCCTTTTCAAAGTAGTCTAAGCCATATTCAATAGAATCAATAGCATTTTCTAAAAGACTGAATTTTATCATTTATACGATGTTATTATATTATTTTGTTTAATGGGAAAAGTACTATTTTAAAGTCAAATTTTTATTTCTAGCATAATATAAATAAGAGAACGGGCTTTCTCTCAATTTTACTATTTTTTCGTTTCTATAATCAATATAATCACTCGAAATATTAATCATTCCTGTTACAGCTAATCCTGTAATTTTTAGCTCTATAGGGATATTTAAAATATTGAATTTTTCTGCAATTCCGCCTACGGTTCCAGCTACAATTGGGCCAGATTTAAAACTAATTAGTGATTTGAGAGATTTAAAAGAATGTTTCAGTCTCGCATCATTTAAGGCTTTTTCTAAATCTAAAACACCATTACTAATTTCATCTTGAAATAATATTGACGCTTCTTTTATCTCTTGATTTGATTTAGCTTTAGATATTTTACTCTCATACGTGGTTATAAGTTTTCGAAAATGATTTAAATTATCACTTCTTCTTTTCTTGAATTTGACAATTTCTTTTATAGGAATATTTAGATTTGGAGTAGGAAGTAAATTATTAAAATTACAAGAAATTATTGGTAACTTGTTTTCAAATACTGATTGTTTAAAGTTGAAATTTTCATATATCCTGTTATCTGTACTAATTGTAGTAAATTCATTATCAATTTCTGCAAGATATTTTGCTAAAATTGACATATAAAGATAAGCTGTGTGCTTTTCAAAAAAAATCCATTCGTAGTTATCACTTCTAAAAGCTAAATTTATTTCTTCAAGTTGTCGTTGTAACGTGCCGGAAACCTTATTGTTATGAATTTTTAAATAGTCATACTCAGTTCTTTTATTAGTAAATCTATTGAGATGATTTTGTATTTCAACAAAGTTCTTAAAGCTTTCTGAAGTTGCTATTTCTAAAAACTCTTTTGCAAATTGTTCAGAAATTTTCCAATTATCTGTTTTTATAATTAAATCCTCTGGTTTTATTGGTCTAAATTCTCCTTCATCAATCAAAAATTTTATATCATCTGATAAATTAACTAAAATTTTATCATCCCAACTCATAGGAACAATTGAACTAACTTCATCCCAATATAAAAGGGAATTTCTTAACCATGAATTATTAGGTATATTGATGGTTGGATAGTATAAAATTGTTTTTTTCATTTATGTGAAATCTTGGTTTTAGTATTACAGCTAACGTTTTGGGGCTTGACAACAGTGGTAAAAATAGAGATGCAAAATTTCAATTTTGAACTAATGTAAGCATAAACTATTACTAAATTAACAAAAAAGGAAATATAAATGGTCTATGTGACAATAGAGTTACTAATGTTCAATTTTTCCTTAACCCGCCATTTCGCCAAACCTTTTCTAGTAGCAGTTTAATTCAAAGGCTTCTCATAATCCTCGATTTCTCCTTCAACTATTCTAACTTCTAATGGGTCTTCAACTAATATTATTTCATTTTCTTCTATTATATTCGGAGTAAAGTTTATTTTCAACTTTCCTTCAGTTTTGTAGTCTTTAGAAATAAGTTTCCAATCGATATACACTGTAGATGGTTCATGGATTGGTTTAATTCTTAAATCATCAAAGCCAACACTGTCATCTCCAACTAGAATATTACTATCAGGAATTATTTTCCCTCCTGTTTTTTGATTATTCAGAAAAGTATCGTAAGGTACTGGTGTTTTAGGTGGAATCATTCCTGACCAATTTCTTATTCTAATAAGTTCTTGAAATTCACTGGTTAATTCAAAAAATATTTTATATTCTTCAATTGGGTCTGTTCCTATGTTATGTATTCGAAAATAAAAGTCGTAATAACTGTAGTTTTTTACGTTATTCCCGAATGGAGAGATGTATTTATGAGAATGAATACTTGCAAGGCTTGGAAAAACCAAATTATTGTATAAAGAATTTGCCAACACAATTTTTTGTTTATATATCTTATTCTTTTTAAGAAATTTAACTTCTGCATTAATTTCTAATTCATCATTATGAAAAGTTAGAAATGCATTTTGATTTAATTTGAAATTTTGACTTTTTAGATACCAATCATGAGTAGTCTTATTTTCATCAATTAAATCTACAATATCTTCCCAAGAAAATATATGTACTTCAAAGAATCCTTGACTTTTGTTGAAAATATTTTGTTCTCTTACAAAAGTTTCAATTTTGGCATCTTTTAAAGCAGTTGTAGTAAAGTATAATTTTTTCAATTCAGGTTTAAAACCCTTTGCTTTATTAATTTCTTCTAATATTTCCTTTTGGGAAAATTGTTGATCAGAATATTCATCTTTTCCTTTGCATTGTATACCAAAATATTGTGTTTCTCCAGTTGGAATACCGTAAATATCTACGCCATTTTGTGTTTGTCCAACTCTGCCATTCTTTTTAATTTCCGAGCAAGACCAAATTTCGCCCCAAAGCTTTTTGCACAGGGTTTCAAAATCTTGCCAATTTGTAGGTCGCCTTAGGCTTTTTGATGCGTTCATTGTAAGTAGCTATTAACGTCTAAATATACGGATTGCGTTAATATTGAATATATAAATTTGTATCATGAGTGTGATAAAGAAAAGAAGTTTTTATAAAGATTACTTTATTTTTCGTGAGTGTTTGAGCTGTTAAAGCATTAAAAAAAATAAATTAAAATGAAATTGTTGTCTAAAAATAAAATAAACAACTGAAAATCTGGGTTTAAAAGGAGTTAGAGGGATTTAAAATTTTGATCGATAATTATTATTTGGGGGAATGTAAATACACTCCACTAGTGGTTGTTCTGTGTTGTTTTAAATGGGAACAATTTGGGAACAAATACAAAAAAACAATGAACTCTAATTGATTGATTATCAATCAGAGTTCATTGTTTTTAGAACCCAGTACCAGTTTACAAACACGATTGTACCTTATAAAATATTACTAATAGATTCTTTGAGATAATTGCAGCATTAAGAACTTATTTTGGTAGAGCCTACTATAGCACCTAAAATTAAAAAACCACATAATATCACATTTGTAGGTTTTTTGCGAAGAGAGAAGAATCAAAAGCAGATTATTATAGCAATTATTCCAAAATACAAATATTATTCGTCAGTTTTATTATGACTTCTAATTGCGATACATTGTATTCGTAGTTTTAGTTATCGTATAATTTTGAAGGTTTAATAAAGAATTTTATCAGCATGCTTTCTGAAATTTTCACACGCAATAAAATACTTTCTGTCAGAAATGTGGGCTGATTGACGGAATTATATTTCTTTGTCAATTTAATCGCGTAAAGCTACTGAAAATGAAACTTAAAAAATCGGTTATCAGTATTTAATACAGAAATAAATAGGATTATAAATGATAGAAAAGTTTAAAATTCAATAAAAATTTTCGCAAATTACACATTTAAATCAGTATCTTATTTGTACCTTAAATTTATAATCAGTTGATTTTCAGTTTTGTTATTTTTGAAGAAGTGAAATAAGACTTTAAAGTCAATCAATATTATAGAATCCCCGAGTGAAAGCTTGGGGATTTTTTTTGTTTTAAATTTAAAGTGACATTTAAAACTTTTTAACTACAAACATAGTGATAATTCAAAAATTAGTTTTTAGATTTGAATAACTATAAAAATAGTGATAAAAACTCCTTATTTCCAACCTATGAGAAAATTATTGGTCTTCACTTTCAGTCTTTTATTTAGCGCAATTTATCTAGGACAAATTGATCAAAAAACCACCAGTCAAAAAGTGGATCAGTTTGTCAATAAACAAATGAAAGAGCTGGAAATCCCAGGAATGGCGATTGCAGTCATACAAAATGGCAAGGTCATCAAGAATGAAACTTACGGACTTGCGAACCTCGACTGGAAAAGTAAAGTCACCGAGCGTACCAATTTCCAGATTGCCTCCTGTACAAAGCTTCTGACTTCTACACTTCTTCTAAAAACAATGTTTGACAAGAAAATAAGTCTGGAAGATCAGGTTTCAAAATATATTATTGATTGTCCAAAAGAATGGAATGATATTAAAATCGAAAATCTCATCAGCCATTCCAGCGGCATTGCCGATTATTATGAGAGCGATGTCTATCTTCCGACTGAGAAAATTGTGGACGCTGTCAAGAAACTTCCTTTGGTCTTCAAACCGGGATCAAAACAACAATATGCACAGTCAGATTTTATGGTCTTGTCTTATATTTTTGAAAAGATCTATAACAAACCTTTTGTACAGATTTTAAAAGATGAAGTTGCTGTTCCTTTAAAAATGAAAGACGGCGCGTTTGATATGGAGTTCAAAGTCAACGGGCAGTTTTTGCGGACAGATGTTATTCCGGAAAAAGTCACCACTTATTACAATCTGAATGGTAAAATGCAAGCCTACAAATATCTCTATCCGCAATACACTTATCCTGCCGGCGGTTATTTTGCCTCGATTGATGACGTGGCAAACTGGGCAATAAGTCTGGATAATGAGTTGCAATTTCCAAAATCATTTTCCGATAATTATATTTATAAAACTGATAAAATTGCTGGCAAAGACGCAGATTTCTCCAAAGTCGGTTGGGTTACAGGCAAAGAAGATGGTGTTCTGTATGCAGGTCACAGCGGCGGTCCGGGATTGGCAGACATTCTCAGATTTCCGAAAGAAGGATACACAATTATCACATTATCAAATGACGGCGAACTTTTGCCCGGATTTTCCAGAGCGATTGCCGCCTTTTACATCAAAGAATTATCTCCAAAACTCAAAATAGAGAAATTTGAGAGGGATTAGAACTATGAAATAAACTAAAATTTAATTGGAGTCAGTTTTGGGCAAGCATTTCTCTACCATTCTGTAGATGATTTTCAGTCGCTCGACTACTTCATCCATATTCTTTGTAAGCCTTTTGACTTCTTGTGGGTCTTTTGATTTCAGAACTTCATCGCCACTTTTGGAGACACATTTTTGAGTTTCAGCTTTTGAGATTTGTCCGTAGGTTGAAACTTTCATCTGGATGCATTCGCAGGATTTTCTGGCAACTTCTTCTTCGATGGTTTGGGCGGAGGTGAACAAAATTGTTAGAAGTAAAAGTAGAAAAATTCCTCTTTTTTGAATTATTAAATTCATTTTGTATGCATTTCTGAGCGAAGTTAAAACTTTAAATTGAATTTGGCAGGTCATTTCGATTTTGATAATGACGAGATTTTATTGCAAAATTTGTCTTATATTTTTAATTATAGTAATTTTATTTATAAATATTTTACAATGAAAATGGTCTTTCTTCTATTGTTTTTCTTTTCAACATTGATGTATTCGCAACTTACAAAACGGGATAAAATTAATTCTCTGAGCGAATCCGAATTCAGTGATCTGAAAACTTTTTTGATTTCAAGAGGTGTGCCGGTTAAAGACACTATTGTGATTAAATATGACTTCAAAAGAGAACGGTGTTGGAACAATCTTGATAATCAAAGTGATGAATATGTTAAAAATGTTATGACCAATTTTCAAAACCATATTATAAAATTCAACAAAAAGCATACAGGAGCGATTGCTGTAAATTTTCGAGAACCGGGCAAAGGAGTCAATAAATTAAAACTTTGGGATAAAACAATTATTCTTGATGAAGATCTGTTTCTTAAAAATCTAATTTTTTCTGAGAAAAGGATGTGTGGTAATTCTGCAATAATTTTGAACGATGGATCTTATGTTTTAAGATCTGGAGATCCACATTTTGATCTTTTGGATGCGATAGGAAATGGCAAAAATTAAATTTATTATTAGAAATCACAAAACTAGTCTTTGTGATTTTTTTCTTTCAATTATCTTTGCAATCCTAAACAACAAAAAATGTTTTCAAAAATCACAGTTCACAGAGTCGGGAATAAAATAAATGGAGAATCTTTAACGCTTTCTCAGCAGGAGCTTCAGCTGGATGAGGATATGACAGAATTGCTCGGGAATTACTTCATCAATGCCTTCAAATCTGAGGAGCAATTTCAGTTCTACAGCGATTCCTATTTGGTCAATAATCCGGTTTACAGTTCTGTGTCAGAGATTTTTGAAGACAAGGCCAAGTTCCAGTGGGAATCTGAAAACATTGCCAAACATCTTTATGAAGCAGCGGAAAACCCGAGAGTTCAGGCAGGCGAGTTGTTTGTGGTTTATTTTGAAGGCGAAGTTTTTGAATCCGCAGATGGGAAAAGTGAAAAGACGGATTCTATCGGAATTTTCAAGACTGAAAAAAGAGAAGGTTTCCTGAAAATCAATCCGCAGGAAGAATCTTTTGAAATCGAAAGAGACTTCGGAATCAGCCTGTCAAAAATTGATAAAGCGGCTTTGATCTACAACAGCGAAAAAGAAAGCGGCTATGTTCTGTCCGTCATAGACAACAACAAAAACGGTGACATCTACTATTGGTTCGAGGATTTCTTGAAAGTGAAACAACGTGACAACGAGTATTTTCACACGCAGGAAACTTTGTCCGTTTACAAAGATTTCATCACGCAGAAATTGCCTGAGGAATTCGAGGTTTCAAAAGCAGATCAGGCAGATTTTCTTAATAAATCGATTAATTTCTTCAAGGAAAAAGAAGAATTCAAATACGACGACTTTGTGAAGGAAGTGTTGCAGGACGACACGGTAATCGAAAGTTTTTCCAATTTCAAATCCGATTATGAGAACGATATGCAGATTTCGATTTCAGAAGATTTTCCGATTAATAATCAGGCGGTTAAGAAGCAACAACGCCATTTCAAATCCATCATCAAACTGGATAAAAATTTCCACATCTACATCCACGGCGACCGAGACAAATTGGAAACCGGACAAGACGACAAAGGAAAATATTACAGATTGTATTTCGAAGAGGAGAAATAATTTTGATTTAACATAATAATTAAAATAACAAAAAGTTCTACCTTTGTGGCTATGTTGAACAGGAGAAGTAAAACTTTTAAGAATTTCATTTCGGTATTTTTCGCCGGGATGTATCTTTTTGTGGCTTTGTTTTCTTCCCAGTTGCATAGCCACGAAGGCGAATCTTTCTTCAGGGATTCCGGTTTCAAAAAGACAGAGAAAACTTTTTCATCTGACATTTCAAAAGGTCAATCCGGCGATTGTCTGGCTTGTCATTTCCTGGCAACGGGCAATTCTTTGGTTCCGGAGCAGTTTTCTTTCCATTTCGAAAATCACACACACGAGACACAACAAACTTTTTCTGTACAGGAAAAAATATGGTCAGCGACCAAATTCACTTTTCAACTTCGCGGTCCACCCGCCATTTCATAATTTTTAGATTCTTTTCGGATTTTTACTTTGAATTTTTAAGATTTAAATGATTCTTGATGGACGACTGATTCCATTTTGATGATGTTTGATAGTCAATATTATTCAAAACTTAGCAATATTATACTACATTGTAAAATCCAATTTTTTAACGAAACGTACTTTTCAGAATTTTAGACTTCAATTGTTTTTAATTGAATACCAATATTTTGGAAGTATAAAATCTATCTATTTATAATGAAATTGATATATAGTTTACTGCTTATCTTTTGTGGATTTGCAATCATGAGCGCACAGAAAACTTACACGGTCGAAGGAACTGTTCAGGATTTTCACGACAAGACGATGCTCGAAAATTCAGTGGTCAAAATCGGAGAATTCACAACAAAGACCGATAAAAAAGGTAAGTTTTCATTCAACAAAATTCCTGCAGGAACTTATCTGCTCATTGCCAAACATCCCGCTTGCGATGATTATACTGAAAATGTAAAAATTGATAAGGATCTGCATTTGGCAATCACACTGGAACATCATATCGGCGAAATTGAAACCGTCAATCTTCACGGAAATCACAAAACGAAAGGTTCTGTGATTATGAAAACGCTCGACAAAACCGAAATCGAAAGAAACTCCACAGAAAACCTGGGAAATCTTTTATCGAAGATCTCAGGCGTTACCGCTTTGAAAACAGGTAACAACATTTCAAAACCTGTCATTCACGGATTGTACGGAAGCCGGGTATCTATCCTGAACAACGGTGTGAAAATGGCCGAGCAGGAGTGGGGCGTAGAACACGCACCAAATGTGGATGTCAATGATTTCGAACACGTTGACGTTGTGAAAGGCGCTTCCGCTTTGAAGTATGGGAACGAAGGTGTTGGCGGCGTTGTAGTCCTGGAGCCTGCCATTTTACCAAAGAAAGATACAGTGATGGGAAGTGTAAGACTTTCCGGCATTTCTAATGGTAGAGGCGGCGAGCTTGGTGCAAACGTCGCAAAAGTTTGGGAAAACCAGTGGTTTGTGAAAGCCGGTGGAAGTTACCGAAAAACAGGCGATCAATATGTTCCGAATCACACGTTGCAGAATACGGGAATGGAATTCAATTCCTTCAATTTCTCATTTGGCAAACACAGTTTTTTGCAAGGTTTTGATATTTCGTACAGCGGTACCAATCAGGAATTTGGGATTTACAAAGGCGCGCATTTGGCGAGTCCGGAAGATTTTTATAACGCGGTTAACTTCGGGCAGTCTTATTATCTGGACCAGTTCACGCACGACATAGACAATCCGAAACAGGAAGTTGCGCATCACATTGCAAAACTTTCAGCTTACAGACGTTTTGCTGATTTTGGAAAACTGACTTTTCAATACAGCTTCCAATTAAACCGAAGAAAAGAATATGATATCAGAAGAGGTGAGTTGAGCAATGTTCCATCAATGGATTTAAGGTTGATTACACATTCGGCAAGTTTGGTTCATTTGATAGAACGTTCAGATTGGAGTTTAGAAAGCGGAGTTTCCGGCAGTTTTCAGGATAATTTCCCAAATCCAGCGACCAAAGCGAGACGTTTGATTCCTGATTATTATCGATATGATGCAGGTGCATTTTCGGTTTTCAAATATCGATTCAATTCTAAATTGAATGCAGAAGCGGCGTTGAGATATGACTTCAGCCGATATGACGCTTACAAATATTATGATTCGGATAAATGGAATGACAATTATGCAGACATTTTCCCTGAGTTTTTTGTGAGTGAATCAGGAAGCAGGATTTTGACAAGGCCAATTTTGGATTATCATAATTTCTCAGCAAATGTCGGGTTGGATTATAAGCCGACTCAGGATTTTGAATTTAAACTAAATCTTTCCAGAGCAGACAGAACGCCAAATGCAGCGGAACTTTTTTCCGACGGATTGCACCATTCCGCAGCTGTGATGGAGGAAGGAAACCTTAACATCAAAAAAGAAACGGTTTACAATGTGAATCTTTCCTTGGCAGGTCATTTCGATGTGCTGAAAGGCCTTCACATCGAGGCAAATCCTTATGTGATGATGTCTGATAATTTCGTCAACCAGACTCCAACAAGTGTTTTGAATACGAATCGAGGTGTTTTCCCGGTTTGGACTTATCAGCAGATCAAAGCCAGGATTTACGGTTTGGATGCGGATGCAGAGCTTAATATTTTAGACAATCTGAAATGGAAATCAGGGTTCAGTATTTTGAGAGGTGACGACCTTTCGAATGATGAGCCATTGATCCTAATGATGCCTGCGAAACTTAGAAATTCAATCGAAATTAATCTCAGCAAACCTAAAAATTTCTACGTAAGTTTTGAGAATGAAAATACATTCAAACAAAATCGTTTCCCGATAAGAAATCTTCCGGTAACCTTTATTAAAGACGGTGTAGAATATAATGAAATCGTTGACTTCAGTTCTACGCCGGCGGCTTACACTTTATTTAATGCTTCCATCGGAGCAGACTTATTCAAAAACCTGAATTTTAATTTCAGGATCAACAACCTATTTAACACAGAGTACCGGGAATATCTTAACAGGCTTAGATATTATATGTTTGAGCCGGGAAGGAATTTCGTGGTAACTCTGAAGTACAATTTTTAATAACAACTTAAAATTTAAATCAAAATGAAAAAATTCATCAATATTACATTAGTCCTTTTAGTTTCACTTTTCATCTTCTCTTGTAGAAATGACGATGACGCAGTTCCGGAAGATGTTCACGAGCACGACGAAATTGGAAAAGTAGTTTTAACATTGACTAATAAGAATAATGCAGCGGATGTTCAAACCGTAAATGTGATCTCAGGAGAAGCAGACGGTCATTTGCATTTGCACGCCGGCGATACTTACACGGCTGTCTTGGATTTCCAGATCAAGCACGACGATCATTACCATTCTTCTGACGAGATCGAGGAGGAAAAAGATCATCACTTCATCACTTTCGGTCCTGCCAATGCAGATATTGTTGTCTTAAGAGCGACAAATGATATCGTAAGAACAGACGGACAAAAGCTGGGTCTTAGAACAGAATGGACAGTAAACTCTACTCAGGAAACCGGAAAAATGCAGATCAAATTGATCCACGGTCCTGCAACTGTCAATCAAAATTATCCTTCAGCGGCCAACCAGTTAGGTCAGACTACAGGAGGCGAAACAGATGTAGATATTACGGTTGATGCACATTAATCTGATATTTCACACTTATATTGAAAATAAAGATGTCTTTTTTAAGGCATCTTTATTTTTTTAATGAAACTTTATGATTTTTTATAAAAACCACACGTGTATTTAATTTTGAAGTTCCTTAGAATTTGACTACTTTTGCAACCTAAAAATTTCAATTAATGAACGTTACAGCTACAAACCATGACGATGTAAGTGCATTGCTTACGGTAACATTGGAAAAATCTGATTATAAAGAAAAAGTTGAAAAGCAACTACTAAACTATGCAAAAAATGCGCAGGTTCCTGGATTCAGAAAAGGAAAAGTGCCATTGAGTATGGTTAAAAAACAATATGAAGCAGGCATCGCTTTCGAAGAGATCAACAAACAGGTTTCTGAAGCTTTGAATGGCTATGTAAGTGAAAACAAACTTAGATTGGTAGGTCAGCCTGTACCTCAGCCTGTAAATGATTTCGATCCTAATGCAGAGTCTTTGTCTGTAGCTTTCGAAGTTGGATACGAGCCGGAATTCACGGTTGATTTGGCTAAATATGAAGCGCCTCATTACAAAGTAGAAGCTTCTGAAAAAGAAATCTCTACAAGTGTTGAGAATATGCAAAAGCGTTTCGCGGAGAGATTACCGGAAGATAAAATCGGTAAAGATTCTTACGTAGCTTTGGAAATTGCTCAGGTTGTAGAAGAAGGTGCAGAAGGTGAGCACAACCACGCTCCAAAAAACGTAACGATTTCTAAAGATCAGAAAGAAGCTTTCGATTTGGTGAAAAAATTGAAAAAAGACGAATCTGTAAAAGTTTCTAAAGAAGACCTGCAAGCTAAAGAAGAATTGGCAACTCAATTAGGATTCTCTAAGGAAGATGCAGAACACCTTCACCACAATGAGGTTGAGGTTACAGTAAAAGATATCTACGGATTGAAATTAGCTGAACTTGACCAAGAGTTGTTCGACAAAGTTTACGGTAAAGACGTGATCACAACTGAAGAAGAATTGAAAGCTAGAGTGAAAACTGAATTGGATGAATATTTCCAGCAAAATGCAGATGTTCATTTCGTAAACAAGATCCTTCAGCAAGTTAATGAGAAAGAAGAGATCAAATTACCTGAAGCATTCTTGATCAAATGGTTGTTGTTCTCTAACCAAAATATCACTTCTGAGGAGCAGGCAAAAGAAATCCTTGAAAACGAGAAAAATATTATCAAAGGTCAGATCCTTGAAGGAAAATTGATGAACGATAATGACATCCAGTTGGATTATGCTGAGGTTCTAGGACAAGCTGAGCAGTTGGTAAGAAACCAATTGGCAATCTACGGAATCCACCACTTGGGCGACGATGAGGTTCAGAAATATGCAGCAGAAATGTTGAAAGACGAAAACCAGGTAAGACAAATCTCTTCTGAAGTTGCTATGGCAAAATTGAAAGACGTGATTTTGGAAAAATCTAAAAAGAAAGAAACTACAATCTCTCACGACGAGTTTCTTGAAGAATTGAAGAAATAATCAATTCTCTATATAAATATAAAGCGATCCAGATTGGATCGCTTTTTTTATGGTGTAGTTACACAATTTTTCTTTTTCCGGTCACTCTCTTTTGGAGATGGATTTAGGGAGAGGATTTAAAAATTCAAAAACAACCTAGGATTGATCGGCTGATTATTTTTATGAACTTCATAATGAAGATGAGGTCCTGTAGATCGGCCAGTATTACCGGATTTTGCAATGATTTGTCCAACTTTCACCCGGTCATTAGTCTCCACCAAAAGTTCTGAAAGATGACCGTAAAGTGTCGCTAAACCATTGCCGTGTTCCACAATCACACAATTTCCGTAACCACCTTTTATGCCAGCGAAAATCACTCTTCCGGCAGCAGCACATTTCACTGGACTTCCGTAGGCAACGGCAATATCCAGGCCTTTGTGAAACTGCATCTGGTCTTTCTCTGCCGGTGCATTGCTGGATGCGTTTTTGTCTTCTTTTACGAGTGCCTGACGTTTAATTACATTCCCTAAACTGTCTTTTTCCTCAGCAATATTAGTTTGAGCAGCAAGCTTTGGATCAACTTTCGGGGGAATTGGATTTTTTCTGATGCCGAAGTTGGAAGAAATATAACCGTCGGTTGGAATTCCCAAAGGAACTTGTTGCAATTTCTGCTCGAGATCAATAAGATATTGACTGTATCGATTACTCACTTTTGCCAGATAGACTTCGTTTTGAAGGCTGTCTTTTGAAAGTTTTTCAATTCTGAGATCCGAGACGTTTTTTGATTTCAGGAATCCGTCGATGCTTCTGATGCTTTGATCTACAATTGCAAGATCTGTTTTCAGCTGCAGGTGATCGATGCTGTCTTTTTCATTATTAATTTTCACAAGATTGACTTGGTAAACCTTGTTATCAGCACCATTATATAATTTGGCGATAATGAGAGCCTGCACAAAACAGACAATTAATAATAAAATGAGAACGATATTTTTTTTCTTTTTCGATTTCAGAAACTGGACCATCAATTAATTTTTAAAATGGACTGCAAAAGTAAGAAATTTTTATTTTTATCAATGTTAATCCTTTTTTTGAATATTAATGACTTCAATAAAAGTTAATTATTCTTAAATTATTTTAAAAAGGAAAATAGATTTATGTAAATTCACAAATTACATTAGATTTGTAATCTTGGAAAGTAATAGATATTTATAATTGAAAATGCAGATAAAGAATGACTAAGAAATCGACTAAATCATCTAAAAATGTGCGCGTTGGCGTTTTAGGAAGCGGAAGTTTTGCAACAGCCATTGTAAAAATGCTTGCAGAAAATTGTAAAACCGTCAATTGGTGCGTCCGAAACGAGTTCGTGAAAGGCGCAATCGAGCAACGTGGACACAATCCAACTTACCTCACAACTGTTTCTTTTAACTTAAAGAAATTACAAATTACTACCGATATCAATGAGTTGGTTTCCAATTCAGATGTTATCATTTTGGCAGTTCCTTCGATTTATTTAGCGGAGTCGATGGAGAAACTGACCTGCGAATATCAGGACAAATTATTCTGTTCTGCCATCAAAGGAATTGTTCCGAAACACAATGACATTGTTGCGCATTATTTAAAAGATCAATTCAAAATAGGATTTAAAAATCAGGCAGTAATTGCAGGCCCTTGTCACGCAGAAGAAGTGGCGATGGAAAGGCTTTCTTATCTGACGGTTGCTGTGGCTCAACAGGAAGATGCGGATGTTTTGAAAAGCATTTTGTCATCTTATTATATTAAGGTCAATACGAGCTGCGATATTCTGGGTAACGAATATTCTGCGATTCTGAAAAATATCTATGCAATAGGAGCGGGGATTGCCAGTGGTTTGGGTTATGGAGACAACTTCATCGCCGTTTATGTTTCCAACGCCATTCGCGAAATGGAAATTTTCCTTGAGTCCATTTATCCTGAGAAAAGAGACGTGAATGACAGCGCTTATCTTGGTGATTTAATTGTAACAGCTTATTCCTTATTCTCAAGAAACAGAAACCTTGGAAACTTGATTGGCAAAGGTTACACCGTAAAATCTGCGATCCAGTCCATGAGTATGGTTGCGGAAGGATATTATGCCACGAAAGGAATTTACTCTATTTGCGAAGAGAAAAAGTTGAAATTACCGATTATCAATGCCGTTTACGACATCCTTTATGAAGGAAAAAGTGCAGAAAAACAATTTGCAAAACTGACAGATCGATTGACTTAATAATTAATTAACAAAACATTACGATTTCTATGATTTGATTGGAATAGAATTTGCGAAATTTGATAAGTCGAAAAAAATAAAACAAACACATAAATGAAATATTCAAAATTAAAACTGGCTCAGGAAGCCATCAAACACAAAGGATTTCTCCAGAAGATTCCCTCTGTGTACCGAATGTTCAAACTCTGGTATAGAGGCGAATATAAAATGAAATTCACGGACGTATTAATTCCAGCTTTGGCTTTGATCTACGTGATTTCGCCAATAGATATCATTCCCGATTTCGTACCTGTTGTAGGTGCTCTGGATGATTTAGCGATCTTGGCTTTAGCCATTCCAATGCTGATGAAAGAAGTAGATAAATTTTTACTTTGGGAAAGCCAACTCAGAAAAGGTGGAAATTCTCAAATACAGGATGCTGAAATAGTAGAATAAAAAAATCCCGATTCAAAACTGAGTCGGGATTTTTTATTTAATAGCAACTTGTGCTTATTTTTCATAAGTTTGTTTTTATCAAAAACTAAAACTATGAGAAGAAAACTATTAATCATTTTCGGGGTAATTTTTCTTGCCCTATTTATTGTTTATAATGTAGGTGTTGATATTGGAAATGTTCATTTGGGGAAAAGAACCGATAATATTGAGAAAGACAATCAGTTTGATATCAAGTCCAGCAAATTCTACAAAAATGTTTTAAGTTCGGATAAGCTCGTCATTATCAATCTATGGGCAACCTGGTGCCAACCTTGTGTAGAAGAAATTCCGATATTTTTAGAGATTGAAAAAGAATATAAAGATGTGAAATTTGTCACACTTTCAATTGATAAGGATGATAGTAAATTGAAAAAATATCTTGCAAAACATCCAGAGATGCCAGATGTTACTTTTGAAAACGCTTCATACAGAAAAGCTATTAGAAATTTTTTGGAAAATCGTGAAACCAATAGTTTAGTTTACACTGAGATTGTTCCAATCACCTATTTTATTAAAAACGGAAAAGTTCTGAAAAAAATTGAAGGTTCAATTGATCGTGAGGAATTAATTTCAAATCTTAATACTTTAAAATAAATAGTACGCATAAAAAAATCCCGTCCCGATTTTACATCGGGACGGGATTTTTATTTTTTAAACGCTGATGACTTCTTCAATCTCCGGAGCGTGTTGCTTGATGGTGCTTTCCACACCCAGCTTCATCGTAGAACTGCTGATGCCGCAACTTGAGCAGCTTCCCAATAGTTTTACGAATACTTTCTTCTCCTGAACGTCAACCAATTCAATATCGCCACCGTCTTTCTGCAAAAACGGACGAATGCTTTCCAAAGCATCCATCACCTTGGTTACCAGTTCTTCCTGAATTTGATTTGTATTATTATCCATTTTATATATTTTCCTTTTTAAATTACCCCGATTTTAAGCCATTAGCAAAAAGCCAATCGCAAAAGCTAATTACTTTTTCGGAGAACAACCCGCCATTGTTGTAATTTTCACGGCTTCTGTTGCAGGTAGATTTTTGTTTCTCTCAACAAGACTTTCTACCATATTCTGAGCAGTCTTGATGTAAATCTCAGAAATCTTAGAGTTTTCCTGAAGCGCCGCCGGTCTTCCAACATCACCCGCTTCTCTGATACTCTGAATCAATGGAATCTCTCCCAAAACAGGAATTCCCAAATCCTCCGCCATACACTGAGCACCTTGTTTGCCAAAGATATAATATTTATTCTCAGGTAATTCCTCTGGCGTGAAATAAGCCATATTTTCTATCAATCCCAAAACCGGAATGTTGATACTTTCCATATTGAACATCGCGATTCCCTTTCTCACATCTGCCAAAGCAACGTGTTGAGGCGTACTCACAATTACCGCGCCAGTCACTGGAACTTCCTGAATGATAGATAGATGAATGTCTCCAGTTCCCGGCGGAAGGTCAATCAGCAAGAAATCCAATTCGCCCCAATCCGCATCACGAATCATTTGATTCAACGCTTTCGAAGCCATTGGTCCTCTCCAGACAACCGCTTGGTTGGCACCAGAGAAATAACCAATTGACAGCATTTTCACACCGTAATTTTCAATTGGTTTCATCAGATTTCTGCCATTCACTTCTACAGAGATTGGTTTTTGCCCTTCTGTATCAAGCATTGTCGGGACAGATGGTCCGTAGATATCCGCATCCAGCAATCCAACTTTGAAACCCATTTTTGCCAACGTCACCGCAAGATTCGCTGCGACCGTAGATTTTCCAACGCCACCTTTTCCGGAAGCGATGGCAATGATATTCTGAATTCCAGCGATTTGCTTTCCTTTGATTTCGTTGGTCACCGGCGTTGCAGGCAATTCCGGAGACGTGATTTTCAATTTAAGATTCACGTGCTCTCCAAATTCCGAAGCAAAAGCCTGCTTCATAGCCACTTCCAGTTTCTTTTTCTCGTGCATTGCTGGAGAATGGGCCGTCATATCAATATAAATATCGTCTCCCATCACCTGAAAATTACTTACCAGGTCATCCACTTCTATCTCTTTCAGGAAATCCTGAACCTTTGATTTCGTCAGCATAAAAATTTGATTCTTAATCCTGCAAATTTACGGATTTTAAAATTAATTTAGAATCAATACGATTTGTGATTTTGTCTATGTTGATGATTTTTGGCAGGCGCGTTGGGTGGGAGAGTTGGAGCGTTTTAGTGTTCGAGAGATAAGCGTAACGTTAACTCACCAACTCATCAACTCTCCTACACTCGAACTCATTAGTAGCCGGGAACCTGCTGTCCGCTGCAATCTTTTTTGCTCCACGTTTTCAGTCCAACTAGAATGTGAACGCAAGCAAAAAAGGATTTCCACTACCATCAGGGCTAGGGGTTTTCCATTTCAAATCACGTTTGTCAATAAAAACCCAATTTTGTCATTCTGTAAGAAACCTAACGAAGTGGTTCGACGAAGTCAATCTAACCCAATGGAATTTGAGTTTATAAAGTCTTCGAGAGCCTTAGACTGACAGTCGTAAAAGAAAAAACATTTAATATCAAAAATGTCACACTGAGCGGAGTCGAAGTGTTTCCACTAAAGATTAATCAACCTTCAAAGTCAAATTATAATCATTCGCATTTCCATTGGTATTGAGTGCACTGTAAGGCGTGGAGAGCCAGCCATTTTTGTTCATCACAAATCGGAACTCATACGTTTTCCCTTTCTCGAATTGAGATTTCGGCAACGCCAATTCAAATGTATTGTTGTCCTTTAAAATCATCTGATAAGCTGTATTCCCAGGATTCCAATCATTGAATGAACCAGCAACAGCCATCTTCGTTATCGCTTTGGCGTTTAAATCTTCGGGGATTTTGTAAATGAAAATCACTTTATCATTCTCCATCCGATAACCATAAATTTCCTTTTTAACATCAGGCTTTTTAATTAAATCAGAAATAACAGATTCTTCTCTGGATAAGTACGGATTAGCTAATTGTTTATCAATCAATCCTGCAATATGATTAACGATAAAATATAACGGAGGAAAAGCATTGTATTTGTAACCATTTGACATAAAAATGATAGCCAAATCATTGTCGGGAAATAGACTGTAAGCACTTACGTTTCCGCCGGAAAAACCGTATGAAGTAACGTTGCCAGTTTTGGTAATTTCCCAGCCATGTGCAAAAACATCTTGCTTGTTGGTGTAATCAAACGGTTGCCACATTAGCTTTTTAGTCTCGTCCTTCAGGAGTTTGTTTTTATCCAGATGAATGCTCCATTGCAGAAAATCAGGAAGCGAAATCGCCAATCCGTTGCCAGGATGTGCCTTCAGACCACCAACGTGCGTAGATTTTTTGTACTGTTTGAGGGAATCATCAAAAACATATTTTTGAACGCGATTCGGGATTTCCTCTAGAGAATTGGATGAGAATATCACTTTGTTTTTAGAATCAGAAAATTGATTTTTCAAGACAAAATCTTCAAACTTTTGTCCTCTTATCTTCTCGATAATCATTGCTAAAAGCATAAAATTGGTCTGGTTGTAACTGAACTGGTTACCAGTCTCGAATTCCATTTTTTCCTTTGCCAATCTTGCAAAAACTTCAGCGTTGGAAGCATCAGGAGAAATATCCTCATATCGTGCAAAATCCGGAATGCCAGATGAATGCGACAACAGATTTTTGACTTTCACATCTTGCCATTCTTTCGGAAGATGGTCAACATACTTCGAAATTTCATCTTCAAGCGAAAGTTGTCCTTTTTCAATCAATTGGAAAACAGCAGCATTGGTTATCAGTTTCGTTGTAGAATAAACCCTGAAAAGTGAATTCGAATCCACTTTTTTATCAGACTCCAAGTTTTCTCTGCCGTAATATTTTTGAAAAATAATTTTATTATTCTTCACAACACCAACTGCCAAACCTGGAATCTCATAAGTTTTCATTACTTCGGTAAGGTAACTGTCGATTGCTTTTGCTTGTCTCGCATTTTGGCAAAATCCTAGAAATGAAAGATTTAAAAAGAATAGGATTAAGAAGGCTTGTTTCATTGGTTATCGGTTTACGATATAAGGACAATTCTGAGCTTTGATTTGTTACATCGTTTAAACACAATTTTGTCATTCTGAAAGAATCTAAACTGGTTTTATTTTAATATATTGAGATTCCTGCGAATTACAAATAATCATTCAGAATATCTACCAATGCCAGACATCTATAATTTCTTTTATTCATCTTATTCGAATCTATACTCTTTTACTTCAACATATTTTTTATATAAATTGTATCTAATTTTATAGGTATATCTTTTAATTTCCATCCATTATCAGGAATATCATATTTAAATTCTGTTATATCTATTTCTAATAATTTTCCTGAAGTAGGAACCAATGAATCGTAGGCTGCTAAATATCTTCTACCTTTTGCAAAGGTACCGACAGATGCTGTTCGAGAATACTTTAAATTTTTCAGGTAAAATTCGTAATCATAACCGGCTCCTCCAGAAGTATTCTTATAATGAAAATCTGAAACTACAATCGCTCCCGTAAATTTAGTATGTTCCAAAAATTGTTTTTTACCTGCACTGCTCCAAATGTAAATTACAATAATGGATAATGCGAATATTATCCATATTACAGTGTTTTTCTTCATTGTTTTGTCGTTTTTTAGAACTTGTATTTCCTGCTCATTCTTATATGGATATGTATGTGACGCGGTTGAGATTCATTCGGAATGACAAAATTGTATTTTACCTTACCTAATTCTCCAATTGCCCTTCCCACTTACTCACCGCAGACGTCGCCAGCGCATTACCCAGAACATTCGTCATACTTCTTCCCATATCGCAGAAGTGGTCGATTGGTAAAATCAACGCGATTCCTTCCACCGGAATATCAAACATTCCACACGCGGCCACGATGATTACGAGACTCGCTCTTGGAACGCCGGCAATTCCTTTACTTGTCAACATCAAAACCAAAAGCATTATGATTTGTTGTCCAAGTGGCATATCGATGCCGTAAATCTGTGCAATGAAAATCGAGGCAAAGGTCATATACATCATACTTCCGTCCAGATTGAAGGAATATCCCAAAGGCAAAATGAAAGAAACAATTCTGCTATTGCAACCAAATCTTTCCAATTCCTCTACCAACTTCGGAAAAACGGCTTCAGAACTTGTGGTAGAAAATGCAATCAGCAAAGGCTCTTTGATTCTTCTCAACAATTCGAAAAGTCTGTTGCCGAGAATCATATATCCTACTAATAAAAGTACCAACCAAAGAATCCCGAGCGCAAAGAAGAAATCTCTCAAATAGATGGCGTAAACTTTGAAAATCTCAAAACCATTCGTCGCCACAACGGCAGAAATCGCTCCGAAAACGCCCAATGGCGCCACCCACATAATGTAGCCTACCATTTTCAAAATTGCGTGGGCAATCACGTCCAGACCTTTGATGACAGGTTTCGTATATTCTTCACCCATCGCAGAAAGCGCAATCCCGAACATTACGGAAAACACCACGATTTGAAGAACCTCATTGGTCGCAAATGCTTCAAACAAACTTTTCGGAATGATGTGCGTTACAAAGTCTTCCATAGAAAAACCTTTGCTGTTGCTGACAATGTCAGAAGCGGAAGAAACATCCTGAATTGGAAGTTGTGTTACGTGACCAGGTTCCAGCCAATTCACCAATACCAAACCAATCGACAATGAAACCAAAGACGCCGTGATAAACCAAAGCATCGCCTTCGTCCCAACGCGTCCCACCATTTTGATGTCGCCCATTTTCGCGATTCCCACAACCAAGGTCGAGAAAACCAATGGCGCAATAATCATCTGAATCAATCGGATAAAAACCGTTCCCAGCAACTTGATATTCTTAGCGAATTCCTCTTTCGATTCGGGGTAACTGGTGTGGACAATTCCTCCTAAAATAACGCCCAAAACCAATCCGATGATAATTGCGATAAACAGTTTATTCTGACCTTTCATAACTTTTATTATAAATTTAATTTCTTAAACGCAAAGATTATTTTTTGCAACTTAAAGATTTTAGAGAGCAAAGAACCGAATAAATCCGTTTTCTAAGCGCTCGCTTTATCATTTGCTTTAGCAAAATCTTTGCTTCCTAAAAATGTTTTCAGCAATCGAAAACCTTTGCGTTTAAAATCACCAAGATTTCAACCAAACAATCTTAAGCGAAGCAACTTTGTGACCCTAAAGTAGTTTAAATTTCAAAAAATCCTTGTGTGCTTTGTGTTTAAATCTCAGCACCGCAAGACTCAATGTAAATTGTAACTGAACAAAACTAATATTTTTGAGAGAATATCCACTTATTTTTTAAATTAATATTAAGACAATCAGGAAATTCATCCGTTTCGCACCATCAAATATAAAATACGATTCACACACAGTTCAAATTAGAAATCGTTCTTTGTATAAATCTGATTGTGAATGAAATCGCCCTTAATCCAAATATGAAAAGAGATGTCGAAATTGTCATTATTTCCGATGTGCATCTTGGAACTTACGGTTGCAAGGCGAAGGAATTGTTGCGCTATCTCAATTCCATTCGGCCAAAAACGTTGATTCTGAATGGCGACATCATCGATATTTGGCAATTCAAGAAATCTTATTTCCCGAAATCTCATTTGAAAGTGGTCAAGAAATTAATTTCATTTGCGACCAAGGAATCGGAGGTTTTCTACATCACAGGCAATCACGATGAAGCGTTCCGAAACTTCACAGATTTTGAATTGGGAAAATTGAAGTTGTGCAACAAACACGTTTTGAAACTTGGCGACAAAAAAGCGTGGATTTTTCACGGCGATGTTTTCGATGCATCGGTTCAGCATTCGAAATGGATTGCAAAACTCGGTGGACAAGGTTATGATTTGCTGATTGCGTTCAACAATCTCGTGAATTGGTTTCTTGAGAAAATGGGAAGGGAGAAATATTCATTCTCAAAGAAGATTAAAAATAATGTCAAAAAAGCCGTGAAATATATCGGCGATTTTGAATTGACGGCTTCAGAATTGGCAATTGAAAACAACTTCGATTACGTGATTTGCGGACACATTCATCAACCTCAAATCCGAGAAGTGATTGGCAAAAAAGGAAAATGCACTTACTTGAATTCCGGCGATTGGGTGGAAAATCTCTCCGCTTTGGAATATCAAAATGGCGGATGGAAATTGTTCTATTATGAAGATGAAAAGCACGCTTTGCTGGACGAGGAATCAGACGAATTAAAAGAAATAAATAGCGAGGAACTGATGAAAATCGTGACTCAAATGATATAAAAACACAAATTAATGAAAGTATTATATGCCTTCCAAGGAACAGGAAACGGACATCTCGCGAGAGCTCAGGAAATCATCCCGATTCTTAAAAAACACGCGCTGGTAGACGCTTTGATTAGTGGACATCAAACGCAACTGAAGTCGGATTTTGATATTGATTTCCGTTTCAAAGGCATCTCTTTGCTTTACAACAAAACGGGCGGTTTGTCGTACAAAAAAACTTTGTTTCAGAATAATTTTTGCCGAGCAATGAAGGTGATAAAAGATTTGGATTTGAGTTCTTATGATTTGATTATCAATGATTTTGAACCTTTGACAGGCTGGGCGGCGAAACTGAAGAATCTACCAATTGTGGAACTAAGTCATCAGGCTTCTCTGACTTTTAAGGAAACGCCGAAACCTGAGAAGAAAGATTGGTTGGGAAGTTTGATTCTCAATAGCTATGTGCCTTGCAAAAAGAAAATTGGTTTTCATTTCGAGAATTACAATTCGCATATCAAAAAGCCGGTTATCAGGCAAAAAATCCGAAATCTGAATCCAACTAATCAAGGTCATTACTTGGTTTATCTTCCCAGTTTTTCGGACGAAGTCATCACTAATTTCCTGACGAGAATTGATGTTCAATGGAAAGTGTTTTCAAAATATGCCAAGCAAAATCAGAAGTTCAACAATGTAGAAATTTTTCCGATTGATGAAAAAAAATACCTTGAGCTTTTCGAATCTTGTGAAGGAATCCTTTGCAACGCTGGCTTCGAAACGCCGGCAGAAGCAATGTTTATGGACAAAAAATTATTCGTAATTCCCATCGAAAATCAATACGAACAGGAATGTAACGCGTTTGCGCTTGACAAAATGGGCGTTGCCAATTCGGCCAAATTGGATTCTACAAAAATCAGGAATTGGATTAATTCTGAAAATCTGGTTGAGGTCCATTATCCGGATAATATTGAAAGTATTTTGACGAAAGAGGTTTTGTATTGATTTTTTAAGATTTACTTCCGCCGATTTTATTGAATTTAAAAATCAAAGTCAGCATAAAGTAACGGCGCAAAATCAATTCTTCCTTATCCTCCACGTAATTATCGCCAATTGTTCTCGTGATATTTTGACGCTGATTCAGCAAATCATAAACTTTGAATTTCAGCATCATCTGCTTCTTGTAAAACTGATAAGTCAAACTCGAATTCCAGAAATATGATGCTCGGTTGAAGCCGGCAGAAATGTTGGAATTGTTAGCATATCGGAAATCATTTTCCCAGAAAAGGTCTTTCTTCAGGAAGTAATTGGTTGTTCCGATGTTGACCGTTTGATTTGCAATTTTCGTTTTATCAAGATTGTAATTGGTGTAATGCGAGTAAGAATAATTGATTCCGAAGGACGAACGAACATCCATAATGTCTTTCCAATTGAGCGTAACATTCAGTCTCGGATAAAGCGTGTAGATGTCATTCGTGAATTGTGTAGCGTCCACAAATCCCTTTCTGTAGCTATAACTTGTTGAGAATGTCGGTGCAATTCTCAATCGGTTTCCGTTCCATTTGTAACTTTTGGAAAACGAAGTATTAAAGCCAGCACGCTTGTTCCCACTGATATTTACGAATGTGCTAAACTGTTTTCCAGACGCAACATCGAAGTTTGAAAAATCTACGATATCATTATTAGTATAACTGAAATTTATCGTGGCAAAAAAGTTGATTCCTCTCGCCACATCATTGGAATTATAATTAATGTTCGTCGAGTTTTGCCACGTGCTTTTCAAATCTTTATTTCCCTGAACCGTAATTAGCGGATTGGAAATATCAACAAAAGGATTCAGTTCCATTGCCGATGGAATTGTATAATTGGCGTTGTTCGTAATTCTCAGACTCTTGCTTTTCGTGAATTTGTATTGAAACATCAAACTATATTCTGGCAACACAAAATTCTTTTTGAGCGGAATATTTTCCTGATTATAAATCGAATTGAGGTCAAGTTTCGAATAATTAAGATTCGCACCAGCACGGAACGTCAGTTTTTCTTTGTTGAGATTGTAATTGATTTCAGTATTCAGAAAATCATTATTTTGATTTAATGTATTTGATAACAATGAATTGTAATTTGAATATTCATTTGAATTCGTGTCAAAATCATTCACGATTCTTTCATTGCTCAAATTCTGATGGTCAAAATTCATTTCCAAAGAAACCGTCGCCGAATCGGAAATTGGTTCAAAATATTTGAAGTTCGCTCCAAACGTATTTCTCGAGTTTTTAGTCTGAAAAAACTGATTTCGGTAATCATTATCCTCTGGAGTCTGGAAAAACAAAGTTTCCTGAAGATTGTAATTCCGGTTCACACTTTGCGCAAACGTATTATTGATGGAAGCCGAGAGCGACCGTCTTTCATTTTTGAATCGCCTCGTCAAACCAATCGTCGGACTGAAGTTGTTGTTCTCAGAATTTCCTCTCACGGAACTTTTGCTGCTGTTGAGATTCTCGTCGTCTCGAAGTGTAAAAGTATTGCTGTCGCTGACATTATCAACCGAAGTGTTCGAAAAATTGGCAGAAATGGTAACGTCTGTCAGCGAATCGATTTTAATATTGGCGTCAGAACTCGCATTGAATTTTCGCGTATCAGAATTTCCGTTCCGCTCCGAGTTTTTATCTAATTTATAATCCGGCAGAAAAGTCGTTCTCGACGTTTTAGAATAGGTTTCCAGATTGCTATCATTGTATTGCAGACTGAGCTTTTCCAAATCCAGATTGTCACCGATTTTATCAGCATAATTAATTCCGATGATAGAAGTTCGCATAATTCCCGTGTTGACGGCGCGGCCATTCACAGCAGAATTTTTACTCTTGGTTCCGCTGTCAAAAAAACTGTCGACAGAAAATCCTGTTGTATTAATATTATTGGAAGCAGCAATCAAAGCAATATTCCTGTCTTTCTGGAATCTCGTCATAAAAAGATTGCCTTCATAGCGTTTATTGCTTCCGTAGCCGAGACTCAGATTGTTGAGATTTCCTTTGTTATTCTTTTCATCGATGTTGAAGTTGACCGTCATACTGTCAGATTTCGGCGTTCTTCCCGTGAATTCCTCTTCCTTGGTTTTTGACGTCGTGAATTGGATTTTCTTGATGATATCTGCGGGGAAAGTCTGCAGAGCAATTGTTCCGTCCTTATTGAAAAATGGTTTTCCGTTGATGAGAATTTTGTTGACAGGTTTGCCATTAATCGTAATTTTTCCGTCTTCATCTGTTTCAACACCTGGAATTTCTTTTAACAATTCATCGATTTTTGCGTCTGGTTTTACTTTGAGATAGGAAGCCGTGTATTCAACCGTATCTTTTTTGATTTTGACAGGCGAAACCGTGATTTGAACTTCTTCAATACTCGTTACTAAATCTTTTATGAGTTTGATATTTCCAAGTTCTTCATTTTTATTGATAACATCGAATTTTTTAGAATATGTTTTCAGTTTGTCGCCTGTAATTTGTAAAAATGAAGGTTCATTCTGAGTTGGAACTTTAAAGCTGAAATTCCCGTTTTTATTGGTTCCCGTAAAGTTGATAATGGAAGAATCTTTTTGTTTGATGAGTGAAACCGTTGCGTTTTCCAAAGGCGTATTATTATCGTCGGTCACTTTTCCGCTAAAATTATAAGTTTGAGCATTTAATTTTAGGCAAAGCAGAATCAAAAGAAAGAGTAGTTTTCTCATCAATAGTTTTTAATGGTTAGAAGTTAGATTGGAAATTAGACCAATGTTAAATGCCAATTGCTAAAAATAGAAAAAACCCCTGAAATTCAGAGGCTTTAATATGATTTTAAATCGTTTTGAAATTAAGCTTTCAAATATCTTGCATAAGCATAACCTTCTTCGCCGTCAGCTGTTTTGATTTTCCACCAGTCATCGGAAGATTGCTCTACCAAAGTTACGGTTTCACCTTTTGCAGCTTTTCCTACGATAGAAGCGTCCGTGGAAGGCTCTTGACGAATGTTCAAGTTAGAATCATCTGTTGCAACCGTCAAAGAAGCACCAGCTGCCAATCCAGAAACCTGAACATCTATGTTGATGTCGGTTGCCGTGTAAGAAGAGTCGATAGCGCCTAGAGCGTTCCAAACAGAATCTTTTGAAGCGCTGTTAGCCGCTTTTCCCGTGATGTACAAAACGCCATCCTGCTCTTGAACAGAAAGGTCCGAAAGTCCAGCAGACTGAGCTGCAGAAACTACACTTGCGTATTTATCTTGTAAGCTCATAATTATTTAACTGTTATTTTGTTATCGTATTTACCAATTTTTAAAGCATCTACAGACTCTTTCACTTTTCTTGCGTTAGCAGCAGTGGTAGTTCCTGTCAATGTCAAAGTTCCTGCAACATCTTCAGCTTTCACACCTGGGATGTCTTTTAATGCTGTGTTTACTTTTGTTAGAACCGCAGCATCCACCACGTTTACTTCTACTGGCGCAGCTACAGGAGCTACAGTGGCCATATCGTGAACATCTTTCACACCTTCTACTTTTTTCAAAGCGTCGATGGCTGCTTGTTTGTCAGCCTCGGTTGCGAAAACCCCGCTTAGGTGAGCCTGTCCTTCTTTCACTTCAACAGAAGTTCCAGGGTAAGCGGTAAGTGTTGTGGTTGCCTGTGATGTCAATTCTGCATCAGAGACTTTCTTTTTACAAGAAACAGCCGTCATTGAAACCATTAGGGCAAGAGCAGCGATTTTAATTGTTTTTCTCATAGTGATTAAATTAATTTATGTTTTTTAAGCAGTAAAATTAATGCCAAAAGGATTTTTGTTGATTTTTCGGTCATTTAAATTTTAAACTTTCAATTATGGTAAAATTAATTTTTTTTTCGATACGGAAATTAATTTTAAATAAAATTAACAGTTTTATGATTTAGAATATTAAAATAAAAAAATGGGACTGCAAAAAATGAATTGCATTCCCATCTGTATAAAGAGTAGTTAAGTTATTAAAATGAAATCGTGTTCACCGTTGCAGAAGCAGATGTTGTAATCGTGCTTTTCAAAGTTGCTCCGGTTGTAGAATAAGTTCCGCCAGTGTACAATCCCCAACCTGTTGCTCCGCCTGCAAAACTTCCACCCGTGTAACTTCCACCGAAATAGATTTTATACTGCGTTGATTTGGCTAAATTCGGACTTGAGAAGTGGAAATAGTAAACGGCATTTTTCGGTTTGAAGGTCACCATTTCTGTTCCTGCTGCATTTTCGATGTGTAATAAAGAAGTAGCTGCCAACTGCGCCGAAGATTTGATGTACATACTCACTTGGCTGGAAGCTGTTCCCATTGCTTTGGTCATATTGGCGTTTGAACCTGCAGAAATCAAAGTTCCGCCGTTCATCAGAAAAGTTCCGTTGTAATCGATGCCTTCTTCCGGCTGGCTTGTAGGTCCGTTGACGATGGTTGTTCCGCCGGAAATTGTAATGTTTCCGTTGCTGTCAATCGCGTCGCTTCCTGTCACGATATTGATTCCGCCTGTGATGTATAAGTGGCTTCCGTCGTTTCCTTCAGTTCCGCCAGAAACTGTTCCGTAAGTCGCGTTGATTCCGTCGTTTGATGCTGTAATATTATTGACGCCGCCTGCGAAAGTAATCAAAGGCGCTTCAACACCTTCTCCAACGCCAGAAGTTGCGGAGATTGCAGAAACCGTGTTTGTTCCGCCATTAATGGTTACAGAAACATCAGAATGAATGCCGTCATCAGTTGAAGTGAATGTATTGTTTCCATTATTAATGACAATCGTTTTTGCGGCAACCAAAGTTTTCGGGTGAGAATAATCTGTTCCGGAAACCAATAATCTTGCGCCAGTAGTTGTAATCTTTAAAGTTGGATTTCCAGTCGCCGTTCCGATGGTGACTTGTCCGTCAGACTTAATTCCTTTACCTGCGATTCCTGAACTGTTTGTAGTTAATGAGCCACCACTGATAATCACGTTTGCATCGCCGGAAATCGCAGCAGAAGAATAAGAATCTGTTGCTCCGGTTGTGTTGGTGTATTTTGCACCAGCTCCGGTTGTAGTGATATTAATAGTTCCACCAGAAATTTCGATATCAGCATCTGCAGAAATTCCTTTTGTTCCCGTTGCGGTTGTAGTTCCGGTCACTGTAACGGTTCCGCTTGAGATTGTAATTTTTCCATCTGCTTTGATTCCTGTTGGATAAGATGGGTCAAATCCGCTTCCTGATGCATTAAGCAATGTGGCACCCGAAAGATTTACGGTTGTGCTTCCGCCAGAGATACTTACATTTCCATCCGCTTTGATGCCTTTGCTTGCCGTTCCGGAATTGGTTAAAATCAATGTGCCGCCAAGAATATTGATATCGGTGTCAGAAGATATTGAAGCCGAAGCGTAAGAATCTGCAACGCCTGTTGTATTCGTATAAGCAGCTCCGTTTCCAGCTGTTGAAATTGTAATATTTCCGCTGTTAATATTGATTTCTTTACCGGTCGAAATTCCTTTTCCGCCGTTTGCTGTTGAAGCTAAAGTCAGATTAATGGTTGCATTGCTCACAGTCAAAACGCCATCAGTTTTAATTGCAGTAGAGTAGGAAGGGTCAAATCCAGTTCCGGAAGCCGTAAGAACCGCAGCGCCGGAAAGATTTGCCGTAATATTCCCGCCACTGATTGTGATGTTTCCTTTTGCGCTGATTGCTTTGGATTGCGCTCCCGTTAAAATCAGATTGATAGTTCCGCCAGAAATATTGATGGTGTTACTTCCGGTTTTGATTCCCTTCACATCAGCCGAAGCCAAAGTTGAAGTGATTGAACCTCCCGAAATTGAAACTGCTGCATCGCCTGCATCAACCGCATCGCCAATTGCTGTGACCTTCAAAGTTCCGTTGCTCATCGTGAAACCTTCGGAATGCAGTCCGTCAGAAGCTGCGCCAGTTACAGTAATTGTTCCATTTTGGATTTCGATATCTTTTGAAGTAGAAACGCCGTGTTTTTTTACTCCATTAATATTAAGACTTCCTGTTCCGTTGAAAATGATTTTTCCGTCGGTTTGTAAAGCGCCGTTTTTGGTATTTGTAGAACCGTCAGTCAATGAACTTGTTGTTCCGGCTTGCAAAGTAAAAGTATGCGTTTGCGCGCCAGTTACGATAATTGCCGGTCCGGCTGCATTGGTCAGATTAAGATTATTAAGAACAAATTTTGCAGGTGAAGTAGAACTCATTGTTAGACTTCCGCTCGTGCTTGTTCCCAAAAGGTTGTATTCTAAATTGCTTGTCGCAGAAGTTGAGGTCACAACAACCGTTCCGCCAGTCGCGGTGATGGTTACGCCGCTTGCAGAGTAAGGATTGATAATCGTTGCGTTATCTGTTCCGTTGTAGATGATGTAGATTTTGTCAAGATTGACTGTGTTGTTGGTGAATGTCAAACTGTCAATCATATTTTTTCTGATATCCAAAGTGCTGGTTTGCCCACTCAATTTGAATTTTGAATACGTGTTGTCCAATTTGATGCTGTCCACCGAAGCAATTGGCGAAGCATACATTGTGTTGCCGGAATTGTGAACGACCACTTTTTGCTGAGCTTTCATCAAAAAAGAGAAAAGCATCATTACGATTAATAAGATAGACTTTCTCATTTCTTGATAAATTTAATCGTTACACCATTCGCCTGAACCAAGTAAACACCAGCGTTCAGTTTTGAAACATTGATGTCTTCATCAGATTTGTAAGTTCCTGAAACCACCAATTTTCCTTCAAGATTATAGATTTTGACATCCAGAGATTTTGCCTCAGATTTGATTCTGATGTAATCTGTGGAAGGATTTGGATAAAGCTGAAGATTGCTTTTATTAAGACCAACATTCTGAGTTGCCAAAACTTCATCCGTGAAAGTAATTTTTTGGATGATGCTTACAGGAATGCTTGTTTCTGTAGAATTAGCTTCAGGTTTTACCAAGAGATTGTCTCCCGAAAAATAAAGTTTTCCCGATGCCGAAACATTGAAGCCTTGCTCAGTTCCCGTGTAATATTTTATTTTAACGCCTGTCTGTGCGAATCCGAAAACGCCGGCAAACATTAAAAAAATAAAACACACTTTACTGAAAAAGTGATAGTTATTGTTCATTTTTAATTATTTTAATGAACAAAAATAGATTAAGTGGTTTCGCAATGAAAATAAATGCGGAGAATTAAGAAAATGTGTCGGTTTTTGGAGTAATTGATAAGATTATTTATTAATCATTTCATTAATGATATTTATCTTGAGAAAAACAAAACGATTTTTGTTGATGATAAAACTTGAAACGAAAAATTATTTTGTTAAATCAATTCCAGCGATAGTTGATTTAGCTTTGTAATAATCTAGCCAATTTCTTATTCTTCCAACAAACATTTTGAGATAGTTTTCAGTAAAAAAAATATTAGACCAGTCAAATCTCTGAGCCTGAACACCAAGGTAAAACACAAATATTGATGCTCCTGCATCCGGAATCAATTTAAGTTCATTGTCAAATAAGTCTCTTTCTTTCCTATAACCTTTAAGAAAGCTTTCTACTTTCGATTCATATATTTTTTTTGTCAGATTCGATGAAGAATAGTTGTTTGAAAAAATAAGCAATATCTAAAATCAGCAATCCATTTCCGCAATTATCAAAATCAAAAATAGTAATTTCATTGTCAGAATTCACACTCAAATTATCATACCAAATATCAAGATGAACAATTCCTTTTTGGTTTTCAGATATATTACTTTCTTCAAAATTTCTGGATATTTTGGCGCCAATTTCTTTAAGATATTTCATTTCGTCCAAATCTTCAGAAAAATAAGATTTCAAATAATCATAAGATTTGTTCAACAAAATATCAGAATTGTAATTTACCCTGTCGATTTTTTTAGTTGCTGTGATATTGTGGATTTTCGCCATTAGAGAACCTATTGCAGAGCAGGTTTTATTGGCCATAAATCTCATTTTTTCGCCTTCAGCAAATGAGAAAACAACAGCGTATCGAAGTCCTTCCGGTGCATTTATTTCCTGAATGTAATTTCCGTCTTTGTCAGGAATTGGAAATGAAATCGAAAGGTTATGGTTTTGAAGTACCTTTAAAAGTTCTAACTCCTGTTCGATTTCGATTTTAGTTCTCCATTGATGACAATAAACTCTGACAACAATTTTCGTCTCAGTGTTTGACAAAAAGTAAGTGTGATTGACGCCAGTTCGGAACAGCTTACACTCAGAATTTTCATTGAAGTTATATTTTTCTTTAATGAAGTTTCCTAAATCTGTTTCGGATAATGTTGAAGATGTTACTGGAAAAGAGCTCATTTTAATGGACTTCTTTGATTTGTTTACATTTTACTTTATCCTCAAAAACTCCTTCGCCAACTCAATCATTTTCGGGTCGCCAGTGTATTTCCCTTTTTCGTCGGAAAGTTTGACAGTTGGAATCCATTCGTTGTTGATGCCTTTTACACTGATGAGTTTCATCACGATGTTCATAGGTTTGAGTCCAACGTCATTAGTAAGATTGGTTCCGATTCCGAACGAAATTCCGATTCTTCCTTTGCAATAGTTCGTGATTTCTTCCACTTTTTCAAGATTCAGTCCGTCTGAGAAAATAATGTATTTGAACAATGGATTGATGCCTTGCTTCTGATAATGCGCAATCGTTTTGTCCGCAAATTCCAACGGGTCGCCGCTGTCGTGGCGAACACCGTCAAACAACTTTGCAAATTTCTTATCAAACTGCTGGAAGAAAACTTCCGTCGTATAAGTATCGGAAAGAGCAACGCCCAAATCACCGCGGTAAACATCGACCCAATTTTCCAACGCGATAGAATTCGCCATCTTGAAACCAAATTCCGCCGCGTGAAACATAAACCATTCGTGCGCGTGCGTGCCAATTGGTTTTACATTGTAAAGCATCGCCAAATGAACATTGGAAGTTCCAGTGAAAGTTGATTTCTTGTCTTGAATCAAAGCGTCCATCACCAATCTGTGAACTTTGTAAGAATGTCTTCTTCGAGTCCCAAACTCTGCAAAAGGAACACCGAGTTCTGTAAGGTGCACGGCTTTTTCCACGGTTTTGTCAATGACTTCTTCGTTGGTTTGTCTTTCCAGATGATTCATTTCGTAATGAAGTTCACTGATAAGCGCCAAAAGAGGAACTTCCCAAAGAATCGTTCTGTACCAAAGTCCTTCGACGGAAACTTTAAGCTCATTTCCGTGTTGCTCAATTTTCACTTCTGACGGGTCATAATGAAAACCTTCCAGAAAATCGAGATAGGGAAGGGCGAGATATGGGCAAGTGACTTTCAGATATTTTTTTTCATCTTTGGTGAGTTTCAATTCTGCCATTGCGTTGACAGACTTTCTAAGTTCTTCTGCAAAACCTTCTGGAAACTCGTGTTTGCCACGGTTGATGAATTCGTATTTTACAATTTCGTTGGTAAATAATTTCACGACTGCATTTTGCATTGTGATTTTATAAAAGTCATTATCCAGAATAGAATTCAGCCGAACCTCGCGCATAAAAATATCGTTTACACAAATCTAAGGAATTTTGTTGAGGAGAATTTGGTATAGCATATTTTTAATCATTAATACATTCTACTTTTTACATTGTACAATTTTACAATTCTTACTTTTGCAAAAATGATTTTAAAATGGTAAAAGCGCTGATGTATTTTGTGATCGGAACTTTAATTAGTTTTTTCCTGAGACGTCTTACGGGAAGTCCGGTGGATTTTTGGGTGGAACTTTATGTGGCCTCAGCTTTTGGAATCGGTTGGGGATTAGCTTATTTCGTTGACCATCCGGATTGGTCTTTGCCGAAGAAATTGGGGATTTCTTTTTTAGGAATTATATTTCTCGTTGTTTTGGGCTTGCTATGTTTTGACTTCGAAGTTGCCGTTTCTTCCATTCTCAAATTCTCGACAGTTTTCGTAGCTTATTATATGATAGCGAGTTTCAGAGAAAGCAAATCGTTGAGGTTCTAAACTTAATTATATAATTTAAAAAGCCAGACTTCTCAGGAAATCTGGCTTTTTTGTTTAATGTATCATCAGGAAACTGATCAATCCAAGTCCAATTGCTAAAAATAAAAAGGCAATAAGATTAATGGAAAATAATACTGAACCAATTAAAAAGCTTACAATACCGTGCGAATGATAAACTCTGTGATGTGCGATGAAAAAATAGATTACACTGTAAAACAGCATAGCTGTCATTACGATATAAATGATTGTATTAATAAAAGTAACATTAATCAAGTCTGTGAGTTTGCTAAGGAATGTAAAGATTAGAATATTCAGAAGCAAAAACGCAAAATAATGCAACGTGAAAATGCCGTGGTCAAAATACCACCATTTTTTCTTGTTGTGAAATATCCATAAAAACAATGCGAAAATCGGCAGATAAATAAAAAGTGCTTTTGGAAGATTGTGGAAAGATGTTTCAAATAGTTTTTTCAAAATCTCACCTTTTTTGACACCTTGTTCCTTGAGTTCAAAATATTTGTGTGCAAACGGGACATTGATAAAATCAAATGACGATGGGTTTTTTGCAGTAGCAGAATCAAAGGACTTTCTGTTGTTGTAGCCGGAGACTTTGATGTCGTCATCCAGCGATTTGTTCATATCAAATGTTCTCTCCACCTCATTTATTTTAGCGGAGTCTTTCATAAGTGCGTCAATCTTTTTTACGTACAGGCTGTCACTTGCCTCCAGTTTTTCTTTGGTGCGTGCATCGTTATATGCTTTCTGCAGTTCTGTGATTTTGTTTTTTTGAGGCAACAATTTGGTTGTTCCCTTTCCTTCGAAGTTGATGTCAAATGGTGGGAATAATGCAAATAGGAAAAATGTAACGAAACTGACAAAAATATAAAGCTTCACTGGCGGCACAAAAGTTTGTCGCTTTCCTTCAAGATAAGTGCTTGTAAGTTTACCTGGTTTGAAGAACAGGTTTTTCAAAGTTCCCCAAAACTGTCCATCGTAATGTGTGAAATCCTCTACAAAATGAGTGAACAGATAGTGGAAAGGCTGTCTTGTCTGGATATTTTGCTGTCCGCAGTTGGGGCAGTATTTCTCCTCAACCGTATGTCCGCAATTCAGACAGTCTTTTTCTTCTCTCAGTTTTCCGTGGCTCATTTTTAGAATTTTCACCAAAAATATAAAAAAGCACTCTTATATAATAGCCTTCATATTAATTAATTTTGAACAGAGCGAACAGAATTCGAATTAATAACTCATTAATTATTAGAAAATTAAAATCTTTTTTACGGATTAATTTTTCAGCCGAAAAAATTTTGCTACCTTTGCACACCCGTAAGGGAAAATTATGTTTAATCGTAAACGATAAATTGTGAATACATTAAGTTACAAAACAGTATCGGCAAACAAGGCTACAGCAAATAAAGAATGGGTTGTTGTAGACGCTGCTGGGCAACCGTTGGGAAGATTAGCTTCTACCGTTGCAAAGATTTTGAGAGGTAAGCACAAAACGAACTTCACACCTCACGCAGATTGCGGAGACAATGTGATCGTTTTGAACGCTGGGAAAGTTACACTTTCCGGAAACAAGTGGGCAGATAAAACTTACATCTGGCATACAGGATATCCTGGTGGTCAGAAGTTTATGACTGCAGACGAGCTTAAGAAAAAAGACGAACTGAAAGTTTTGGAAAGATCCATCAAAGGGATGCTTCCTAAAAACAGACTAGGTTCTGCTTTGTTCAAAAACCTTTATTTATATGAAGGAACAGAACACAAGCATGAAGCTCAGCAGCCTAAAGTAATCAATGTTAACGAATTCAAATAATTAATATGTCTACAGTACACAAAATCGGAAGAAGAAAAACTTCTGTTGCAAGAGTTTTTGTTAAGCCAGGAACTGGCGTTATTAGCATAAACGGTAAAGATGCTAAAACTTATTTCTGTACGGATGTTTTGGTTTATAAAGTGAATCAGCCATTTTTGTTGACAGAAACTGTTGATCAATATGATCTTAAAGTGAATGTTTTCGGAGGAGGGATTACTGGACAAGCTGAGGCTATCAGACTAGGAGTTTCTAGAGCATTGTGCGCAATCAATGAGGAATATCGTTTGGTTCTTAAGCCACACGGATTGCTTACAAGAGATGCAAGAATGGTTGAGAGAAAGAAATTCGGTCAGAAAAAAGCAAGAAAGAGATTCCAGTTCTCAAAACGTTAATTTTCAAGATTCAAGATTTCAGACACAAGATTCAGGACTTTATGTTTTCTTCTTGGTTCTCGATTCTTGGTTCTATTTATCAACAAAATATTGCCCGTTACGTTTAGCATCCAAACTTTACTCCCATCTAAAGTAAAGTTGATTGCAGAAAAGCGGAAAGTAAACTAACAAAAAACAAGAAAACATGGCAAAAGCAAATGTAAAAGACCTTTTAGAGGCTGGCGTACACTTCGGTCACATGACTAGAAAGTGGAATCCAAATATGGCTCCATACATTTTCATGGAGAAAAACGGTATTCACATCGTAGATTTACATAAAACAGCTGTTAAATTGGACGAGGCTTGCGTAGCTTTGGAAAAATTAACTTCTGCAGGTAAAAAAGTTCTTTTCGTAGCAACTAAAAAGCAAGCGAAAGAAGTAGTAGCAAAACACGCTGCTGAACTTAACATGCCTTATATTACAGAAAGATGGCCAGGTGGTATGCTTACAAACTTTGTAACTATCAGAAAAGCGGTTAAGAAAATGAACTCTATCGATAAAATGAAGAAAGACGGTACTTTCGAAACTTTATCCAAAAAAGAGAGACTACAAGTTGATCGTCAGAGAGCAAATCTTGAGAAAAACTTAGGTTCTATCTCAGACATGGTTCGTCTTCCTTCAGCTATTTTCGTAGTTGACATTATGAGAGAGCATATCGCAGTGACTGAAGCTAAAAAATTGGGTATCCCAGTTTTCGGTATCGTAGATACTAACTCAGATCCAAGAAAAGTGGATTTCGTAATCCCAGGAAATGATGATGCTTCAAAATCTATTGATATGTTGTTGAGCGTAGTTTCAGAATCTATCAAAGAAGGTTTATCTCAGAGAAAAGCAGACAAAGAAAAATCTAAAGAAGAAGGCGAAAAAGTTTCTGCAGACGCAGATGCTGATTTCGATGCTGAATAATCGAAGGATTTATCTAAAAATAGAAAAGCGGTTTCAATTATTTGAGACTGCTTTTTTTTGTGCAAGATTCTAATTATTTGGGCGCCTTTATCCGCCTTCCGCTCCCAATCTTTTTTGCAGAGGAGTTCATTATCAATAGAAATTGGTTACACGCAAAAAAGGATTTCCGCTCAAGTCGGGGCGCGGATTCAATGTAATATCAACATTTGTCAATCAATACAAATAAAAAAACCTTTCAAAGTTTCAAACTCTGAAAGGTTTATATTTTTATTAGGTTTAAAGATGTGTTAAGTCAAAAGCAAATTGCCAACAGCCATATTACCCTTTGAATTCTCCCATCGCAATGAATTTCTCCTGACGATCGTTCACCAATTTCTCCGGCGCTTGCTTAGACAATGTTTTAATATCTTTTAAAAGGACTTTCTTTACATTTTCAAACGTAGTCGCAGAATCATAATGTGCGCCTCCTAAAGGCTCTGGAATGATTCCATCAATCAATTCCTGTTTCAGCATATCATCAGCTGTCAGTTTCATTGTTGTAGCAGCCGTTTCTTTATATTCCCAGCTTCTCCAAAGGATTGCCGAACAGTTTTCCGGAGAGATCACAGAATACCAAGTGTTTTCCATCATGTAGACCTTGTTTCCAACACCAATTCCCAATGCGCCACCACTTGCACCTTCACCGATAATGATGGTGATAATTGGCACTTTAAGAGAACACATTTCAAAAATATTTCTAGCAATTGCCTCACCTTGTCCACGTTCTTCTGCTTCCAATCCAGGATAAGCGCCCGGCGTATCGATCAAAGTTACCACAGGAATATTGAATTTCTCTGCCAACTTCATCAATCTAAGAGCCTTTCTGTAACCTTCAGGATTTGACATTCCGAAACGTCTGTGCTGGCGTTCTTTAGTCGTTCTTCCTTTCTGAGTGCCGATCAACATTACCGTATTTCCGCTGATGCTGGCAATTCCGCCAATCATTGCAGGATCGTCACCGAAGTTTCTGTCACCGTGGAGTTCCACAAAACTTCCTTCATCTGCCAAACCGTTGATATAATCAAGCGTGTAAGGTCTGTCTGGATGTCTCGATAACTGAACTCTTTGCCAAGGCGTCAGATTTTCGTATATTTTTTTCTTCGTTTCTTCTATTTTGGTTTTGATCTTTTTGCAGGATTCATCCACATCAATGCCGCTTTCTGTGCCCAATTGCACACATTTTTCGTACTGATCTATCAATTCCTTTACAGGTTGTTCAAATTCTAAATATTCCATGTTTTGTTTGGATTAAACCCTCAAAAATAATGTTTTTTTTTGAATTGGTTTTTAATATTAATAAAAGTCTTCGAGAACCTCAGACTGACAATGTGAATATCAGAAAATTGTCTCAATGAAGTTGCCGAAATATTGATAATTAATTTGAGCTAATTGCTTTTTCGATTCTTTTTAAAGTTTCTTCTTTGCCAATGATGTTCATAATATCCGGAACATCAGGACCTTTCAATTCTCCAACTAGAGCCAATCGAAGAGGCATCATCACTTTTCCCATCCCCAGAGAATGCTCTTCAGCAAAATGATGTATCGCTTCTTTCAAAGTTTCTGAATCGAATTCTGAAGTTTCTAATTTCCCTGCGAAATCCTTCAAAATCGCTGAGGTTGTATCATTCCAGGCTTTCTTCAATGCTTTTTCGTCATAAGAAGTTGGCGCTTCGAAGAAGAATTTTCCATCGTTATAAATATCAATAACAAACGTTGCTCGTTCTTTCATCAACGAAACGATTTTCAATAATTTATCATCAGAAAGATTCAAAGCTTTCACTTCATCGACTTCTTTTAATAATTCTAAAACTTCTTCATTTGATTTGGTCTTCAAATATTCCTGATTGAACCATTTTGCTTTCTGAGGGTCAAATCTTGCCCCAGCTTTATGAACTTTATGAAGATCAAATTCTGCAATCATTTCATCCATAGAAACGATTTCTTTGTCGTTTGCAGGCGTCCAACCAAGCAATGCAGTCATATTAATGAACGCTTCCGGGAAATAGCCTGATTCTTTATAACCTTTCCAGATCTCATCGCTTTCCGGATCTTTGAAATCCATTGGGAAAACCGGAAATCCGAATTTGGCACCGTCTCTTTTGCTTAATTTTCCTTTGCCTTCAGGTTTTAGGATTAATGATAAATGGGCGAACTCAGGCGCTTCCCAATTCATCGCTTCATAAAGCAAAACGTGCAAAGGCATTGATGGCAACCACTCTTCACCACGGATGACGTGAGAGATTTTCATTTCGAAATCATCAACTACATTAGCGAAATGGTACGTTGGCATTCCGTCGTTTTTAATCAAAACTTTATCATCCAAAGTATTGGTATTCACAGAAAAATTACCTCTGATGATATCCTGAAGATTCAAAGTTCTGTCAATTGGCATTTTGAAACGAACGACATATGGCACGCTCGCATCCAACAATTTCTGAACTTCTTCCTGAGAAAGAGAAATGCTGTTTTTAAGTTGTTGTCTTGTCTGATGATTGTAAGAGAAAACATCGCCTCTAGCTTCGAAGTCTTTACGGATTGCATCCAATTCTTCCGGTGTATCAAAAGCCAAATAAGCGTAATCGGTTTTTAAGATTTGCTCTTTGTATCTGTCGTAGATGTCTCTTCTTTCAGATTGTCTGTAAGGTGCGTATGGTCCGCCAACTCTTGGGCTTTCGTCCGGGATGATGCCGCACCACTCCAAAGAATTCATAATGTAATCTTCCGCACCTTCCACATATCTTGCAGTATCTGTATCTTCTATTCTGAGAACAAATTCGCCGCCTTGGTTTTTGGCAAAAAGATAATCATACAAAGCGGTTCTTACACCTCCAAGATGTAATGCGCCGGTTGGGCTGGGTGCAAATCTTACTCTTACTTTTTTCATATAAAATAAATATTTTTGAAAGTCACTTTCATGACTGAAAAATTGTGGTGCAAAATTAAGAAATTCTGAGCGTTTTGACTTTTGAATTTGGTAAATCTTTTCTGAAATAGTACTTTTGTCTATTAAAATAAAAACTATATGTTGGAAATAGGCGAAAGACCTTGGGGAAAATATTTTGTTTTGGCAGATGAACCTCATTATAAATTAAAAAGGATAGAGGTAAATCCAGGACAGAAATTGTCTTATCAGTTCCACTACAAAAGACAGGAACAGTGGACAATAATCGAAGGTAATGCAACGATAGTACTAGATGGTGAAGAAATTCCCTTAGCTTATGGACAAAGCATTTTTATTCCTTTGGGAGCAAAGCACAGAATTATGAATCTTACAGATAAGCCGGTTGTCTTTATCGAAGTACAGACTGGAACTTACTTTGGTGAAGATGATATTGTGAGGTTGGAGGATGAGTATGATAGAGAATAATATATTTTAAAATTGAAAAAAGGGAATTTAATGTTCCCTTTTTTTATTTTAATTAAAATAAACTTTTGATATAAAATTTAATTTTTTTTGTGAAAGACAAATTTAAAAATAATGTATTTTGAGGGTATTTTTGTTTGAATTTTTCGATAAAATCTTGAATGTTGGTTGCTTCAAAAAAATCCAACTTTCCCCAGAATGAGCCGGGAAGAGGATGGAAGTCAATATAATTCTTATAATTACTTTCATCTAATGCTTTCCATTTTTCGTAAAATTCTTGCACATCAAAGTCATTTTTATGACCCCAGTTTGTGATTTTTTGTTGAATCTCAGAAGGAGTTCTTGCCCAAGATTGATGAATCAAATAATAATCTAAATGTAAAGTTTTGCCAATCTCAGGTTTCCTCACTTTTTCGTAAACAGGATTATTAGTGATGAAAAAGCAAGACTCATTGAATGGCTCAATTACATAGAAACCGTCGTTATTTTGTTTGAATAACACCACTAAATTAACCAAAAAATTGATAGGCGTTTTTTTTGGATTTTTGGTTAGATATTGATGTTTTCTAAGAAACTGTGCCAATAGTTTAAAATCGTAAGCATATTCGTCACTGTCAATTTGGATATGCCAACCACCGCTTCCCATTTTTTCTGCCATCATATTCCGCTGCCTTGTATCCAGATCCAATGGTTGCATCGTAGGTACGTAAAAAGAATCTTTGTAAAATGTAACTTTATTATGAGTATCAATTGCTTTGATTTCGGCAAAAAAACTATCCGGAATAAAAATGTCATTTCCCGCCCACGTTTTATTATCTGCATCATAGCTAATAACAATACTGTCAACATCATCGTAAATTAATTTTACAGAAGTGAAGATATAAGAATAATCATACGAAATAAGATATCCGGCTTTTATAACATTTTTTTTGTCTCTCATAATTTGCTTACTTTCGTTTTTCAAAATAAAATAACTTACCAAAATAATAAATTAAAAATGGGAATTAAAAGATTTTTTAAAAAAAAATTTAATGATCGCAGTTTTATCAAGAATAAAAGAAAGTTAAACATTAATCATTTTGATCTTGATTTTTTTAAAAACCATAATTTTAGTTTTGGTAACAATGATGTGGAGCCGGAAGTCTCAATTATTATTCCCGTTTATGACCAGATCAGATATACTCTTAATTGTCTCTATACGATTGAACAGTACGACAAGGATATTTCAAAGGAAATTATTATCATCAATGATAACAGTTCTGACGAAACTTTACAGTACTTAACAAATATCGATGGCATTACTATCATAAATAATTCTGAAAACCTCGGTTTTTTAAGAAATGTAAATAAAGGAATTTCTTCATCCAAAGGAAAATTTGTCTATTTATTAAATAATGATGTAGAAGTTCAGGAAAGATATTTGTCGTGTCTTCTGGAGGTTTTTGAAACCAAAGAAAATGTAGGCGCAGTCGGATCCAAGATGGTTTTTGCAGACAATACTTTACAGGAAGCGGGATGTCTTATTTTTAAAAATACCGAAATTGTTAATCTCGGAAGGTGTGATGCGATAGACGCTCCAAAGTTTAATTACGTGAGGAAAGTAGATTATTGTTCCGGATGTAGTTTACTATTCAGAAGAATAGATGCTAATGGAAATCTGAACCTTTTAGATGAAGCTTTTTTACCTGCATATTATGAGGAAACCGATTTTTGCCAAAGATTAAAATACGAGCAGAAATTAGATGTTTATTATCAGCCACATTCAGAGATTATTCATTTTGAAAATATTTCTTACACAGGAAAAGATAGCGGGAAAGAAATTCTGCTGCAGAAAAACAGAGAAATTTTTATGAGCAGATGGGACAAATATTTTACTAATGATCGATTTTTAGACGATGGAAAGAGAACTAATTTCAATGCTCATTATCAAAAGCCAAACATTCTCATTCTCGAAGAAAATATTCCAAAGCCTGATAAAGATTCCGGCTCCCGAAGGCTGTTAGAAATTATTAAAATTCTCCAAAAAAATCAACATAGAGTAATTTTAGCGGTGAAGCATTTTGAGGATGCAGAAGATGATATCTATGTGGATTTTTTCAGAAATATGGGTGTGGAAGTATGTAAAGACTATGTAAATACCAAAGATAAGATTGTAACAGTTTTGGATCAGGTTACAGAATCTCTTGAGTACGTAGATATTGTTTGGATTTTCAGACCTTTAGGATTTGATTTTTGGTTTAAGCAGATTAAAAATAAAATTTCCGGCAAAAAGATAATCTATGATATGGTAGATCTTCACTACTTAAGAATGGAGCGGGAAAACAATTATCTGGAAGTGACCAAAGGCAGGAAAAAAGAAATGAAATCTTTTAAAGATAAAGAATTTTTTGGGATGGAAAATGCAAATGCAGTCATTTCCATAAGCGATACCGAAAAAGAAATTGTATCAAATCAGGGAATAGACAAAAATAAAATCTTTACAATCAGTAATATTCATAAATCTGTGGATATCAAAAACACTGATTTTTCCAGCCGAGATGGCTTGCTTTTTATAGGTGGATATTGTCATATGCCTAATATGGACGCAGTAAGATTTTTATATGAAGAAATAATGCCTTTGGTTTGGAAGAAAAATAATTCTATTAAAGTTTATATTTTAGGTCCTAATTTTCCGGAAGATTTAAAAGAAAAATACCAGTCTGAAAGATTTCAGATCTTAGGTTATCAAGAGTCTGTAGATTACTGGTTTGAAAATTCAAGAATATTTGTAGCACCATTGAGATACGGAGCGGGCGTAAAAGGGAAAATTGGACAGGCATTGGAGTTTGGTCTGCCAGTTGTTACAACTGCCATAGGTGCTGAGGGAATGGGGTTGGAGGATAAATTCACTGCTTCCATAAGTGATGAAAGTGCGGAAGATTTTGCAACTAAAATATTAGAATTATATAACAATGAAAAGTTATGGCAGACTTTACATTCCAATAGTCCATTGCCGCTTTCAAAATTCTCTATTGAGACGCAGGAAAGTAATATTAAAAAACTCTTGAACTATTTGGGCTTTTAATTTTCAGTAATTTGCCTGATCCAGCTGGAAAAACCATACTTTTTAACAATCGAATCAGGAATTTCGTGATAAGGTAATTTAAGAAACGCTTCAACTTTGTCATAGTTGTTATGTTCTAGTATGAAGATATTGTCTGGATGATAAAAATCGTAGTTTTTTACAGTTTTGTTATCTGTAATTACCTTTTTTTTGTAATACAATCCTTCAAAAAATCGTATTGATAGGCCGTCGTGAACCGGATCTACAAAATCAAGCAAAACATCGGACTGTTCTATATTTTTCAGATTTTCTAAAAATGTAATTCTGTCTTTGATGTATTTTATTTTAGGATTTTTAATTTCAGATTTATGATAATATTGGATGGTAATGGATAATTCTACCTCGACTTTAGAAAGTTCTGTTATAAAGCGATCAATCTTTTCTTCCCTGTTTTTCCAATATAGTCCAACGAAATATAACTTAGGTTTTTGATAATTAAAATCTTTATAAACTGGTGGAATACAATCAAAATAAAAATTGGTAATTGGTTTTATGTTTTTTGCTTTATCCTCAGAATCAAAACAAAAAAATGAATCAAAAAGATGGATGTATTTTTTTACTTCAGGAAATTTTTCAATCCCATCCCATTGGTAAGCAATCAGTTTTTTTGTCTTCCTTTTCAATTCCTGAATGATAGAGATCGGAAAGACATCCGGACGAATAACAAGAGCATAATCCAAGGATTCAAACTCCGAAATTTTTCTTTGATATTCTCTCAGTTTATGTTCTTCAACCAATCTCTTTTTGTACTCTCTGTTCTTATAAAACGTCTTCTGGAAAAAACTGATAATCTTTTCGAAACCTTTATATTTGAATTTTGAAGGATTATCAGTGATTAAATATGGTGCAAAACCAGTTTTTTTCAGATTGTCCACAAACAAATTTGGAAAATCCGAATAGTCCGGCATCATCAGAAGGAAAGTTTTAGGATTTTCCATTTTATTTTAAAAAATATGAAATTTTAAAGACATTGATTATTTTCCTGATACTGTTGATCTTATTCCGGAAAAAAAGTTTTTCAATGATGTCGAAGTCTTGTAAAGATAATTTGTTGATAGTTTTATAATATATCTCATTATTTTTAGAAAGGATAGACTCATTGCCCAACGGTCGGTACCAATCCTTTAAAGCTGATTCCAGTCTTGAAATTATTTGATCGCTTAGTTTTGTTCTTTCCCTGATAGCAAAATCCAGAAAAATCTTTTTAATGTAAACGGAATACCATTTTGCAATGCCATTAAAATGTTCGTGTTGAGAATAATTTTTAACGATCGTTTCCATCACTTGAAGGTAAGATTCCAAATTCCTGTCACCAACATTTTTAGTAATTGAATCTTGATTGTCAATCCTGTAAAAGTAAGTTTTAGAATTTATGAACTTTACATTTTTAGCAAACAACATCGTTTCAAAAAACCATAATTCATCTTCGTGTAAAATCCCGGATTGGAATCTTATTTTGTTTTTATTAATAAAATCTTTTCTGTACAATCTATTTTGTGCAACCGGCGTAAGACCTGTTTCCATCGTCCGGATCAGTACTTCATTCTTATTATTTTCAAAAGTAATTGTTCCTTCCTTTGGATGTAATAGTGGTGAGCTTTCACTCATATTTTCGCCGGAAAAAGTTGCAGTAATGGTAACGCCGGTAATGATATCATTATTTTGAAAGGAGGAAACCAAAATACCGATTGCATCCCGACTCAAAACGTCATCAGAATCCAGAAAAAATATAAATTCTCCGTTAGCGTTATCAATTCCTCTGTTTCTGGTAGCAGAAAGTCCTAAATTCTCCTGTGTGAAAACAATAAATCGTCTGTCTTTATCTGAGTAATATTTGATTAAATCCAAAGTTTTATCAACACTTCCGTCATTAATTAATAGACATTCCCAGTTTTGGTAATCTTGTGAGATCACAGAATCTACACAAGCTGCAAGATACTTTTCTGCATTGTAGCAGGGAACTATAATAGTTACAAGCGGTTTTTCCGTCATTTTTTTGAAATTAACTTCGTGTACAAATCTGGATAATAGTAATACAATCGCAGGTAAAAATAGTATTCCAAACCAATATCTGCAGCTGGATATTTGAGAAAAGATTTAAAAGAATTTCGGATTTGTTCCTTTTCCGTTTTCATTTCGTTTTTACTGGTTTGGCGGAGGATCCGCTTGAGAACCATCAGTAGTTTCCTGACAATATTTTTTGTAATCTTTGGGTCATTTTTTACTTCTGTCGTGCTTTGCCAGAATCTAAAAACATCCATTATCGATAGATAGAAATGATAAGCCGTTTCGGGAGAAAGATTGTGCGATAGACTGTCATCATGCTGTATGTAGTGATAAAGCTGCCTATTGGATTTGACAACTTTTACCGCTTTATCAAAAATCTTGAAAAGCGTTGAATAGTCTTCGAAACATTTCAAATTTTCCGGGAAGTTAACATTTTTAAAAAAAGAAACTTTATATAATTTTCCCCACGGATGGCTTTGAATTACATTATCTTCCAAAAGCAGCGCTAAAGCTCTCTTTCCATCAATTACTTTCTCTTCCGAAATGGGTTTATTAAAAACAACATTCCCGTTCGCATCTTCATAGGAAGCTTCCACAATTGCAATATCCGCATTTTCTTCTAAAAGTGAATGGTATAACTCAGAGCAGTAATTGGGCTCTACCCAGTCATCAGAATCCACAAAACAAATATATTCTCCTGTTGCTACTTTTACACCTCTATTTCTTGCTTTTGAAACGCCGGAGTTATCTTGTTTGAAAATTTTTATCCTTTTATCTCTTCTCTGAAAATCTTCATAAATTTTTGAAGTCCCGTCCGTAGAGCCATCATCAATAATAATAATTTCTAGATTGCTGTAAGACTGCTCAAGCACAGAGTTCAGACATTTTCCCAACGTCTGTCTGGCATTATAACAAGGAATGATTAGGCTGATCAGCGGATAATTATTCATGAAAATTGCAATAAACTAATGCTTGATTTAGGGAAAATTTTATATTAAGAAAATCTTTTCTTTACATTTTCTGCATAAAACGCAGACCTTTACAGACAGCCATCTTCGCAGGATGTTTTATGCTGCAATTTAGTAGAAATAATTAGGCCAAACAAATTTTTAATATCCGCTGTTTTTACACTAAATTTGACCACAAAACACAATTTATCGTGCGATTAAAAGCTTTTAAATAAAAATTTTATGAATATTGTATATTTAGTATTCGGCAATAATCTGGATAATTACCAACAGGCATATTTTTCAATGTACACAGCCTTGGCTCGTAAAAACATGGATGATAAAATTATTGTCGTTACTGAAGATCCTTCATTGTTTAACTTTTTTGAAGATAAGATAGAAATCGTTCCTATCAACAAAGGTGTTATAGAGGAATGGGAAGGGAAATACAAGTTTTTTTGGAGAGTAAAAATTAAAGCGCTTCAGCTGATCGCCCAAAAGTATCCTATGGATTCTATTCTGTATCTGGATAGTGATACTTTCTTTTACCAAAATTTGGATAATCTGCGGAAAGGTCTTATGAGTGGACACAATTACATGCATATACAGGAAGGAAAACTTTCTGAACTTTCTTCAAAAACAGAAAAAAAAATGTGGACACAGATGAAAGGGAGAACCTATAATAACATCAGAATAGATGAAAATTCTACAATGTGGAATGCTGGTCTCATTGGTATCTCAAAAAAACATTTTGACTGTCTCGACTTAACGTTAGGAATCAATGATGCTATGTGTGCAGATGGTGTAACAAGAAGATTAATAGAACAATTTGCTTTCTCTTTGGGATTGAATCAATATTCCGCATTACAACCTGCAGATAAAGTAGTCGGACATTATTGGGGAAACAAAAAAGGATGGAATAGTATGATTAACAACTTTCTGAAAGAATTTTTTATGAAAAATTACTCTTTACATCAAATACTGGAAAAGATAAAGGAAATGGATCTTGTTCAAAATCCAATTTATGTAAAGGAATCCAGTACTCAGCAAAAGCTAAACAGATTTATTGATCGATTTTTTAAGAACAGAAAGTCACTTTATATTAATAAGTAAAAATTATTGTTAACTGATTTATTTATACTAAAATCTGTTTAAAAATTTAAATATTGTTTTTTATTTGCAGCGTTCGGTAAGTTTCGTAAACGTATAAACTTTGAAGGTAGCTGATTTTTAGTCCGTTAATTCCATCTAAAATTCCTAGCTTAAGAATGTAAGTTTTAAAAAATTTGAAAATAACTTTGCTCCATTGCACAATGAACGAATATTTTTTTCCTTTCAATTGCAGTTCCTGCCCTTTTAGATTTCCGTAAGACAACATTTTACTTTTGAAATGATCATAATTTTCAAAAGAATAATGAAGGAGCTTGTGTCTTAGAATTCCGGTAGTTCCATTGACATTCAATGTTTCGTGAACTTTTTTATCTGTGGAATAATGTGCTTTTGACTTTCTGAACAAACGGAAATTTTTGTCATTCTGAGTTCCGGAAAAATTGATCTTATTCTTTCCAAGAAAAAATATTCTGTAAAAATAATAAGCATCTTTAGCACTAGGATTTTGTACTATTGCGATGATTTCTTCCCGTAATTCCTGAGTAATTCTTTCGTCTCCATCCAAAAATAAAACCCAATCGTTGCTCGCAGCATCCAAAGCAAGATTCCTTTGCTTTGTAAAATCTTCAAATTTATTTTTGATAATTCTTACTTTCGGAAATTCTCTTGCAATTTCTATGGTTTTATCCGTGCTGAAAGAATCGACGACAATAATTTCATCACAAAAGTCAAAACATTCAAGAACTTCCCGAATGTTTTTTTCTTCGTTAAAAGTGATGATCAGTCCACTTACTTTTTCTTTCAGTTCCTGCATATTTATTTTTCGAAATCCAATACCGTTTTCTCAATAATTTTCACACAATCCAACAATTGCTCTTCTGTGATCACCAAAGGTGGCGCAAGTCGAATGATGTTTCCGTGCGTTGGTTTTGCAAGCAATCCGTTTTCTTTCAGTTTTAAACAAAGGTTCCAAGCTGTTTTGCTGTCCGGCGTATCATTGATCAAAATAGCATTAAGCAAGCCTTTTCCACGAACTTTCGTAATTAGTTCTGTTTTCTCAATTAATCTTTCGATTTCAGAACGGAAAAGTTTTCCTAATTCTTCAGATTTTTCTGATAGATTTTCATCTGCCACCACATCCAGAGCTGCAATTGCAACTACGCAGGCAATAGGATTTCCACCGAAAGTGGAGCCGTGTTGTCCCGGTTTGATGACATTCATAATCTCATCATTCGCCAAAACTGCAGAAACAGGATACATTCCCCCAGATAGCGCTTTTCCTAAAATTAAAATATCCGGCTGTACATTTTCGTGATGACAGGCAATCAATCTTCCGGTTCTTGCAATTCCCGTTTGAACTTCATCAGCAATAAAAAGAACATTGTATTTTTTACAAAGTTCCGAAGCATTTTTCAAATAATTATCATCCGGAACGTAAACGCCAGCCTCACCCTGGATCGGTTCTACTAAGAATGCTGCGATATTTGCTGAATCATTTTTCAAAGTTTCCTCCAAAGCATTCAAATCATTGTAAGGAATTTTCACAAATCCTGGTGTGAAAGGTCCATAATTTTGATTTGCATCAGGATCATTTGAGAAAGAAACAATCGTTGTGGTTCTGCCGTGGAAGTTGTTTTCACAGACTACAATTTTGGCTGCATTTTCAGAAATTCCTTTGACTTCATAACTCCATTTTCTGGCTATTTTTACCGCTGTTTCTACAGCTTCTGCCCCGGAATTCATCGGTAGGACTTTATCAAAACCAAAAAGAGTGGTGATCTTCTTCTCATATTCTCCAAGATTGGAATTGTAAAAAGCTCTGGAAGTTAACGCTAATTTCTTAGCCTGATTGACCAAAGCTTCAACGATTCTCGGATGAGAATGTCCTTGATTGACAGCAGAGTAGGCTGAAAGAAAATCATAATATTTCTTGCCTTCGACGTCCCAGACAAAAACGCCTTCACCTTTGTCCAAAACTACAGGAAGCGGATGATAATTGTGAGCGCCATATTGATTTTCGAGGTCGATGAAATATTGTGAGTTTTTTTCCTGAACTGCTGTAGACATATATTTTAATTTTTGTAAAAATAATAAATTTGAAATCAATTATAACTAATAAAAATGCCCAACTTTTACGTCGGGCATTTTCTGCAAATTTACTTTGCATCGCTTACATATATACTAAAAACTATTATGATTCATTACTGTATTAAAATTTTTGTTGATTCCACTTTATTTTTATTGGTGGTAAACTTGATAATGTACATTCCTTTTGTCCATCCTGTTGTAGAAAAATTTGAGGTTTTGTTACCCTGTTTTATCAAGCTTCCAGAAGCGTTATAAACTTGGAATTCTTTCACCGGCTCAGAGAATCCTGCGATTTCATTTAGCTTATCTGTATATACTTTCACAGTGTTCATCGCTACCTCGTTTGTTTGCAAAACAGGATCTAGAGGAATATTATAAAACTCTGTAAGATTCTATGTGACATTATTTTTACTATAATTAATGAAAAGTTTGTAAGGACTTCCATCTGCTTTGTAAAGAAAACCGCTGGAATATACATTGCCTTTCGTAGAATTGCCATTGATGGTAAAAAATGGATTTGTATAATCTTTAGAAATATTGAAGGAAGTGTATGTTGTATTATCTCCTGTATTCTTAAAGCCGTAAACGTACGCATACTCGAATTCTGAATCTGCATTGAAAACCTGAGGATTGAGTGTATCTACGTTAAGAAGAGGAATGAAAAAATTAGGTGCTTCGCCAAGGTTTAATCTCACATTCCCCTCAAAAACTCCGGAATTAGAATACTTGTTTACAACACCATAATAAATGCTGTTTTCTATTATCGGTGTACCTAAACCAATAAGATATTGGTAAGTGCTGTTATTAGGAATTCTGTTGTAATAAACAGAAAGCATGTCTCCATTATATGTTGCAGGAAAATCAACTACAGAGTTCCAGGATTTGATATCAAACATTCTGATAGATTGTCCTCCATCAGCATCTGTCAGGATGAATGACATTTGATCTTCTTGTCCTGCAATTTCATTAATTTCGGAAAATCCGGTAATGGTTTCTTCAAAGGATTTCAGGATTGTACCCGCTTCATCGGCAACATAATAGTTTCTCCAAGAATTGTCTGAGTTAATATCCTGCCAGTTCACAGCAAATAGAATTTCAGAATTATCATCGCTGTTAAAGACATTTTTAGTGATGTCGTACTTGTTGTTACTGTAGAACATTCCAAATTCCATCAATCCATAAACGTATGTCCCGGGCGCAACTTCCGGAACAGAAACTAAGATTTGCTTTTCAAAGTTGAGACCGTTATCAAAGATTTTCAGCAACAGATGGTTGTTTGGCTCGGTTGCCCCTGTTGCATTGTCCATATATTTTTTTTCATAATGACAAAGCACAATTTTTGGCTGCCCATCGATATTCATAAAATTTAGTGGTACACCCATATAATTTGTGAAAAACTTAGATTCTACTTGTAGGGATGCGATTTGCTGAAATGTTGTTGTATTATATAAGTTTAAAATAACGTTTGTGCTATTATCAATACTGCTTAAAATATTAGTACTTCCGTCGGCCGCTTTCACAAAATAAGTGCTGGTAACGCCTTCGAATTTGTGAAGAATTGTACCATCTTCGTCAAACAACCAAACGGCATTTTTTTGGAAATTAGGACCTATACCGCCTTCAAAATAATGCAGAAAAATCGTAAATTTTCTTTTTGTATTGCCCTCAAAATTAAAAGTCGACATCTTAGACATCAAGCTGATGGCGTTGGCTGTGGTAGGAATTGGAATCGAAAATTGTTTTGTTACATTAAATTCGGAATCCATTAGTTTCATACTGAAGTTTGCTCCAGTTCCCATAGCATAATTCATCTGGAAAAGCTGGGAACTACTGGTCTCAAAATTTGTAATAGATCCCCATAATCTTGACTGAATGCTATTTGAAGGCAGTATGTTTGATTTGGCAATGCTTGCTGAAGCGTTGCCGTGGATGCCCAAAGATTGTAATAATCCCGCTTCGGTATTAAAAGTTTTGGCCTCGTTCTCTACCCCAAATTTTGGTTGGTAAGGAAGTTTCACCGCTTTATTATCTACAACAAGTCCTTTGTTTAATGTGATATTTTGTTGAGCATTGAGTGAAAAAGCGATGAATACGCTTAAAAGAAAGATAATTTTTTTCATAATAAATTTTTATTTGATGATGATGGAAGTAGATTGAGGATATTTCCCCTCTAAAGTCAGAATATAATTTCCTGGTTTTAAACCTGAATTAATCTCAGAATTAATGATTTTTCCGTCTGTTACAATTTTGCCGGAATAGTCATAGATTTTATAAGACCTATACTTTTCTGAATTAATTTTAAAAATACCATTTGAGGGATTTGGATATACTTTTATATTTGAGGTTTTCCCTTCTGAAACAGCAAGAACAGGTTCTGCGTCAAACTTATAAAGTTCTGCTCCTATGGTACTGCTTCTTGTTGCATTCAAATATAGTGTTCCGTTGTAAGAGATCATCTCTGTAACACTCAATCCTGTAGATCCGGGGTTGAAATCGCCTACGAGATGAGTGCCATCCGCAGTTCCGTCTGTTACCCAAAGTTCCCGACCTGCTGCAGGATCGTTTGCAAGAAAATATAATAAACCATTATGAAGGGTAAGATTTGAAGGATTGCTTCCTGAGGTTCCTGCAATAATATCTTTGAAAATTACGGTGCCTGCTGTAGTACCATCTGTCACCCAAAGTTCGCCTCCATACTCTCCACTTGTAGCAGCAAAAAATACTTTTCCTTTATATTCGGTAAAATATCCAGAAGTTGAATTGCTGACACTGGGGTTTTCACCCATCGTGTTAATATCCTTCAACAAATGAGTGCCTTGTGCAGTACCATCAGTCACCCAAGGTTCGTAGCCAGCTTCATCAGTTCTTCCTACAAAATATGTTAATCCCTGTAATCCGCTTTTATAGAAACTCGTATCAAAAATACCAGGACCTGAGGTACGTATGGTTTTCAAAAGTGAGAAAGTATTACCATTAAAACTATACAGTTGATTATCGTATCCATCTAAACTAGCTCCTGCAAGAATTTCACTGCCACTGCGACCCATTGTGCTTACATAATATTGGCTATTGGCAACTGCTGGTGCTGCAATTCCATCTGTTACAAATAATTTTACAGAATTAGATGCAGGGTTAGTAGCTTTAAAATACAGTTTGTTATCAGAAGATTCTACAAAAAGATTGGGAGAAGAATTGGTAGTTCCAGGAAATATATCGGCAAAAAGGGCAATGCCGGATTCCGGTGTATATTTGTAAAGTTCTGCGCCTACGCCGGTTGTTGGTACTCTGCCGGAGAAAAATAAAGCATTGCTGTAAACCTTGAGACTGGTAGGATTGAAACTTCCACTTCCGGTTACAAAATTTTGTACAATTTTGGTACCCGCGTCCGTTCCGTCGCTTTCCCATAATTCTGTTCCGGTGAGCCCATCATTTGCAGAAAAATAAAGCTTACCGTTGTAGCCCGTAAGATTTGAAAGCGATGAACCAGAAGCACCACTTCTGATGTCTTTGACCAGGACAAGCTGTTGAGCCTGGACTACTGTAAAAGTAAAAGCTAGACTTAGACTGAAATAGATTTTTTTCATAATCATTATACTTTTGAATATTTATTATTTCGATTTTCAAAATAAATTGATATTCAAAGTAAACGGTATTTTACACTATCCGCACAAGCTTTATCTAATGCTTATAGGGAATTTTACTGAAATTCATCAAAGTAAATCAATGATTAATATACTGATAATCATCTATTTATAAAAATAATTGCCTTTCAGGTTCCATTTTATTTTTGCGATTGAAAAAACCAGCAGAAGCAGACAAAAAGCAGCAAAGCCTACAAAAAAGTAAGACGGAAATCTTGGTTTCTTATTATTTTTTAGAATAAATTTTAGACTTTCTTCGTTGGAACGGCTGTGCATCGATTCGATCATTTTTCGGGATTTTTTTAAATCGTTGGAATAGATTTGATATTTCGCATAATCGTTTAAGTTAAAATAATTATTAACTAATAATTCCTCAATATCCTGCCGAAAGTGCAAATCCTCAAGTTTTTCCAAATTGTTGAGGATATCCACCAATAAAACAGTCGATTCCGCATACTTTTTATTTCTAGACAAAATTTTTGCCTCTGCATATTGAGCGCTCAATTTGTATCCTTTTAAAGAAAAACGGTCTGCAATCTTTTGTGCTTTTGCAATATAAATCGAGGCCGAATCCAATCGAGATTGCTCAATCAAACAATCCGCCTTCTCTATGTAAACCAAACATAAGTTATTGGTGGCACTTGTGTTATTTTTGATGCTGGCATAGGATTTTATCGACTTATTATAATACTCAATCGCAAAATTACAATCCAAATCATCTTTATAACTATTCCCTTTTATGGCATCAATATTTCCTGAATAGATGCTTTTTTGATCAGGTGAGATTTTGAGTTTTTCAATAATAATTTGTGCCTGATCCAAGTAGAAACGTGATTCATCATTGAAATGGCACAGTTGAAACTGCTCGCCGATAAGTCCTAATATTCTTATCTTACTGATTTGATCTTTCTCATCTTGCACCATATCCAAAGCTTTGAAGGCAGATGATAAAGCATTATCGCTTTGGTTTAAAGCGGAATATCCATTGATGATGATAACATATCCCGTAACTATTTCATCGTGATTTTTCGTTTTCCGAATGATCACGTTTGCCAAAGAAATGGCTTTTTGAGGATCTTCATATAAAAGGTCATAAGCTTTTCGCAGTTCCAACTTCGAATTATTTTGTGCAGGTACTTTGATACCAAAGCAAAAAATCAGGAACAAGATCGTTATGTACGTATTTTTATAGATCATCCTCCTGATTCAATTTATTAATATAAGCAGATGCAGTTATGCCTACAATTGATTTGAAAAAACTCGTGAAACTGCTGTGGGAAGTAAATCCACAAACTGTTGCCAGATAACTAATCTTATAACTACGAAATTTTTTGTCGTTTTTTAAACGCTCAGTTATATATTGAATTCGCAGTTCATTGATATATAGATTAAAACTTTTCTGTTTTTGATTATTCAGGACAGTGGAGAGATATTTCACATTGGTATCAAGATGTTTTGCCAGGATGGTAATTGTAATAGAATCATCTAGAAACTTTTCTGAGTTTTCAAAATCTTTCAGTTTTTCTAAAATCCTTAGTTCTGCTTTGTCAGAAATGACCTGACTTTTCTTTTTGATGGTTTCTTTATCATTTTTCGGGTAATATAAAACCAAACCGATCATTCCTATGAAAATGATACTTAGACCAAAGCTCCATTTTTTTATGCGATTTTGGACTTTTTCAATCCGCTGTTGTTTAAGTTTCGAAAATTTGCTTACGAGATAATTTCGAGAAATTTTTAATTGGTGTAAATGCAGACCTTGCAGATCCAATAACTGCTTATCATAAAGCATGTATTGCAGTTGGTTATTTTTCGACCCGTAATATTGCCGCAGTTGCGCCAAGTATTTTGCTTTGGTAAATAAGCCAATGTTTTGGTTTAATTTTCTTTCAATAGGTTCAGCATCAATCATTCTTGAAGAAACCTTCTCAGAACTTGGGTTAACTTTTAATTCCGCAGGAATGTTGAAAAGATAATTCGTATTGTTTTTATTTTCTTTTTTACTGTCTGAATCACTTAACTTGTGGATACTGTCACTTACTTTTTTAAAACCAAAATAATAGAAAACCTCCGATTCCAGCTGGTGAAATTGATTATGCAGATCAGGATTTTTTATTGCCAATAGTTCCTGTTCTAGTTGAAACATCAAATCAATCGCTTCGATATTTTCAGAATTGAGCAGCTTAAGCTTAACCATTCCTATTTCATATTTCTGCAGCTCTTGCCCGTCACTGTTTTCTAGCAGATATTCGTAAAGCTTAATGCTTTTCTTGACATCTGTCCTGAAAAGGCGTTGGGCTTCACGTTGTATATTCAATTTCTCCTCTTTAGTCTGACTATTGAAGTTTTGAAAAAAGAAAAAACAAAAAAAGAGGCCAAAAAACTTTGAAATAAAATTAATCCTAAAATCCATCCTAAATCCATGTATAAGTAAATTTAAATATCCACCTTTTGGCACTATTTACTTAAAATCAACGGTATAAAATAATAATATTGTTAAAAAAAAACTCAGCATATTGTTTTTGTAAAATTATGAAAATATTATAAATTACTTATAATTAATAATTATACATGATAAATTATCTATTGTTAAACGCTTAAAATACTTAATGCTTAGTAATTTATATAGATAAATGATTAATTTTATTAGTTGAAAAAATATTGTAAGCTGTTAAAACCGGCTAATTTAGAAGGTAATAAGATTTTAGCATAAAAAAGCCCAATATTTTTAATATTGGGCTAGTTTTCTTGACTATGTTTTTTAAATATCAAAATTGCGATCCATCACAAAATCTTCCATAAACTTGGTCGTGTAGTTTCCAGCAAGGAAATCTTCATTTTCCAGAAGTTGTCTGTGGAAAGGAATCGTAGTTTTAACTCCTTCAATATAGAATTCTTCTAAAGCACGTTTCATTTTCGCAATCGATTCTTCTCTGGTTTGAGCTGTAACGATCAATTTTGCAATCATAGAATCGTAATTGGATGGAATCGTGTATCCGGAATAAACGTGAGTATCAACTCGTACACCATTTCCACCAGGAATATTAAGTTCTGTAATTTTCCCCGGAGATGGTCGGAAATCAGCGTAAGGATCCTCCGCATTGATTCTACACTCGATTGAATGTCTTTTCGGATAATAATTTTTTCCGCTGATTGGTGTTCCTGCAGCTAATAAAATCTGCTCACGAATCAAATCAAAATCAACAACTTGTTCTGTGATTGGATGCTCTACCTGGATTCTCGTATTCATTTCCATGAAGTAGAAATTCCTGTGTTTGTCCACCAAAAATTCTATCGTTCCAACACCTTCGTAAGAAATATATTCTGCCGCTTTCACAGCTGCTTCACCCATTCTTTCACGCAGATCATCTGTCATAAAAGGAGAAGGCGTTTCCTCAATCAATTTTTGATTTCTTCTCTGGATAGAACAGTCTCTTTCGGAAAGGTGACAGGCTTTACCAAATTGATCTCCTGCAACCTGGATCTCAATGTGTCTTGGCTCTTCGATCAGTTTTTCCATGTACATTCCGCCGTTTCCAAAAGCCGCTACAGCTTCCTGGATTGCAGAATCCCAATGTTCTTTCAGATCTTCTTCTTTCCAAACGGCTCTCATTCCTTTTCCACCGCCACCGGCAGTCGCTTTGATCATCACTGGATAACCTGTTTCTTTAGCGATTTTTTTAGCATCTTCGTAAGAATCGATCAAACCTTCAGAACCTGGAACACAAGGGATTCCGGCCGCTTTCATAGTTGCTTTGGCCGTAGCTTTGTCTCCCATTTTTTCGATCTGTTCCGGAGTCGCTCCAATGAACTTGATGCCGTTTTTAGCACAAATTCTGGAGAAGTTTGCATTCTCAGATAAGAATCCATAACCAGGATGAATAGCATCTGCATTGGTAATTTCTGCAGCAGCAATAATATTTGGAATTTTAAGATAAGAATCTTTACTCATCGGCGGGCCAATACAAACAGCTTCATCCGCAAAACGCACGTGAAGACTGTCTTTGTCAGCAGTGGAGTAGACCGCTACTGTTTTGATTCCCATTTCCTTGGCCGTACGCAAAATTCGCATTGCGATCTCGCCACGGTTTGCGATCAATATTTTTTTGAACATCTTTTAGAAATTTTAAATTTTAAATTTTGAATTTTAAATTAATTTTAAATGAATCGATTTCCATCTAAAATTTATAATCTTTCATCTAAAATTCCTTAAGAAGGATCTACTAAAAATAATGGCTGATCGTACTCTACTGGAGAAGCGTCTTCTACCAAGATCTTCACGATTTTTCCGCTAACTTCTGACTCTATCTGGTTGAAAAGCTTCATTGCTTCGATCACACAAACTACTTTTCCTTCTGTTACAGAATCGCCTACGTTTGCGAAAACCTCTTTGTCAGGAGATGGTTTTCTGTAGAAAGTTCCGATCATTGGGGATTTGATCGTGATATATTTGCTGTCATCTGCAGCGTTTGCTGCTTCAGAATTATCGTTAGAAGCAGAAACTGGACTTGCAGCTGGTGCAGAAAAAGGAGTCTGATAAGAAACTTGTGGTGTTACATAGCTTACAGGCTCGCCTCCTAGTGGTGTTTTGATGTAGATTTCGAAGTCTTTATTTTTATATTTCACTTCGGAAACTCCTGCTTTTGCTACAAATCTTACAAGATTCTGAATGTCTTTTATATCCATAAAATTTTAAATGTTTTGAACGCCAAATATAATAAAAAACCACCCAAATTAATAAAATCCGAGTGGTTTTTTATGCTAAGTATAAGATTATCAAAGATAATTCTTAGTTTTCTTCTATAGTTTCTACAGTTTTCTCTACTACAACTTTTCCTCTGTAGTATAGTTTTCCTTCGTGCCAGTGCGCTCTGTGGTATAAGTGCATTTCGCCAGACGTTGCGTCTTTAGCCAATTGAGGAACTACAGCTTTGTAGTGTGTTCTTCTTTTATCTCTTCTTGTAGACGACTGTCTTCTTTTAGGATGTGCCATTGTTAGTACTTTTTAAAAAATTCTTTCGAATTATATTGTTGTTATTTCTTAATTGTTATCTTTTAATCTCTTCAAAGCTTCCCATCGTGGGTCCACTTGTTCCTCTTCTTCCTCGATTATTTTTGGACTGTATTTGTCTAAAAGATTTTGATATTCCTCATTGTCTTTTACAGAAGGTGCTACTTTCTTCATTGGGATTGATAGAACCACCGTTTCGTAGATAAGATTCGCAATGTTGAAATCGCTGTCTTTTCTGTTGATGGTAATCACGTCCTCGTTGCTGTCATCGTATTCTTCTCCAAATTTTACAAGAACTTTCAAGTCATTTTCTATGTTTTCGGAAAATTCATCATTGCTAATGTCGCAAATCAATTGAACCGTTCCTGAAACTTCGAATATGAATTCCAAAAATGTCGTGTGCTTGTCCAAAAGAACATTCACATTGATATTTGGGTTGAAAAACTCCTGTTCAGTCTCAAATAAATCAAAGAACTCCTGATTGATTTCGTAATTGAAATCGTGCTTTCCTGGTTTTAAGCCTACAAAAGCAATGTCGTAGTTTCTAAATCTGTCCATAAAAATGGTTTGCAAAAATAATTTAATTTTTTCAAATAACAAAATATTTTTTGGAAATACTTGAATTGCAAAAAATTAGTCCTCCAAAAACTTATTTCAATGTCTCAATTTTGAAGAAAGTTTTAGCTTTCTTTTGGTAAATCTTCGTCTACTCCGTGGTTGGCGTGTGTCGCTTTCGGACGGAGGCGGTGCGCTCTCAATTCCTGATATTCCTCTCTGCTCTTGAAAATATTGATGGCTGTAAAAATAGCTTCGGAAAATGAGGTTTCATCTGCGATATTTTTTCCCGCAATA